>Ga0136611_10000455_pt1 | contig 26816 bp, 18 predicted proteins | sample AntDrymUQ2232306_2_FD_106645 | JGI IMG/M metagenome (GOLD analysis project Ga0136611, IMG submission 106645) | Polar desert sand microbial communities from Dry Valleys, Antarctica - metaG UQ223 (23.06) | ecosystem: Environmental > Terrestrial > Soil > Desert | place: Antarctica: Dry Valley...
CAGTTCCGCGCGCTGGCCGAACTGCTCATCCTGAAGGGCTTGCTTACGCGCGAGGATCTGGAGCAGCAGTTCACGCTAATGCGTGAGGGCGGCCTGCAACAAACGATTGACGAGTGGTTTGAGCCGGACATTGCCTATCACGTCAAGATGGCGGTGGCATCTCAGGCAGCGTCTCAACAGGGTGGTGTCACCCGGGAAGCCACAGAGACACAAGTCAGCATGAGCGCGCCCGAGCCGGATGAGATCGCCAGAGCGCGAGCGGTGCAGTCCGGCGAGTGATCACCTACGCGCAGGAACACGGCGCGCGCTCCAGGGGCGCGACGCCCATGGCACGCCTTCTACGCCCGCTGCTTGAGCTGTGGGCGTACCGTGACCTGCTGATCAATCTGGTGCAGCGGGATCTGGCGGTGCGCTACCGGCGGTCAGCGCTGGGGTTCTTTTGGTCGTTTTTGAACCCTCTGTTGATGATGCTGGTCTTTTCCATCGTCTTCATTGTCGTGAAGCCCCTCACGGTGCGCAACTATCCCCTATTTGTCCTGGCGGGGCTGCTGCCATGGAACTTCCTAACGGGATCGCTAACAAGTGCGGTGCGTAGCGTTACGGGCAACGCGAACCTGATTGACAAGGTGTACTTTCCGCGTGAAGTGCTGCCGCTTTCGGCGGTCCTCTCCAACCTGATCAACTTCTTGCTGAGTCTGGCGGTATTCTTGCCCATTGCACTCCTCCTGGGCGCCAACTTCAGTGGCTGGACACTGGCGTTGCCTCTGATCATCCTGACGCAGCTTATTCTGGTGACCGGCCTCGCGCTATTACTCGCGACCGTGAATGTCTTCTACCGTGATGCCGAGCTAGTTCTGGAAGTGGCGCTGACCGCGTGGTTCTTCCTAACTCCCATCTTCTATGAACTTGAACTGCTGCCCAACCAGCTACTGGGAGTGGACGTGTGGAGGCTCGTCTACACGCTGAACCCTATGGCAACGCTGGTCACGGACTACAGATACATCCTGCTTTATGAGTACCCGGTCATCCGCCACACACTTGTTAGTCTGGCAATGGGGTTGGTGCTGCTGGTGGTGGGGTGGGTGATCTTCCGCCGGTATTCGCCGGCGTTCTCAGAAGAGGTCTAGGGCAAGCGACTGGTGTCAGCCGTACGGTTCGAGCATGTCTCGAAGCGCTTCTACTTGCACCATGAGCGCGCACGCACCTTTCAGGAGGCGGCCTTGGGCATGCTTCGCCTTCGACAGCACCCGGCACGCTCCGAGGAGTTCTGGGCACTGCGCGACGTCTCTTTCTCGCTGGAGCGAGGACGGACACTGGGGGTTATTGGACGGAACGGGTCCGGCAAGAGCACGCTGCTCAAGCTTTTGGCCGGGACCATGCGCCCAACGGCAGGGTCTATTCAGGCGTCCGGACGGATCTTTGGGCTGCTAGAGCTGGCAGCTGGGTTCCATCCTGACCTGTCGGGTCGGGAGAACGTCTTCCTGAACGGGTCGTTTCTCGGGCTTTCACGCGCGGAGATGGCGGCGCGCCTGGACGGCATAGTGGCTTTTGCAGAGCTCGAACAATTCATTGATACACCGGTGAAGCACTACTCATCGGGCATGTACATGCGCCTGGGCTTTTCGATTGCTATCTCGATAGATCCGGACATTTTGGTGATTGACGAAGTGCTGGCAGTGGGAGATGCTTCCTTTCGCCAAAAGTGTTTCGTGGCGCTGGCAGACCTGAAAGCGCACGGCAAGACGATCCTTTTTGTGACGCACGACGCGTCAGCGGTGCGGCGCTTCTGCGACGAGGCGCTGTGGCTGGACCATGGGATAGTTCGCGCGGCGGGGACGGCGGAAGCGGTGCTCAAGGAGTACCTGGCTGAGACGACATCCACGCATGGGGAGGCGCTGGTGTTCTCGGCGCGCCAGGACGACCCGCTGATGGAGGCGCGCGGGTTCGTTTCGCTGACGGATGTGGTGACGGTGGACGAGCGCGGGCGCCCGGAGCGCCACTTTGAGCCGGGACAGGTAGTGGGAGTTCGGTTGCGATATAGGGCTGCACAGCGGGCGAGTGAGGTGGCGCTGGCAGTTGGACTCCACCGCGCGGATGGGTTGTACGTGTGGGGATCGCACTCGCCGCCGGCGGATGTCCAAGCGGGGGAGCACGAAGTGGTGTGCACGCTTGGGGCGCTACCCCTAGCGGCGGCGGAGTATTCGGTTTCGGGCGCAGTGCTGGCCGGTGGAGAGCCCGTCCACCGCCTGCGCGGCGCGGCGTTGCTCGCCATCCGGCCCCCGCGGCGCAACGAAGCGGGGTTACTGGTGCTGGATGCTGTGTGGTCGCGGGAGAACCCGAAGGCGGCGAGCGATTCGGATGTTCTCGGCGGAGACGCCGGGCATAGTCTTGGCCCCGTCGTCTTTCGACCGGGCACACCGGAGGATCAAATGTCGGCGGAGGAGGCGTTCCGCATGCGGTGGCTGCGGGCACCATCTCGCGTGACGATGGGACAAGGGGAGGATGAGTTCCTTGGTCATGGGTGGTATGCGCCGGAGGACTGGCCGCCGGTGGTGCGCTGGACAGGGCAGCATGCAACGGTCCATTTGGCGCAGGACGAATGGACGTCGAGTGTTGGTGTCTCGATGGGCCGGCCGCAGCACGGCGCACAGATCCTTACCGGCCGCGTGTTGGTCGGTGGGAGCCTTGCGGGAACGTTTGAGCTAGCGTCTCCTGGCATTGAGCCGTTCACTTTTCCGGTCGAGCCGGCCGAGAACGGGCGTGAGGTAGAAGTCCGCATTGAGATAGACAATCCGCTGCGGCCGGAACCGGGCGACGGTGATCAGCGGGTTTTGGGTGTGGCGGTGCGCGACGTGTGGTTGGAGTGAGCGAGCCGGCGCCGTTCGTTTCCGTGCTGGTGCTGAACTGGAATGGGGCACGGCTTCTGCCAGGTTGCCTGGGGGCGCTGGAGAAGACGGAGTACCCGGAGGGGCAGTGGGAAGCCGTACTGGTGGACAACGCTTCCACTGACCGGTCTGAGCAAGCGGCAGTGGAACAATTCCCATGGTTGAAGCTGCGGCGGAACAAGGGCAACTGGGGGTTTGCGAGGGGCTACAACGGGGCACTCCGGGAATCGCCGGGTCGATATGTGGTGCTGCTCAACTCTGACACTCAGGTGCGACCGGGCTGGCTGCGCGCTCTTGTGGGGGCAGCGGAGCAGGACGAGCAGGTTGCGGCGGCCACGGCGAAGCTGATCTACCCGGCCGGTAGTCCAAACGCGGGTCGCATCCAGAACGCCGGCGGGATGCTGCTGGCCAACGGGGCGGGCCGGGACCGCGGGACGGTGCTCCGTGACGGGCGATGGGAACAGGAAGAGGATCTGGGGCAGTACGACCAGCAGGCGGAGGTTTTTTTCTTCTGCGGCGCGGCGGCGCTGCTGCGCAAAGCCGCGCTGGAAGACGTTGGCCAATTTGACGAGCGCTACTTCATGTATTACGAGGATCTGGACCTGTCCTGGCGTTTTCGGCTGAGGGACTGGAGGGTGGTCTTTGTGCCGGACGCGGTGGTGGAACACGCGCACGCGGTGAGCAGCGGCGAGTGGTCTCCCTTCTTCACTTATCAGGTAGACCGCAACCGGCCGCTGATGCTGCTCAAGCTGGCGCCTCTTGCGATGGCGCTGCGGGAAATAGGCACCTACTTTTCCGATTTTGGCGCTAACGCAGTGCGGGTCTTGTGGTGGGCACTAATGCGCCGCCAGCGAGGACCGCACGCGGCGCGCGCGAAGCTCCAGGCGCGCGTGATCCTGAGCTGGCTGCGCGACGCGCCCGGAACGCTTTTGGATCGCGCACGGATCCGGCGCAGTCGCCTTGTGCCGGATCAGGCGATCCGGCGTTGGATGATCGATGGGCCGTAGGGGGTAAAGGCGTGGGAACGCCTCCAGCGTGAAGGTTGGCATTTACAACCAATTTCTGACGACCATGGGCGGCGGCGAGCGCCACATGGGGACGGCGGCCGAGGTGCTGGCACAGGCGGGACACGACGTGGAGATTGTCACGCACGTGCCCGCGTCGATTGACCTACTGGCGGAACGGTTCGCGCTGGATCTCAAGGGGGTCAGCATCCGCACGACGCCTCTACTGCCGTTCGACCAGTTGGGTGACCAGTCTGCCGAATACGACCTATGGGTGAATGGGTCGCACATGTCGGTGGTTCCTTCCAGAGCGGCGCGCTCGCTGCTGTTGGTGATGTTCCCGTTTCCGCTGGACAGGTCGCCCGCGGGCCGGACGAAGGAGTGGGTGGCGCAGCGCATCCACCGCCAACTCCTGGTGCCGCGCTATCAGGAAGGGTTCTTTGGTCCGCAGGAACTGGGCGGCAGCCGCTACCGGTGGACGGCTGGACGTGGCGAAGTGGTGGTGGAAACGCCATGGCCGGGCCGGGAGCTACCGCTGCGGCTGGTAACCGGCTCATTCCGACCGGTGGGATGGGGACCGGTGCCGGTGACTTTGCGAGTGGAAGGAAGGACACTTCTGGAACGCGCGGTGGAGACGACTCCCGGCAACTATGAGACGCTAGACGTCACAGTGCCGGGGGAGTTGACGGCATCCGGAAGCGTACAAGTGACAATTGAGTCCCCCGTGTTCCGGCCGTTTGAGATTGGCGGCAGCACCGGTGAGGCGGACGACTTCCGAGAGGTAGGGGTGGCGGTGGCGCGCGTGATGGCGCGCCATCCAAGGCACTATCTGTACGAGGCGCTGTTTGAACGGTGGGTGCCTGAGTTGGGGCGACGGCTGCACGGGCTGCCAGACCGGCGGGCGATGAGCTACCTCAACACGTACGACGTGGTGGCGCCTATCTCCCAGTTCTCTGCAGACTGGATGGGACGGTACTGGGGACCGCGCAAGATGGAGGTACTGTTTCCGCCGGTGGACGTTCACCTCTACACGCCGCGGGCGGAGCGACGAAAGGTGATTCTCGGCGTGGGACGCTTTTTCAAGGGCGGCGGCCACGAGAAAAAGCAACATGTGATGATCCGCGTGTTTCGTGATCTGGTGCGGCGGGGCCTGACGGGCTGGGAGCTGCATCTGGTGGGAGGCTCAATGGCGGAGGAGCGGCACCAGCGCTACCTGGCGGAGTGCCGGCGCGCGGCGGCGGGGCTGCCCATTGTGTTCCACGTTGACGCGACGGCGGTTGCGCTGACCGACCTGCTTGAGACGTCGAGCATCTACTGGCACGCCACGGGCTACGGCGAGCGTGAGCCGATCCGGTTTGAGCACTTTGGGATCAGCATTGTGGAGGCAATGGCGGGAGGGTGCGTACCAGTCGTCATCGACAAAGGGGCGGCTGGCGAATTGGTGGACCATGGCGAGTCCGGGTACCGCTGGCGGACGCTGGAAGAGTGGCGCCGCCACACGTTGGACGTGGTTCGGGATGACGGCCTGCGTACACGCCTCGCGGCGCGGGCGGTGCAGGCGAGCGGCCGCTATGGGCGGGATGTCTTTCGGCGGCACCTGTTGGAGATCGTTGGGCGGCTCGGCGTTCCTGCACTGGTCTGACTGCGGACTGGATCGACATGCGGACACTCAACGGCGGTCTAGCCGGCGCGCTGCTTCAAGCGCGGGGCACAGTCAACACTGCTACCTGACGTTCTGGCCCAGGCTCCGTGTGGCGCTGGCGGTGGCAATCTGCGCTGCTCTTGCGGCGGCGGTAGGGATTGCGGTGCTTCGACGGATAGGGTGGCGCGTGGATTTTGCCGGGTGTTTTGGTGCAGGCAGGCTGCTCTTTGCCAGTACGTTGCTGACCATGCTTGCCTCGGGCGGTGGGCACCTTTATACGCCCGACGAGTGGACGATCTACGCGGCGGCGGTGGGCCTGGTGCATCACGGCGTCCCAGCGGCGTTTGCAGATGAACCGTACCCGCTGCACCTGCTTGTGGGACCGGTACGACCACGTGGTCACGAAGCGGAAGGAGACCCGCGTTGGGCGTATTCCAAATACGGGGTAGTGCTGACGCTGCTGGCTGCGTCGGTGTCCACGGTAGCGCGATTGACGGGGCCGGGACCGGAGCTACCGGCGCACGCCTTCCCCTACGGCAACAATGCGCTGCCCCTGGTGGTGCTGCTGATTGGGCCACTGGTGACGGCGCTCATGGCCATGGCACTCTTCGATACAGCGCGACGGCTGGGGCACGGTCGGCCGGCGGCGGTGGCCGCGGCGGGGTTCGCCTTTGGCAGTCTAGCGTGGCCGTTCTCCAAAACCCTGATGAGCATGCCCCTTGCCGCGGCATTCCTGGTCGGGGTGCTTTGGGCAGTGGTGCGGCTGCGCAGCGAGGGTCAGCTACTGGCGGCTAACCGCCACTGGCTGGCCAGCGCCGGTGCGCTAGCGGGGCTAGCGATAGCGACGCGCCAGGAGTCGGCGCTCTTCTGCGCGCTGTTACTCGCACTCGGTGCGGCCGGGCGTGAGTGGCGAGACCGACTGTCCCGCGCGTTTTGGTTGGGGACAGGATTGGCTGTGACGATGCTTCCACTCGCGGTGGGCATGAATCTGCTGCGCACAGGGTCGCCTCTCGACTCCGGCTACGGGACCGAAGTGACGCTAGCGTCGCTGGCAGAGAAACCTTGGTACGGACTGTTTGGGATATTGATGAGTCCTGGCTGCGGCCTGGTGAGTCACACGCCGCTTTTGGCGCTGGGGCCAATAGGCCTGATCTGGCTGTGGGAGGATGCTCCCGGCGTGTCGCTCGCGGCCGGCTGAGCGGCGCTGCTGGCGATCCTCTACTTCGGCAGCCAGAACACGTGATGCGGCGGCGCCGCCGGGGAGCCCCGCTATTTGGTCACGGTGGGGCCGTTCATGGCGGTGCCTCTGGCGGCGCTGTGGCGGCGGGTTGACTGCGGCAATCCGATAGGAGAAACCGGCCGGCAGAAACACAATCCGTTCCTTTGGCTGGTTGGCGGCGAGATCTTCCTATGGAGTGCTGGGACGAACTTACTGGCGGTGCTGATCGACTTCAACCGCGGCTGGCAGGACCACTGGGCGTACGGCGTAACGAAAATTGAGGTGATGTGGCTGCCCTTCTTTACGACACAGACCTCGCATTTACGTCTGCTAACGCGTGAGTGGCTCATGGATGGCATCGTCGGCCCGGACCTGTACCTCTGGCACGTACCGTTGGGCTGGCTGTGGGTCTGGCTGCTCAGCGCGACCGGGCTTGCCTGCTGGGGGATTCTCCTGCTCTCACCAGAATCTAATGGACATGAGGCTGGAGGGATGGCGATCAGCCCCGGAGGAACCGCGGCGGTCGGATCAGAAGCCACGCGGTTAGCGCCAGGCCAATGGCGGACAAGGCGGCGCCGAGCCGGAACGACGCCGGCTCGTAGCTGAACGTCAGCGTGTGGACGCCGGCCGGAACGTCTACTTCACGGAAGAGGCCGTCCGTCGGTGAAATAGTGACCGGTTGGCCGTCAACACGTGCGACCCAGCCGGGATAGTACGTGTCGGCGAGGACGACTGATGTGCCAGCGGCGCTATCAATATGGGCCTCTACTCGCTCCGGTTCGTCGCGGGTGATTCGGGCATCCCCGCTCGAGGCTGAGAGGCGTGGGCGAACGGTAGTGTTTCGAAGGATTGTTGAGCTTGGTCGGTTCGTGGGGTTAGCCGGGCCGACAGATGCTTCGGGATAGAGGCCCGGCGGCTCAAGCCAGATCCCTGTGACGTTGAGCGTGGTGGAGCTGTTGGGTGATAGGAGCGGAACAACGTCGATAGAGGTTGCCGGACTATCCAGGATAACGACGAAGGTGGCCAGGTACTCGAAGACCTGGTAGCGGCCGCCAACTGGATCAACAAGCTGCGTCTGGAGCGCAATGGGTGCCTGGGGATGACTGACTGAGAGCCGGACATCCTGGCGGCCGTATGCCCATTCGGCGGTATGCTCTCCGGCGCGCAGCATGTAGGTGCGCGCGTCGCTGGAGCCGATCGCGTCATTCGGGCCACTTTGACTGATCAGCCTGAGGGCGCCAACCTCCGCACCGGACGGGACCGATGTCCCTTCCCCTAGATACGACACTACATGCAGGCGCGCGGGACCGGTGATGCGCCGGTCAGCATGTAAGGTGGCCCGCACGGGAGGCGTGCCGGACCGGAGTTGATGCGCGCCAAGGATGCGCGTGCCTCGGATACGCCACGTGGTATCTCCAGATGCGCGGGAGAGGATGTGGCGCACGCCGAGGCGGTCCACGGCGCTGCCAGTGAAGCGCAGCAGCCAGAGCCAGTGGTCGTCGGGCGGCTCCTGCACCGCTGGAAATGTGTTGGCAGTCGCAAAGTAGTCAGTAGCGCGGCGCAGCAAGAGCGGGTTATAGCCCTGCGCATCGCGCAGACCGGTGAGCAGAGAGAGGTTGGGCGGGAGTTGTCCGGGATCCGCGCTGGCGGGGAAGCGGGTCAAGAAGTCCTCGGTCCCATGCCATTGAGCGCCGGCGATGCGGTCTGATCCGGTGAGGGACCGAACACGATCCGCGGCTTCAAATGCCGGGCCATACCAGCGTGCCGGATCGAACGCAGCGGGACGGGACAGTTGGTGAGCGGTAAGTACATCCGCCAGGGTAAGCAGCATGAAGAGCGCGGGCGCGGCTCGGCGTGACCACAGCGTGGAGGCAAGAGCTGCGAGCGAGAAGAAGCCAAAGATGACGTACTGGGCTTGCTGGGCGCGGCCGAGGAACGGGTCTCCGGTCACGCGGCTCACATTCGTGAGGAGGCGCCGGAAGTCGTCATACCCCTCTGAGAGCCAGAACTGGACGAACATGACGGGAATCAAAAGGCCGATTGCGGCGGTGACGTGCATGACGGCTTTGCGGTCAACTTCCAGGCGCGAGATTCGCTGCAAGCCAAGTGCGGCCAGGCCGGACAGGGCAAAGGCCGCGACGATCCCGAGCCGGGCTGGTAAGAAGACGATTCGGAAGCCGGGTAGCCAGTGGTAGAGCAGGCCGAAGAGTGGGCCGTGGGTCCCCATGGCGATCACGATGGCAAGGATGGCCAATAGGACAAGCGCGCGGGCCTCGCGGCGCCGCCACCAATGGGCGCCGGTCAGGGCGAGCAGCAACGGGGCAATCCCGATGTACAGCTGACTGCTTTCGAGTGAGCCCATGCCGCCAGCGGGACGGAGCCAGGAGAGAAGGGTCAGGTAACCCTGGCGGGAGACCGACTCAAGAGGACGGGTGTCCGCGTAGCTTGTCTCGCGCACGAACTCGAATGCGGGGAGGAGCAGGATGGCTGCTACGACTAGGGCCAGTGCGGCGCTGCCTCCTGCGCGGGCAAGCGGCTGCGGCCCGTGGCCGGTGACGAGGAGGTAGACGACGAGGGTGAGCCAGGAGAGGTAGGCGCCGGCCGGCCAGCCTGAGAGCGCCTGGAGGGCGGCGGCGAGGGCGAGGGCGCCAATCCACCGGCCGCCGCGCCGGGCAGCGAGCACACCGAGCACGACGATCCACGGAAGCCAGCTCACCGAGGTGAGGACGACGGGCATGCCGGCCAACGTTGGGAGCCAGGTTGTCAGCGCGAAGGCAGTGGCGCCAACCAAAGCCGGAATGCGGCCCGTCCCAAGGATCACGCGGCAGAAGGCGTAGGTGCCGAACACAGCCGAGAAGACGTGAAGCCAGAGCGCGGCGCGCACCGCGCCATAGAGCGGCAAGAGTACGAGAAGAAGCCAGTTGGGGAGATACCAGGCGCCCGCGCCGGGATCGGCAGCGAAGGGCATTCCGGCGCCGAGATAGGGATTCCAGAAGGGAAGCTGGCCGGCAGCGTGCGATCGGGCGATGTGCGCCGCGTTGGGCACGTACTGAAGCATGAGGTCCAGGTTTTCCGGGAGCGAAGCCGGGCCGGCAAGCTGCCAAAGCTGGAGAACGGTCAGCGCGACGAGCAACGCCACAGCGGGCGCATCGCGCCGAATGAGGACAAGGTTCACGCGCGTACCTGTAAGACGTTGAACAGCAGGATCGCGGGCAGCAATAGGGCAAGTACCCGCCAGCGTGCCTGAAGTGGAGTTAGACGCTGCACGATCTGGGAGGTAGAGAGCACAAAGGCCGCCTGCAACGTGAGCAGGACGGCCCACATGCCTATGAGGACACTCGAGTGAGAGGCGTAGTTGGTGTAGAGCAGGGTGGGCCAGAAGTCGAGTCCGAGACCGTACTCAGGATGCTCGATGCGCGGCGTCTGCACGCCGAACCACGTCCACGGAGGGCGCGCGAGGATGCCTTGAGTGATCTCGGGTCGCGACGGGACGATCAGGTTGGCGGCGTCGGCAGCGAGCAGCCAGGCGTTACCCAGCAGTGGGCTGAATGGCGCTGCATAGAGCAGCGGCGTATCCAGCAGCTCCTGCTCGGCGATCTCGACGTGAATGCGCGGGTCCGGATGGTCGCCAACGTGGGTCGCGTCTATGCCGGAGATATAGGTGGGGAGGCGCCGCAGATCGACGTTGAAGCTATGCCAGGCGAGCAGCAATTGGCCCTCTCGACCGTATCTGCCGGTCCAGGTGCCTCTAGTATCGCGGTCCAGCGTAGAAAGGTCAGCACGCGCGCCGCGGGTGGCGTCAAACATGGCGGCAGAGAGCACGGCAGTATCAGCGCCGCGCTGGTTGAGCCGCACGCGGATGGGCTGGCTTGGACCGCCGGTCACTTGCCAGGTCGCCCAGAGGCCGGTAGAAAAATCGAAGTCCATCTCCAAGCGGCGCTGGCCGAGCGCGTCTTCGACGGTGACGGTCTGTCGGCGGTCCTGAGAGTCCCAATCCACAAAGTAGAGGGACAGGTCGAAGGTACGGGCTTCAGAGAGTTGAAGCTCCAACTGGGCATCTGGGTAGCCCCACAAGTAGCCAAGACCACGACGCTTACCGCCCGACACCGGATCAAGCAACGCGCGCTCCAGGCCGGCGCCACCGCGCGCAAGCCAGTAGTCGCGACCCCCGAGGTGGCTGCCCATGTCCGGCAGGTTCGGGACAACGTGCTCGCGGACGACGGCGGGATAGGTTTCGGGGTCCTTCGCGATTCCAAGTATCTGCACGCCGAGCGAGACGGCGGCGAGCGTTGCGAGACTTAGACGGGCCCGCGACCCATGGGTAAGCAACCACTCCAGCGCGGGCGCAGCCGCGACGGCGAGCAAGGGCACGATGGGCAGCAAGTAGCGCGGACCCCACGCGCCGCCGTGCCAGACGAGCTTCATGCCGTATAGGGCAATGACGACCAGCGGGACGACCGTGAACAGCACGGCATGACGACCGTGCCGTCTCAACAGGAGGATGGCTCCTGGCACGACGAGCAGCAGCCAGGGAGAGTAGAGAAAGACACTCTTGCCGGGACTGAACACAAGTCCGCGCAGGCCGATCCAAACCGGCAGCGCGAGCCAGTCTTCAAAGAGACGGTCGCCGAGGTTCCTGAACGGCACCGGGACTTCGCCGGTGAACGCGAACATGAGCGCGACGGTGAGTGATCCAAGCAGCAGGGCGGGGACAGCGGTTGTAGCGCCAAAAGCGAATGCGTGCCGCGAGCGCATCCTCCTCCACCATCCGCTGGAGAGAAACCATTGGAGCAGGACGCCAAGCGCACCAAGCGCGGCGGTGTACTTGCCGGCAACGGCGAGCAGTAGGCCAAGGGAGGCCAGCGCGCCGAGCAGGAACGTGTGCCGGATGGACGGCGCGGAATCGCTGGTAGTGGCGGCGGGAGGAGCCGGCGGGAAAGCGCGGAAAAGCGCCCACACCGCCAGCATGGTCATGCACGTTGAAGCCGGCTCAGAAAAGTCCATTTTGGCGTAGGGCCACGCCATGGTGAGGACGCCGTAGCCCAGCGCTGCAAGCGCGGCGGTGGGAACGCAGTACCCGAACAGCTTCAGAGTGGCGTAGACGAGAACGGCCGTGGCTGCGGTGGTAAAGGCATTCAGGGTGGAATAGAGGAGTCGGGCGAAGAAGTCGCGCGTCTGGCGCTCAGACCAGAAGCGCTCTCCGGTGAGGGCGTCACGCCAGCTGCCGGATTCTGATTCTTGGAACGCAGCGGCGCGGACGTGCCACTTGGCGCGCGAGCTGCTGCCGGCCAGCTCCCAGCGTGTGACCAGCATGGGCTGCGAAAGGTCTATCCGCGCGTAGTAGAGGTTGCCGCGAGGCTGGCCGATCCAGTGCCCAGCGATGCGCGCGCGACGATGTGCCGGCTGGCCCGCCACGTCGGGACGGTCGCTTGCCCACTCGGCGGTCTCGATGCCGGCTCTAACCGGCAGCTCCACAACGCGGTCGCCGCTCCACAGGCGGATGTGGCCCACCACCGTTTCCTGACCGGTGGAGAGGCTGTTGGAGAGGAAGGAGATGATGGCGATTGAGCCGGCGGTCACGCCTCCGCCCTCTGGGAGTGGCGCACTGAAGCGCTCCTCGCCGCCGGGGCCGAGCGGCGGCCACTCCTCGACGCGAAACGTGTGGCTGTCCACCCGGAGCGAGTCGCGTTCAGGAGCGAGACGCGAGAGAGCGTCGCCGGCCAGAACAAAGGGCTGGCCGAGTAGGGGCATGAGGGCGCCCCAACGGGCAAAGGCGGTCTTGAAGCGATGGAAGTATTCGTGCTCGGGATCCAGAAAGACGGTCTTGGCCATCTCATAGCCAAAGGCGCCATCAATTGAATAGCCCTTACCGCCGCCAGTTATGAGATAGAGCGAGAGGAGGCAGAAGAAGAGCCAGCGCGCCATCAGGCGGCGCTCCGCGCCCGCAGCACCGACGCGAGCCAGAGGAGACTCCCGGCTAAACCGGCGACCAGCGCGGCGGTGGCCAGCCAGACGCCGGCCATGAACTGCGGATGGGACCGGAAGTGGCTTCGAAGTAGAAGCGGCCAGAGGTCTAGGCCAAGACCGAACTCGGGACGGGGCGAGTGGCTCTCCACGCCGTGCACGTAGCGCCAAGGCGGCGCGCCGAGCGCGCGTTGGAGAAAGACCTGATCAGAAGTTCGCAGCAGTGAGACGGCATCCGCGCCGAGCAGCCAGGCGTGAGCGAGAAGCGGACTAAAGCCTGGCGCATACAGAATCGCCGTTTCAGCAAGCTCGGTCTGCCAGGTGTCCACCCAGGTGGAGTCGCCGCCGTCATAGCCGCCAATGTATCCGGGTAGCGAGGCGACATCCTGGCCGCGGTTCCAGGCGAATAGGACGTGGCCGTCCCGGCCGAACCGGCCAACCCAGTCGCCAGCGGCCGGCGCAACGGTGGGGGAGCCATCAAGCGGTTCACCATCCCACGTATCGAAGAACATCGCGGAGATCACCGGAACGTCCGCATGCGCCGTGACCCCGGCCTCAGCGGATGCCGCTGTCGTCGTCAAGGTGATGGTTCTCGCCTGATCGGTGGAGATACCCCAACGTCGATAGACGCACGCGGAGAAATCGCTGTCAAGCTGGGCATCAGCACGCCCTCCCGGCCAATCGACGGTAATCAACTGACGCCGGCCGCGGTGATCCCAGTCGCACACATAGATCGTCAGGGCGAAGCGGCTCGGTCGCGTGACGTCGAGCATCAATCGGAGCGGTCCCTCTTCGGCGTAGCGATAGCCAAGTCCGCGCTGTGGCAAAGATGGATCGACACCCTCGCGCGGCCGTTGAAGCTGGCGGTCAGCATCGGGACCGCCAAAATGGCGCCAGTAAGCGTCCGCGGGCGGGCCTCCGAACCCCCGGCCGTACTCTGGCAGGCCTGGCTGAACATGGTCACGGAACATAACCATGTAGAGGTTGGGGTGCTTCGCCACACCTAGCAACTGAATAACGACGCTCGCCGCGACGAGGATGGCGGCGGCGGCGCGGGCGAGACGCACCGGCGAGCCGGGACGGAGCAGACGTTCGGCAATGGGAAGTGCCAGGCAGGCGAGGAAGGGAAGGGCAGGCACGAGGTAGCGTGGACCCCAGCCGCCGCCGTGCCAGACTCCCTTACTGCCGTAGACAAGCAGGTAGACAGCGGGCACGCCGAAGAAGAGGAAGGCATCCCAGCGATGGCGTCGGACAAACGACGCGGCGCCCGCGGCAGACAGCAGCACGACGGGAGCGAAGAACAGTAGGCCCTTACCGGGACTCACCAACAGGCCGTAGAGACCGGCCCAAACGGGAAAGTCGAGCCAGCCCTGAGCGAGACCAATGCTCCAGCCGGTCCAGATGGTCGGGAGGCGCCCGGTGGCGAGTACGGCGAACGCCAGGAGGGCAATAGGCAGTCCGAGCAGCGCCATCAGCGCCCAGGCAGCGTCGATTACCCGCCGCGAAAGGCGCGGCGCGAGCGACGCTTGCGGCGGAACCGACGCTAGGGTTGTGAGCACGACCTGAAGCGCCAGAAGTGGGAGAAACCACAGGGCGGTGTACTTGGCCGCAGCCGCGAATGCAGCGGCGAGTCCGGCAGCGACGAGGCCCTGCGCGTTCCAGGCGCCGTCAGGCCGCCGGGCGCGATACGCGAAAGTCACCGCTCCGATCATGAGCAGGGTCGCCAACGGTTCGGCGAAGTCATGCTTGGCGTGCGGCCAGAGAAACGTGGCGCTACCGGTGACGAGTCCGATCGCAGCCGACGGGACCGGTCCGTAGCCGAGCGTAAGGCCAAGCGTGACAAGCAGCGCACACATCAGTGCGGTCACAGACGCATTGAGCAGCGAGAATCCGAAGCGCGTAAAGAATGCCTCTTGCGCGTCCTCGCCGAAGGCAATTGGGCCGGGCACCACGGCGCTCGAAGACGTTCCCTGAATTTGCGCCGCACGGAGATAGAGACGACCTTCTGACGCTACGTAGCGCACCCGGAGCACCGCGGGAGAGCCAGATGTCCGCAATGGCAGAGCGGCCGAATAGAGGTTAGCCTCGGGGTTACCCGGCCAGTGTCCGGCAAGAGACGCGCGAGCATGCTCCGGACGGGCAACACCAGGCACGTCATAAGACCATTCCGCGGTGTCTTTGCCGGCACGGATGGGCGCGCTGGCAAGGATTTCCAGGTCCCCCGCGCCGCCCAGCAGCTGCGCTTCAGCCACCAGCTGTCCCTCTTCCAGAGTGGTGGCGAATGAGAGAAAGGAAACGAGCTTGACCGAGACCGCGTCGCTTGCTCGCGCGCCGGTCGGCACGAGAAGGACGATCTCCCGCTGGGCGCCATCAGCGCCGGGCGGTCCGATAGGCGGCCAGTCACGCAGCGCGAACCTCTCGCCATCGACGACGACACTGTCTCGGGGCGGCGCGAGGCGGCCAACAAGAGACCCAAATTGAATGAACGGAACCCCAATGAGAGGCATGAGCACGCCCCAGCGGCGCAGCGTGCCGGCGTTCTGGCGGACGAAGCCGAGCGTGGGATCGGTCGCCACGCTGCGCGCCACGCTGTAGCTGAATGTGCCATCCACCGAATAGCCCTGACCTCCGGCTGTGAGCAAGTAGAGACTGACCAACGTCAGGAACACCGGGCGCGAGGGGTTGGGCGTGCGCAGCGCGCGACCGGCGGTCATCGGGCGACGGACTGAACAGGCGGCCGGACAAGCTCCCAGACCCGTACCGCGGGGACGCCGGTCTCGTAGCGAAGGATCAGGTCGCCGCCACGAGCGCGCAAGGCGAGTGGCAGCGGACCAAACTCGCCTCGCAAGTAGCCGAACGAGTCCTCGACGACAAACTTGCGCGCTGTGCCGGAGGTGAGATATGTAATCTCGGCTTCAGATTCGTCAAACCGATACTTTTCAGTGGAGCGTCCGCTGTAGACATACAGCGCGAAGTGGCGGCGCGTCAGAGCAACATCGGCGGGATCGGTGTTCTCACGCAACCACCTGGCGGCTTCGAGATAGCGTGCCCAGTCTGGCCATTCAGCGTAGTAGCTCGCCGGGTCAGGGCCGCGTTGGAGGGCGCGCAGATTGGCGCCTGACTGACGCACACCCATCCAAGCGAGCCAGACGCAGACAAGCACCAGCCCGGCAGCGCCGAGCGCAGAGACAACCTGCGGTACCCCGAGCCGCCAGCCGCGCCCCGTCCGCGTATTCCAGGTGGAGTGCGACGCGGCGAGCCGTCGTAGCTCGACGATGCCGAGCACGACATAAACGCCGGCGAGCGGGAAGACGGGGAGAAGGTAGCGACCGGTCTTGATCGGCCAGAACAGGACCGAGAGGCAGATGGCGGTGGCGGCCCATTCGGCAGCGCCGCCCCACTGGCGTGCGCTGCGCCGGGCGCCGGTGAGCAGGAGCAAGGCGCCAATGGCGGCCGCGCCCGCGCCGGCAACGCCGCGCGAGCCTAGTTTGCCCAGGAAGAACGTCGCGTTGTCTACTGCCCTGGCGAAGAGACCGTCGGCGGAGATAGTGCCTTCGGTTGGGTTGGCGTAACTTGCAGCCGAGAGCTCTTCCAGATAGCGCCAGCCACCGGAGAGCGCCGCGTCGCGCAGCCACCAGGGCAGCATCACCACCATGAAGGCGGCACTGGCCGTGACGGCGGCGGTTCGGGGACGGGTGAGCCACACCCAGCCGAGAACGCCGGCGGCGGCGGCGAGGCCGATGGAGCGCATGTAGGCACCCGCGGCGAGTAGCAGGCCAAGCACCATCCATGCGCGCAGATCGCGGCGGTCACGGATGCGTTCCGCCCACAGCACGGCACCGAGCAGAAAGGGGAGATACGGTATATCTGACATCACCTGCCCCGCAAAGTGCAGAGCGGCGGGGTTGAGTGCGAAGAGCGCGACCGCGCCAACGGTCCACGGAAACGAAAGCCGGCGCCGGCCGAACGCCCACAAGAGCGCAAGCGTGGCGAGGAAGGTGGAGGCAGTTACCACCTTGGCGGCGAGGACTGCGGTCATGGCGTCGCTGACCGTTCGTGCGGCGATAAACGTCGCCGCAAGGAGCACTGGATAGCCGGGCGGGTAGCGGTTGTGCGCAGGATGATCCGGGCTGTTGATCCAGGCGTAGCCGTGGCCGGCAGCGAGACCCTGCCCAAGGATGAGGAACTCGGCGTCGTCGCCGAAGTCGCCCAGGAATGGATGGTGCTGCGCGGCCAGGAGGCCGGCGGAGAGCAGCAGGGTAACGATGAGAGCTACCTTCGCCGCGGCGGCCCGTGTACGGGCCACAGGCCGTGCTGTCACAGCAGCGGCCGGGATCTGGGCGGGGTGAGCGCGGGGCCAGGAGAGAGCCATCTGGTCAGGTGTGGGGCCATTCGCGGAAGGATCCGTGGCAGTAACCGCGCGAGCGAGTGCCCGGCCACACGCGTGATAGCCAGCGCCGCCAGCAGTATGAGAAACGGCTCAATCTGCATGCGGAGCCGGATGCCGGCGAATACAGCGGCCTTAGTGGCCACGCTAAACAGAACGTATGCCACCAGGGGGAGGAAGCGAAGGTCCCGGTCTCGGAGGATGCGCCGCGCGGTAATCACGAACCCCGCCGCCATGAAAGGGAGCAACGCGCCGTAGCTGGCGATGCTTACCAGGGCATACTGGCGATTGACATCGTTGGTCGGCGTGAGCTTGAAGAGCAGCACCAGCTTGTTGAGCATGAACCAGAGCGTGCGACCCGGGTCAGACGCCATGAAGCGCAGCGCCTCGGCCCGCATCAGCGCCTCGCGCTGCGGCTCGCCCAAGCCCTCCATGGGGGGGAATGGCACGGTGCGGACGGTCTGATCCGCTGTCATCGTGGGGTGGTAGTACTTGAACAGGTTGTAGCCCAGCTTGGTGGTGGTGAAGATCGGCGCGCCGAACGTGATCTGGTTGCGCACCACCCAAGGAGACAGGACCAACGCCATGGCGAGTAGGCCGGTAGCGGCGAGCGCGACTCGTTGCGAACGAGTTGGACCGGCTGGAACCAATGCACCAGACCGGATAGCGCGCCAGGCAGTCCAGGGAACGAGTGCAAGACCGAAGAGGAACGCCTCCGCACGGCACAGCGCGGCGAGTCCAATGACGCCGCCGAGCAACGCAAACCAGCGAGCGCGTGCGATCTCTTCCGCCTTGAGCGCCACCACAATTGCGCCGAGGATGAGCGCCATGAAAAGCGTCTCGGTGAGCAGTTGCGCCGAGTAATAGATAAAGAAGGGATAGACGGCCGAGATGGCCGCGGCGAGCAGACCGGCTCGGCGTCCGATCAGGCGACTACCGAGCCAGTAGGTCAGTCCGACGGCAACCGCACCGAGCAGCGCCTGAACCGCGCGCACGAGGGGGATGTTGGGGCCGCCAAGCCAGTAGATCGTGGCGAGGAAGACCGGGTACAGCGCATCCCAGAAGGCGGTAGGCACATCCGAGCCCGCCGGATAGTAGAAGGAAGCGCCGGAGAAGCCGCGTCCCGCCATCAGGTTGCGGGCGATCTGATCGTAGGTGATGGGATCAGCCTCATACGTCACGACGATGCGTGGCGGCAGCGTGGCGGCATAGGCCAGGCGCAGCAGCAACGCCAGGAGCGGGAGGACGACGACGCCCCACGTTCCGGCGCGTTTCAGGGCCGTGACCACCACGAGATTCTAGTGGGACGCTGGTTGCTCGTGGCCGCGGTGCTCGCCGTCGGTGTGATCCTCCTTGGAACGGCGAGCGCTGGCCGCTGGCTCGGTGCGCCGGCGGCGGTGCCGGATCACCAAACGGGGTTCGCGGGGACGCTGGAGATGGTCTTTGCCGGGCCGACAACGCTCGCGCAGCGTATTGTGCCGTCGCGCAACGGCCTGACGGCGGTGGATGTCGTCATCGCGGCGGAGGCTGCGGATTTGCCCGGTGTTGTCACGTTGGACGTGCAAGCGTGGCCTTCGCGTGAGCCGCTGCGAAGGGCACAAGTACCTGCGGCCGGGCTGTCTACAGAAAGAGTGTGGTCGATGCGGCCGGGAAGGAAGGAGGAGCGATGGTCGTCGTTTGGCTTTGAGCCGGTTGCGAATTCGGCAGGCCGGGACCTGCTATTTGTCTTGAGCTACGCCGGGGGGTTAGACCTTCCCGGAAGTCGGCTGGCGACGCTTGGGCACTTCCCGGGCCGCTACTTGGTGCCGGTAATGTTGGTCAATGGTTTTGAGCAGCGCGGAAATCTGCCGTTCCGGCTCGCCAGCGCAGGGACGCGGCGGGATGCGCTGAACGTGGCGCTGGAGAACGGAGCGCGGGCGCAGCCGGTGATGGCAGGCACTACTACCTTTCCTGTTGGCGGCGCGCTGGCGATCCTCGCGATAGGCGTGGCCGTGTTAGGAACACTCTGGCGCGCACCTGCCGCCGGTGGCGTGCCACGTGGCTGACACGGTGACGGAACAAGCGGCGCTCCGTTAGAGTTTGACGACTCGTGAATACCGTCGATCAGGCGATCAAGCTCGCCCGGAACTGGCGCCGCCATCGCGCCGTGATCCACCCGCGCACCTCTCAATTCCTTCGCCATTGGATGAAGGGCAGCACCACGCTGCCGTATCCGCCGCTCAAGTTGCACCTGGAGCCAACCAGCATCTGCAACTTGCGCTGCCCTATGTGCCCGCAGGCGATAGACGCGGTGAAGGGCGATACCGGGTACATCGATATGGACCTCTATCGGAAGATCGTGGACGAAGCGAAGGACTTTGTCCTGGAGATCAACCTCTTCTTCCGCGGTGAGCCGCTGCTGCACAAGCGCATGCCGGAGATCCTGAGCTATGGCAGAGACGCCGGCGTGCGATTGCACGTCAACACCAACGCCACCGTCATGCGTGAGGCGCAGTCGCGCATGCTAATTGAGAACGGCGCGTCAAAGGTGACTATTTCCTTTGACGGCCCGGACAAAGAGCAGTACGAGAAGATGCGCAAGGGCGCAAAGTACGAACGTACGCTGGAAAACGTGCGCCAGTTCCTTGGCCTGGTGGCAGAGTATCGGCAGAACGGCTGGAAGACCCCATACACCGTGATGCAGGTAATCCTGCCGTACGACGAAGCGTCACCTGGACCAGAAGTGCCTCAGCACATGAAGGACCTCCTAGCAGGGCTTCCGGTAGACGAGTGGGATCCCCTGTGGCCGCACGGCTGGGCCGGAGTGATGCAGGAGAACGGCGTGGTGGAGGCGCAGCCGTATGGCGAGAACTACCACCCGTGCAACTGGCTCTGGAAGAGCATGGCCATCTACTGGGACGGCCGGGTCGCCTCCTGCTGCGCTGATTTCTCGGGTGACCAAATCATTGGCGATGTGAAGACGCAGAGCCTGCGCGAGATCTGGAACGGTCCTGGCCTGGTGAAGCTGCGCGCCATGCAGGTTGAGGGTCGCTATAAAGAGGCGCCGTTGTGTTCCGGGTGTGACGCACTATGGCAAAAGGACAGCACCGCTTGGTCGGTCTTCAGCGCCGTGGAGAAGGCAATCAGACCCGCGGGCTTACCGGTGGGACGACGCGAGGACGGCGCGCCCAGCCAGCCCCCACCATCTGAGATCAATGTTTCACCGGTAGCGGCCGAGATTGGCGTGCAGGGCCAGGGGGCGCTAGCCGCGGCGGCAAACGGATACAACCCGGCCGCCGCGCAGCCTCCTTTGGCGACGACGCTGAACTAAGATCTTTGGCGAGACCGTTCGACTGTCATCCTGAGCGAAGCGAAGGATCTGTGTCTACGCTGGGCCCGAACGGGACAACCGATACTTCGCTCCGCTCAGCATGACAAACGATGCGTCTTCTCTTCGTCACCAATCTCTTTCCGCCTGACATTGGCGGACCGGCGACTTACGTTCCCAAGATTGCCGCGGAATTTGTGGCGCGCGGCCACGACGTTTCGGTCGTGGCCGGCGCGCCGCCCGAGCTGATTCCAGCCACGACACCGCCTTCACCGTATCCGGTGTGGCGCGTCTCGCGCAGGCTGCCGCTTCCACTGCGACTTGGTGTGGCGCTGCTGACGCTGCTCAAGGCAGTCCGCGGCGCGGATGTCTTGTACGTGCAAGGGCTGGCTGGACCGGAGATGGTGGCGGTGCTTGTGGCCAGGCTGCTTGGGAAACCGGTGGCGCTCAAGATAGTTGGGGACAACGCATGGGAATATGCCATTCGCAAAGGTCTGACCGACGATGGGATCGACGAATTCCAGCACGCGCCCTACGGTCCAAAGCTGCGCTTTATTCGAGCATTGGTGCATGGCTATGCACGCTTGGTGACGCGGCTGATTGTGCCGAGTGAGTATTTGGGAGGCGTGGTGCGTGGCTGGGGCGTCTCCGCGGAACGCGCGATGGTAATTCGGAACGCGTTGACAGCACCGCTCGCCACCGACGCGGAACGCGAGCAAGCGCGGCGGGAGCTACGGGAAAAGCATGGCCTACAGGGGGCAATGGTAGTCACCTCGGCGCGGCTCTATCCATGGAAGAATTTGGACTTCCTTGTCCGGCTGGTGTCTGACTGGCCGGAAAGCGTCTCACTGTTCATTGTGGGCGGCGGACCGGATCACGATGAATTGCAGCGCCTTGTGGACTCGCTTGGAATCTCCGATTGCGTGACTATCACGGGAAACATCTCTCACGCCGAAGTGCAACGCTACTTGCGGGCGGCGGATGTCTTTGTCTTGAACACGCGTTACGAAGGTCTTTCGCATGTGCTTCTAGAGGCTATGGCAGCGGGAGCGCCGGTGATTGCCTCGGCGGTGGGGGGTAACCCGGAAGTTATCCGGGACGGCGAGACGGGGCTACTCGTGCCGCTGAATGACGGACAGGCGATCACCGCTGCGGTCATGCGCTTGCTTGCCAACCCGGCTGAGGTTGAGCACCTGACTAGCGCCGCGCGGGAGGCGGTGCAGGACTTCAGCTGGCCTACGCTAGTTGAGCACACCGAACGCGCACTCCTGGAGGCCGCCGGGCCGAAGGCGGCGCTGGCACACGCGCATGCCGGATGAGGCGCGGCGTCAGGCGAGCGATCGACCGGGGCTGGCGAACTTGCTCATGCTCAGCGGCGACCGGATGGCCGGCCGCGGGCAGTTGGGACCATTCCACCACACGCTAAATGGCCTTCGACGCTACTGGGACCGGATAGATGTCATCTGCCCCGGGACCGAGGGGGCGGCGTCGCAGCAGCCGTTCGAAAACGTCTACGTTCACCCAGGTACGGGCGGGCGGGCGACGCAGCCATGGTTCATATGCCAGACGGGCCGCCGGCTCATGGCCGAGCGGCCCTACGGGCTGCTGGTCTCGCACGACTATGGACTGTTCTACAACGCGCTGGGCGCTCAGCTCCTGCTTGCGACCATTCCGTGTAGCGCGCGGCCTCCACTGGTGAGCGAGATCCATCATTTGCCGGGGACGCCGCGCGCCGCGGACAAGGGCGAGGTAGTGAGCCTGCTGCTGCACCAGTTATACGTGCGTGTTGCGTGGCGGAAGCTGGCGGGATTCCGGGTGGTGAACGGGTCCGTGGCGGCGCAGTTCCGTAGGTGGGGGGTGCCGGAGCAGAAGCTGAAGGTGCTCAGCTCCTTCTACCTTGACCATGAGACGTTTCATCCATCGCCGGGACGCGAGGCCACGAAGGATTGGGACGTTGTTTTCTGCGCCCGGCTCGTACCGAACAAGGCGCCGGACTTGCTGATCGAGGCGCTCGCGCTGGTGAAGCAGGTGCATCCGGCTGTACGGTGTGCCATCGTAGGTGAGGGTCCGCTCCGTGTTCCGATGGAAGATCAAGCACGGCGGCTTGGTCTGAGCGAGAACGTGACTTTCTTAGGCTGGCTACCAGAGGCGTCGGACATTGCAACGCTCTACCGCATCGCGCGCATGCTGGTGTGTACCTCCTACAACGAAGGCGGTCCACGCGTCACGCTGGAGGCAATGGCGTGCGGCACACCTGTGGTGACGACGGCGGTGGGCATCATGCCCGACGTGATCGACCACCGTCACACCGGCATGCTGGTGGACTGGACGGCAGAAGGCATCGCGCGGGAGATGTCGTGGCTGCTGAGCTACCCGGACAACGCGTGGATAATTGGCGTGGCCGGGCAGAGGGCGGTGCAGCGCTTCCGTTATGAAGTGGAGCTTGACCGCTACGCGCAGGCATACCGGAAGCTGGCCGGCCTGCCATCCATACCCGAAGGAAGCGGCTTGCTCAGCCGGACAGAGGAAGAGGTACCAGCATCGGTTCCACGACTGCCGGAATGAAGCTGCTCTTTATCACGCAAGAGCTGGACGCCGGCAGCGACGTGTTGGGGATCACGCCGCTGTGGATCGACGCGCTGGCCTCACGGGTGGAGCACGTCAATGTGCTTGCGCTTTCCGTAGGCGCGCTTTCGCCGGCGGCGAACGTCACTCTGCACTCTATGGGCAAAGAGCGCGCCGCCGGACGCGCAAGACGCGTGCTGCGATTCTGGTGGGTCATGCTTCAACTTTGCCTGCGCCGGGAGATTGACCTGGTCTTTGTCCATATGGTGCCGCTCTACGCCGTGCTGGCGGTGCCGGTCGCGCGGCTCTTTGGTGTGCCGGTGGTGCTTTGGTACACGCGGGCTGCGATCACCACGCAGCTCAGGGTCGCTCACGCACTCGTGCACCGCTGCGTCACGGCATCGGCGGAGAGCTTTCCACTTCCGAGCGGCAAGCTGACGGTGACCGGGCATGGGATCGATATGGAGCGGTTCGCTCCACGGGTGCGTTCGGGGCAGACTGGAGCACCAGTTGTGCTGCGCGTGGATCGCATTTCACGGGTGAAGGATCAAGAAACGCTGATCCGCGCGGTCGCTGCCCTGCGCCAGCGGGCGCCGGATCTGCCGTTTCGCGTGCGTGTGGTGGGAGGCCCGTTCTACGACGCCGATCGTGCATACGAGCGTGATCTCAGGACGCTGGCCGGACACTTGGGTGTGGAAGACGCAATCGACTTCGCCGGGCCACGCCCCAATGCCGCGGTGGCGGAAGAGTACGCGGCATCCTCGGTCGTCGCCCACACGAGCCGTACAGGGAGTATCGATCGGGTAGTGGTGGAGGCAATGGCGAGCGCGCGGCCGGTGGTTACGTGTAACCCAGCGTTCGTCCCGCTCTTAGGTGAGCTGGCACCGGGGCTGATGTATCCGGCAGGTGACGCGGTAGCGCTGGCAGAGCGCCTGGAAGCACTTCTGAAAGCCCCGGCGGATGAACGGTCCCGTTTGGGGAAACAGTTGCGCGAGATTGCATCGCGCGAGCACAGCCTGGAAGGCTGGGCAGATCGCACGGTAGCGGTGTTTCGTGACGTTCTGAGCCTTGGGAAGTTACGGAAAGACGGCGCGCGTGATTGACCGCCCACTGAACGCGCTCTACGTCTTCCGAGAGCGCAAACGCCCGCTGTTGGAGGCCTGGCGGGCGGGCAGGGAGCCAGACACGCTGCTATTTGGCTTGAACCATCTGCATGAGCACGGCGTGGAAGCGAGCTTCCACGAGCCGGACTATGGCGTGACAGGCAAGCGGCTGGCGGCGCTGGCGGGACGCCTGGGACCAGACATGCTCCAGCTACGGGCGTTGCAACGATTCCGCGGACAGGACGTGGTCCTTCTCACTGCGGGATGGCCGCTGCTCCTGGCGCGACGCTTCCTGCGCCACCCTCCCCGGCTGATCTGGCTGAACCTCTCGCTCACCACCCTGCTGGCTAGCGGCACTGATGCTATAGCGCGTTTCCGGGCGAGAGTGCTCCGCGCAGCCGTGAGGCAGGCGGATAGTGTGGTGTGTGTTGCGCGCGGGCAGCAAGCGTGGCTCGTGCGGGAGCTAGGGTTTCAGGCGGCGAAGCTACCGTTTGTGCCGTCGGGCGTGGACGCCGCGTTCTACACGCCGGTTTCGCCGCTGGCCCACGTTAGGTCGGGGTCAGAGGAGCGGCCACATGACGCTGGGTACGTGCTGGCGGTGGGACGTGATCCAGGACGCGACTACGTGGCGCTGGCACAGGCCGCGATTGGATTGGATCGACAGGTAGAGATCGTCGCGCACGAGAGCAATGTTGCGGAAATCACGCTGCCGGCCAACGTTACGGTGACGCTTAGGCTGCCACCGCTCCAATTGCGTGAGCGCTACCGCGGCGCCGCCTGCGTCGTCGTCCCCACCCACGGTGATGGCTACCCGCACGGGTCGGATTGCTCGGGCACGTTGGTGATGCTGGACGCGCTGGCGACGCAAAAACCGGTAGTAATTACCCGTCGCTCGTCGGTGACCGATTACGTCACTCCCGGCGAGCACGTCTTGACCGTCCCGGCCGGAGACGCGGACGCGCTAAGGAGTGCCATCCAGAACGCCCTGCGAGACATCACGGGCAGCGCGGCCATGGCCGCGGCCGGACGGCGGCTTGTGCTGGACCGGTTCACCACTCGCACGTTCGCGTCGCAGATCGCTGACGTGTTTCGCACGGCGGTGGAGACCCGGAGGTGAAGGGACGCTGGCTGTACCTGGCTAACGCGCGTGTGCCAAGTGAGAAGGCTCACGTCTTCCAGATCTTCCAGATGCTGGATGGATTCACGGATGCTGGTCTGGACGTGGAGCTGGTGCATCCACGGCGGGACAACTTAAGTCATCTGGAGAACGTCGATCCGCAAGCGCTCTACGGCCTACGTCATGCGCCGCGAATGCGCTCGGTGCGGACGCTCGACGCGATTAAGCTCGTGACCATTGACATTCCTCCGCTGAACCGCCCGCCCATACCGGCGCTCGCCTTTGGCGCGCAGTCGGTGAGCTTCGCGGTCAACGCCGCTCTCTGTGCGCGCGGCGCCAATGCCAAGGTGCTGTACAGCCGGGACTGGCCCGTTCTCGCCGCCGCCAGCATCTCCGGTAAGCCGGCCATATGGGAGGCGCACGATCTGCCACAAAGTCGCGCCGCGCGGACGGCGATCCGCGCGCTGCTGCCACGATTGGCGGGGATCGTCTGTATCACGCGCGGCCTGCGGGATGAGCTCCAAAGCCTGGGCGTAGCCGGTCACCGGCTCCTGGTTGCCCCGGACGCGGTGGATCTTGCGCGCTTCACGGACATGCCATCGCGGGAGGACGCACGGCGACAGCTAGGTCTCCCGTCCGGCGCACGAATGGTGGCGTACACCGGCCACCTCTACTCCTGGAAAGGCGCTCATGCGCTGGCGCGAGCCTCAAGACTTCTTCCAGATGGCGTGGAAGTGTGCATCGTCGGTGGGACACCCGCCGACCTGGTCTCGTTCCGACGATTCGTCGCCGAAGAGAGGCTGGATCGGGTACGGGTGATAGGACATGTGCCACCCAAGGACGTTCCGACGTGGCTGGCGGCGGCAGACGTGCTGGCGCTGCCCAATTCTGGCCGAGAATCGATCTCGGCGCGCTATACGTCCCCTCTGAAGCTGTACGAGTACATGGCGTCTGGCCGTCCTATCGTCGCGAGTGACCTTCCATCACTGCGTGAGGCGCTGACTCACGGCGAGAACGCTTGGTTCGTGGCGCCAGACAATCCGGCGGCGCTCGCCGCCGGAATCAGTGCCATACTTGATGATCCAGCGCGTGCGGGGGCGATGGCGGAGCGCGCGAGGAAGAGCGTGCAGGGCCACACGTGGACGGTGCGAGCGGAGCGCATTGTGGCTTTTGTGTCGCGCGTCCTAGAAGCCGAGCCGGCCACATGAAGCAACTGGGCTTCCTGGCGCTTTCCAGGCTGCTCCTCTCTGCGCCCGATTTACACCGTGTGCGGCCCTACTGGCGGCTGCTGCGCCGGGCGCGGGTGCTGGCCCTGCGCATGCTCGGCGCGCAGATCGCGGACAGCGCCGTCGTGCATGAGGGCGTACACGTTCACCGCGGCATCGTGCTGACTCTAGGAGAGCGAGCGGAGGTGCGTGACCGGGTGCGGATTGGGATTGATGAGCCTGGACTACGCGCGAGCAGCTTTACGCTCGGCGCTGGGTCGGTCGTGCTCTCAGATACGCATATTGATTGCAGCGCCGCCGTGCGGATCGGCACTGGCACGCACATTGGCCGGCGCAGCCAGCTCTTCACCCACACGCATGACGTGCATCGCCGGGATGTGGGCATTTTCGACGCGCC
>Ga0136611_10000456_pt1 | contig 26757 bp, 27 predicted proteins | sample AntDrymUQ2232306_2_FD_106645 | JGI IMG/M metagenome (GOLD analysis project Ga0136611, IMG submission 106645) | Polar desert sand microbial communities from Dry Valleys, Antarctica - metaG UQ223 (23.06) | ecosystem: Environmental > Terrestrial > Soil > Desert | place: Antarctica: Dry Valley...
AGCGGTGGCGGGATGCTGCTCGCCAACCCGCACTTCCCGTGGGAGGGCGAGAAGCGCCTGTGGGAGTCGCACCTCACGCTCACGACCGGCGAGCTCGACGTCTACGGCGCGACGCTGTCGGGCGTTCCCGGCGTGCTGATCGGATTCAACGACGCGGTCGCGTGGACGCACACCGTCTCCGCGGGTCACCGATTCACGCTGTACGAGCTCACGCTTACGCCCGGGGATCCGACGACGTATGTGTACGGCGACGAGACGCGGACGATGACGTCCGAGGACATCATCGTCGAGGTCCTCCGCGACGACGGCACCGTCGAGCAAGTGTCGCGCACGATGTGGGAGAGCCACTACGGCGTCATGCTCAACCTCCCGTTCGGTTGGACGGCGGAGACGGCGTACACGATGCGCGACGCCAACCTCGACAACACCGACATCCTCCAGCAGTTCTTCGGGATGAACATGGCGACGAGCATGGACGAGTTCATCGATGCCCACGCGACTGCGAACGGCATCCCGTGGGTCAACACGATCGCGACCTCGGCCGACGGTCGTGCCTGGTACGCCGACGCGTCTGCGGCCCCGAACCTGTCGGAGGAGGCGCTCGCTGCGTGGCAGGCCCGCGTCGACGCGGGCGGCACCTCGAAGCTCGCACTCGACAACGGTGCCATCCTGCTCGACGGCTCCCACCCGCTCTACGAGTGGGTCGACGACCCGGAGGCGACGCGTCCGGGCATCCTCGCGTTCTCGGCGCAGCCCCAACTCGAGCGGGCCGACTTCGTGTTCAACGCGAACGATTCGCACTGGCTCGCCCACCCGGACGAGCTGTTGACGGGCTATTCGCGGATGACCGGCCGCGAGGCGTACCCGCAGTCCGCGCGGACCCGCATGAACGTCGTGCTGCTGACCGACCCCGACGTGCGCGGCAACGACGATGTGCTCTCGCTCGACGAGCTGACCGGCGCGATCCTGTCGCAGCGGTCGTTGCACGCCGAGTTGCTGCTCGCCGACGTGCTCACGCTGTGCGAGGGCGCGACGACCGTGACCGTGGAGGACAGCAGCGAGTACGACATCACCGGCCCGTGCCGCGTGCTCGCCGAGTGGGACGGCACCTACACGACGGATGCAGTCGGCGCAGCCCTGTGGCGTGAGTTCCTGGCAGTGTTCGGCTCGGCTGCACGCATCGACGCCGGCCCGCTGTACTCGGTCCCGTTCGACCCCGCCGATCCCGTCGGAACGCCGAACACGCTCAACGTCGACAACGCGTCGACGATCCTGCTGCACATCGGCCTCGCCGCGAAGGCGCTGGACGACGCGGGGTGGGGGTACGACGTCGTCCTCGGCGAGATGCAGTTCGATGGCCGGCCACACGACGAGATCATCCCGATCCCGGGCGGGTTCGGCCTCGAGGGCGTCGCCAGCGTCGTCAGCTGCTGCTCGAACCCGAACACGCTCGGTCCCAAGGCGGAGAGCTCGCCGTTCGTCACCGACGACTTCTTCATCCGCGAGACGGGGTATCCGATCACCTCCGGCAACAGCTTCATGATGACGCTGCAGTTCACCGACGACGGTCCGATCGCCCAGGGCGTGCTCACGTACGGTCAGCCGGATGACATCGAGTCTGAGGACTTCACGTCGCAGACGAAGCTGTACAGCGACGGCGAGTTCCGCCCGATGTGGTTCACCGAGGACGAGATCGAAGCGGACGAGGTGTCGACGATGCAGGTCGTCGGCAACCTCTGAACCGCTCCCGGTCACGAGGCCTCATCACGAAGCCCCGTCGGTAGCCTGTCTCCGTGAGCCCACTCGCGTCGGAGACAGGCACTGACCAGGCGTCGCGGACGATCATCGAGATCACGCCGGAGGCCCACCGAGAGCTCGTGGCGCTGCGCGACACCGAGGCCGACGCCGATCGGCTCGGCCTGCGCCTCGAGATCATCAGCAAACCCGGCGAGGACTTCCGCTACGACCTGAGCTTCGACGTCGTCACGACGGCGGCGTTCACGGACGAGGTGCGCACGCACGTCGGCGCCGACAGCGCGACGCTGAAGGTGATCGTGCCGGCGAAGGATCTCGACGCGCTCACCGGCGCGACGCTCGACCACACGTCGACGCAGGGTCTCATCATCCGCAACCCGAACCGGCCGGCGCCGCCGAACGTCGAGGGTCTGGCGAACGACGACGACCTGAGCGCCGAGGTCGAGACGCTGATCGCAACCGAGGTCAACCCGGCGCTCGCGGCGCACGGCGGCTTCGTCACCTACGTCGGCCATGACGGCGAGGGCACCGCCTACCTGACGATGGGCGGCGGCTGCCACGGCTGCTCGATGAGCAAGCAGACGATGCTCGACGGCGTGCAGACGATGCTCGTCGACCAGATCGACGGCATCGTCCGCGTCAAGGACCTCACCGACCACTCGAGCGGCGACAACCCCTTCTATTCATGATGGTCGGGACTGGGCTCCGCTTCGCTTCGCCCGCTCCTCCTGGCGACTCGTCGCTGGCGCTTCCCTCGTCGCGACTCGGTGGACTTCTGTCGTGGCGTGGTCCTCTGCCGCTCGCACATGACAAAGGTCCGACTCGGACCTGTTCTAGTTGCCGCCGCCGTTGCACTCGATGCGCTGGCCGGTGACGTAGCCGGCGCCGTCGCTGCAGAGCCACAGCACGACGTTGGCGACGTCGAGCGGCTGGCACACGCGGCCGAACGGTGACGACGCGTCGAGCGAGCGCAGGTCCTCGAGGCCGCGGTTGCCGGTGAACGCACGCGCGAGCCGCACGCCCATGTCGGTCTCGACGAGGCCCGGTGCGACGACGTTGACGTGGATCCTGTTCGGACGCTCCTCCTTCGCGAGCGTGAAGGCGAGCGCCTCGAGCGCAGCCTTGCCCATGTTGTACGGCGCGCCGTTCGCGGCCATGTGCGACGTCGCGACGGACGAGATCATCACGATGTCGCCGCGGCCGACCTTTTGTGCTCGCGCACGCATCGACGGCAGCGCGACGCGCGACAGGTGGTGCGGGCCGAGCGCGTGCGTCGTCACCACCCGCACCATCTCCTCCGGATCGGTGTCGGCGACGGGACGTCCCTTCGACGCGATGCCGGCGTTGCAGACGAGGATGTCGATGCCACCGAAGTCGCCGACGACCGCATCCACCAGCGACGCACACTCCGACGCGTCGTCGACCGACGCCGCGTACGCGCCCGCTGCTCCGCCCGCCGCCGTGATCGCGGCGACGGTGTCGTCGGCGGCCTCGCGGTCGCGCCGGTAGTTGACCGCGACGGTCGCGCCCTCGGCGGCGAGCAGCTCGCTGATGCCGCGACCGATGCCGCGACCGCCCCCCGTGACGAGCGCGATCCTGCCGTCCAACTGCCCCATGTCATCCCCTTCGTCGCTCTACGGCGCAGCGGCTTCGGCCGCACCCCTGCGACATGGCAACCTAGGCCTGTGCAAGAGGGAAGCAAGAAGGCGATCATCGCGGCACTGCTCGCGAACGCCGGGATCGCGATCGCGAAGTTCGTCGGCTTCCTGATCACCCGCTCCGCGGGTCTGCTGGCGGAGTCCGGTCACTCGCTCGCCGACAGCGGCAACCAGGCGTTGCTGCTGTTCGGCTCGAAGCGCGCCCGCCGGCCCGCCGACCGTGCGCACCCGTTCGGCTACGGCCCGGAGCGCTACTTCTGGTCCTTCGTCGTCGCGCTCGTGCTGTTCAGCATGGGCGGGCTGTTCGCGCTCTATGAGGGGATCTCCAAGGTCCGCAACCCGCACGTGATCGAGAAGCCGGCCGTCGGCTTCGCGATCCTCATCTTCGCGATCGCGCTCGAGACGTACTCCTTCCGCACGGCGATCAAGGAGGCGAACCACGTCCGCCCGAAGGAGAAGGGCTGGTGGTGGTTCATCCGCAACGCGAAGTCACCGGAGCTCCCCGTCGTGCTGCTCGAGGACCTGGGCGCCGAGGTCGGACTGATCCTCGCGCTGGCCGGCCTGACGATGGCCGAGCTCACCGGCAGCCCCGAGTGGGACGCGGTCGGCTCGATCTCGATCGGCGTGCTGCTCGTCATCATCGCCGCGATCCTGGCGATCGAGATGAAGGGTCTGCTGATCGGCGAGGCACCGACCGACGAGGTGCAGGCGAAGGTCGAAGCAGCGCTCGCGAGCTCGCCCGACGTCCAGGGCGTGATCCATCTCCGTACGATGCACTCCGGCCCGGACCGCCTCATCGTCGCGGCGAAGGTCGAGTTCGCGCAGCACCTCACGATGTCCCAGCTCGCCGAGCGGATCAACTCCGCCGAGGCGGCAACACGCGCAGCAATTCCCGTCGAGCTCACGATCTACATCGAGCCGGACATCCGCCGCGACGCACCGGAGGTCACCGCCGCCGACGGCGCGCACGCGTGACGGCGGCCTCGCCGGCACCGGCGACGGAGACCGCACCGGCCACGCGAGGGGTGCGACCGCTGGGCCTGCTCGCGATCTGCGCCGCGATCCTGTGCTTCAGCGTCAGTTCGTCGCTGATCCGCAAGGCGGGCATCCCCGGCCCGACGACCGCGTTCTGGCGGATGGTGATCACGAACCCGGTGTGGTGGACGATCCTGTGGGTGACGGAGCGCAGCCTCCCGAGCCCTGGCGACCTGAAGCGCCTCCTGATTCCCGGCGTGCTGTTCGGGTTGAACCTGACCCTGTTCTTCGAGGGCGTGACGCGCACGAGCATCGCGAACGCGGAGTTCATCGCCTGCCTGACGCCCCTGCTGCTCGTTCCTGCCGGCGCGTTCTTCTACAAGGAGCGGATCATCCCGAAGGCACTGCTGTTCGGTCTCGTCTCGATCGTCGGCATCGCGATCGTGCTGTTCAACGTGCCGTCGGACGACGTCGCGACGTGGCAGGGGAACCTGATCGTGGTCGGCTCGACCTTCACGTGGGCCGGCTATCTGCTGACGAGCCGGCGCCTACGGGCAACGATGAGCGTGCAGCGGATCATGGCGTCGATGATGCCGATCGCGACGCTGACGGTCCTCCCGATCGTCGCGGCACGTGGTGCGCTCGACGACGTCACGGCGTCGGCCCTCCCCTACATCTTCGGCCTCGCCCTCCTCACCGGGACGCTCGCGCACGGCTTCATCGTGTTCGCGCAGCACACCGTGCCGGTGGGCACGATCAGCCTCATGCAGGTCGCGCAACCTGCACTCGCGGTCGCGTGGGCGTACGTGCTGCTCGACCAGGACATTCGCGGGATCCAGCTGCTGGGCATGGCGCTCGTCATCGGCGGTCTCGTCGCGGTCGTGACGATGACCCGCCGCGCGACGCCGCTTCCCGAGGCCGTCGAGGTCCACGACCGCTAGCATCGGTGGGAACAGATGGGGAGCTCGCAGGACCGGCGGGCTGAGAGGGTGGTCGCCACCACCGACCCGTGAACCTGATCTGGGTAATGCCAGCGGAGGGATGCTCATGGGAACGTACGTGGTCGTCGTCGGCGGCGGTCCGCTGCCGCCCCGGACCGAGTCGCCGCACTCGCCGAACGGAGCGCGGCGATGCGCACCGGCGGCAGTCGTCACAGCCGACAGTGGCCTCGATGTCGCGCTCGCCGCCGGTCTCGCACCGACGCTGCTCGTCGGGGATCTCGACAGCGTGAGCGCCGCCGGCCTCGAGTGGGCGCGCGCCTCAGGCCTCGCGACGCAGACGCATCCCGCCGACAAGGACGCCACTGACACGGCGCTCGCGCTCTCGGCAGCCGCAACGCTCGCTCGCGGCGACACCGCCGCCGACCTCCATGTCCTGTGCGGATCGGCGAACGACCGGCTCGATCACCTGCTCGGGATCGTCGCTGCGCTGGGCGCTGCAGACCTGGATGTGTTCGACACGATCCGTGCCGACATCGGCGCGACCGACGTCCGCGTCGTCCACAGCGGGCACGCCGCGCAACTCGATCTCGCCACGGGTGCGGTGTTCTCGCTGCTCGCGCTCCACGGCGCGTGCACGGCGGTCGATGTGGAGCGAGCGCGATGGCCGCTCGTGAACGCGTCGATCGGGCCGTCGGCGACGATCGGGATCAGCAACGAGAGCATCGGCGATCCCGTGACGGTCCGGTGCGCGGGCGGTGTCCTCACCGTCGTCGTCCCGCCGGTGGCGTCGTGATCCGCGGCGCCAGGTCGATGGCGGCGGCCACGATGGCCGTTGCGGTGGCCGCTGGATGTGGCTCCGACGGCGGCGGCAGCGCGACCACCGAGCGGACGGAGAAGGTCACGCTGTCGCTCGTCACGTACGACTCGTTCCCGACGGAGGGCACGAGCCTCAACACGGCGCTCGCCGAGTTCACCGAGACGTCGGGCTTCGACGTGCGGATCGTCGTGGCCGGCGACGCGGGCACGATGGTCACCAAGGCCGAGCTGACGGCCGGGAACCCCGAGGGCGACGTGATGTGGGGCGTCGACAACACCCTGCTGTCACGCGCCGTGGAGGCGGACGTGTTCACCGCGCATGCGAGCAGCGAGCTCGGCGCAGTCGATCCGGAACTGACGGCGCTCGTCCCGGGGCACGAGGTGACGCCCGTCGACTACGGCGACGTCTGCGTCAACTACGACATCGCGTGGTTCGCGGAGCGCGGCCTCGATCCGCCGGCGACGCTGCGCGACCTCGTCGAGCCGAAGTACCGGGACCTGCTCGTGGTCGAGAACCCGGGGTCGTCGTCGCCGGGCCTTGCGTTTCTCCTCGCAACCGTCGCCGAGCTGGGCGAGGACGAATGGCAGTCGTACTGGGCGGACCTGCGCGAGAACGGCGTCGAGGTCGTCGACTCGTGGAACAGCGCGTACTACGAGCGATTCAGCGGGTCGAGCGGCGCAGGCCCGCGACCGCTCGTCGTGAGCTACGGGAGCAGCCCGCCGGCTGAGGTGCTGTTCGCCGACCCACCACGCGACGACGCGCCCACGGCGGTGATCGCGTCGACATGCTTCCGCCAGGTCGAGTTCGCCGGCGTCCTGCGTGGCACCGACCACCCTGCCCAGGCTCGTGCGCTCGTCGACTTCCTCGCCGGCCACAGATTCCAGTCGGAGGTCGCGCTGAACCTCTTCGTCTACCCGGCACGCACGGATGTGCAACTACCCGAGGAGTTCACGACGTTCAGCGTCGTCCCCGACGACCCGCTGACCCTCGATCCCGCTGCGATCGCCGAGCATCGGGAGGAGTGGGTCGACGAGTGGACGCAGATCGTGCTGCGCTGAGCCGCCCGGCAGTGAACGCACCGCCGCGTTCGCTGCGCATCGCACTCGCGGCCGTGCCCGTCGCGTTCCTCGCGCTGTTCTACGTCTGGCCGCTGACGACCCTCCTCGGCCGGTTCCTCAATGTGGACGCAGTGGTGGATGCGCTCAACCGCCCCGGCCTCGCTCGCACCGCATGGTTCACCCTGTGGCAGGCGCTCGTCAGCACGGCGCTGACGCTCGCCCTCGGACTTGCGCCCGCGTTCCTGCTCGGCCGTTGGGAGTTCCGCGGGCGCCGTGTGCTGCGCGCATTGGTGACCGTCCCGTTCCTCCTGCCGACCGTGGTCGTCGGCGCAGCGTTCGTCTCCCTGCTCCCCGACGCACTCGTCGGCACACCGACCGCAGTGATCGCGGCGCACGTGTTCTTCAACATCGCGGTCGTCGTGCGCGTCGTCGGCGCGTTGTGGGAACGGCTCCCGCCGGACCTCGACGCCGCGGCGCGCACGCTCGGCGCGCCTCCCGTTCAGGTGTGGCGGCAGGTGACGCTCCCGCTCCTGCGACCTGCGCTCGTGTCGTCCTCGATCGTCGTGTTCCTGTTCACGTTCACCTCGTTCGGCGCGGTGCAGATCCTCGGCGGCTCCGAGCACCCGACGATCGAGGTCGAGGTGGCGCGCCGTGCGCTGCAGCTCGGCGACGTCAGCGGGTCCGCCGTTCTCGCCGTGCTCCAGCTGGTCGTCCTCGGCGCCGTGATTGCCATCGCTGCGCGTCTGCAGCGGCGCGCGCGGGTGCCGCTCGCACGCGATGTGGCTCCGCGACGCAGGCCGGTCACGCGCCGTCAGCGTCTCGCGCTCGCCGGCGGCACGCTCCTGACAGCGGCCGTCGTTGCGGCGCCGCTCGTCGCGCTGGCCCTGTCGTCGTTCAGGATCGGCGGTCACTGGACGTTCGCCGCGTGGACGGATCTCGGCGAGACAGAGATCCGGCCGGGGCTCGGGTTGGGCGTCGACGCGGCAGGGTCGATCCTGCGCTCGCTCCGCGCCGCTGCGCTGGCGACGGCCGCATCAGTGGTCGTGGGCGCGCTGGCGTCGTCGGCGATCGCCGTCGCGCGACAGCACGGGCGCCTGCTCGACATCGGCCTGATGCTCCCGCTCGCGACGTCCGGCGTCACCATCGGGCTCGGAATGCTGATCACGTTCGACCGCGCTCCGGTCGACTGGCGGGGGGAGCCGTGGCTGGTCGCGCTGGGGCACGCGCTCGTCGCTGCGCCGTTCGTGGTCCGCACGATCTTGCCCGTTCTCACGGCGCGTCCGGCCGAATGGCTCGACGCCGCAGCAACTCTCGGGGCGACGCCGTCGCGGGCGTGGTGGGAGATCGACGTGGCGCGCCTGCGGCGGCCGCTGGTGGTTGCCGCCGCCTTCGCCGCCGCGATCTCACTCGGTGAGTTCGGTGCCACCACGTTGCTCAGCCGCTCCGGTCGCGAGACCGTGCCAGTGGCGATCGCGAGACTGCTCGGGCGCGCCGGTGACATCCCGCGGGCACAGGCGTTCGTCCTCGCGACGATGCTCGCTGTCGTCACCACGGCGCTGATCCTCGTCGTGGACTCGTTCGACCGAGAGTCAGGTGGCGAACATGCCTCTGCCTGAGACCACCGTCGATGCGCCGGCGCTCGAAGCCGACACCGTCACCGTGTCGTTCGGTCCACGTCTCGTGCTGGACGCGGTGTCGATGTCGGTGGCGCCACAGGAGATCGTCGCGCTGCGAGGGCCGTCCGGTTCGGGGAAGACGACGTTGCTCCGTGTGATCGCCGGCCTCGTCGCCGTCGACTCGGGGTCGGTGCGAGTCGCCGGCATCGACGTGACCGCGGAGCCGACGCACCGCCGGCGGATCGGCATGGTCTTCCAGGACAACCAGCTGTTCCCGCATCGCGACGTCGCGGCCAACGTGGCCTTCGGTCTCAAGATGCAGGGGGTCGGCAAGCGTCTGCGCGCTCAGCGCGTGGAGGAGATGCTCGAGCTCGTCGGACTCCGAGGGTTCCAGAGCCGCAGCGTGACGACGCTCAGCGGCGGCGAGGCGAAGCGTGTTGCGCTCGCCCGCTCGCTCGCGCCCGCACCGGCCGCGGTGCTGCTCGACGAACCGCTCACCGGCCTCGATCGCGAGCTCCACGACCAACTCGCCGCCGACCTCGCCGCCGTACTGCGCTCCCATCGCGTGTCGACGCTGCTCGTCACGCACGACGCCGCCGAGGCCGCCGCGATCGCCGACCGCTCGGTGCTGCTCCCGTCGCTGGGTCGCGCCGCCGCCGCGGACGCCTGCGAAGATCCGCCTCGATGAGCGACGAGATCCGCCTCGGCTTCCTCGGGGCCGGCATGATCGCCAACTTCCACTCGAAGAGCCTCCGCCACAGCGGTGTCGAGTCGCAGTACAACGTCGTGCGCGCCGGCGTGTTCGACCCGGACGCCGAGCGGGCTCGGGAGTTCGCGGCGGCTTCCGGTCATCACCTGTGCGCGTCGGAGGCCGAGGTGCTCGACGGATGCGACGCCGTGTACGTGTGCACCTGGACGAACGAGCACCCGCGCCTCGTCGACGAGGCCGTCCGCCGCAGGCTCGCCGTGTTCTGCGAGAAGCCGCTCGCGATCAGCACCGAGATCGCGGAGCGGATGGCGGCCACGGTCGCAGCCGCGGGCGTCACGAACCAGGTCGGACTCGTCCTGCGTCGCGCGCCCACGTACAACTGGGCGCGACACCTCATCCAGGATCCCGCAGCCGGCCGGGTGATGACGGTCGTGTTCCGCGACGACCAGTTCATCCCGATCCAGGGGCATTACCAGTCCACGTGGCGCAGCGACCGCGCGCTCGTCGGCGCAGGGACGCTGCTCGAGCACAGCATCCACGACGTGGACATGCTCCGCTTCCTCGTCGGCGATGTCGCGCGCGTGAGCGCGAACACGGCGAACTTCCACGGTCACGACGGAATCGAGGACGTCGCGAACGCGACGCTCGTGTTCGCATCCGGCGCGATCGGCACGCTCACGAGCGTGTGGCACGACAACCTCGCCCGCCCGAGCCTGCGCCGCGTCGAGGTGTTCTGCGAGCGCCGCTACATCGTGATCGAGGGTGACGACTGGTTCGGGCCGGTCCACTGGACCGACTCCGACGGGACCGGCGGCTCGCTCGAGCGCGACGCGATCGTCGACGCGGTGACGCCGCTGATGGAGGGATCGATGAACGCCGACGGCGAGTTCATCCGTGCCGTCGCGCAACGAGTGCCGGCGCACCCCGACTTCGCCACCGCCGTACGAGCGCACCGGATCGTCGACGCGATGTATCGCTCCGCGGCGCTCGAAGGCACCATGGTGCCGGTCGACTGACGGCCGACCGACCACCGCTCGATCAGCGGCGAGCGGCGCGGCGAGCGTGCTTGCGGACCAGGCGCAACAGGTCCTCGCGCTCGCGCCCCGTGGATGCCCACACCGGCTCGAAGTCCGACGCCGGCCCGCTGCCCAGTCTCACGTCTGCGTAGAGGTCACCGCTGCCTCCGTCGACATGGAAGTGGAGGAACGGTCTCTTGCGGAGGTGGAAGTTCGGCCGGTCGCCGCGGCCTCCGGTCACGTCCACGAGCCCGTCGGTCGCACGAAGTGCATCGACGAGCTGCGCGTGTGTCATCCCCGCCTCCGGGTCGACCTCGACGCTCTGCCGCTCGGGGAGCGGGGGACGCGGGCGCGCCGGGCGATGCACATCACCCTGCTCATCACGACGTGCCATCGGCCCATGTCCTAGGCGGCCCCGCCGCAGCGTTCCAGCGGGTTTCGCGACGTTTTCCACTTTCGACTTCCCGATGCCCCTCATTGGGGCATGCCGAACGACGACGCCGCTGCCCTCCTCGTGCGGTCTGCGCGCCTCACGATCCTGTCGGCGCAGCTCCGGACGACTCCGGCTGCATTCCTCCACCTGAAGGCCGGGACCGACACGTGGGTGGGTCCGACACCGTCGCGCTGCTTCGATGACCTCACGCACGTCGCGAGGAGCATCCACCGCGCCGCGGACGACCTGCTCGCAGCCGCGGTGAAGCTCCAGAAGCAGGCAGAGCTCATCCTGAGCGCCGGCCTCTGCGATGCGCAGGTGCTGCACCGATGAGCGGGTACATGGCATACCGCCCGACGAACGTGCGAGCGCTGCGTGACGCCGCCTCCCGAGCGGTCGATGTGCTCGACACGATGCGCAACGCGGACACCGCAGCGTCCGGGCCGATGAGTGCGATCGCGTCAGCACGCTCCATAGTCGAGAGCTGGTTGCCGTTCCTCGACGGCATGGTCACCTGCCGCGCGATGGAGGGGTTCGTCCCGGTGCACCTCGACGGCTCCGACGTGCGCCTCGCGTCGCTCGTCGCGATGCAGAGAGACGGCTGGACGCTGTCGACCGACATCGGCTCGCCCGCTCCTGCAGCGATGACCGGTGCTGACGCGCGTGCGCTCGGGGAGCTGCTGGCGAACGGCGACGCGCGGGATCTGCTCGACTCGAAGGAGGAGCTGGACTGGCTCACGGCACAGTTGCTCGCGATCGCTGGTGACGAGGAGCTGCAGGCAGAGTTCGAGAGCGAGCTCGCGCCCGGCTCCACCCGGTGGGCGGAGGTCTGCGACGAGCTGTCCGTCGTCCGCCTGAACCTCGATCCCGACGACGACCGTCGCGTCGTCGACCAGGTGTTCGCCGCCGTGGCGCAACTGGACGTCGACTGCAGCTGGGACGGCCCGCTGATCGCTGCGATGGAGCCGTACAGCGCGGCGCTGCTTCTGACGTTCGCTGACATGACGCCGAACGAGCTCGGCCGCTCCGCCTACGTCGCGCTGCGCGGAGCGTGGGAGCTCGGCGATGCGGGTGTGCTGCTCGACGACGGCGCGACCGAGCGGGCGGGCGACATCCTGTTCAGCCACCTCGTGACGATCCCGGCCGCGGCGACCCAGTTCCTCCTCGAGACGTCGTGGGCGCACCCGCCGATCCCCTTCCACGTCGCGTACGACCAGGAGCTCGTCAGGGACCTGCTCGTCGTCGGCACGAGCCCGGACCTGATCGACGCATCCACCGCGGGGAAGATCATCGTGCCGATCATGCAGTGGTTCCTGGTGAACGGTGACGATCGCGGACACGTCGGGCCGGGACTGACGGCCCACGATCTCGCCGCGACGCTGGCGGTTCCTTGGCTCATGCAGTTCGAGACGTACTCCGCCGAATGGACGAACGGCGACGAGGCGGGCTGGGGTTGGGAGCACGCGGGGCAGGGCCACGAGGCGCTGCAGATGATCCTCGACGAGGGCGCGGCCTACGGCGTGCTGGCGCAGCAGTTCGCGAGCTTCCAGAGCGCCGTGCGCGACCTCGAAGGCCTGTTCGAGAACGGCACGCTCGAGCCGCGACAGGTGCTCGACGTCGCGGACACGCTCTGGAGGGTGCTGCTCCTGCTGCGGGAGCAGGAGATCGACTGGGGCGACGACATCCGCTTCCCGTTCGACGTCGTCATGCAGGCCGCCGAGCTCTACGTCGGGACGCTCAACCTGCCGGCGAAGGTCGCCGCCTCAGTCGGCATCGGGACGCCGGCCGTCGTCGACCTCCTCGAGCACTGGAAGCTCGTCCCGCCCGACCGCGACGAGGTTCGCGACATCGCCGACTCGACACTCGCGCAGCGGTCGATCGAGATGACCGGGACGATCCTCGCGGTCGTGCTGCTCCAGCTCGAGGCGCGTGGTCTCGTCGAGCGTGAGGACATCGAGTCGTTCACGTTCACCGACACCGGCGGCGACTGCGCGCCGACCGAGGCGTTGGCTCAGCTGAGGGACTTCGTCGAAGGGCTCGACGTCGACCCTGGCGTGCGCGACGACGTGCTGAACGCGGTGACGGCGTTCATGGGTCCCGGCACAGCGCTCCTGCTGTGCGAGATGTGACGGAGGCGCACGATGCCCCGCTACGGGATCGGCACCGTCGTCTTCAGCAGGATCGTGCTTCCCAGCGTCGCCTCGACGATCAGCTCGAGCGTCCAGTCGCCGGCGAAGGGAAGCGTGATGCGGCCGGTGTAGTGGTTCGGCCCGTCGGTGGTGATGGTCACGGGCGAAGCGGGGACGTCGCGGCTCGGCAGCGACATCCTCGCCGCCGGACTCGTATCACGCCGAGCCCGAGCAGACCCTCGGTGACGACCGTGCGCCACAGCGACGAACCGCCGGCGTGGACCACCAGCCACCGTGAGACGCCGGCGACCGACAGCGCCACGACCACCACTGCGATCTTGACCAACAGGACCCGCCCCCACGTGGTGGCGGTGAGATCGTCGAGGTCGTCGACGAGCTCCAACGTCTGGATCGTCCCGGTGACGACGACGAGCGGGATCGCGACGGTCGACACGAGGGAGAAGTGCCGTGGTGAGGTCACGCCACTGATCGCGACCATGACGAGGCCGCCGATCCAGATCAGGCCGCCGGCGGTGTGCAGCCCGCCGATCGCGACCCACAGCGCTGCAGGTGCGACCGCGCCGGCGTGCCCACTTGCCGGGAACGTCGCGAACACGACGACGGCAGCGGCGCGGCGCCACCACCGCCTCACGGGTAGATCCCCGCCTTTGCCAGCCCGTCGATGCTCGCCCGCCCGAGCAGCCATGCGAGCCGCTCGTGTGGCGCCGCCGCCAGGGCTGCCGGCGGGAGCTCCGTCATTCCCATCGGCCTCCTGCTCGCCCACAGCATGGTCATCCGCTGCAGCTCGACCCGCACGTACTCCGGCGACCACTCGTCGGAGGTGAAGCCGAGGCCGAGATCGGCGTGGTGGACCTCGACCTCACGCCAACGCCGCCACGGGACCTCGGCGATCGGCACCCGACCGAGGACGCTCAGCCCCTCCCCCTCCCAACCGGCAGCGGTCATCGCCGCCCACTGCTGCTCGAGCCGATAGATCGTCGCGCGCACGTCCGCGACGAGCTCCGCCGCAGGGCGACCCGCGCCGGCCTCGATGTCGGCGGCACGGCTCTCCATCCCGCCCTCGTACTGCGCAGCGGCCTCGCCGCGATCGGCCGCCTCGAGCATGCGGACGTTCCCGTCCGCGTTGCGTGCGAGGTGGGTGAGGACGTGGCCGACGGTCCAGTCCGGGAGCAGCGACTGCCGGCGCGCCTGCTCGTCCGTCAGCTCCTGCAACGTCGCGAGGAGCCGCTGGTGCGCTGCGGCGCACCCGGTGACGGATCGATCCAGCTCCCTCACGTCCACCGCCGCCGACGCTAACGCCCTGACCGCTCCTGCGGGGGTGCCGGTGCGGCTCCTCCGGCGTGGCAACCTTCGTCCGATGACGACGCAACCCCCCACGGTGCAGCCTCCGACGATGCAACTCGGCATGATCGGCCTCGGACGCATGGGGGCGAACATGGTCCGTCGCCTCGTCGCGGCCGGCCACGACTGCGTGGCCTACGACGTGAACCGCGACGTCGTCGCTGCGCTCGAGGCGGAGGGCGTGCGTGGCGTGCACACGCTCGAGGAGCTCGTCGGTGCGCTCGAGCGTCCCCGCCACATCTGGATCATGGTTCCGGCGGCGTACGTGGCCGACGCCGTCACCAAGCTGGCGGCCGTGCTCGAGCTCGGCGACGCGATCATCGACGGCGGCAACAGCTGGTACCGCGACGACATCGATCGTGGCGTCCCGCTCGCCGAGCAGGGGATCCACTTCGTCGACGTCGGGACGAGCGGCGGCGTGTTCGGGCTGGAGCGCGGGTACTGCCTGATGGTCGGCGGCACGGACGAAGCCGTCGCGCGACTGACGCCGATCTTCGACTCGCTGTCACCCGGCGCCGGTGACATCGAGCGCACGCCCGGCCGCACGGGCGACCACTCCTCGGAGGAACGCGGGTGGCTCCACTGCGGGCCGAGCGGCGCCGGGCACTTCGTGAAGATGGTGCACAACGGGATCGAGTACGGCCTGATGGCGGCGTACGCGGAAGGGTTGAACGTCCTCGCGAAGGCGAACGTCGGCAGCGAGTTGCGGGCGAAGGATGCCGAAACTGCCCCGCTCCCCCATCCGCAGTACTACCGCTTCGACTTCGACCTCGCTGCGGTCACGGAGCTGTGGCGACGCGGGAGCGTCGTGTCGAGCTGGCTGCTCGACCTCACGGCGTCTGCGCTCCACGCCGACCCGCAGCTCGACCTGTTCGCAGGCCGAGTGGCTGACAGCGGTGAGGGCAGGTGGACGCTGCAGGCGGCGATCGAGGAAGGTGTGCCGGTGCCGGTCCTCAGCGCGTCGCTGTACCAACGGTTCTCCTCCCGCGGCCGATCCGACGTCGCCGACAAGGTTCTGTCGGCGATGCGCGCGCAGTTCGGCGGCCACGCCGAGCACAAGGGTGACGACAAGTGACCGGCAACCAGCCGACAGCCGACGCGCTGGTGCTGTTCGGCGCGACGGGAGACCTTGCGAAGCGCAAGCTCTTCCCGGCGCTGTATCGGATGGAGGAGCACGGCAAGCTCCAGATCCCGGTCGTCGGCGTGGCGCGCTCGGACTGGACGGACGAGAACTTCTGCGCGCACGCCAAGGAGGCGATCCTCGCCGCGATCCCCGACGCAGCGACGGCGACGCTCGACGCGCTGCTCGGCCGGCTCGACCTCATCCAGGGCGACTACGCGGATCCCGCGACGTGGGAGGGGCTGCGCGCCACGCTCGACAAGCACCACAGCTGCGAGGCCGTCTTCTACATGGCGATCCCGCCGACGATGTTCCCGACCGTCGCGCAATCGCTCGCCTCGGTGGGACTCAACGAGCGCGGCCGGATCGTCGTCGAGAAGCCGTTCGGACGCGACCTGCAGAGCGCGCGTGAGCTCAACGCGACGCTGCACTCCGTGTTCCCCGAGGACCACATCTTCCGCATCGACCACTACCTCGGCAAGGAGAGCGTCGAGGACCTGCTCGTCTTCCGGTTCTCCAACGCGATGATCGAGCCGGTCTGGAACCGCAACTACATCCGCAGCGTGCAGATCACCATGTCGGAGACGATCGGCGTCGAGGGCCGTGGCAGCTTCTACGACAGCGTCGGCGCGATCCGCGACGTGATGCAGAACCACCTCCTGCAGGTTCTCGCGCTCGTCGCCATGGAGCCGCCCGTCGGGCCCGAGGCGCGCTTCCTCCAGGACGAGAAGGCGAAGGTCTTCTCGGCGATGCGGCCGATCGACCCGAAGAACCTCGTGCGCGGCCAGTACGTCGGCTACCGCAACGAGCCCGGCGTCGACGCCGACTCGCAGGTGGACACCTTCGCCGCAGCGCGGCTGGAGATCGACTCGTGGCGCTGGGCCGGCGTGCCGTGGTACGTGCGCTGCGGCAAGGCGCTCGCAGCTGCGGCGACCGAGGTCGTCGTCGAGTTCCGCGACCCGCCGAGCCTGCTGTTCGACGAGGCCGGCGGACCTGCGCCGCATCGCAACCTCGTGCGTTTCCGGCTCGGCAAGAACGACGGCGTCACGTTCACCCTCCAGGCGAAGACACCGGGTCAGCACCTGGACAGCCAGAACGTCGATGTCGCCGTCGACTTCGCCGCTGCACTCGGCCAGCGCCGCGAGGCGTACGAGCGGCTCCTCGACGACGCGATCGCCGGGTCACCGCGCCGCTTCGCGCGCGAGGACGTCGTCGAGCAGACGTGGCGCGTCGTGCAGCCGGCGCTCGACCAACCCGGCCCCGTGCATCCCTACTTCCGCGGCTCGTGGGGCCCCGCCGAGGCGGACCGGATCCTCTGCGGGGACACCTGGTTCAGCGTCAGCCCCGGCTGACGCGTCAGAAGTCGCTTCTCGGTACGCTCAGTTCGTCAGGGCGAACGGAGTTTCCCGAGAACGCTCGGTGAGCCAGGTCCGCCGATCGCCGTGGGACGACGACCACGGTGCCGTCGTTGGCGTGGTGCACGGAGACGTCGGCGCCGTAGTAGCTGCGGAGCACGTCAGGCGTGAGCACGTCGGCGGCGGGGCCGGCGGCGACGACCTTCCCGCGGTCGAGCAGCGCGAGGCGGTCGGCGTAGAGGCCGGCGAGCGTGAGGTCGTGCATCGTGCTCAGCACCGTCAGGCCGCGCTCGTGGCGGAGCCGATCGACGAGCTCGAGCGCCTGCTGCTGGTGGCCGATGTCGAGCGCGCTCGTCGGCTCGTCGAGCAGGAGGATCGGCGCCTCCTGCGCGAGCGCACGGGCGATGACGAGGCGCTGCCGCTCGCCACCGCTCAAGTTGCCGAGCAACCGGTCGCCGAACCCGGCGAGGTCGAGCCGCTCGAGCACGACTCGCACCACGTCGCGGTCGTGCGCCGTCTCGGTTGCGAAGTAGCCGATGTGCGGGTTGCGACCGAGCAGCACGTACTGCTCGCCCGTCATGTCGTCGGGCAGGTTCGGCGACTGCGGGACGTACGCGACGAGCGCCGCGCGGCGACGCGCATCGTGCGCCCCGAACGTCTCGTCGTCCACGGTCACGGCGCCTCCGTGCGGCACCAGCCCGGCAATCGCGCGCAACACCGAGGACTTGCCCGCCCCGTTCGGCCCGATCAGGCAGAGCCACTCGCCGTCGTGCACCGAGTCCGTCAGCGGCTCGACGACCGTCCGCTTCCCGTAGCTGACCGTCAGCCCCGCCAGCGCGAGCGCGCTCACGACGCGACCCGGCGACGCGTCCGGAGCACGACGATGAAGAAGGGCGCGCCGAAGAACGCCGTCACGACGCCGATCGGCGTCTCCGCCGGGTCCTGCAGGACTCGTCCCGGGATGTCCGCGAGCACGAGGAACGCGGCGCCGAGGACGACGCTCAGCGGGAGCACTCGACGGTACGACGCGCCGGCGAGCAGGCGCACGAAGTGCGGGACGATGATCCCGATGAAGCCGATCAGGCCGCTGACGCTGACGACGGCCGCTGTGCCCATCGTCGCCGCGATGACGACCGTCAGCCGCACCCGGCCCACGCGCGTCCCGAGCGCGGCGGCTTCGTCGTCACCGACGCGGAGCACGTCGAGGTGGCGACGATGGAGCAGCAGCACGCCGGCGCTCACCAGGACGTAGGGAAGCACCAGCCGGACATCGCCCCATGCCGCGGTCGTCAGCCGGCCGAGGATCCAGCTGTAGACCTCGCGGATCACGTCGCTGTTGCGCTGGAGGATGAACGCCTGGATGGCGGTTGCGAGCGACGTCACCGCGACCCCGGCGAGCACGAGTGTCACGCCGCTGCGGTCGGTCTGGAACGACGTGCCGACGAGGTACGTAATCACGACGGCGATCAGCCCGCCGAGGAACGCGGCGAGCGGGAGTGGGTCGACGAGCCACGTCTGCGTGCCGGCGCGACCGATCGCGAACACGATCGTGGCGCCGAGCCCCGCGCCGGCGGCGACGCCGAGGAGGTACGGGTCGACGAGCGGGTTGCGGAACACGCCCTGATAGCTCGCGCCGGCGAGCGAGAGCATCCCGCCGACGATCCCTGCGAGCACGACGCGCGGCATCCGGATGTTCCAGACGATCGTCCAGCTCGCACTCCCCCACGAGCCCGCAGGCCCGATCATGACGCCGAGCGCCAGCGCGCCCGCCAGGATCACCAGCGAGAGCGGGAGCCACCACCGACCACGGCGCGCGGCGTCGGTCATCAGCCGCCCGACGGCGAACCCAGGTCGCTGATCGCTGCTGCGACGAACTCGACGTACTGGACGATGCGCGGTCCCCAGCGCGAGGCCACGTCCTCGTCCACGGGGATCACGTGGCCGGCCTGCACGGCCGTGATCGAGCCCCAGCCGGGACGTTCGGCAATCGTCTCGGGCGACTGATCGCAGCACTGCGCGTCGGCGAGGAAGATGATGTCGGGGTTCTGGCTGATCACGAACTCCGCGCTGAGCTGCGGGTAGTTCGAGCCGCCCTCTGCCGTGTCCGCGATGTTCTGCAGCCCGAACACCGTGTACACCTGGCCGATGAAGGTGTTCGAGTTGATGCTGAACAACGTGTCGTCGAGCTCGTGGTAGATCCGCGGCGGCACCTCGAACATCACCTCCACCGACTCGACCGCCGCCTCCACGTCGGCCTGCATCTCCTCGACGAGCTGCGCGGCGTCCTCCGGGTGACCCGTCGCCGCACCGATCTCCTCGATGCGGACGTACACGTCGTCGAACGCCTCCGGCGCCGTACTCGCCAGCTGCTCGATGCCGAGCGCCTCGAGCCCCGACAGGTCCTGCGTGCCGTCGTGGATCACGAGGTCGGGCTCGTAGGCGGCGATCGCCTCGACGTTCGGCGTGTACCCGGACAGCTCGGTGACGACCGCGAGCGCCTCCTCCGGATACGTGCTCAGCGAGTCGACGGCGAGGACCTGTTCGCCGGCGCCGATCGCGAACAGCGTCTCCGTGGCCGACGGCGACAGGCTGATGATCCGCTCCGGCGCGTCGGCGTCAACCGGCGCATCGACGGTCGCCGGCGGGTCCGTCGCCGGCGCCGAGCCGGACGTCGTCGCGGACGTGTCGTCGCTCGTGCTGGGGACGGTCGCCGTCGCGCCGGTGGTTGCCGTCGTGGCGTCCTGCGGTGTCGCGGACGTGGCCGCAGTGGCGGACGTGGCCGCAGTGGCGGCCGTGGCCGCAGCGGAGCCGTCGGTCGCGTCGTCGTCGGAGCCGCACGCGGCGAGCACCAGCAGCGCGGACATCGACAGTGCCGCTGCACGTGAAAGGAACGTCATCTACATCCTCCGTGTTCTGCGGAGGACGAATCCTCCGGTGTCGGGAGGACAAGTCGGTGCCGGAACGGAGCGGGCTCCGTTGCGATCCGCCCTTGCCTCGAGGGTCTGGTCATCGCGCCCGTCAGAGGCGACCGGACTTGTCGTTGCGACTCCCGGAGGACCGGGCGAGGAACGCTTCACCGTTGCGGGACAGTGCCGGAGTTCAACCGGACTTCGCTGAGAACGAGCACCGCGACCGTAGCGCCCCGTCCCTACACTCCCCAACACCCATGGCTGATCGGCGGCGCGCATGACGGAGCAGGAGCACGTGTCACCGGACCCCGTCGAGCCGCCGACCGAGGACCCGACGCGACCGGAGCTGCGACGTGCGACGTCACTGCTCGTCGTGAACACGGGCGACGGCAAGGGCAAGAGCTCGGCCGCGTTCGGGGTGATGCTGCGAGCACTCGCGCGTGGGTGGAACGTCGCCGTCGTGCAGTTCATCAAGAGCGGCGACTGGAAGGTCGGTGAGGAGAAGCTCGGACGTGAGCTCGGCGCCGAGTGGATCTCCGTCGGAGACGGCTTCACGTGGGACTCGGCCGACCTCGAGCACGACAAGGACCTGGCCCGCCGGGGTTGGGAGCAGGCAGCGGAGATCATCCGTGGTGGCGCGCACCAACTCGTCATCCTCGACGAGCTCACGTACCTGTGGACGTGGGGATGGATCGACGGCGACGCGGTCGCGGCGGTGCTGCGCGGCCGACCTGCGAACGTGTCCGTGATCGTCACGGGACGCGACGCTCCCGATGCACTGATCGAGATCGCCGACACCGTCACCGAGATGCGCAAGGTGAAGCACGCGTACGACAGTGGGATCGTCGCGAAGCGCGGGATCGATTACTAGGTGCGTGCGGTCACCTTCCTCGTCGGTGGAGTGCGCAGCGGGAAGAGCACGCTCGCGGTCGAGATCGGGAAGCGACACGACGGTGACGTCGTGTTCGTGGCAACGTCGGACCCGTTCGACGACGACCTCCGCGCCCGTGTTGCACGGCACCGCGACGAGCGGCCGGCGTGGCCGACAGTGGAGGCGCCCGTCGAACTCGCCGCAGCGATCGCGTCGATCGACCACGATGCGCTCGTGATCGTCGACTGCATCACCGTGTGGGTCAACAACCTGCTGCACGCTGGCGACACCCCGGGGAACGTTCTCTGCCGGACGCGTCATCTCCTCGACTGCCTGCGCTCGCGGACGGGCTCGGCCGTCGTCGTGGGCAACGAGGTCGGGATGGGCGTCCACCCGTCGTCCGAGCTCGGCCGGAGCTATCGCGACCTCCTCGGCAGCGTGAACCAGGTGATCGCGGGCGCTGCGGACCGCTCGCTGCTGCTCGTCGCCGGACGTGCCCTTCCACTCGCCGATCCGTGGGACGTGCTGTGACGGCGTGGTTGCGCGAGCAGATCCGCTCGATGCCGGCGGGCGACGACGAGTCCGCCGGCGCAGTGCGCGCAAGAGCGGCCGACGTGCTGCGGCCGGCCGGCGCGCTCGCCCGCCTGGACGAGGTGGCAGCGTGGGTGGCGTGCTGGCAGCGCACGCCGCAGCCCGCGGTGACCCACGCGACCGCGTTGATCTTCGCCGCAGACCACGGCGTCACCGCGGCCGGTGTCAGCAAGTATCCGGCGGACGTCACCGCAGCGATGCTCGCTGCGTACCGCGCCGGCAAGTCGACCGTGAGTGCGTTCGCCGCCGTCGCAGGCGCGACGGTCGACGCGATCGACGTCGGAGTCGGCGACCCCACCGGTGACATCCGGTTCGTCTCGGCGATGTCGCCGGATCGATTCGCATCCGCAGCCGAGGCGGGGCGCCGCGCCGTCGAAGCGCTCGACGCCGACCTCCTCGTGCTCGGCGAGATGGGGATCGGCAACACGACGGCTGCTGCGGCCGTTGCCGCTGCGCTCGGCGGGGGCGAGGTGGCGGCATGGGTCGGGCGTGGCACCGGCGTCGACGACGCGGGACTCGCGCGCAAGCACGACGCGGTGCGGCAGGCGGTCGACCGCATCGCTGGTGTGCTCGATCCGCTGGAGGTGCTGCGCGAGGTCGGTGGTGCGGAGCTCGTCGCGATGGCTGCGGCGATCGTTGCGGCGCGTCACCGCCGGCTCCCCGTGCTGATCGACGGCTACGTCGTCACGGCGGCGGCGCTGGCGCTCGCGCGGGTGCGGCCCGACGCCCTCGATCACTGCCTCGTCGGCCACTGCTCGTCGGAGGCCGGCCATCGCCGCCTTCTCGAGCGGCTGGGCAAGCAGCCGCTGCTCGACCTCGAGATGCGCCTCGGGGAGGGCAGTGGTGCGATGGCGGCGGTGCCGCTCGTCGCGATGGCGTGTGCGGGGATCACGCAGGTCCCGACGTTCGCCGAGTGGTTCGGCTGAGCCCCCCACTCGGCACGTGAGCGCGTTGTTCGCTGCGCTGCAGTTCCTGACACGGATCCCGGTCCGGCTCAGGCGTGCGCCGTCGATGGCTGCTGCCGTGCCGTGGTTCCCGGTCGTCGGTGGCGTCGTCGGCGCGGTCGTAGGTGCGGTCGCTGCAGGGCTGTGGCACCTCGTGCCGTCCGCCGTCGCCGCTGCGCTCGCGGTGCTGGTCGGCGTGCTGGTCACGGGCGCGTTCCACGAGGACGGTCTGGCGGACACTGCGGACGCGTTCGCCGGAGGGTGGACTCGCGAGGACCGACTGCGGATCCTGGAGGACCCGCTGCACGGCTCGTACGGGGTGGCCGCGCTGAGCGGCTCGATCGTGCTGCGGATCGTCGCCGCCGCGTCCCTCGCCGCGCAAGGACCTGCCGTCGTGTTCGCAGCCCTCGTCGCCGCTCATGCGTTGTCGCGCGGCGCGGCAGTGGTCGTGATGGCCGCGGTGCCGGTCGCGAAGTCGGCGGGTCTCGGCGCGGACTACTCCCGCCGCATCGTCCCGTCACGCGTCGCGGTCGGCGTCGTCGCGGGGGCCGCGATCGCTGGGATCGCCGTGGGATGGTGGGCCGCTCCGCTCGCCGCCGTCGCGGCGCTCGCCGCTGTGTTGGTCGCGTGGCTCGCGGTGCGCAAGATCGGCGGGATCAACGGCGACGTGCTCGGCGCGGTCGAGCAGGTCGCCGAGTGCCTCACCCTCGTCGTCGCAACCGGGCTCGCAGCGCGGTACTCGCTGTGGTGGAGCTGAGCGGCGGCTAACGCGACGCGGCGAACTCCGCGATCCGGCGGATGCCCTCGATCATGTCGGTCTCGTCCATCGCGAATGAGAAGCGCGCGTAGCCCGGTGTCCCGAACGCCTCGCCGGGGACGAACGCCACCTTCGCCTCACCGAGGATGACGTCCGCGAGCTCGAGCGTCGTGTTGGCCACCGTGCCCTTCGGCCCGTGCGGCCGGCCGAGCAGCGACGTCAGGTTCGGGTAGCAGTAGAACGCGCCCTCCGGCTTCAGGCACGTCACGCCGGACACCTCGTTCAGCATCCGGTGCATCACCACCGCACGACGCGAAAACGCGTCGCGCATCATCTCCACGGCGGAGAGGTCGCCGCTCACGGCCTCGAGCGCAGCGCTCTGCGCGATGTTGCCGACGTTCGAGGTGCTGTGCGACTGGAAGTTGACGGCCGCCTTCATGATGTCCGGCGGACCGATCATCCAGCCGACGCGCCAGCCGGTCATCGCGTAGGTCTTCGCGACACCGTTGACGATGATGCAGTGATCCGTCAGCTCCGGCACGACTGTCGGCATCGACGCGAACTCGTTGTCGTCGTAGACGAGGTGCTCATAGATCTCGTCGGTGAGCACCCAGATCTGGTTGTCGACCGCCCACCGTCCGATCGCCTCGACCTCGGCCGGTGAGTACACAGCGCCACTCGGGTTGTCGGGGCTGACGAACAGCAGTGCCTTCGTCTTCGGCGTCCGTGCCTCCTCGAGCTGTTCGACGCTGACCTTGAAGCCGGTCGACTCGTCGGTGCCGACGACGACGGGCGTGCCGCCGGCGAGCGTGATCGCCTCCGGATACGTCGTCCAGTACGGGGCCGGGCAGAGGACCTCGTCGCCCGGGTCGCAGAGCGTCGCGAACGCGGTGAAGACCGCGTGCTTGCCGCCGTTCGTGACGAGGACCTGGCTCGCGGCGCAGTCGAATCCGCTGTCGCGCTTGGTCTTCACGGCGATCGCTTCGCGCAGCTCGGGCAGGCCCGCTGCAGGCGTGTAGCGGTGGTGCTTCGGGTCGCGGCAGGCACGCACCGCTGCCTCGACGATGTTCGCCGGCGTCGGGAAGTCCGGCTCGCCGGCGCCGAACCCGATCACGTTCTCGCCCTGCGCCTTCAGCGCTTTCGCCTTCGCGTCGACGGCCAGCGTGGCCGACTCCGCGATCGATGCGAGCAGGGCTGATGTTCGACGCACGAGGGGTTCCTTTCGTGGCGGAAACGACGTTGGTCGCAGGGGATGCCGCTGCCATGCTGGCACAGTGAGTGACGTCGATCCGGTCTCGATTCGCATCCCGTCGCACCTGCTCCCGGGCGACGGCCGGTTCGGGTGCGGCCCGAGCAAGGTCCGCCCGGAGCAGATCGACGCACTCGTCGCGGCCGGCAGGAGCGTGATCGGCACATCGCACCGGCAGCCTCCGGTGAAGGGTCTGGTGCGCTCGATCAGGACCGGGTTGACGGAGCTGTTCGCGCTTGCGGACGGCTGGGAGATCGTCATGGGCAACGGCGGGTCCACCGCGTTCTGGGACGTCGCGACGTTCGGGCTCATTCGCGAGCGGAGCGCGCATGCCGTGTTCGGCGAGTTCTCGTCGAAGTTCGCAGAGGCGGCGACGAAGGCTCCGCACCTGTCGGAGGCGGTCGTGATCCGCAGCGATTTCGGCGACCATCCGCTGCTCGACGGAGTCGAGGGCGCCGACGTGTACGCGCTCACCCACAACGAGACCTCGACGGGCGTCGCGATGGAGCTGCGCCGGCCCTCCGGTGCGGCGGCGGACGCGCTCGTCGTCGTCGACGCGACGTCGGCAGCGGGCGGTCTGCTGTGGGACCCCGCCGAGGTCGACGTGTACTACTTCGCGCCGCAGAAGAACTTCGCGAGCGACGGCGGCCTGTGGCTCGCGGCGTGCTCGCCACGCGCGCTCGAGCGGATCCGCGAGATCGCCGTGAGCCGACGGTGGGTGCCGGCGTCGCTCGACATCAAGATCGCGCTCGACAACAGCGTCGCCGATCAGACGTACAACACGCCGGCCGTCGCCACACTCGTCATGCTCGACGCGCAGGTCCGCTGGATGCTCGACAACGGCGGTCTCCGCTGGTGCGCGGAGCGGACGGCGGCGTCGTCGTCGACGCTCTACTCGTGGGCGGAGTCGCGCGAGTGGGCGACGCCGTTCGTGAAAGATCCGGACAAGCGCTCTCCCGTCGTCGGGACGATCGACATCACCGGTGCGAGGGCCGACGACATCTCCGCAGCACTGCGCGCGAACGGCGTCGTCGACACCGACAGCTACCGCAAGCTCGGGCGCAACCAGCTCCGCATCGGGATGTTCCCGGCAGTCGACCCAGCCGACGTCGCCGCACTCACGGCGTGCATCGACGTCGTGATGGACTCTCTGACGTGAGCCTCGTGGAGGTCCTCTCGTGAACGTCGATGACGTCCTCACGAACGCCACCTCCGATCTGCAGCCGCTCCACTCGCCGATCATGGCGGTGGCGCTGCGCGGCTGGTTCGACATCGCCGAGGTCGCGACGGGCGCGCTGCAGCGACTCCTGCGCGACAAGCCGGGACCAGTGGTCGCGTCGATCGACCCCGACCCGTTCTTCGACTTCACGCAGGAACGGCCGGACGTGTGGATCGACGACGGTGTGACACGACAGGTTCGCTGGCCGGCGAACGAGTTCCGCGTCGCCCGATTCCCGAGCCACCTGCACGACCTCGTGGTGCTCGCCGGCGTCGAGCCGCACCTGCGGTACGCGACCTTCGCCGACAGCATCATCGCCGTCGCGGGCAGCCTGCGCTGCGAGGTCGTCGTCACCGTCGGCGCGGGCGCAGAGGCCGTCCCGCACACCCGGCCGCCGCGCGTCGTCGGGAGCAGCACCAACGATCGGCTCGTTCGTGCGCTCGGCCTGTCGCGGCCGCAGTACGAGGGCATCACCGGGCTCGTCGGTGTGCTCCAGGAGCGACTCGATCGTGCCGGCATCCCGGCGATCTCCTTGCGCGCCGGCGTCCCGCACTACCTCGGAAACGCGAAGCACCCGAAGTCGTCTGCGGCGCTGCTGCAGCACCTCGAGCACGTGCTCGGCATCCCGACGAACGCTGCGCAGTTGAGCGACGAGATCGCACGTTGGGGCAGCCTCCACGACGAAGCCGTCGCCGAGGACCGTCAGGCGACGGACTACGTCGCGCTGCTCGAGCACGAGTACGACCGCCGCACCGAGGCATCGCTTCCCAGCGGCGACGACCTCGCCGCCGAGTTCGAGAAGTTCCTCCGCGACCAGCGCGACGATTGAGCGCCGTCGCAGCACCCGTGAGGGCGCCGCTCGAATAGCGGCTCAGTTGTCGAGACGTCAGCAGATCGACCGGCAGGCCCGGCGTCTCGCCCTCGGCGTCGAGGTGAAAGACAGAAGTGCACGTACTCGTCTCCTACCGTCTTCAGTTCGTGATGCCGCCGCCGGAAGCCCATCCAGATCGGGCATTATCTGTGCGGTTCGGGTGAAGTGGGGAATTTGCGCACCGTCGGCGCACCGTCGTTCCCCACTTCGACCAAATCCCCACCTCGCACACCCGACGGTGTGCCTGTACGGCCGCACCGAACTGCCGAGCCGCGACGACTGTGTGCTCAGGATGGCTTGGCGAGCCATCGAGGCGCTTGAGTCTGATCGGGGTTCAGGGGGCGACAGACGGATCTGTCACTCGGCCGATGAAGAGGATCGTGCCGGCACCACGGTCACGAA
>Ga0136611_10000457_pt1 | contig 26688 bp, 26 predicted proteins | sample AntDrymUQ2232306_2_FD_106645 | JGI IMG/M metagenome (GOLD analysis project Ga0136611, IMG submission 106645) | Polar desert sand microbial communities from Dry Valleys, Antarctica - metaG UQ223 (23.06) | ecosystem: Environmental > Terrestrial > Soil > Desert | place: Antarctica: Dry Valley...
CTCTGCCGACCATCAACCCGATCGCGGATGCGAGCGTCGCCGAGGGGGCCACCGAGACCATCAGCGTCTCCGCGACCGACGCCGACGGAGATGTCCTCACCCTCACTACCGACGGACTTCCGACGTTCGCCCAACACGCGTCGACGACGGCAGGCGCCTGGACGCTCACCCTCACACCCGGCTACGAGGACGCGGGCAACTATCCGAATGTGACTCTGACCGTCTCAGACGGCGGCTTCACGAGCACCGCATCGTTCGCGATCGCCGTGGACAATACAAACCGGCCTCCAATCCTGACTGGCCTGAGCGACACGACGGTCGCCGAACTGCGCACCACCGCCATCGTACTCTCCGGGATCGACCCCGATAGCGACGCCGTCTCATTCTCAGCAGCCAATCTGCCCGCCTTCGTCAGCCTTGTCGATCACCTCGACGACACAGCGACGCTCACGCTCACCCCTCAGGCCGACGACGCTGGCACCTACCCTGACCTCTCGGTCGTGGTCACGGATGGCGACCTGTCGTCCACCCAGACCTTTACGGTGACCGTCGTCCCCAACGGCGCGCCAACGCTCTCGGTCGTCGATATCGTGTCACTCGCCGAGACCGGCAGTGCCGAGGTCGCGATCAGTGCCAGCGATCCCGATGGTGACTCGATCGGGCTTTCCATGCCGGACCTCCCCACGTTCGCGACCTTCGTGGACAATGGCGGAGGATCGGGAACACTCTCCCTCGCACCAGGCTATGACGCGGCGGGCAGCTACACCGTCATCGTCGCAGCGACCGACGGCGGCCACGTAGTCACCGCAACGGTCACCATCACCGTTCCCAACACCAACCGCGCGCCAGTGCCCGAGCCAGTCGCGACGAAGACGGTCCGTGAGGGTCGGGCCGTTCCGACGACCATGCGCGTCAGCGATCCTGACGGCGACCCGGTTAGTATCGCCCTCAGTGGTCTGCCTGCGTTCGCCAGCGCCGTCTATCACGGCGACGGCAGCGCGACCGTCACCTACGCACCTCAGGCAGGCGATGAGGGTCAGTACGACAGCCTGACGCTTAACGCGTCGGACGGCGACCTGACGACCGTCGTCACGTTCTCGCTCATCGTCGCCCCGAACGAGGCACCGACCCTCGACCCGATCGGCGATGTCATGCTCGACGACGGCAGCACGCTCGATGTGGCGTTGCGAGCGACATCGAACGATGGAGACCTCCTGACGTACGCGGCGCAGAACCTGCCGACATTCGCGACCCTGAGCGATCACGGCGATGGGACGGCGACCCTCACCCTGTCCCCCGGCCCGACCGAGGCTGGGGTCTATTCCGATGTGACCATTCGCGTGAGTGACGGCTTGGTCGTCGATACGGAAACCCTGACCATCACCGTGCTGGACGTGAATCAGGCACCGTTCGCCCAGGCCGGAGTGGACGCCACCGTGACAGATGCGGACGGCAATGTCCGTGAGACGGTGCTGCTGGACGCGGGTGGTTCGAGCGATCCCGACGGAATTGTATCGGCGTACGAATGGCGTGAAGGAGCCGTCGTCCTAGGGACCACCGCAGCCGTGAACATCGAGGCGGCACTTGGCACCCACACGTACACCCTTATCGTCACCGACGACCTGGGTGTGGCGGCGACGGACAGCGTGATGGTTGAGGTCACGGACGTGACGGCTCCGACCGTCGCGCTGACGCTGTCGTCGCCAGCGAACGCGGCGGGTTGGCACACGTCCAGCGTCACGGTGAGGTTGACGCCGAGTGACAACTTCAGTGGGACAGGCGTGGCCGAACTCGTCTACAGCGCGACGGGACGCCAGGCGATCGTCGAAATGTCCTCGTCAGGACTGCCCGTCGATCTTCTATTCTCGCTGCACGGCATCACGACGCTAACCTGGCACACCGTTGACAACGCGGGCAACACGAGTGCCGCCGAGACTCGGACAATTCGGATCGACAAGGGGAATCCGACAGGGACGGCTCCCCTACACCGACTTGATACCAGTACATTCCTGCGTTCCACCGGAGTACCCGTTACGCTCACCTGGACCGTCGCGGATACGATGAGTGGCATCAACGGCGTGAGTTTTCAGAGTGATACGGGAACTGGGTACAAAAAGGTCTGGCTCTCGGACACGATCGCCACGACGGCCCAGCGCTATATCGCCTCTGGGACAATTGCGTCCCACCGGGTGCGCCTCACCGATGTCGCAGGTCGAACCAGTCCGTGGGTGACAGGTGAACAATTCACAGTCAGCCAGTTGGAAGATAATGGGGGTGCGGTCACGTTCACCGACGGGATATGGGCAACGATGTCGTCGAGCGGCGTGTCCGGCGGGACGAGCCAGTACGCATCCGCTGCTGGCTCGACTGCAACCATGACCTTCACCGGATCGAGCATCGCCTGGGTTTCGAGGACGCACACTCATGGTGGCAAAGCTGAAGTCTCGATTGACGGCGTTCCGATCTCCATCGTTGACTTGTACTCACCGATCACTGTCAACCGCAAGCTGGTTTTTGTCGCCAACGATCTCGATCCAACACAGTCGCATATACTCACGGTTCGAACGCTCGGTAGACATAACCTACGTTCCAGCGGCAACCGCATTGACATCGACGCGTTCGTCGTCCTGGACTAATGTTGACGCGCGGTACACGAAGAAGGGGGATGAGCGCATGCGCTCATCCCCCTTTCTTGTGCTACGAACCAGCGTGGTGTCGGACCTACGCCCCGTTGTTCAGTGCCGTGCGGACGCGCTCCGGCGTAAGCGGCAGCTCAAGTACACGCTTACCGGTCGCGTTGGCGACCGCGTTCGCGATGGCGGCCGGGCCGGGGATGATCGGCGGCTCACCGATGCCCTTGGCACCGAACGGCCCGGAACGCGCCGGAATCTCGAGAATAATCGTCTCGATGGGCGGGATCTGAATCGACTTCGGAATGGCATAGTCCATCAGCGTCGTCGAGAGCAGCTGGCCCTCGGCGTCGTACTCGATGCCCTCCTGCATGGCGAAGCCGATCGACTGGGCCGTGCCTCCGATGATCTGTCCCTCAACCATCGCTGAGTTGAGCGCGCGGCCAACGTCCTGAATCGTGACGTAGCGGTCGATAGTGATTTCGCCGGTGTCGGGATCGATTGTGATCTCAGCGATCTGGCCGTTGAAGCCGGGCGCACGGTCGGTCTGGGCCGATTTGCCGATACCGTAGACCGGCTCATACTTGCCGCCGAACGTCATACTTTTCTGCGCGATTTCACCGACGTTCAGACCACGGTCCGGCGCTCCCTTGACGGTCACACGGCCATTCGCGATCTCAAGGTCGTCGGAGGACGCCTCCAGCTCGCTGGCGGCGATCGCGAGGATCTGTGCCTTCGCTTCCTCGGCGGCGCGGATGACCGCCGGGCCGACCGTGTAGGTGACCTTCGAGCCGCCGCTCATGCCGGCGTACGGTGCCGAGTCGGTATCTGGCGACTGCACCTTGACCTTGTCGAGGTCCATGCCGAACGTCTCAGCGGCCAGCATCGCAAAGGTCGTGTTGGTGCCAGTGATGTCGGTCGGCCAAGCTGGATGACCATTGAGCCGTCGGTGTTAATGCGGATGTTAGCCGCGCACGGCTCGACGCCGCCTGGCCAGCCGCCGATGGCGATGCCGACGCCTTTGTTCGGGTCGCTGCCACGGCTCTTGTAGGCCGGATGGTCGCGGATCGTTTCCAGCACCTCTTTGAGGCCGATGCGCGGCCATGGCTGGCCATTTGGCTGCGGGTCGCCCTCGACCGAGCAGTTCTGGATGCGGAAGTCGACCGGATCGAGGCCCAGCATGCCAGCCAGCTCGTCGATGGCCTGCTCGATCGCAAAGGTCGCCTGTGGTGCGCCAGGTGCGCGATAGGCACCGTTGCCGGGCTTGTTGGTTAGTGTTTCGTAGCCGGTGATGTCGAGATGCGGCATCTGGTAGTAGCCGCCCATCATCATCGCGGCAATGGACAGCGGTGTGCCGGGGTAACAGCCGGAGTCGAACACGACACGCGACTGCAAGGCCGTGATCGTCCCATCAGCTTTACCACCGAGCTTGATGTCGATGATTGAACCAGGCGCTGGATTTCCCATCGCCATTTCCTCAGAACGCGACATAATGATCTTGACCGGCACCTTGTGGCGCAGGGCCATCCAGCCAGCCAGCGGCTCGAGCATGACCGCCTTGCCGCCGAAGCCGCCGCCGATCTCCATGCCGATCACTTTAAGATTGTTCTGATCGATCCCCAGAATCTCGGCGGTCGCGTTACGAGTGTAAAACTGCCCCTGCGTCGTGGTGTAGATCGTCATGTTCCCGAGTGGATCGGGCACGGCGATTGAACCGTGCGGCTCGATGTATGACTGATGCACCCAGTGCGTGATGTAGCGCCGCTCGACGATCTGATCGGCCTCGGCGAAGCCCTGTGCGACGTTGCCACGCGAGAAGCGAGTGGCGTTCGTGATGTTGTCTGGCAGGCGCGTGATATCGAGATCATCCCCGCCGCCTGTGTCGCCGTGCGCGGCACCATCGGCCCAGGCCGAAGAGGCCGCCTTCTTGCGGATGACCGGCGCACTACGCTCCATAGCCGCCAGCGGATCGACAACGGCATCGAGTGGGTTGTAATCGACCTCGACAAGCTCGACCGCCTCCAATGCCGCCGCCTCGCTGGTCGCCAGGACAACGGCAACGGCCTGCCCGTAGTAGATCGCCTTGTCGCGGGCGAGGATATGGTGGTTGCGGTCGGACGGCTCGTCGCCGAACGGATGGACATCCTTACCGGTGTAGACGCCAATGACACCTGGTGCCTGAAGCGCGGCGGACGTATCGATGCCGCGAATCTCTGCGTGGGCGTAGATGCTCGTCACCAGCCGGGCGTGCAACATACCAGGCATCTGGAGATCGTCAACATAGCGCATTTCGCCCGTCACCTTGCGGTCGCCCTCGATGCGCTTGACCGGCTTACCAATCAACGTCGTATCAGTGTTTTCCAGTGTAGCGGACATCGTTCTCCCCTATGCTTATGCTGTTGAACGTCTCGTCAGTGCAGTTGGCTGTATCACGGTGGGTGCATGCCAACGTCGCATCTTCGCCGGAGTCTGGCAGCGCGTCAAGCCCTTGAGTTGGCTACGTTCGCATCGGGCTTTGCATGATTAGTTCTCGAATGGGTTCAAACATGGTACACTCGTACGCTCAAAATCGACCAGATTCCGCGTTACTACGGTGAGATCGTGGACCATCGCCGTTGCGGATTGCAGGCCATCGATAGTTGGAAGCGGCCCGGAAGCATCCAATGCTCCTCACACCTCAGCAATCTCAAGCGTCACCGGAAGTACGCGGCTGGAAAAGGATTCGACGAACGATATCAGCCAACCTGCCAGAATGTCCGCCTGCCGAGGATCTCGCCGTCGAATCAGTTCGATACCGCGCCGGATCTCTCCGATTACCAGAACGCTGACATACGACTCGTCAAGGTTGGTTGTCGTTAGCCAACGCGTGACACCAGCATTGGCTAACGACTTCCGTGATTCAGAGACTACATTCGTGTCGAGAAGAAAGCTCACAGTTCAACCTCACGCGGCAGATCGCGTGGACGCTCGAAGTCACTATCCTCAAATTCCGCGAACGGTCCTGAGAGCAGAAATTCCTTGAATCTCATCGGCGGTTCAGCCTGCTTCCGATGTTCCTCGATCGAAATGATCGCTGCGACCTCTTTGCCGTTGCGCGTCACGATCTGCGGGCCGTCCGTAATCGCCAGGTCAATCACTTCACTGAATCTCTGCTTCGCTTCATAGAGTTGCCATGTCAAGGGTTGCCTCCTGTCTACTCTGTCCAGATTAGACAGCGAGGTGACAGCCATGTCAACGGCTAGCCGCCAACCATCTCGTGGAGGATGACTTCACCAGCGCGATGGTTGGGTGGTCCGCTGACGGTGTGCTGCATGTTCGAGCGGGTCTTATTGTCAAGCGCTTCCATCGCGGCATGCAGCTGAGTCGGCGTCTCGAACAGCGTTACCGCCACGACCTCTTGGTCGTCGGTGCGGACCAGCGTATACGAGTGGAAGCCAGGCTGTTCGCGGAGCTGCTGTGCCATGTCGCGCGAGACCGTGTCCGCGCTCGAATCGCCCGCGTCGCTGAGTCTCCAGATGTTGATGTGTGCGTGCATTGTGTTCTCCTTCGTGACGGGTGACGGGTGACGGGTGAATGATCCGGCACCCTTGTTAGCTATTGCCAGTTGCCTCGCGCCGTCAGTTCGACGGAGCGGTCGCCGGTGAATCGTCGACTTCGTCGGGAGCGAACAGTTCATCGTCCGGGGCAACGGGTTCGATGCGACCATGGCGGACTGAGTTCCAGTACATCAACAGCACGCGCAAGGCGGATGCCGCGGGCAGAGCCAGGATGACTCCAAGGATACCCATGAGATTCGCACCGATGATGACAGCCAGAAAGACCGCAATGGCTGGCAAACGTAGTGTGCTGCCATAGACGCGCGGCACGAGGATGCGATCTTCAACCTGTTGATAGAGCAAGAGCAGGGCGAGGCAGATGAGTCCGGCTGTCGGTGAGACTGCGAGGGCAGCCAGTGTTGCTGGAACAACGGCGATAAAGGCACCGATGAGCGGAATGACATCGGCAATGCCGGCCAGTACGGCCAGTCCGAGCGCGTCCTCGACGCCAAGCGAAAACAGGACAGCGAACGTGAAGACCGTGATGAAGCCCGATGTCAAGAGTTGTCCACGGAGGTAGCCACCGACGGTCGTCCGCAGAGCTGGCAGCAAGTTGTGAATGTGCTCGTGTGAGCGATCCGGCATCGAAAAGAAGAAGAAGCGCTCGATGCGCTGGGAATCCGCCAGGATATAGATCGTCAGGACCAGAACCGTCAGCATCGAGATAACGATGCCAAGGGCGCGGCGGCTCGTATTGACCACCTGGTCACGTTGAACGACATCGGCAAATTGAAACCGATCGACCTGGTTCGCGAATTCCATCTGGTCTCGGTCGCGAAGCATCTGGGAGAAATCGGCCTTGAGGTCTGGAAAGCGTTCCGCAAACGACCGTCCCTGTTCAATGAGCGTGGGGACAACGATGAATCCCAGTCCGGCGATCACCAGAAGGAGCACGACCGACACAACCGTCACGGCTCGTCCGCGCGTCATCCCTCGGTGGATCAGCCGTTCGACAAATGGTGCCAGCGCTGTCGCGAGCATCAGGCTGACGACGACCAGGACAAACACATCCCAGAGCTTCAACAGCATCCAGAGTGTGAGCAACACCAGCGCGATCGCGATGACACCGCGTGTCGAAATCTCGAGCCGCAAGAGCGGCCGTTCGCCGTCTACTCCGCCATTCCGCGTTCGCTGAGAACTGAGAGGACGTCCGTTCGGGGGTTTTGAAGCTGTCACGCAGTCGACACCCTACCCAGATCAAGTCAACGCGCCGCGGGGAAGTCACCAGCGAAACCGTTGCACGGTTGGTGCCATCGGCAACGGCACCACGCTAGACCATCACGCGGCCCGGCACTGCGGGGCTGGGCAGTCGTCTCCGTTCCCTCGTCATACTCGATACATTCTGACTTCGAGAGCAACAAAATGGTCCTTGCCTGGCATTAGGATGGACGACCAGTCGTCCCACGATCGTTGGCTGATAGCTGTCAATGAACGATATTTGGCACGTCGGCGATCGGTCGATGTTCGCAGGTCGTGGCGTGCGAGCGTTGACCGACCTCTCGCATTGCACTACGCTGTCCTGGACAGTGCGACGTGCTTCGCGCTCGCGTATGTGACCGACTTCTCGGAACTCGCAAGGATGTGTGAGCAACGGACGGTCGGTATCACGGGGACTGGCCCACTGTTTGATCGCTGCTAATTATATAGTCCGATTCCAGAGAGGATCACCGCATGACTCAGGTTGGTGAACAAGCACCCGACTTCACGCTCAAGTCGGGTGAAGGAGACGAGGTCACCCTCTCCGCACTGCGCGGCCAGAAGGTCGTGCTCGCTTTTTATCCGCTCGACTGGAGCCCCGGCTGTCAGGATCAGATGGACGGCTTCACCAAGGATTATGCGAAGTTCGAGGCGCAGGGGGCGCAGGTCTTCGGCATCTCGGTCGATTCGACCTGGAGCCACAAAGCCTGGAAAGACGCGCGCGGACTCGCTTTCCCGCTGCTGGCCGACTTCCACCCCAAGGGTGCGGTCGCAGAAGCCTATGGTGTCTACAACGCCGAGCGCGGCAACGCCCGCCGCGTCACGTTCATCATCGACGAGCATGGCCTCGTGCGCGATAAGGACGAGTCCGCCGCTGGTCAGGTCCCCAGCGTCGACCTGGTGTGCGACATGCTGTCGAAGGTTGGATAAGTTCAGCCTGGCTCTCCGGAACAGCGTACATAGCCGTCCCGGGCGGCTTCACTTCGAGGATTGCTATCCATCACGACTGGAGCCAACGATGTCTGTCGAGGAACGTACTCGTCACGCTCAGCGAGAGATCGAGCATCTAATCGCCGAATTCGATGGCCAGGCGGCTATGCTCGCACGCAATTTGGACTCCAGGGAAGAGTTCAGCCACCGGCTTGAGCGAGTCATGCCGACCGCGTCCACGATCAAGATGTTCGTGCTGGCGGAGCTATTCCGGCAGGTGGAGGGCGGGCTAATGCGGCTAGATGACCCACTGCCGATGATCGCTGACGATCGGCGTGGCGGCTCCGGCATTCTCAAAGATCTGTCTCCTGAAGCCATACTCTCCCACCTCGACCACGCAACGTTGATGACCGCGCTGTCGGACAATACCTCGACGGCGGCACTGGTGCGGGTGCTCGGACGCGATCGCATCCTGCAATCAGCGGCGGAGTGGGGGATGACCAAGACGACTGCGAAGTTCGACCGGTCGACGGAAGCGGCGGCGCGCGACTATGCCGCCAGCAGTCCGCGCGACCTCGTCTTGCTGCTCCAGCTCATCGCGGAGGATGCGATCATCTCCCCAGCTGCCTGCGCCAGGATGCGTGATATTCTGCTGACCCAACAGTTCCACGACCAGATCGCCCGCTATCTGCGGTATTCGCAGTACGAGCGCGACGGCTCCACGCATCATGGAGCCATCGCGGTGCGCTCCAAGAGCGGGTTCATGTCCGATAGCTCGGGCGCGGTGCGAGTTGATGCGGGGATTGTTGAAGTGCGCGATGGTGGACACTGGGTTATTTGTCTGATGACCGAAGGGAGTCCCGACCGTGGCTTCGGTCCGGAGCATCCCGGCGCGATCCTCAACGGGCGCATCTCGCGGCTGGTGTTCGACGCGTGGAGCGATTCAGGCAGCGTGGGCGAGGCGATGGTCGACCAGGAGTAGCACAAACTGTTCGGCGGGCATTGGCTTGGCGAAGAGATATCCCTGACTACGATCGCAGCCGAGTGCTGTTAACACAGCCATCTGGGCGTGCGTCTCGATTCCCTCGGCGGTGACGCTGAGACTGAGTGACTGAGCGATCGCGATGATCGAACGCACGATGGCGCTGCTGTCGTCGCTGGTTGCCAGCCCGCTGATGAACGATCGATCGATCTTCAGCACATCGACCGGAAACTGCTGCAAAAAGGCCAGCGACGAGTAGCCGGTCCCAAAATCATCGATAGCTAGCGCGATGCCCAACGCCTTCAATTCGCGCATCGTTGCGATCGACGATACCGCGTCGACCATGGCCAGTGACTCGGTGATTTCCAGCTTGAGCTGTGCCGCCGGAAATCCGCTTTCGAGCAGGATTCCTGCGATGGTTTGTGGCAGATGAGGCTGTTGAAATTGTCTGGCCGACAGGTTGACGCTGAGGACGATCGGAGAACCCGTGGGTTCGCTCTCCTGCCACGAGCTGATCTGACGACACGCCTCACGAAGCACCCACTCGCCGAGCGGGAGAATCAGGCCGGTTGCTTCTGCCAGCGGAATAAATTCGCCAGGGGACACAATCTCGCGAACGGGGTGCTCCCAGCGGACCAACGCCTCCACCTCAGTGATCGCACCTGATTCAAGATGGATAATCGGCTGGTAGTAGACGATGAACTCCTCGCGCTCAAGCGCCAGACGCAGGTCGCGTTCGAGTCGCAAGCGGTCGAGCGCCTGCGCGTCCATGCGCTCCTCGAACAGCTGAAATCCAGCCCGTCCTGCTTCCTTGGCGGCGTACATTGCCATGTCAGCCTGGCGCAGCAGATCGGTCGCTGAGCCTCCACCCGGCTTCCGGATCGTTATGCCGACGCTGGCACTGACAACAACATCGTTGCCCGCGAGCCGGAACGGAGTACGCAGCACCTCGGCAACGCGGTCGGCGACGCCGACTGCTTCGTCAGGCGATGCGAGATTTTCAAGCAGAATCGTGAACTCATCTCCACCAAGGCGCGCCACCGTGTCACCAGGACGGATTGTGGAGTTTAGTCGCTCTCCGAACGCCACCAGGAGTTCGTCGCCAACCTCATGGCCCAGACTGTCGTTGATCACCTTGAAGGCATCCATGTCCAGGAACAGGACCGCCAGCGTTCGCGCTTCCCGCCCGGTTCGAGCGATCGCGTGGTCAAGGCGATCGACGAACAGCGCTCGATTCGGCAGTCCGGTCAACGCATCGTGGAACGCCTGGTAGCTGAGTTCGCCTTCGAGCCGCTTCTGCTCGGAGATGTCGATCTTGGTCCCCTGCCAGTACAACGGCTGACCGTCATCATCTTCGATCAGAACAGCATCATCGCGGATCCAGACGTAGCGACCATCCCTGGTCTGATGCCGATACTCAACTGAAAATCGCCCATGAGTTTCGTTGGTTGCTTCATTTTCAGCAATGACCCGCTCGGCGTCGTCGGGATGAATAAGCGACTCCCACAACATTGGGTTGGCAGTAAAATCCTCGAACGTATATCCGAGTACCTCCTCAACCTGTGGGCTGTAGTACATCGCCGTGTTCACCTCGTCGTGCGCTTCGATATAGGTGATCAACGGCCCCAACTCGACGAGTCGGCGATAGTGTTGTTCCGTCTGTCGTAGGAGCTGGTCGGATTCCATGCGCTGCGTGACATCGCGCGAATTGATCACGATTCCGGCAACATCAGGATCACCAATCAGGTTGTTTCCGATTGATTCGACGTGTCGCCACGCCCCATCCAGGTGACGGAACCGATAGGTCACCGGATCCGCCGTGCCCTCCGTCAATACAACCTTCTGAAAGGCCGCGATCACCGCGTCCAGATCGTCTGCGTGGACGAAAGACATGACATTGCTGCCAACTGTCGCATCCGTGCTGTATCCGAGAATATGCTCAATCGCTGGACTCTGGTAGCGGATCGTGCCGTCCAATTCCGCGATGGTGACTATGTCACTCGCGTTCTGAACCAGCGATCGAAATCGAGCTTCTCCGCGTTCGTGCAGAAGCCGTTCGGATATCATGGCGCTCTCCAGCGCAAGCGCGACCTGCGATGCCAGCGCATCGATTCCATCCTTCAGTTCCTCAGGAAGCGAAATCGAGGTGGCGACAACGATCGCACCAGGCGGCAGATGGTGGAACAGCAGTGGTACTACAATGGTCACCGACGAATTGGAGCTGTAGCCGAGTGTGGACCGCATGCCCATGCTTACCGTGTACTCAACCTCTGAGCGATCGCCGCAACGGATCGCGCTGAGTACGGCCGGTAGTATGTCGCGCGGGTTGATGCGATTGCCAACCGACTGTTCCGCGCGACCGCCATAGGCCGCTACAATTGTCAGCGCGTCAGACTCACCGGTGATCAGGCGCAAGTCCACGCGCGCTAGAGGCTCAATCAGGCGACGCAGGGAATCGATAGCAGCCTCATGAATTCCAGCAGTTCCGACCGCCGCGACCAGTCGTGAACCGGCGTCGCGCAGTGCTGCTTCGCGCGCGAGCGCACGCTGATGAGATGTCACGGATTGGGCGAGGATGTAGGCGATCGTCGCGGTTGCGCCGATGCCGACGATTTGAAAAATGGTCGCGGGAGTGAGCAGGAGTTCGGAGCGGGCATGAGTTCCTGGCAACATTCCGAGGAGAAATGCTGCCGCCGTCAGTGTCGTCACACGCACAACACTGCTCAGGTGATCGGTCAATGCCCGCGCCACCACACCGGTGTAGAGCACCAGCAGGGCCGCCATCGGATCGAGCAGCGCGAACGTGATGGTGAACACCAGCAGCGCCGAGGCCAGATCCCAGGGCCAGCCGTGTCGATCGTTGAGCGTCGCGTCGACGCGCCTGGCACCGAGCAGGAAGACGGCTATACTTGCACCGATGCGCAGGAAGACAGACCGTTCGTCGTTGGTCATGATTAGCGGCAGGATAGTCAGGCCAGCGAAGAACGTCGCGATGAGCGACGCCAGCCGAACCCGCCCGAGAAGGTCGATCGGAGCACTCATCGTGAATCTGGAGCGCAGTGCTCTATGACCAGCTATCAAAAATGCTCGATGCATACCAATGTGTTGTCCCTGATTCCGCGAGAATGAGTGTCCACGGCGTCGATGGCAGCGAACGACAGGTATGCGATGCTGGTGTTCGGCAGGTATCTGTCGGATAAACCTGTTCCACCTGTGAGAACATACCCCCGGCACCCTCCAGCCCGCATGACCTGAAGGTCACGAGCATGGTGGTACCTTGCCCACGGAAACGCATGAAACTGGCCCAATGCCGGAATGAGAAAGGATCGCTCGATGCATCACACTGGTGATATTGAACGTACCGGTGAAGCCCATGAACTGGGCGAGCAGTTGACTGTCATCGGTCGCCAGCTCCAGCCCGGAGACGACGCTCCCGAATTTGAGCTCGATCTGTTCGACACCGAGCGCGGGATGATGCGACACGTGCGACTGGCTGACTCCGCCGGACACGTCCGCCTGCTGAACGTTATCAACTCGCTCGACACACCTGTCTGTCACATTGAAACGCTGCGCTTCGACACGTTGCGCGCGACTCTGCCCGACGGCGTTGAAGTGCTCACAATTACTATGGACCTGCCCTTCGCCGCTGCCCGCTGGCAGGCCGCCGAAGGTGTCGCGCATCAGACGCTGTCGTCGCATCGGAGCGAACGCTTCGGCATCGACTATGGCGTGCTGTTGAAGGAGTGGCGGCTGCTCCAGCGCGCCGTGTTCGTCATCGACCGAGACGACCGGATCGCCTACGCAGAGTATGTCGGCGATCAGATGATGGAACCGGATTACGATGCGGCTGTGCGAGCAGCGACGGACGCAGCGTAACGGTAACGTGATACTTTGACGGCGTCAGGCAGGCGATTCTTCGAGGATCTGTCGAAGTTCTGGAACGGCTGCTGGAAGCTGGACCTGAGTGGTTTCCCACACGACTTCAAGTTCGACAGCGTCATACGCATGTATGAGAATTTTGCGCATACCCCGCATGCCGCTCCATGGAACATCCGAATATCGTTCCTGAATCTCTGCCGGTACATAGCGAGCAGCTTCGCCAATGATTTCCAGATTGCGAAGAACCGTATCGACGGTGATATCACTCAATAGGAATGATTCTAATGTCATTCCACCCGTATACCGGATGACCCTTTCAGCACTCTCGATCATGTCTTCGATCCGCAATCTCCAGTTACGTTCTTCAAGCAGAATGGATCGCTTCTCCATAGACTCGTTCGCGCAGCTGCCGCTTGACAGTGCCGCGCTGCACGAGATCGACCTTTCGGGCGAATAACTGTTCCAGAAAGTCGTGCAACGCAACGAAATCGAACAAACTAACGGGCGATTCATCGAACTCGACCAGGAGATCAATATCGCTGTCGGGCCGCGCCTCATCGCGTGCGACCGATCCGAACAGCGCGATTGACTTCACGTGGAAGCGGTCAAGGTCGGCTCGGTGCGCTTGAAGCATAGTGATAGCTTCGTCACGTCGCATCGCTTGATTCTCGCAACGCGAAATGGTGAATCTGCCTCCCTCTGACATTGGCAAAGTCCCGGTGACTATGATTCAGCGTTCCGCCAGATCGGGGGTTCCGTGACGGACACCGCGTCAGATTCGTCCACCTCGGTTTCCGTTACGGTACTGGCATTTCCAAGCCGACGCAGCAGCAGGAATCCGACCGTTCCGGCAATCACCGAAGCCACTAGAATACCGACCTTCGCAGCCTCGCGTTGATCGGCTTCGAGGAACGCAAGTTCGCCGATGAAGAGCGACATGGTGAAGCCGATGCCTGCGAGGAGGCTCGCCCCATGAATGTGCCGCATCGTCACGCCCTCCGGCAGGCTCGTCCAGCCCAGGCGCACCATCAGCCAGGTGACGAGCGTGATGCCGAGTTGCTTCCCAAGAATTAAACCGAAGATGATACCGAGGCTCACTGGGCCAACAAGTACCTCAAAGAAGTCGCTGCCGAACGCGACACCTGCATTTGCCAGCGCGAAGATCGGCACGATGACGAACGATGTCCACGGATGCAGCTTATGCTCGAACTTCTGCATCGGAGACTGCACCAGTTCGGCGGCGGACTCGATTTCCTGCAACGCCGCCTGCTGGTCGTGGCTTGACAGAATGTCGGGGTTGCGGGCGCAGGCGGCGTGAAAATCGGCCATTGCCGAGTCCGCTGCCTGAAGGAACTGTTTGCTGTTCATGACCGTACGCGCTGGAATCGTCATCGCCAGCAGGACGCCAGCGATCGTCGCGTGGACGCCGGACTTCACGAACGCCAGCCACAGCAGCACGCCAAGCACGCCATACACGAGAGGTCGCGTAATATCCAGCCGGTTCACGACGATGAGCAGTCCGAGGATCACCGCGCCAGCCAGCAGATAGGCGAGTTCGACTGCTTCGGTGTAGAAAATGGCGATGACGAGCACGGCGATCAGGTCATCGACGATTGCCAGCGCCGTCACAAAGACTCGCAGGCCGAGCGGGATGCGGTCGCCCAGGAGCGCCATGACTCCGAGCGCGAACGCGATGTCGGTGGCCATCGGGACGCCCCAGCCGCGGATACCGCCCTCACCAATGTTGAGCGCAACGTAGATCAACGCGGGAACGATGGCTCCTCCGGCAGCGGCGGCGATGGGCAGAGCAGCCTGTCGACGTGTTGCCAGTTCGCCGACCATGACCTCGCGCTTGATCTCCAGCCCGACCACGAAAAAGAAGATCACCATGAGGCCATCGTTGATCCAGTGTGCCAGCGTCTTGGACAACCCATAGCCACCGATGTCGATCGTCAGCGTCGTGTGCCAGAGGTCGTTGTACGTGCTTCCCCACGGCGAGTTCGCCCAGACCAGTGCGATGACGGTCGCGACAAACAGCAGGATGCCGCCCGATACTTCGGTCTGCGTGAATTCTCGGAAGGGCGTGAACGCGCGGCCGATGCGCGTTGATGGGTCGGCATAGCGAGGCACGGCTGGCGGAATGTCACTCATCAGTCACGCGATCCATTCAGTACTCCACTGTTCGATGCCAGCACAAGGTCTCAGGTCAACTATCGGCTTAACGCACGAAGAGACCACCAATTGGCAGTCCCCTCCATAGCCGCGCGGGTACGGGATACGCGGCGTCCCCGGCACGTTCGCTCCCGATCGGGCATCGTACCCACGAGCAGTCGTTACCTGAGGGATGCGTTCGCGCTCAAGTGAGTATCGCAGGAAACATTCCGCGTACATGTACAGTGGCCGACGATGTCAGTCGCTGACGCGGGCTGCCTGAATGAATACGCTGATGCGTGATTCCGACAGGCCGTCTCCAGTCACGAAATCGCCGTCGGCCTGAATCACGGGTTGTAGGACCAGTCCACTTTCGTCGCGCGTCAGGATATAGGATACGGCGAGCGATACGACGCTCATCTCCCCGCCATCCTGTGTCATGCCGCCGTCGCTCCAATAGCCAGCGCCAGTTTGCATGTCTCCCCAGCACTCTTCCGCCGTGCGCAGTGTCGCCTGCTCTTCACTCTCTGGGACTAGCCAGTAGCCGGTTGCGCTGAGGACGACACCATCGTCGTTGACGAAAGCGCGCACTCCGAGCGGATGTCCTACGCCCAGTTCTGGCATCTCCGCGAGCGCAAGCTCGACCTGCCATTGGCCTTCCTGAACCAGCGATGCAGATTCCGATACCGCCAGCCGCTCAACCGGGTAACCGGTTTCAGCCAGCCAATCACGGACGGCCAGGGCGGCAGCATCGGCGGTCAGATCACCTTCGACAGAGTTATCGAGGCTGAAATACTGGAACGATCCGGTTTCGGGAATCCAGTGGAAGGAGCGCCCGTCCTCCGCGTCGACGTGGAAATCGCGATAGTCAGCATACTGCTCGACGCGCACATTTCCGACAATCCCGAGGCGGACGCCGATATCAGCCACCAGCTCGGTTGGATCGATGTCAGGAGGGGAGAGTCGATAGACCGGGGCGCTGTCCGCAACATCGGGCATGTCTGTGTTTAAGATGAACTCGACACTTCCGCTGTCATCGGGGCCATCGCTGCCGCCCTCGGCAAACGCCGTTGGACCCTGTTCAACGGTGTCTACTTCGACGGCTGGCAATCCAGCCAATGCGCGCACCGTAGTTTCCTGTGGAGCAACCGTGGATGGCAGCGTCGCCGTCGTCGCAGGATTGTCGTTCGGGGACGGCTCAGTCAGAGTCGGTGTGATCGGATTCACCGTTGGATCAAGCGCTTGAGCGGTTTCCGCTGGTCCAGCAGGCGGCTCTGTCTGGCCCACCGGCTGAGTGACGAGTGCGACAGTTTCACGTGCAGCGCCAGTTGGAGCTTCTGACCCGACCGTCGACGCTCCACCAACGACGGCAGTCATGGTTTCACGAACCGTCGTTGTCTGAATCGCGACGTCGCTATCCGGCGGCGAATCATCTCGATTCAGCAGCACACCAACAACGCCGATCGAGAAGGCTGCGACCAACACTGCGGCAATAACGCTGAGCGCCGCGAATGACGGTATGCGCGAACGGGATCGGGAACGCGTTGCAACGCTCCGCATGGGTACTTCACGGGTCTGTCCGATATGCAGCAAGGGCGTCGACATCGCTTCGATGCGGTCGCGAGTCAGTTGGCGTTTCAGGTCATCACGGAAGGCAGGATCAGGTAGTTCGCGCGGCATCTCATCGCGCAGCCGAGTCGCCAGTTCGAGCAGTTCCTGAAGATCAAAGTCATCCAGAATTGGCGTCGGACCACCGACCATGGCACGGTCGATCGCGCGGTTGAGCAGTTGCGTGCGCTCGGGGCTGAACGGGTCGTCTGGCATCCGGTGCGGTCGTTCAGGAGGCGTCCCTGGAGGTCGCCCGCCAGTCCTGTCAGGCATAGGTGCGCTCCATCGAGGCGCGCAGGGCGACCAGCGCGCGATGCACGAGCTGCTTGATCGCGCCTTCGGAGCGCCCCATCAGACCACCGATTTCCCGATTCTTCAGACCGTGCGAAAACTTCAACACCAGTACCCTCTGTTGATCCGGTGGTAACGTCGTAATCATGCTCGACAGCTCGCTCGCCTGTTCGTTACGCCAGACATGGTCGGCCGGGTCATCGTCGGTCGGTTCGTACGAGGAGAACACCGTGACATCCTCTACAGCGATCTCGCGCCCGCTCGTCCGACCACGCCGGTTGATGATGTTCCCGGCGATGCGGAAGAGCCATGCGCCGAATGGCAGACCACGCCACTGATAGTTCGGCAGAGCCTGCAGCGCCTGCTGGAACGTCTGCGCCGTGATGTCCTCCGCCTCGTGGTGCGTTCCGACGCGCCGGTAGGCGTAGCGATAAATCCGATCGACATACAACTCGTAGAGGGGGCCGAAGTCACGCGGGTCTCGCTGGGCAGCGGCAACCAGCGCACCCTCGTCCGCCAGGTCACTTCCCCGACCCACAAGGCTGGTTGAAACGGTTTCCGGAACTTCGGACAACGCAGGGACGCTCACCTCTTCTGGAATCGCCTCCCCGTTGTCCGGTTTCCCGGCGCTGGTTCCCGATCTCACCCGGGCTCACCCCTCACGTCACATAATCCTTCTCGCACGGCGCGGTTACGCAGGCAGCGTATAGCGCACGCAGCCCACCACCAACAATTCAACAACGTACACCTGAATGTCACGTGAAGCGATAACTGAATGCCGGGCATGGGGAATCACTTCCTCTCGACTAGCGAGTGGTTCTATCATGAAGGACGTTCGTCGTTCTGTATGGTTCCGGAGCGTGGCAGGTAGATTGAGGGAAGATGACGATGCTTCGTGGAACGGCCGAGGATATCCTGATCAGACCAGCAACGATAGATGACGCTGATTCGATCAAAGTGATCTACAACCAGGGCATCGCAGGACGAATGGCGACGTTTGAGACGGTCCCGCGCACCACCTCAGACATCGAGACGGGACTACACGCGAGCGAGGGCCGTTTCCCATACCTCGTTGCCGAGCGCGAGGGCAAGGTTCTCGGCTGGGCGAACGTCTCGACCTACCGGCCCCGCGAGTGCTACGCCAGCATCGGTGAATTCTCGATCTATATCCACGAGGACGCGCGGGGCCAGGGCGTCGGCCAGGTGCTATTGCCTGCTCTGGTCGACGCCGCGCGCAACGCCGGCTTCTGGAAGCTCCTGTCCCGCGTCTTCCCATTCAATATCGGCAGCTTGAGGCTGTGCGCTGCCTGCGGCTTCCGCGAGGTCGGAACGTACGAGAAGCACGCCCAGCTCGACGGCGAATGGCTCGACGTCGTCATCGTCGAGCGGCTGATTCCTGAGAATCAGCGGTGACGGGGGACGGGGGATGTGATCGCGGGATGTGATCGTGGGCAGGTAGCGTTACCTTCCCGATAGCACGGTCAATACGAAAAAGTCCTCGTGCTAAATTGAAGCGCAGATGGCCACACTCGCGCCGGTGACTCGACCAATCAGACCGTGGCCCTGTCGTAGCTCGGTCCAGCGACCAGCAGCGTCCCCAATCAGTTTGGATCCCAGGTGGCATTGGTCGTAGTCGTCCCGACCACCTTCTTCGTCCGCAGCCCATCCCCATTGTAGGTATAGCTGGCGACCGTTGTCCCCGCGTTGCTGACACTGGCCAGCCGGTTGAGATCGTCCTAGGCGTAGCTGGTGGTGAACCCGCCGTCGGTGACGCCGGTGAAATTGCCGTTGTCGTCGTAGGCATAGCTCCTGGTGCCATTCGTCACCAGACGGGTGGCGTCGTCGAAGGTGCTGGTGATGGCCGCGCCGTTGACCGTCAGCATGGTGCGGTTGCCAACTGCGTCGTAGGCGTAGCTCGTGACATCGGTGCCTGGGTTCGTCGGCCTTGGTCAGCCGGTAGAGCGCGTCGTGGGGCCAGCTCGTGGTCCCGGTCGAATCGCCCGTCATCCTACGGGAACCAGTCGCGTACGGGCCGAACTGGCGACCTACTTCGACGGACTGGCCGCCTGCACCGACGACATCACGCGACGCTGTCGAACCCAGCAGCAATCCGACCTTGCAGCCCTGCGCGATACCGTGGTTGCGGAGAATCATCGGCATCTCACCTGCGCTTCAGTCTAGGGTGCTTCCAGGCCGTACTCCTCCAACAGGGCCTCGTCGCTTAAGACATCGATCGCCGGCGCGTCAACGACGATGCGGCCATCCTGCATGATGATGGCGCGGTCGAAGAGATCGCGGACGAGGCGCATGTCGTGGGTGGATGCGAGCAGTGTCTGCGGCAGGCCGCGTAGCAGCGCGATCAAACCGCGGCGAGCGCGGGGATCGAGGCCAGCGGATGGTTCGTCGAGGATCAGCACCTGCGGGTCCATCACCAGCACCGTTGCCAGCGAGATACGCTTGCGCTGGCCGATCGACAGGTGATGTGGCATGCGTTCCTCAAACCCAGACGTGTCGACTGCTGCGAGGGCCTCGCGTACGCGCTGCTCGATCTCAGCGCGTGGCATGCCCATGTAGAGCGGCCCGTAGGCGACATCATCGTAAACCGTTGGCGAGAAGAGTTGGTCATCAGGATTCTGGAAGACCACGCCGACCAGCGCCCTGATACGTCTCAGGTTCTCGTCGGTGAGCGATAATCCCGCCACCTCAATCGCACCGCCGCAGCCCGTCTGTCCAGGGCGCGGTCGAAGGATGCCGTTCAAATGCATCAGCAGTGTGGATTTCCCAGCCCCGTTCGGCCCCATGACCGCGACGCGCTCCCCTTGGCGGATCGTCAGGTTCGTGTCAACGAGCGCGGGATGCCCGTTCGGATAGGCGTAGTGGAGGTCGCGGATCGCGATCACGACCGGACTCTCATGGCCGATCGTAATCGTGTGGTCGTTGCTGCCGATCGGTTTGGTACGCGGTTTAAAGTCGAGCATAGATGACCAGTCCCCCAAGTACGGCAAGCGTGGATGTGAGCAGCAGCCAGTCGGCGCGCGCAAGCGCGCGTTCGTCCCCGAAGCGCACCGTTCCGTCATAGCCGCGCGCCAGCATGGCCGCGTAGATACGTTCGGAACGCTCATAGGAGCGGATGAAGAGCGAGCCGACCATGTTGCCGAGTACCCGCGCCCGCCAGCCGATAGTTCCTCCAGCACGATAGCCGAGTGGCGAAACGGCGCTGCGTGATTCGCGTGCCCGCATCAATCGCTGGCCCTCAGCGCCAATCACGAAGAGATAGCGATACATGAAGAAGATCGTGGACGCCAACACACGCGGCACCCGCAGCCGTTCCAATCCGCGAATGAGATCGACTGGTTGCGTGCAAGAGGTCAGCACGACCGCAACCAGCACCGCCAGCCATGACTTCAGCAGAATGCTGCCGACCGCGACCAGACCAATGTCAGATGCCGTCCAGCCGAGCAGAGGAACGGTAAACACAGTGTCGCCGGGCCGGGTGAAGATCAGGGGAATCGCCGCCGCGATGAACGGCAGCGCCAGCAGGGAGCGGCACCCAACGAGCCAGACTGGCAATCGTGACAGCGCGACGCCGACTGTGACGAACATGCCGAAGGCCCCGAACGCGAACCAATGCCCTTCTGGAATTGCCGTGACCGCAAAAACAAACAGGATAGCGATGAGGAGCTTGATACGCGAGTCTGCGCGGTACAGCAGTCCGTCGCCGTGGTGATAGCGTTCGCCAAGAGCAAATGCAGACACGTGGGTCGTCAGCCTCCCAATTGTTCGGTGGCGTGCGATCCATTCGCTGCTCTATCAGTCGATGCTTCCGAGCGCGAGCGAGCTAGCATCTTCATGCCGTACCCCACGGCCAAGCCAAGCGCTGCGACGATCAGTACGCCGACCACGCCGGACAGAATCGTTGCCAGTCGCTCATTCTCGACGCCGGGGAACGTGTAGTCCGGGATGATCTGATACGACGGCCCCTTGGCTTCCTCAAGAAACACCTTGTCATCCGCGACCTTTTCGAGGCCGTCCGGGTTGCTCGATGCGAACGGACTGAACAGCGTGATGAGGAGCGCAATGCCGACGCCGACGGCAATGAGCATGCCCCAACTGCGATTGGATAGTGACCCTGCTGCCATCTACGCCTTCTCCCCAGGTATTGCCGAATACGCAGGTGCCGATACAGGCTGCGCGGGCGACATGCGCAGAATATCTGGCCTGGTCGACAGAATGAACGACACCGCACCCGCCGCGATAAGTCCCTCACCAATCCCGATCAACGCATGCACCCCCAGCATCGCCGGTAGCACAACATTGAGTTCCGTCGTCTCCGATGCCACAAGCTGGAACGAGGTGAGCAGCGCCGCTGCCATGACGGTCAGCCACGATGCCGCGAACGTGCCAGCGAGACTCGCCATGCGGCTACTGCGCCCGATTGTCGCTATGAGACGGTAGACGCCGTAGCCGACGAGCGCTGTCGCGATACCCATGTTGAAGATGTTCGCCCCGAGTGCGGCCAGCCCGCCGTCCTGAAAGATGAGTGCCTGCACGCCAACGACAGACGACATGATGATGACCGCCGCCCAGGGGCCGACCAGAATAGCTGCGAGCGCGCCGCCGAGCATGTGCCCTGATGTCCCGCCCGCGACTGGGAAGTTCATCATCTGCGCCGCGAAGATGAACGCCGCGAGCACTCCCATGAGTGGGGCCGTACTCTCCTGAAGTGACCGATTGGTCTGACGCACGGCGAGACCGACGACCAGGATCGTCGCCACCCAGAACACAGCGGAGACTGGCAGGCTCAGGAAGCCATCGGGAATATGGAGGAAAATCGGCAACCTGGGTATCGTGAACATTCCGCGCTTCACCTCACCGTAACACCATCTCGCCGCCAGACAGACGACCCATGCTTGTAGTTGCGACTACTTGCATGTACGAATCACTGTAAGAGGACGGATGGCTGGCGTCAAGTGCGTGGGGAACATATGGGTTCTCCACGTTCTCCGACGTGAAGTGGAATTACTGAATCTGCTTGGCGATCTCCTCCAGATTCGTCCACTCCATGCCGCGTTTTCCATCTTCGATCTCGTGGATCACGCGCAGGACGGCGGCGTTGACAGGAGTGGGTATTCCTTCCTCGAGCCCCTTGGCGACGATGACCGCTGTCTGCATATCGACCTCAGTCTTACGCTTCTTAACTGCTAAATCACGCCAGATGCCCATGTGCTGCTTGATTCCGCCGCGCATGCCGTCGGCCAGTTCTAGCAATGCGACGCGGCTTGTCGCGTTAAAGTCGTCGCAGGGCGCGAACGCGTTTGGATTGAACTCCCCGATGTGTTCGAGCGTGTCGGCCTGGCTCTTCGCGACAAGATAGGCCTCGGCGGCGGCGGCCTGACAGACCCGCATGCCGAGCGGATTGTCGATGATCTCCGGGACAGGTGCGTCGACGCCCGAGACGGCAAAGGCCATCGCGCCGTAGACCAGCTTGCCCCACAGATAGCCCCAGATGTTGGTCGTGATTTCCGTTGGCATGACGTGCGAGAGGGCGGTCTGGAGCGACTCGACGCGCGGAGTTACCCGGCCATCAAGTTCGCCGGGAAAGATCGTCTGCTCGTTGCCGAGCTGGATCAACCCTGGCTCCAGGTAGTCCGCGCCGAAGTGAACGAATGCACCGACCGTGCGTTCAGCACCAACGTGATGCGCGATGATTTCCTCATTCAGTCCGTTCTGGAGCGAAAAGACGTAGCCGTCCTGTGCCAGCAGCGGGGCAATCCCCTGCATTGCGCTCTCAGTGAAGTGTCCTTTCACACACAGGAAGACGACGCCTAGCGGTCCGACGAGGTCTTTGCTTTCAATAGCATTCACGGCAAATGTCTGGTCGCCGCGCAGCCCGGTTATTCGCAAACCGCGTTCGTTCATGACCTGAACATGCTCGGAGACAACATCGACGAGTGTCACATCATAACCAGCAGCGGTCAGAAATGCCCCGACCGTCCCGCCGATGGCTCCCGCACCGACGATTGTGATTGGTTGGGTCCGTAGATCGTCGCTCCCAGAATTCGTCATCATTCCGCTCCCTGATCCGTTATCGTTTGGCTGAACATTCGTGCGACACTACGCAACTGTCTCTGGCAGTGTAGCGCGTCACTCAATCGCCTCTCGAGGAGGGACACTTTGCGTCTTCATCATGTGTCAATTCCTGTCCCGTCGAGGCAGCTGGCTGCTGGACGAGCGTTCTATGCTGACATCGTCGGTCTCCCGAAGGTTTCGCCCCCGGAATCACTCGGCCCGGAGCGTGTCGCCTGGTTTGATCTCGGCGATTGCGAGCTTCATCTCTTCATAGAAGACGATGCCAACATTCGATCTAGTCGACGACACCTCGCGATCGCGGTCGATAACCTGGAGGCGGTTCAACAGCGGCTCAGTAACCACGCGATCTCGATTGAGGACGCCGAACCAATCCACAATCGACCGCGTTTCTTCTTCCATGATCCCTTCGGTAACGTTGTCGAGATGACGCAGCTGCTGGGGCCATATCGCTGAAATTCGATGCCTGTGGGGAATACAACGTGGTGCGGGACGCTACATAATAGTTAAGGACGTACCGGACGTTAGCACCTCGGTGGCTGCTTACCCTGATCCCTCCATCAGTGACACGACGATGACTGCCATGTGGTGGCATGGAATCGGCGGAAGAGAGAAGTGCGGTTAGTACCGCGCCAATACCACATTCTCGCGATACTGCCTAATGCGATATGCACGATGTGTAACGAATCCGACGAACGTTCGTTGTTAAAATGCGAGATTGATCTCGCGCTTCCATTAGTGGGACGCTGGACAAACTGGCAACCAGGGTGTACGTTCCAGGTATCCGTTCACACGCGAGGGCTGACCCCTGTTCTGCTTTCGAGGTACGCGTTGATCGCTTGACCCCTTTACAAATCGACAACATCCTATATCCTGAGAGGGGGTTTGTGGAATCCTTCACAAACTTCGGGGTCGTCGAATTGACATATTGAATTGACACCGCTACCGTTAGCGGGTTTCGGCAGGTCACGGAATGATCGCCGAACGCCCACGGTCCACCGAGGCACGGCATGGGAATGTCGAGCACACGGAGCCGCGGGAACCAGAAACAAAGGAGTCTCATGACCGAGCGAACGCATGACACATACGAGCTTGAGCGGTTGGCAGCCGACGCTGAAGTCGGAGAAGTGATCGACGAGTCAGCAGAGCTGATCGATCAGGCCACAAGCGACGCCGTATATCGCTATTTCCGCGATGTCGGCGGTCACCGGCTCCTCTCGCACGAGGAAGAGATTGACCTGTCGCGCAAGGTGCGTGCAGGACTTGAGGCACGCCGCTTACGTGAAGCAGATCAGGAAGTCGAGAACCTCCAGCAGGTACTCGAACTGGCGCGCGTTGCGCGTGAGAAGCTGATCCGTCATAACCTGCGTCTGGTCGTCTCGATCGCGAAGAAGTACCGCTCGAGCGGTCTGCCGCTGATTGACCTCATCCAGGAGGGCAACATTGGCCTGATGACAGCGGTAGAGCGCTATGACCCGGAGTTGGGCTATCGTTTCTCAACCTATGCCACGTTCTGGATTCGCCAGGCGATTGGCCGCGCCGTCGCGAACCTGTCGCGCACTATCCGCGTGCCGGTGCATATGCACGACCTGATCTCCAAGGTGCGCCGCACCGAGGCTCAGCTCGAGCAGCAGTTCGGCCGTCCGGCGACCGATGTCGAAGTCGCCGCGCATCTGGAGATGGAAGTCGAGCGCGTCGAGCAGGCACGCTCGGCCATCCCACGCACGTCGTCGCTCGACAAGCCGATCGGCGAAGATGGCGAATCGACCATTGGCGATCTGTTACCCGATCCGGCCTCGGATCAGGTGGTTGAGGAAGCGGTGTCAAGCGCGATCCGCGACCAGATCCGTCGCTCGCTGGAAGTCCTGACCGAGCGCGAGCGCGGCGTGCTGGAACTGCGCTTCGGCCTCGGTGGTCAACAGCCGCAGACCCTGGCCGAGATCGCCGACCACTACGGCATCAGCCGTGAGCGAGTGCGGCAGATCGAGAAGGAAGCCCTCGCCAAGCTGCGCAAGAGCGACCTGATCGAATTGGCCAGCGCCGCGTAGGACGGCATGATTAGTACGCACGAACGGTCGGGCAGGTGAGATGCCTCCCGACCGTTTTCTGTCTCTTCGGAATGCTGCCGCAACGTATACTCACAGCATGGCACAACGAGCGACACCGCAACGCGAACTCACCGTCGATGAGTACTTCTCGGTTGAAGAGGGAAGTCTGGTTCGGCATGAGTTTGTCGACGGCATTCTGTACGCAATGACCGGTGTCGGTCAACGCCATAACCTGATCAAGTCGAACATTGAAGGGCGACTCTGGAATGCTGCGCTCGATACTGGCTGCCAAGTCGTGTCGAGCGATATGCGCTTGCAGGTCACTGAAACCCGCTACCACTATCCGGATGTGCTCGTCATCTGCGATCCCGATGACCGTGACGAACGTTTCACGCGGCACCCGTGTGTCGTCGTTGAGGTGCTATCGCCGACGACAGCAGACATCGATCAGCGCGAAAAGGCGCAGGCGTATCGGACGATTGAAGGACTTGAAACCTACCTGATCGTGCATACAGACGAGCGCCGCGTGCAGCGCCACTGGCGCGATGCCAGCCAACGCCGCTGGCAGGACGAGATCGTCGGTGATGGCATCATCCCGATACATTGTCTCCAATCTCAGTTGACGCTAGCCGACATCTATCGCGGTATCGGGTTCGACTAAGCGACGCTTGTAACACCCGTGCCGACCCTTATACTGGTGATATGGCACAGCCCGCATCGCCTCGTCCACACTTCAGCATCAATGAATACCTCGCTTTCGAGGAAACGGCATTCGCGCGCCATGAGTATGTCGGCGGGTCGCTGTACGCGCTTGCGGGTGCGAGCGCTCGGCACAACGAGATCGTAACGAACCTCGTGGCAGCCCTGCGGCCTGCGCTGCGCGGCGCGACTTGCAAGCTGTATGCGAATGATATGAAGCTCAGGCTCTCGGATGAGGTCGTCTACTACCCAGACCTTATGGTCGTTTGCGATCCCGAGGATCGCGGTCGATACGTTCGGAATCGACCATGTCTGGTCGTTGAGGTACTGTCGCCCTCGACCGAAGCCACCGATCGGCGGGAGAAGCTATTCTGGTATCGGCAGCTGCGTTCTCTCCAGGCATACGTGCTCGTCTCACAGGACGAGCGTCATGTCGAGCGACACTTCCGCAACCTGCATGGCCAATGGGAGAACGCCGAGTTGAGTGACGTGGGACGTGTGCCATTTCCATGCCCGGAGATTGAGCTGACACTCGATGACATTTACGAAGGCGTCGAGTTTTGATCAATCCTGGCGTGCAACACGGCAGC
>Ga0136611_10000458_pt1 | contig 26674 bp, 30 predicted proteins | sample AntDrymUQ2232306_2_FD_106645 | JGI IMG/M metagenome (GOLD analysis project Ga0136611, IMG submission 106645) | Polar desert sand microbial communities from Dry Valleys, Antarctica - metaG UQ223 (23.06) | ecosystem: Environmental > Terrestrial > Soil > Desert | place: Antarctica: Dry Valley...
CCAGCCAAGATCGCTGGACGTTGCCTTGGAGCCGGGCAGGACGATCCAGTCCGCATCCGCCAGTTCCGCCGTGCTGCGCACCCACTTCAGGCGCACATCGGGGACGTTTTTCAGCGGCTGGAACTCGTCGAGATTGCTGATGCGCGGGTAGGCGATGACGGCAACGGTGACGATTTTTCGTGGCGGAGAGCCCTCACCCCTGCCCTCTCCCGGTGGGAGAGGGAGGAAGCCCGGAGCATCGAACATGCCGTCTTCCTCGGGCAGGCCGTGATGCCACCACATCGGCACGTGGCGACTGTCGGGACGCCGGTCAGGTCTTGCAGCATTTGCGGCCCGGGCGCGAGCAGATCCGCGTCGCCGCGAAACTTGTTCAGCACAAAGCCTTTGAGCAGGCGGCGCTCGTCGGCGTCGAGCAAAGCCCAGGTGCCGTACAGGTGCGCGAACGCACCGCCGCGGTCGATGTCGGTGACCAGCAGGCATGCGGCGTTCGCATGGCGGGCGACGCGCATATTCACCACGTCGCAAGATTTAAGGTTGATCTCGGCCGGCGAACCCGCGCCTTCGATGACCACGACATCGTTTTCGACCAGCAACTCGTCGAGCGCCCGCGCAAGCACCGGCCAGACCACCGCGCCGCGGCCGCGCCAGTCCATGCGCGAGAGTTCGGCATCCACCTGGCCCATCAGCACGACCTGGCTCCGGGTGTCGTTTTCGGGTTTGAGCAGCAGCGGATTCATCCGCACATCGGGCACAGCGCGGGCGGCCAGCGCCTGGAAATATTGTGCGCTGCCTATCTCGAAGATCTCCCCCACACTTGCCACTTGGTGTGCCGCGCTGTCCCCCGAAGGGACTGATTTTCCTAAGGCCAACCCGTCGAAAAATTGGCTTCCCGCAACCACTCTGGCGTTGTTGCTCATGTTCTGGGCCTTGTAGGGCGCTACTTTCAAGCCCTGGCGGGCGTAGTGGCGGCAGAGCGCCGTCGCCAGCCAGCTCTTGCCGGCGCCGCTGGTCGTGCCGAGAACCATCACGGCCCTGGCGGTCATGCCTCGCTACCGCAGGCCGGATTCGGCGGCCGTACCGCAAGCAGGTACAGCATTCAGATATTGGGCAAAGCCACCCACTGACCGGCCAGCTTGTGCACCACGATGCGGTGGTCGAACACTTTTTCCAGCGCGCGGTGCGTGGCCGCCTCGACACAGGTGCCGTGGTGCGTGACGCGGCCCTGGTCCATCACCATCAGTTCGTCCGCCTGCAGCGCGAACGAGATTTCATGCAGCACGCTGATCACGGTCTTTCCAGCGGCGACCAGGGCTCGCACCATCAGCAGCCAGTCGGTCTGATGCGGCGGGTCGAGATTGGCCAGCGGTTCATCCATCAGCAGCACCTCGGCATCGACCGCCAACGCGCGCGCGACCAGCACCCGCTGGCGCTCGCCGCCCGAAAGCTGGCCGAGCGGCCGCGAGCGCCAGTCCCAGGCCTGCGTGTCGCGCAGGCAGCGCTCGACGGCGGCATGGTCGGCGGCGCTGGGCGGCGCCAGCCACGGCTGATGCGGCAGCCGGCCGAGCATGGCGACGTCGTAGACCGTCAGGTCGTCGGTCGACCCTTCGTTCTGGCCGAGCCAGGACATCCGCCGCGCCCGGTCCTTGCCGGCCCACGCGGTCAGCGGCTGTCCCAGCAGGGCGATGTCGCCGCTGTGCGCCAGCAAGCCGGCGAGCACCCGAAGCAGCGTGGACTTGCCCGCGCCGTTGGGGCCGACGATGCTGGTCCAGCGGCCCCGGACGATGCGCAGCGATACGTCGTGCAATACCTCAACATTTCCGAGCTTTGCGCTTACGGTGCTTACGCGGATAGCTATCGAATCGATAGCGTCAGGCGCGGACGCGGTCGTCACAGCCCCGCTCCCGGTCCGGTGTGCCTGTGCATCAGCCACAGCAGGTAGCCGCCGCCAAGCACGGCTGTCAGCACGCCGACGGGCAGCTCCTGCGGCGAAATCAGCCCCCTGGCCAGAATGTCAGCCGAGGTCAGCAGCACGCCGCCCATGAGGCCCGACAACACGATCAGCCGGCCGTGGGTGGTCTTGACCGCCGAGCGCACCAGGTGCGGCGCCGCCAGGCCGACAAAAGCGATCAGGCCGGTCTGCGCCACCGCTGTTCCGGTGGCCAGCGCCAGCACCGCCACCAGCGCGGCACGCAGTTGGGGCAGCGCCAGGCCCAGGCTTTGCGCGGTGGCTTCGCCCAGCGCCAGGCCGTCGAGCACATGGCTGAGCATCCAGGCCGAAACGCCGCAGATCAGGCAGACCGCCGCCATGATGGCGCAGGCGCTCCAGCCGATGAAGCCGGTGTTGCCGAGCATGAAGGACTGCATCGCCTGCATGATGTCGGGCGTAAGCAGCAGCAGCAGCGAGGTGATGGCGCCCAGCACCACGCCGACCACCACGCCCGCCAGCAGCAGCCGCAGCGTGTGTTGCACGCCCTTGGCCAGCAGCAGCGTAAGCAGCACCGCGAGCACCGCGCCGACAAACGCCGCCCCCGTCAGGCCGATACGCGCCAGCCACGTCGTCGCCAGCGGCGACACCCCGAACATCGCCAGCGCGGCGGCCACGCCAAGAGATGCGCCCGACGCGCTGCCGAGCAGGTAGGGGTCGGCCAGCGGATTGCGGAACAGCCCCTGCGCCACCGCGCCGGCCAGGCCCAGCAGGGCGCCGGCGAACCAGGCGCCGAGCGTTCGCGGCAGCCGGATTTCCGTCACGATCAGCAGCGCCTGCGCGTCCTGCCGCATTTCCAGCAAACTGTCGAAGCCGGTGCTGCCGACGCTAAGACCGAGCAGTAGCAGCGAGACCGACATCCCACCCAGGGCGACGGCAAGCCAGTAGGCCTTGCTGTGCTGGTGCATCAGGGCGAGGCTCATCGGGCTTTGTTCGCGATGCAGGTCGCCATGATGCGGGCGGCATCGGCCATGCGCGGGCCGGGCCGCACCACCACGTCGGTTTCGTCGGGGTCGAAGATGCAGATACGATTTTCACGTACCGCCCGGATGGCGAACCAGCCCGGATACGCCAGCATGCCGGGCAGGACGCGGCTGCTGGTCATGATGAGGTCGGGATTGGCGCGGACGACGAATTCAGGATTCAGCCTGGGAAACGCACCCAATTCAGCCGGAACCACGTTTTTCACGCCCAGGCGCGTCAGCGTCTCGCCGATGAAAGACCCCTCGCCCGCCGCGTAAGGGCCGTGCGCGACTTCGACGTAAACCCGCGTGTTGCGGTATTTCGCGGGCACCGACTGCGCCGCGGCCGAGACGCCGGCGTTGATGAGGCGCCACAGGCGGTCGGCGCCGATCGCGTCGGGAATGCCGAGCAGCGCGCCAAGCTTTTTCAGCACCACGCCAACGTCCTCATGGGTCTTGGGCTCGAGCGCCACCACCTTGATGCCGAGCGCCTCCAGGCGCTGGCTGGCGCGCGACGACACGGAGATGAGCACCAGGTCGGGCCGCAGCGCGACGATGGCCTCGATGTTGGGATCGAGCCCGCTGCCGACGACCGGCAGGCGCCGCACGCTGGCGGGAAAATTGGAATGGCTGTCGACTCCGACCAGCCGCTGGCACTGCTCCAGCGCGCAGACGCTTTCGGTCAGCGACGGCAGCAGGCTGACGATGCGCTTCGGGATTTGCGCCAGCGTCACGGTAGCGCCCCGGTCGTCTGTGACCTGCGACGCAAGCGCCAGCCTCGGCGCCAGGACGCAAGCGGCCAGACCCGCGAACAGCGCCAAGATCGCCTTGCCGACCACGACCGCGTTCACTTCAATTGCTCTCAAATTCATAGCTACTCTCTCTTATCCGGCGGGCGCCGGGGCCGGTTTTGGTCAAATTTTCATGGCGTTGCCGGTAATACCGCCGGCTCAACCATGCCGCAAACTCCAGTCCATGATGATCCGGTGCAGTTTATCGACGCCGTCGGTGAGCGCCGCCGGGCCCGGCTGCAGGATTTCGGAAGACTTGATTTCGAACAACTGACCGTTCCTGACGGCGGCGACATTTTCCCAGCCTGGCCGGGCGGCCACCTGTTCCGGCCTGAACTTCTTGCCGCACCACGATCCGAAGATGATGTCCGGGTCGCGCCTGGCGATCTCGAGTCCGTCGGCAATGATACGGTCCTTGCCCATCGACTGCGCGGCGAGTTCGGGAAAGCAGTCGTCGCCGCCGGCGATTCCGACGAGTTCGGACACCCAGGCGATGCAGCTGATGTGCGGCTCGGGCCACTCCTCGAAGTAGACCCGCGGCCGGCGCTTGAGGCCGCTGGCCGCCTGCTCGATCGCCGCGAGCCGCGCCCGCATCGCCTCTATCAGCGCCATGCCGCGATCGGCCTCGCCGACCATGGCGGCCAACTGAAACATCATCGAAAAAATTTCAGCCACGCTGCGCTGGTTGAAGATGGTGACCTGAATGCCCTTGCGAATCAGCTGCGCCGCGATGTCGGCCTGCAGGTCCGAAAATCCGATCACGCAGTCGGGACGCAATTCGGTGATTCGGTCGATCTTTGCGCTGAGGTAGGCGCTGACCTTTGGCTTTTCCGCGCGCGCCCGGGGCGGCCGGACGGTATAGCCGGAAATGCCGACGATCCGCGCCTCTTGCCCCAGAAGGTAGAGCCATTCGGTGGGCTCCTCGGTCAGGCAGACGATGCGCCGGGGAGCCAGCGCGGCGCCTTCCCCGCTCACGGCAAGCGAGCGCCGGTCGCCGGGTTCGCCGACATCAGGCACGGCCAACTCCTTCACGTCGGCTGGTAGCGCAGGGTGACGAAGATGCCACGGCCCGGCTGGTTGTAGCCAAGAATGGTTTCGTACCGCCGGTTCGTCAGGTTGTTGAGCCTGGCTTGCAACCTCCAGTTTCCGGACAGCGTGTAGCCGGCATTGAGGTCAGCGATGGTGTAGCCGCCCAGCGGACTCAGGTTGGCCGCGTCGTCGTAGCGCGACCCGACATGCACGATGGCGCCGCCGTAAGTCCAGCGTCCGGCCGTGTGGTCGGCGCCCAGCGTCGCCTGGCTGGCGCTACGCCGCGGCAGGCGCTTGCCCGTGACCTCGTTGCGCGGATCGAGCAGGTCAAACGAGGCGCGCAGCGCAATCGCGCCGACCGCGCCGCCATAGGCCAGCGTCCAGCCGTCGATACGGGCGCGCGGCACGTTTGCCGGCAAGGTGGTGCTGGTGATGAAGCCGCGAATCCGGTTGTCGAAATGCACCAGTTTCACGCTCTGGCCGGCATCGCTCCAGCTCAGGCCGATATCGGTGTTGCGGCCGCGCTCGGGCTCAAGCAGCGGGTTGCTGAAGCCGGGAAAATAAAGCTGGTTGAACGACGGGGCGACGAAGCTGGTGCCGTGCGACACGTTCACCCGCCAGGCCGGCGTCAGGGCAAAGCCGTAGCCCGCGAAGCCGGTGCTGCTGCCGCCAAACTGCGAATTTTCGTCATGCCGCGCATTGACCTGCCAGCTATGGCGGCCGGCGCTTCCGTTAAGGCCGACAAAGTAGGACGTGATGCGCCTCGACATCACCGTGTAAGCCGTGGTGCTGTCGACTTTCTGCGTCAGCTGCTCGGCGCCGGCCAGCACGACGCCCAGCGGCGTGGCGATGTCGTTTTGCCAGGTCAACTGGTTCTGAGTCGTCTTGAACAGGCCGGGAAACAGGAAGGGCGCGGCCTCGACGGCCCTGCTCGCGTCCACGCTTTGGCTGTAGCGCAACTGGGTTTTCCAGCCCGGCAGGGCAAGGCCCTCGATACCCGTCCGGGCGACGCTTGTACGGCCCTTGTAGCGGGTGTCGCGGCCGGGGCCGTCGTCCGTCTGGCTCAAGCTATCGGCGTAGAGCAGGCCGGCGTCGAGCTTCCAGGCCGGGTTGATCTGGTAAGCGACGAAGGCGTTTAGCGAATCCTGATCGAAGCCGTCGCGGTCGGGGTTGAAGTTGCCGAACGGCGCCCTGGCGTTCGTCGCCGAAAAGCCCGCTTCGCGCGTCTTTTGCAGCCCGAGCAGGTAGCTGAAATTACCCGCGCCGCCGCTAAAACCGGCTGACGCCTGGCGGAATTTTTCGCTGCCGAGCGTGGCCGATGCGTAAGGATTGAAGCCGCCCGCGCCAGCCGCGGCTTTGCGCAAAAAGATTTGCACCACGCCGCCGACGGCGTCACTGCCGTAGAGCGCGGACGCGGGGCCCTTGAGAATTTCGATGCGCTCGATCATTTCCACCGGAATGTTGTCCCACGCGGGCGCTCCGGTGGTCGCCGATCCGTAGCGAACGCCGTCGATCAACAAAATCGCATGCCGCGACTCGGTGCCGCGAATGTTGATGGCGCTCAGTTTGCCCAGACCGCCGTTGGCGCTGAACTGCACGCCCGGCACCCGCGCCAGGATTTCCGGCAGGCTCCTGCCGACCGATTTTTCGATCTCGGCGCGCTCGATCACGACGACGTCGCTGACAAGCTCGTCGGCGCGCGCCGGACTGCGCGTCGCCGACACGATGACCGTTCTGAGCGAGGTCGAGTCCACGGTCTGGGAAAAAACGGCGGCTGGCGGGAACACCGCAACCAGGGCAAGCGCAAGCGCGGCACGGCGCGCATGGGAAAAACAGGGTTTCATGGATGGAACATTTAAGAAACTGCTCTTGCCGGCTTCCCCGCCAGCGAGAGCGTTATAAACGCGTCCGTTCGCAAAAAGAACGGGCGCGTTCGCCTTGTTGGCCGGTATCCGGGCTGACGGCGCCGCATTTCGATCGCCTTCCCAGGCCAGTCGTCAAGACAGGCCCAGTGGCTGGTGATGAAAGCTGAAGCCGCGACTGAAATTCATGATTTCAGGCACAGCATTCGTCCGTTTACCGTTGCGGGGGCAGCGCAGGTTGAAAAATCGCGGCGTCGTCACACCGGCCATGCCGGTCACCAACGCTGTGACTCCTCCTGCTTCCCGTTTAACCGCGGAGTGTGAACCACGCCGCGAGCACCAACAGCCCGGATTCTACGCGGCGGCGCACGCCTCACCCTACAATGTCGGCTGCCATGTCGAACCAAATCCAACCCGCCCAAATCGGCCAGATCAGCGAACGCGTCGAGCACCTTTTGCAGCGCCATGAGTCGCTGCTGCGGGCCAATGCCGAGCTGGGCCAGCAAGTCAGCGCCCTGACGCACGAACGCGATTCGCTCAAATCGCGGCTAAGCGCGGCGCGCGCCCGCGTCGACGCGCTGATCGAACGGCTGCCGGAAAGCGCTGACGCCACTCATGTCAACTCACCTGTGAGCCCCGCCTGATGAAACAGATTGAAGTTCAGATCATGGGCCAGAACTATGTGCTGGGCTGCCCCGAAAACAGCGAACCGCGCCTGCGCGGCGCTGTTGACAAGGTCGATGCGGCCATGTGCAAGGTTCGCGACGCGGGCAGGATCAAGGCGCGCGACCGAATCGCGGTGCTGGTGGCGCTGAATCTTGCCTTTGAGCTGCTCGAGCCCGCGGCCGCCGCGCCTGACACCTCGCTTGAAACACCCATATCACCCGATGCGTCCTCGGACGACGCGAAGCAGCCGGAGCTTGACGCGCTGCTGCGGCGGCTGGACAACGCGCTGGCCGGCGGAGACTATCGCCAGCATTGATTCCGGCCCGCGGCGCCTGCCGCCGCCGCTACCGCTGCCGTTAAACGCCTACAATCGACCCGTCTGCGATGCGCACCGGGCTTTATATTTCCTTGAACCAATGCTCCACGAGCTCGGGCTTGGTAAATTGTCAGGCGGGTGTGATCGTCTCGCGTCAGACGAGCCCGAAGCTTGACTGCCCTCGCCCACCTGAACCCCGGTTCAGGATGACGGTCCGGTGGCATTCGCAGACACCTTTTTCATCGGCGACGCACAGTCCCTGTCGCCGCCAGGCATGCTGATCGAGCCACTGCTCATCGCCGAACTGGCCGTGCTAGGCGTCGCGACCGGCTTTCTCGCCGGACTTCTGGGTATTGGCGGCGCAATGCTGATGGTCCCATTCATCACCATCATCCTGACGAATCGCAATGTATCGCCCGACCTGGCCGTCAAGATGGCGATCGCCACATCGATGGCGACCATCGCCTTCACCTCGATTTCGAGCGCGCGCGCCCATCATCGGCGCGGCGCGGTACGCTGGGACTATGTCGCACTCCTGGCCCCCGGTATCGTCCTCGGCAGCGCCGTCGCAAGCCTTGGCGTCTTCGCGCTGCTCAAAGGCTCCTACCTGGCGATTTTTTTCGCGGTTTTCATGAGTTTTTCGGCGACGCAGATGTTTCTCGCCAGGAAGTCCGCGACAGCCCGCCAGCCGCCCGGCACCGCCGGCCAGCTTACAGCGGGCGGGCTGATCGGCTTTCTCTCAGGCCTCGTTGGTGCTGGCGGTGCGTTCGTCAGCGTTCCGTTCATGACCGGTTGGTGCGCCATTTCAATTCACCATGCGGTTGCTACGTCTGCGGCGTTGGGCTTTCCGATCGCCGTGGCCAATGCGCTGGGCTACATGATCAGCGGGCAAGGCGTGTCCGGGCTGCCCCACGGCGCGTTGGGCTATGTGTGGCTGCCAGGCCTAGCGGTCATCGCGGCTTTCAGCGTACTGACCGCTCCGTTGGGCGCCAAAACCGCGCACAGCATTCCGGTTGACAGGCTGCGCCGGGCATTTGCCGGCGTGCTGTATTTGCTGGCCGCCTACATGCTTTACAAAGGTCTGAGCGCCTAGCCGGCGTTGACGCGTTCAGCGGCGAAACGGACGATTCGCGCCTTTGAGACAACCAAATCGAAAAAATTCAGGATTTCAGAGGTGAATCCACAACAACACCTGGTAAATAGTGCGTTTGCGCTCTTTCAAATCAGTCTTTCTCCAGTAGCATGCACCAAGCCACAAGGGACGCTGATCCCCGGTGGCGATTTGTCAACTGTCTAGAAAGAATCAAACATGGCAACTGCAAAAAAAGCGCCCGCGAAAAAAGCGGCTCCGTCCAAGACGGCCGCTGGCAAGGCAACCGGAAAAACGGCAGCCAAGGCATCCCCGGCTAAATCGGCCGCCGCAAAGCCTGCGGCAAAAAGCGCCGCGCCGGCCAAGAAGCGGACACCGAATCCGGCTTTCATGAAAGCGTTGACGCTGAGCCCCGAGTTGTCGGCCGTGGTGGGCGACAAGCCTTTGCCGCGCACCGAAATCGTCAGCAAGCTCTGGGTCTACATCAAGGCCAACAACCTTCAAGACCAAAAGAACAAGCGCATGATCAATGCGGATACCAAGCTGCGCGCCGTCTTCGGCAAGCCGCAGGTGTCAATGTTCGAAATGGCCGGCCTGATCGGCAAGCACGTCAAATAAGCGGCAGTCCGCTGCGCTTCGAAAGGCCGTCGTCGAACGGCCTTTTTTTATGGTCGTTTAGGCCGGTGGCGCCCACCAGTCGTGCGCAATTAGCTGGTCGTCACTGAGAAAATTGGATAAATCCAGCATTGATGCGGGTCAGCGGGGTAGCGCAGCCGCATGGATATTGCAAGAAATTAAAGCCTCAAAGCGTCCAAACTCGTGGCACTAGGCGAGACCCACAATTCTGCCGGTGTTGAAATGTTGCGCCATGAACTGCTCAATCTCAACGACCTGCGTCATCCTGTGGCCGAACTGGCCCGCAAGATCGACGGGAAGTGCCGCGCAAGACGCACAGCTATCCCGCACAGCAAGAACATTTCATGCGCCTGCCGCGGACCACGCGCCGCATCTACAGCACAGAAAGCGCGCTGACGGCGATCCGCCCAACCGAAATTTCAGCCCCAGACCACGGAACGCATCGAGATCGACCCACCCTGGAAATTCGTGTTGAAAAAGCGCATCGGCTCACCACCATCGACGGCGCCGGCCGCATACAGCAGCGGCAGGTAATGCTCATGGGTCGGATGCGCCATTTTGGCCAGCGAACCGAGCGTCAGAAAATTCTGCAACGCGTCGAGCCTGCCCTGCTGCAGATGGCCGCCGATCGTCTGGTCGAATTCCAGCGCCCAGTCGTAGGCCTGGTTGCCGGCCGCGCCGCGCTGCATCTGCCGCAGGTTGTGCACGATGTTGCCGCTGGCGACGATCAACACGCCCCGTTCACGCAGCGCCTTCAGTTGTTTCGCAAGCGCGTAATGCTCCTCGGGCGCGCGCGAGTAGTCCATGCTGAGCTGAATCACCGGTATGTCGGCGCCCGGAAACATAGGCTTGAGCACCGACCAGCTCCCGTGGTCAAGCCCCCATTCGCTGGTGTCTAGCCCAAGTGGCGCCGATGCGCGTTGCCGAACAGCCAGGCCGATGGCGCGTGCGGCCTCCGTATCGCCGGGTGCCGGATATTGCTGGTCGAACAGTTCCTGCGGGAAGCCACCGAAGTCGTGAATCGTTTTTGGCTGCGCCATCGCTGTCAGCCACCAGCCTTCTGTAAGCCAATGGGCCGAGATGCAGACAATCAGTTGCGGACGGGCGATTTTTGTGCCAAAAAGCGAGCCAAGTTCCTGCCAGCTGCGCCGGTACTCGTTGTCGCCGATCGCATTCATCGGGCTGCCGTGGCCGACGAAAAGCACCGGCAGCCGGTCAGACTTGGCAAGCGACCTGACTTGGTCAAAATTGGCGATGTCGCCAGTGGAAAACGTCATCTTTTCTTGCCCCGGGATGAAACCTTTATTCTGCAATATCCCTTACACCCTGTTATATTGCACTGCAACATAATGGCTTTCAGCCCTTATTATCAGTAAAGGATCGTTTTTATGCTGTACAAAATTTATGAATTCCAGCGCGCCCTGATGGAGCCGTTCGTCGATTTCGCACAGGCTGCGGCAAAACTTTATGGTGGTCCTTCGTCGCCGATAGGCAAGTCGCCTTTTTCCCAGCGTGTTTCGGCGGGTTACAGCCTGATGTACCGTCTGGGCAAGGACTATGAAAAGCCGGCCTTCGACATTCCCAGAGTCGAAGCCGGCGACGGTCACCTCGTGATCGATGAACGGGTCGAACTCGACAAGCCTTTTTGCGAGTTGCGGCGATTCAAGCGCTTCACCGACGATCCGGCGACGCTTGCGCAGCTCAAGGGCCAACCAACCGTGCTGGTCGTCGCGCCGCTGTCGGGCCACTACGCCACCTTGCTGCGCGACACTGTCAAGACGATGCTGAAGGACCACAAGGTCTATATCACCGACTGGAAAAACGCCCGCAACGTGCCGCTGTCGGAAGGCGCTTTCCACCTCGACGACTACGTTAATTACGTGCAGGAATTCATTCGGCATCTGCAGGGCAAGTATGGCAACTGCAATGTGATCAGCGTCTGCCAGCCGACGGTTCCGGTGTTTGCCGCGATCTCGTTGATGGCTTCGCGCGGCGAGACCACACCGCTGTCGATGATCATGATGGGCGGCCCGATCGATGCGCGCAAGTCGCCGACGTCGGTCAACAACCTGGCGACGACCAAGCCTTACGAGTGGTTTGAAAACAACGTGATTTACCGGGTGCCGGCCAATTTCCCCGGCAAGGGCCGCCGCGTCTACCCAGGCTTCCTGCAGCACACTGGCTTCGTGGCGATGAATCCCGACCGCCACGCCAGCAGCCATTACGACTATTTCAAGGATTTGATCAAGGGCGACGGGGCAAGCACCGAAGCGCACCGCAAGTTTTACGACGAGTACAACGCCGTGCTGGACATGGACGCCGACTATTACCTCGAAACCATCAAGACGGTGTTTCAGGAGTTCAAGCTCGTCAATGGAACATGGGACGTCGCATCGGCCGATGGCGGGCTTGAACGCGTGGTGCCGGCCGATATCAAAACCACGGCGGTGATGACGATTGAAGGCGAACTCGACGATATCTCCGGCGCCGGCCAGACCCGCGCCGCGCTCGACATGTGCACCGGCGTGCCTGACGAAAAGAAGCAGCACCTGGAAGCGGAAGGCGCCGGCCATTACGGAATTTTCAGCGGACGCCGCTGGCGCGACATTGTCTATCCGGCGGTGAAAGCCTTTATTTATGAAAATAGCAAGCCCCCAGCGAAGTCCCGGCAAGCGCTTGCCGCTCCTGAAATCGTAGCATCGCAGTCGGTTGAAGCGACGCCTGCCGCGAGCGCGGCGGCGGCTACCGCTGCGCCCGCCACAGTGGTGAAACCGCCGGTGTCGAAACCGGCGCTTGCGGCGGCGGTCAACGTCGCTGCTGCTCCGGATACCGGCGCGATGCCGAAAAAGCCGAGCCGTAGCAACCGGTCTTAGCTGGTATCTGGCAACTGAGAGTAAACATGGCGGTGCGCGGCGAGTTGCTATTGGACCGTGTCGATAGCGCCTTGCCGCAGACGCAATGCACCCGCTGCGGCTTTGCTGACTGCGCGGCCTACGCCCAAGCCATCGCGACAAGCGAGGCGCCGATAAATCAGTGCCCTCCGGGTGGTGCCGAAGGCATCGGACGGCTTTCGGCGATCACCGGGCTGTCCGCGCTGCCGTTGAATCCGGTGCATGGCGTCGAAGCGCCACGGGCGGTTGCGGTTATTGACGAGGACTGGTGCATCGGTTGCACGCTGTGCCTCAAGGCTTGTCCGGTCGATGCCATCATGGGCGGCAACAAGCTGATGCACACGATTCTGGAGTCCTGGTGCACCGGTTGCGAACTGTGCGTTCCGGTTTGTCCGGTCGATTGCATCAGTTTGGTACAGGTCACGGGTGCGCGCACCGGTTGGGGCGCATGGTCCACCGCACAGGCGGAGGCCTCGCGCAGTCGCTACGCTTTTCATCGCAGACGAATGACACAGGCCGAGGCCAGCGGCGACGAACCGTTGATCGATGCCGGCCCTGCGAAATCGACACCGCCGGAACGGCAAGCCAGCGTGGCCGACCGGAAGCGATCCTTTATTGAGGCTGCGGTGGCGCGTGCGCGGGCGCAACGGCAAAGTGGCCGCTAAGCGCGGCGACGCGCTTTAGCCGTGCGCGGCATAAGCCGCTATGACCTCCGCTGGCGCCTGAACCAGCTCGATCAATACGCCTTCGCCCGAAACTGCGAACTCGTCGTTCGATTTAGGATGCACGAAGCAGATATCGAATCCGCCAGCGCCCTTGCGAATCCCGCCCGGCGCAAACCTCACACCTTTCGCGCCCAGCCAGGCCACCGCTTGAGGCAGATGGTCAATCCACAGCCCCACATGGTTGAGCGGCGTGGCATGCACCGCCGGCTTTTTGTCCGGATCCAGCGGCTGCATCAGATCCACCTCGACCTTGAACGGGCCGCTGCCGATCGCGCAGATGTCTTCATCGACGTTTTCGCGCTCGCTCACAAAAGTTCCGGTGACTTCCAGCCCGAGCAGGTCGACCCACAGCGTTCGCAGACGGCGCTTGTCGGCGGCGCCGATGGCGATTTGCTGAATACCCAATACCCGGAATGGCCGCGCCTGGATCTGAGATTCGGGCCGGCTGCTCATGCGGGCGCGTGTCTGCGGCACACCAAGTAAGCGAAGCCGGATGGCCCTGCGTTTTCAAGGTGCGGCGTTCCCGCCGGCAGGCGAAATATTTCGCCGGCAGCATAGGTCCGGCTCTGGCCATCGACCGTGAGCGTGATGTCTCCGGCGGTAATGAGCGCGCAGGCGTCGAAGGGATGCTGATGGTCGCCCAGGCTATAGCCCGGTGGCCGCTCGACCGCTACCGCAGGGCTGTAGCCGTCGGCCTGCAAGGCGGTGTCAAATTCTTCGCGTGTCATCGATGCTCCTTTGTTAAGACTCACGTTCCACATTCGATCAGACAAACTCCACGATGGGCTGGTCAACACTGAGCGAGTCACCGGTACCCGCGAGCACCTTGCCCACCACGCCGTCTGCAACGGCGAACAGCACATTTTCCATCTTCATGGCTTCGATGACGGCGATCCTTTCGCCGGCCTGCACTTTCTGCCCCGGCCGCACCGCCACTTCGACCAGCAGGCCGGGCATGGGCGAGAGCACATAACGGCTCATGTCCGGCGGCGCCTTGAAAGGCATCAGCGCATGCAGTTCGGCGGCACGTGGCGACAGCACCATGGTGTCAAGACGGCTGCCGTTGTGGCCGATGCGAAAAGCCAGCGGATTGCGCCCGACGCCGCGCTCGACCTGGGCCGAAAACGCCCGGCCGTTGACCGTGCCGCGCAGGCGCGCGCCGCCCAAATGCCAATTGCTACATATTTCATAGCGGCTCGCGCCTGTCTCCACTGCGCTTGAGCCCGATTTCTCTTGAAAATCACGCACCGACACGGCTTGTGGCGTATTTCGACCGTCCGCCCCCAGACCGATCACCACATAATTTTCGGCGATGGTCACGCCGTGCCCGGGCATCTGGCCGCTGATGCCTGCGGCACGGCTGCGGATGCGGCGATTTACGTAGGCCGCGAGCGCGACTAGAAAATCCGGGTCGTCGTGCGGCACGTCTTCAGCGCGGAAGCCTTGCGCATAGTTTTCGGCGATGAAGCCGGTGTTGAAATCGCCGCTGAGAAATTTAGGATGCGCCAACAGAGCGGCCTGGAAAGGTATGTTGCTGCTGACGCCACGGATCACAAAGGCGTTGAGTGCCTCGCGCATCATCGCGATCGCCTCGGCGCGGTCATTTCCGTGAACGATGAGCTTGGCGATCATCGAGTCGTAGAACATCGGAATTTCGCCGCCTTCCTGCACGCCGGTATCAACCCGAACGCCGAACAGGTGTTCGGTGTCCGACGCGAACATCGACTCGGGTGGCGGCTGGAAGCGCACCAGCCGGCCGGTGGACGGCAGAAAACCGCGAAACGGGTCCTCGGCATTGATGCGGCATTCGATCGCCCAGCCGTCGCGCTTCACATTGGCCTGCGTGAGCTGCAATTCCTCGCCGGCCGCCACGCGAATCATCAGCTCGACCAGGTCCAGCCCGGTGATGCATTCGGTCACCGGGTGTTCGACCTGCAGGCGCGTGTTCATTTCAAGAAAGTAAAAGCTCTGGTCCTTGCCGACCACAAACTCGACCGTTCCGGCACTTTGGTATTTCACCGCCTTTGCCAGCAACACCGCCTGCTCGCCCATGGCCTTGCGAGTCGCTTCGCTGATAAAGGGCGACGGCGCTTCCTCGATTACTTTCTGGTGACGGCGCTGGATCGAGCATTCGCGTTCATTCAAGTAGATGACATTGCCGTGGCTGTCGCCGATCAGCTGGATTTCGATGTGGCGCGGCTCTTCGACAAATTTCTCGATGAAAACGCGGTCGTCGCCGAAGCTGCTCCGCGCCTCGTTGCGGCAGCTGGTGAAGCCTTCGAACGCTTCCTTGTCGTTGAAGGCCACGCGCAAGCCCTTGCCGCCGCCGCCGGCACTGGCCTTGATCATCACCGGGTAGCCGATTCCCTGGGCGATCTCGACCGCTTTTTCAGCCGTTTCAATCGCATCGTTGACGCCCGGGATGCAGTTCACGCCGGCCGCGCCAGCGAGCTTTTTCGACTCGATCTTGTCGCCCATCGCGGCGATGGAATAGTGCTTGGGGCCGATGAAAACGATGCCCTCTTCCTCGACCCGTTTGGCGAAACCCGCGTTTTCGCTCAGGAAGCCATAGCCGGGATGCACCGCCTCGGCGCCGGTCTGCTTGCAGGCGGCGATGATTTTCTCGGCCTGCAGATAGCTCTCGCGACTCGGCGCCGGGCCGATGTTGACGGCTTCGTCGGCGAGTTCAACGTGGCGCGCTTCCTTGTCGGCGTCGGAATAGACGGCAACGGTTTTGATGCCCATTTTGCGGGCGGTGAGAATGACCCGGCAGGCGATCTCGCCACGGTTGGCGATCAGGATTTTTTTGAACATATTGAACTTTCTCGTTATCTTGATATCATTGAATCATGTTGAATACTCAAACCCCTGCGCCCAGGCAAGTATTGTTGCGTCTGCCCGAGGATGTCGCATCGCGATTGGCGCGCGCCGTGCCTCCTCGCAAGCGCAACCAGTTTTTGGTCGATTTATTACGGCAGGAGCTGGAAAAAGAAGACGCTGAGTTGATCGCGGCCTGCGAAGCAATGAATCGCATGGAGGCGGCCCATCCGGAGCTGTTACAGGAAACGCAAGAATGGTTGGATGCCGACCTGGTCGGTTCGGTCGATGACTGGGACCCGGACTTCGATGCGGAAACGTTTTCCCGTGAAGCCGCAATTGCGCAAGCTGCATTGGGTTTGTCTGCGAAGCCCGGGCAGCGCAAGAAATGAAACCTGCATACAAGCGCGGCGAGGTGTATTGGACGCAGCTTGACCCTGTCATAGGGCATGAACAGGCAAAAACACCGCCCTGCGCCATTCTTTCGGACACCTTGATCAACGAACGGCGCGGCACGGTCGTCATTGTGCCGATGACCAGCACGCCGCAGCGCGAACAATTTCCGATTTTGATTGCGTTGCCGTCCATGGGAAAGCAAACCAAATCAAGAACTGAGCAAATACGGTCGGTGGACAAATCCCGTTTGGGTAGGCTGGAGGGCATCCTGAGCGAGCCCGATATGCATTACTTGAGCCGGGCGGTAGCAAGAGTGCTGAAACTGGTTTGACGCGTTTGGACGGGCGGCATGGCAACTGCCAGGCATCGTAAATTCGGTTGCGGATATCGCATCTCATTCGGTGTCGCCCTGCCTGTTCGCCAAGAGCGCCTTGCGCTCCGCCGTGAAGTCCCACCAAGGCTGGCGCGGCCCGCCGTTCATGAATTTATGCGCCGCCATGAAGACATCGAGCACACACGGGTCGTGCCGCCGTCCCATCGGCGTGCGCAGCGATTCGTAAGCCGCAACGGGATCCATCCGCCTGACATCTTCAGGCGTGCCGATGCCGATCGACTCCAGGTCAGCCGCCAGCGACACTCCGATATTCGGTATGTCAGTGAGCTTGCGTGCGAAGTCGGCGGTACTGGCCTTTGCCATGGCGTTGCCCTCACAGAGGAATATTCCCGTGCTTGCGCCACGGATTTTCCAGCTTCTTGTCCCTGAGCATCACCAGCGAGCGGCAAATCCGCTTGCGGGTTTCGTGCGGCAATATCACATCGTCGATAAAGCCGCGCGCGCCGGCGACGAACGGATTGGCGAACCTGGCCTTGTACTCGGACTCCTTGGCCGCGAGCTTGGCCGGGTCGCCCTTGTCCTCGCGGAAGATGATTTCGACCGCGCCCTTGGCGCCCATCACCGCAATTTCGGCGTTCGGCCAGGCGAAATTGACGTCGCCGCGCAAATGCTTGGAGCTCATCACGTCGTACGCGCCGCCGTAGGCCTTGCGGGTGATGACGGTGATTTTCGGCACCGTGCATTCGGCGTACGCATAGAGCAGCTTGGCGCCGTGCTTGATGATGCCGCCGTATTCCTGCGCCGTTCCGGGCATAAAGCCGGGCACATCGACGAACGTGATGACCGGAATGTTGAAGGCATCGCAAAATCGCACGAAGCGCGCCGCCTTGATCGAGCTTTTGATGTCGAGGCACCCGGCGAGCACCAGCGGCTGGTTGGCAACGATGCCGACCGACTGGCCTTCCATTCGCGCAAAGCCAATGATGATGTTTTTCGCATACTCGGGCTGGATTTCGTAAAAATCGCCGTCGTCGACGGTTTTGGTGATCAGTTCCTTCATGTCATAGGCCTTGTTCGGGCTCTCGGGCACCAGCGTGTCCAAGCCCATGTCCATGCGGCTGGCAGGGTCGGCGCTGGGCCGAACCGGCGCTTTTTCGCGGTTGTTCAGCGGCAGGTAGTTATAAAGCCGGCGCAGCATTAACAGGGCTTCGACATCGTTCTCGAAGGCAAGATCGGCAACGCCGCTTTTCGTCGTGTGGCTGATGGCGCCGCCCAGTTCTTCAGCCGTTACCTCCTCGTGCGTCACGGTTTTCACGACTTCCGGGCCGGTCACGAACATGTAGGAACTGTCCTTGACCATGAAGATGAAGTCGGTCATGGCGGGCGAATACACCGCGCCGCCGGCCGACGGGCCCATGATGAGGCTGATCTGCGGAATGACGCCGCTGGCCATAACGTTGCGCTGGAACACGTCGGCATAACCGCCGAGTGACGCCACGCCCTCCTGGATGCGGGCGCCGCCCGAGTCGTTCAGGCCGATCACCGGCGCGCCGACCTTCATCGCCTGGTCCATCACCTTGCAGATTTTCTCGGCATGCGCCTCGGACAGCGCGCCGCCGAACACGGTGAAGTCCTGGCTGAACACGAAGACGAGACGGCCGTTGATCATGCCGTAGCCGGTGACGACGCCGTCGCCCGGAATCTTGTTGTCCTGCATGCCGAAGTCGCTGCAGCGGTGTTCGACGAACATGTCCCATTCCTCGAACGTGCCTTCGTCGAGCAGCACTTCCAGGCGCTCGCGCGACGTCAGCTTGCCTTTTCCGTGCTGCGCATCGATGCGCTTCTGGCCACCGCCGAGGCGCGCCGCAGCGCGTTTTTTTTCAAGTTGTCCAAGAATTTCCTGCATGTTCCGATTTCTTTCCGTTCTTTATGATGCTACTTATTTGATAGCTGCTTACGCACGCTGCATATGCGCGGAAAGCAGATTTCGTGCCGCAGTCGAGGCTGGCAACCGGCCGCTCTCGACTTCAGCGGTCATGGCCGGCAACAGCGCGCTGACCGCCGGGTCATGCCGGAACGCATGCTTCAGGCCCGCGTCGATGCGTTCCCACATCCAGGCCAGCGCCTGGTGCCGGCGCCGGCCGGCCAGCCTGCCGTTGGCGGTTTGCAGGGTTTTGTACTGCGTCACCGCTTCCCAAAAGTCATCTACGCCCCGGTTATGCAGCGCGCTGAGTTGCATCACCTGCGGATGCCACTGCTTGTCAAAATCGGCTGCCTGCGCCGCCCCCATGGCGTTGTTGACCAGGCCGAACAGCCGCATCGCCGACTTGATCTGCGCTTCGGCGCGCATGGCGGCGTCGGCGTCGATATCGGCCTTGTTGATGACGACCAGGTCTGCCAGCTCCATCACGCCTTTCTTGATCGCCTGCAGATCGTCGCCGGCGTTGGGCAGCTGCATCACGACGAACATGTCGGTCATGCCGGCGACTGCCGTTTCGCTTTGGCCGACGCCGACGGTTTCGACGATCACCACGTCGTAGCCGGCGGCCTCGCAGACCAGCATGGCCTCGCGGGTTTTCTCGGCGACGCCGCCGAGCGTGCCGCTGGACGGGCTCGGGCGGATATAGGCTTTTTCATGTACTGAAAGCCGTTCCATACGCGTCTTGTCGCCCAGAATCGAGCCGCCCGAGACGGTAGACGATGGATCGATGGTCAGCACCGCCACACGGTGGCCCCGGCCGATCAGGTCCAATCCGAGGACTTCTATAAAAGTCGATTTGCCGACGCCCGGAACTCCGCTGATTCCCAGCCGGAAGGCGTTCCCGGTGTGCGGAAGCAAGGCGGTGAGCAACTCGTCGGCCTGCGCTCGGTGGTCGGCGCGGGTCGATTCGAGCAGGGTGATGGCTTTGGCGATGGCGCGGCGCTGGGCGCTGGCGTGCCTGCACAAAATCGACTCAACCCAAGCGGCGCTTGCATCCATGACGTTCAAACGATGTCGAACGCCCGGCCATCGGGCAGACGGTAGCGGGTGAAGTCCTTGATATCAATCGTCAGGATGGTCGTGACGCTGGTTTCATGCGCCAGCCAATAGAGCGAAGCATCGGCAAAATCCATTTCGGTTCTGGGCTGCTGGGTGTAGCCGAGCATCCAGTTTGTCATCTGCAGGACGTCTTCAGGATCGAACGGATAGACCTGCACGCCGCCCAGGCCGACCCATCTGAGCATTTCCAGGCGCGCCACGGCGCCCAGCAGGTGACTCGCCTCGACCACGCATGGCCAGGTCGTGTAGAGCCGATACGGCGAGGCGGCATCGGCCAATAGCTCTTCGTAGTGGTCATGCGCAGGCTCGCTCGGATCGAACAGCGCGATCAGCGGCCCTGCGTCGATCAAGGCAATTTTCATGAAGCGGTAATGTCCGGTTTTTCAGCCTGCCCGGACTGGAGCTTTTCCTGATGAAGTTGCCAGTCGCGGGAATCGTCGTTGTGCCGGGACTTGAGCTTGCTGCGCAGGCGATCGGAGGTGCTCAGGCCATTGGCATCGCCTGCGCCAGTGCCTTCTTTTGACCCCGCCGCGACGCGGTACTCGGCAAACTCCTCGCGCACCTGCTGGAGCAACTGGTACGGATCTTTGCGACCCAAAGCGCGCTCCACCGCATCGACGATAAATTGTGACTTCGTCACCCCTTGCCGTTTGGCAGCCAGTTCCAGCTCCTTTTCCAGCAAAGGGTTCATGCGTACCGAAACGGTCATGTTGGACTCCAAAGTGTTGTATTACAAGAATACTGTATCACAACACTTGGACTTTGGCAGCCAACGCCTTCCTGATTTGCTCCAGCACATCCTTGGCGCTGGCCGGAATCGGTGTGCCTGGCCCGTAAATGCCCTTCACACCCGCCTCGTACAGCATCTCGTAGTCCTGCCGGGGAATGACGCCGCCGACAAAAACGATGATGTCGTCAGCTCCTTGGTCTTTCAATGCATGGATGATCGCGGGCACCAGCGTCTTGTGGCCGGCGGCGAGGGTGCTCACGCCCACCGCATGCACATCGTTCTCGATCGCCTGGCGGGCGCATTCCTCAGGCGTCTGAAAAAGCGGCCCCATGTCCACGTCGAAGCCCAGGTCGGCAAACGCGGTGGCGACGACCTTGGCGCCCCGGTCATGGCCGTCCTGGCCGAGCTTGGAGATCATCACGCGCGGCCGCCGGCCTTCGGCTTCGGCGAAAGCGTTGATCTCCGCCTTGAGGGTTTCCCACCCTTCGGCCGAGTCGTAGGCTGCGGCATAGACACCCGTCACTTTTTGTGTGTCGGCGCGGTGGCGGCCATAGACTTTTTCCAGCGCATCGCTGACCTCGCCGACGGTGGCGCGCAGCCGCATCGCCTGGATGGTCAGATCCAGCAGATTGCCCGAATTGTTCTCTGCTGCGAAAGTGATAGCAGACAACGCCCGCTTCACTTGCGCCGCATCGCGTTTTGACCTTACATCGTGAAGGCGGGCGATCTGTCCGTCGCGCACCGCGACGTTGTCGATGTCGCGCGACTCGATGGCGTCTTCGGTTTTCAGTTTGTACTTGTTGACGCCGACGATCACGTCTTTGCCGCTGTCAATGCGCGCCTGCTTGTCAGCCGCCGCCGCCTCGATCTTGAGCTTGGCCCAGCCGCTGTCCACCGCTTTGGTCATGCCGCCCATGGCCTCGACCTCCTCGATGATCGCCCACGCGGCGTCAGCCATGTCCTGGGTGAGTTTTTCCATCATGTAGCTGCCGGCCCAGGGGTCGATCACATTCGGGATGTGGGTTTCCTCCTGGATGATGAGCTGAGTGTTGCGGGCGATGCGCGACGAAAATTCGGTCGGCAGCGCGATCGCCTCGTCGAAGGAATTGGTGTGCAGGCTTTGCGTTCCGCCGAAAACCGCCGCCATGGCCTCGATGGTGGTGCGAACGATGTTGTTGTAAGGATCCTGCTCGGTCAGGCTCCAGCCGCTGGTCTGGCAGTGCGTTCGCAGCATCAGGCTTTTCGGGCTTTTGGCGTCGAAGCCCTTCATGATTCGGCACCACAGCAGGCGCGCGGCGCGCATCTTGGCGACTTCCAGGTAGAAGTTCATGCCAATGGCCCAGAAAAAGCTCAGGCGCCCGGCGAAGCCATCGACGTCCAGGCCCTTGGCCAGCGCGGTCTTCACATATTCCTTGCCGTCGGCCAGGGTAAAAGCGAGTTCGAGCGCTTGGTTGGCGCCGGCTTCCTGCATGTGGTAGCCGCTGATCGAGATGGAGTTGAACTTCGGCATGTGCTGCGCCGTGTATTCGATGATGTCGCCGATGATGCGGATGCTCGGCTCCGGCGGGTAGATATAGGTGTTGCGAACCATGAACTCCTTGAGGATGTCGTTCTGAATGGTTCCGCTCAACTGCTCCTGGCGCACGCCCTGCTCCTCGGCCGCCACTACATAGCCGGCGAGCACCGGCAGCACTGCGCCGTTCATCGTCATCGAGACGCTGACGCTGTCCAGCGGAATCCGGTCGAACAGAATTTTCATGTCCTCGACGCTGTCGATCGCAACGCCCGCCTTGCCGACGTCGCCCATGACGCGCGGATGGTCGCTGTCGTAGCCGCGGTGCGTCGCCAGGTCGAAGGCGACCGACACGCCCTGCCCGCCCGCGGCCAGCGCCTTGCGGTAGAACGCGTTCGATTCCTCGGCGGTCGAAAAGCCCGCGTACTGGCGAATCGTCCAGGGACGCACCGCATACATCGTCGCCTGCGGGCCGCGAATGAAGGGCTCGAAGCCGGGCAGCGTGTCGGTATAGGGCAGGTTCTTTACGTCGTCGGCCGTATAAAGCGGCTTGACGCTGATTCCATCGGGCGTTTGCCAGTTCAGCGCCATCACATTACCGCCGGGAGCGGATTTTGCAGCGGCTTTTTCCCAGTCGCCCACGGTGACGAGTTTGAAGGTTTTGATCATGGACCCAATCTTACCATCCGTAATTATAAATTTTAAATTCAGTTTGGAGTAAACTACGGCACTGATGAACGCACCCACTTTGCCGCAAAACCTGAGACAGCGCGCACTCTACGAAGAAGTCGCCGAGTTGCTGCGCCAGCGCATCTTTAACCGCGAGCTTGTGCCCGGCGGTTGGATCGACGAGCTCAGTCTGGCCGAGGAGTACGGCATCAGCCGCACGCCGCTGCGCGAGGCGCTGAAGGTGCTGGCGACCGAAGGGCTGGTCACGATGAAAATGCGGCGCGGCGCCTATGTGACCGACGTCAATGAAAAAGACCTGCTGGATGTCTATCACCTGCTCGGCTTGCTGGAAAGCGACGCCGCGAGCGTTGTTGCCGGCCAGGCGACCGATGCGCAGCTGGCCATGCTACGGGCGCTGCACAGCGAGCTTGAAAAAGCGGTGGACGACCGCGAGCGTTTTTTTGATGTCAACGAACAGTTTCACAAGCAGCTGCTCGAGATCGCCGACAACCGCTGGCGCGACCAGATGGTGGCCGACCTGCGCAAGGTTATGAAGCTGAACCGGCACAACTCGCTGCTCAAAAGCGGTCGAATCGCCGAGTCGCTCGCCGAGCACCGGGCGATACTGGAAGCGATTGCGGCTCGCGACGGGTCGCTGGCGGCGCGGCGCGTGCGCGAGCATTTTGCCAACGGACTCCAGGCGGCGACCTGAATTTACGCCGCCCGTCCGGCCGTCTTCGGTCGAGGTGATGGTCCGCGATGCAAAGGTCGAGCTATTCAATTCGTACCTTGGCACGCGCTGGGGCCCGGCTGCCGTTACGACCGCTTTGCTCATGGCCCATGACAAGCCGCTAGCGCCAGGCGGCATAGCTGCCAAACTGCGCTCTCACGGGCCGGCGTAGTGGGTCGGCAAAGGGAAGCTGAAAAGCGAGCGGAGCCGCAAACTCTATGAGTCCCGCGACTTCCGAATGGTGCCGCAGCCTTTCGAGAAGCTTTAGCGGCGCGAAACGCCGACCACCTTCATCCACCATGAGCGGATGCCGCGTTTTCCCAAGCAGGCCGACTCGTTCGCTCGCATCCTGTTCGGCGACACAGGCAAGAGCGCGCTGGCAGCCGGCAAAAACGCCATGTACGTCATGAAAAGCCCGATCGGCTCCTGCGCGCGTCGGGCGCTCGGCGCTCTGCTGCTGCTTCAGTTCGGCGACGCCGGAGGGCCGGTTTCGCCAACGGGGGGCGACCCGAAGCACAATGCCGACAACCTCAAGGACGCGGCCTAGTATTTGAGCTGCGACGCGGTCGGTCTGCTGCAGACCGACCGCAGAAGTTGCAACAGGTGCGCGCGCGAATGCCCGTCGGCGCCATCACGGCCGGACCGAAGGTGATGTGCAACGGCTACGAAATCCGGCAGTCAACGCTGAAAAATCCGCTTGTTACCGCGTCATCAACCATGGCGGCGGCATATGCGGGCGCTGCATGAAAACCTGCCCCTTGAATCTTGAAGGCCTGTTCGCCGACAACGCGTTTCGCTGGCTTGCGAGGAATGTCCGGCAAAGCGCGCGCTGGTCGCCGAGCTTGACGACCGGCTCGACCATTGCCTGATGAACCCAATAAAATGGTGGTGGGACATCGAACTCGACGCACAAAGCGGGCAATATGTTCGCGCCAGGCCGACCAATTCGCGGGGTGTCAACAAAAACCTTGCCCTCAGGCACGAACACCAGACGCTGGCGGTGTACCCGGTCGACAAAATGCCGCCGCCTTAGCCCGCAACCTATCCGGTCAACCGGGAAGAAGGCACCGCACGCTACCGGAGTCTGCTGACACCCGCCGAACGCCGGGCGAGCATCGCTTCCGGCGACACCGAGAACCTGCTGCCGCAATTCAGGCTGCACGACGGGCCGGCGCCGGTTTCCCCGGTAATTTTGAAACGGCGCGAGGACGTGCCCGCCGACATCGCGGAATACGATTTCGTCGATCCTGACGGCAAGAAACTTCCAGCTTTCGTTGCGTGCGCGCACATTGAGGTCGTGGTCGCACCAGAGTACGTGCGCCAGTACAGCTCGGTGGGCGGCCCCGCTTGTCACAATTTTGCTATTATTAATATAGCATGTTAGGCACATTCCTATTGCGTCAAAGGCACTTTTATGCCATTTCCTGCGCCAACCGCCCTCTTTAAGGGGCACTCTGCAAAACTCGCTTTTCGGTGAACTTGATGCAAGCCAAGCCCGAGGAAATCCAGCACATTTAACAAACCGCCGTGGACCTTATGCGTATTCTCCAGAAACCCCGTAAGCGTAAGTTTGTCGAATCGGTAATATGCGTAGCGGTCAGCAATGGCAAAGGATTGATTGTTCCCTCCAAACATTCCAAGCTGGCATGCGACAGGCTGGCGGTGCGGTAGCGGTAGGAATTGCAGTCGATTGGAGAAATGTTGTTCGCTGTGTTTTTAATGCGCATCAAGTATGCCCCTGTAGAGCCAAAAGCAATCCAAGTCCTATTCCTTGGCTAGCAGCCTGTCGGGCTTTCCCTCTCCCCCTGAGTGGGGGATGGGGCCACACTCAAGGGCATCGAATCGTGTGACTGCGCCATGTCCAACTTCATCGTAGCCGACCGCAAGACTGACTACCTTCTGCCACCCTCACTGGACGACTGGCTCAACCAAGACCACTTGGCGCGCTTCATTGTTGAAGTGGTCGATCAACTCGACTTGTCCGCGCTCACCCGGCAATACGCCGGACGCGGCTCCAAGGCACATCACCCGGCGAGCCTGCTGGCTGTTTTGGTCTACGGCTACGCCACCGGCGTCTTCTCCAGCCGAAAACTCGAACGCGCGACCTATGACTCGCTCGCCTTTCGCTTCATTGCCGCTGGCAGCCACCCCGATCACGACACACTGGCCACCTTCCGTCGCCGTTTTCTTGGTGAACTCCAGGCGCTCTTTGTTCAGGTCCTTGAACTGGCCAAGGAGATGAAGCTGCTCAAGCTGGGCACGCTGTGCCTGGATGGCACCAAGATTCACGCCAACGCCTCACGCCAACGCCTCACGCCACAGCGCACTGTCGCACGGCCACATCGACAAGCTTGAGGTCCAACTCAACAACGAGGTCAAGGAACTCTTTGCCCTGGCCGAATCGGCCGACCACTCCGATGTCCCTGATGGCATGAGCCTGCCCGAAGAGATCAAGCGTCGAGAGGACCGCCTGGCCGTGATGGCCCAAGCCAGGATCAAGATTGAGGCTCGGGCTGCCGAGCGCTACCAGCAGGAGAAGGCCGCATATGACGAGAAGATGAGCCGTCGCGGCGCCAAGCAAGAACAGACCGGCAAGAAGCCCGGCGGCAAGCCAGCCGAGCCGCCACACGCTGGCCCCAAGGGCACCGATCAGATCAACCTCACCGATGAAGAGTCACGCATCATGCCCGTGTCTGGTGGCCGCTTTGATCAAGCCTACAACGCCCAGGCCGCCGTCGATGCATCGAGCATGCTGGTGGTAGCCACCGCAGTAAGCACGGCCCCCAACGACAAAGAGCAGATATTGCCCATGCTGCGGACCTTGGCCGCACAGGCGCTGACGCACGGCGAGGTCCAGCACCTGATTGCCGACACCGGCTTCTACAGCGAGAAGAACATTCAGGCGTGCCAACAAGCCCAAATCGCCCCCTTGATCGCAGTGGCCCGAGACGAGCACCACCCCGGTTGGCGCGAGCGCCACAGCGAACCGGCACCGCTTGCCGACAACGCCAGCGTGGCGCAAACCATGTCCCACCGCCTGAAGACCAAGGCTGGACGCGCCCTGTACGCCTTGCGCAAACAAACGGTAGAGCCCGTGTCCGGCATCATCAAGTCGGTGCTGGGCTTCAGACAGTTCTCTTTGCGTGGACTGGACAAAGTGCGCGGCGAGTGGAGTCTGGTTTGCCTGGCGTGGAATTTGAAGCGCATGGCCGTACTGCGCCTAAAAACCGCCTCGTGCGGCTGAAACGGGGCACAAAGTAGTTAAAACCGGAGAAAACAGCCCCGAAACAGTAGGAACTGCTTAAAAATTGGGCAGATTGATTTCCGGTACCCGAAAAAGCCCTCGGCTGAGGAGCTAAGTCCGACAGGCTGCTAGTCTTACTGTGTCACAAAGTAAGTCTCTCACCGATCCAGTTGCAGTGAGGGCAATGGCCCAGGCTTCTTGCGAGTGCGACGCTCAAGCGCAGGCGTAGTGTCGTGATCGAGTCTGCCA
>Ga0136611_10000459_pt1 | contig 26628 bp, 22 predicted proteins | sample AntDrymUQ2232306_2_FD_106645 | JGI IMG/M metagenome (GOLD analysis project Ga0136611, IMG submission 106645) | Polar desert sand microbial communities from Dry Valleys, Antarctica - metaG UQ223 (23.06) | ecosystem: Environmental > Terrestrial > Soil > Desert | place: Antarctica: Dry Valley...
ATCGTGATGTCCGTGGCCTCGGCGCGTTGCGTGATCCGGTCAACGATCTCGCGCTCGACCGCCAGCACGTCTGCCGACGTCAGCGCACGGACGTGCTCGGGGACGTCCGCTCGGCCGAGCAGGGGACGGGAAGCGGCGACGACCCGGGCGGTCAGGTCCTCGGCCAGCTCGCGCCGCACCGTTCCCTCGATGACGCCACCCGTGGCGGCGAGCAGCCGCTCGACCTCACCACGTGCGTCGGCAGCGCTCCACGCCGAGCGGCGCGCGCCGAGCCGGACGAGCGCCAAGTCAACCACGGCGTTGCGGTCCAGCGCGCCCGCCTTGAGCTCGGTGGGTGAGCCGCCGCCGGAGGCGGCGTGTCGAAAGCCTAGCTCGCGCAGCTCCTCGACCCACCGCTGCCGCAACTCCTCACCCGAGGTCGGCACGACCTTGTCGGGGCGAGCATCCGCCCACGCGCGGCGGTCCCATGCCTGCCGCAACCCAGGGCCCGGCTCATCGCCGGGGTGCTCGGAGCGCCATTCGGCCTCGTAGGTGTCGATATTCGTCTCGATCTGCCGCGCCCTCGCACTGAACGCCCCGGCGTACGGCGCTAGCTCGGCGACCTCGCCAGTCTCGGGGTCGAGGGTCAAACCGTGTGCGGCCAGCGCTGCCCGGAACGCCGGGTTCGTAATCACGGCTGCGTGCCCGATCCCGTTGATCGCCTCCAGGCTGTCGCGCACCCCGACGGTGTGAATACCCCGCCAGTTGCCCTCGGCGAAGACCCGGGCGTTGATCTGGAGATGAAGATGCCGGTGTGGGTCGCCGGCTCGGGAGGTGAAGTGACGTACGACGGCTGCCTCGATCTGCTCGACCGGCACCTGCACCTGAAGACCACGCGGCCCGACTCGAGTCGTGGAGTGTTCGGCGAGCCAGCCGATGATCTCCTCCGCTGCGCGTTGCTGCGCGTCGTCGTATGCCTCGGCGATCTCGGGGTGCAGCGCCGCCGCGAGCGACCAGGTCTTCGGCCCGTTGACAGTGACCTCGACGAATCGCACCGCCTGGTCATCGGTCCGGAGCCGGCCTTTCGCTGCACCGGTCTCGACGTCGAACCCGGCGACCCACTGCTCATAGGTCTCGCCGTCCATGTCGGCTCGATGTTCGACGGCGTCCGGGGTGGCGACGATCCGCATGGCGACGCCACTGCCCTCGGCGAGGTAGTAGTCGTCCGCGCGCGACCGGTCGGCCTCGATGTAGTGCCGAGCCGCCGCCGCTGCGCCCCGGTAGACCTTCATGCCGCCGTGCATCGAATCACCTCCATCAACAACCGTCGACAGCCGCAAACCCGCAGGTCAGCGCCGCTTTGAGCACCCGTGGTGTTACGAACTTTCGTAGCATGCGTGCCGCTTCAAGAGGGGGTGAGAACGGCGATCCGAAGGGTTGATCTGGGAGCCGTTGGTGATCGTCAGTGAGTGTCGAGGGGCGAGGCGTCAGGTGAAGCAGGGGCGGGAGGCGAGCGAAGTCCGGTCATGAGTCGGATCTTGCTGGCAAGATCGGCGTTCAACGACGCGCGGAGCTCGCTCTCTGCTGATCAACCTCACCCGACCCACAACTGAGAAGATTCGATACGTGAAGCTCAACCTGAAGGCCGTCGCGGAGAGGGTCGCTCCGCTCGGTGGGCGGGAGTCTTACGACCGCGAATTCATCTTCGAGTTGCTTCTCGCTTACGGCCGATCGAAGGGCAACGTCACGCGGCTGCGTAACGGGTCGCTCAACGTTGCCGACGACCCCGCGACCGAGGTCGCGCAGAAGAACGTCGTCTACTTCAAGGAAACGACCGCCGATCCGCTGGCCGTCATCGACGAGTTGCGGACCGCGCCACTGGTCGTGCGCTATCGTCCGCGCTTCGTCATCGTCACCGACTACTCGGAGCTGCTCGCCGTCGACACGAAGACCGGCGAGAACCTGATGGTGCCGATCGCCGACATCGACCAGCACTTCACGTTCTTCCTGCCCTGGGCTGGCATGGAGAAGGCGCAGTACGTCGCTGAAGCTCATGCGGACGTCAAGGCCGCCGTGCGCATGGGCAAGCTGTTCGACGAACTCCTCGCGGCCAACCCGCAGATCCTCGGCGACCCGTTCGGACGCCACTCGCTCAACGTCTTCTTCACCCGGCTGTTGTTCTGCTTCTTCGCCGAGGACACCGGAATCTTCGGCGAGAACCAGTTCACCAACGCCGTGGGCAGTCACACGCAGATCGACGGGTCCGACGTCGCTGACTTCCTCACCGACCTCTTCAAGGCGCTCGACACGCCGCACCCTGGCGACAAGCCCACTCACCTCCGGGAGTTCCCCTACGTCAATGGGCGCTTGTTCACTGTCGCGGCAGAGCACACCGTTCCGGCGTTTACCAAGCAGGCGCGCAAACTGCTCATCGAGCTGGGCACGTTGGTCTGGCGCGAGATCAACCCGGACATCTTTGGCTCGATGTTCCAAGCCATCGTCACGCCAGACAAGCGCTCCGACCTCGGTCAGCACTACACATCAGTGCCGAACATCCTCAAGACCATCGAGCCGCTGTCCTCAACGAGCTGAAGGATGAGTTCGACGCTGCGTACGACTCGCGCCGCAAGCTAGAAGCACTCCTGGAACGGATCAGCCAGATCAGGGTCTTCGATCCCGCCTGTGGGTCGGGAAACTTCCTGATCATCGCCTACAAGGAGTTGCGCCGCCTCGAGCACGCGATCTTGGAGCGTCTCGCCGTGATCGACGTCAACCACCAGGTGCTCTACGCCGAGTCGAAGATCAACATCGAGAGCTTCTACGGCATCGAGCTGGACGACTTCGCGGTCGAGGTGGCGATCCTCTCGCTGTGGATCGCCAAGCACCAGATGAACGCCGAGTTCAAGGAGAAGTTCAACCTCTCGATCCCGCTGATCCCGCTGAAGGAGACCGGCCAGATCCGAGAGGGGAACGCCGCGCGGCTCGATTGGCAGTCCGTCTGTCCCAATGGCGGCGACGAGGAGATCTACCTCATCGGGAATCCTCCATACAAGGGTGCGAAGGCGCAGACGTCGGAGATGAAGGCGGACTTTCCGTACGTCTTCGGAAAGCGGCCGTACAACAAGAACCTTGACTACATCGCCCTCTGGTTCGTCAAGGGCGCCGACTATATCGAAGGCACCGAGGCCCAGCTCGCCCTCGTCACGACAAACTCGGTCGCTCAGGGCGAGCACGTCGGCCTGATGTTCCCGATGATCTTCGCTAAGGGCGTCGAGATCGGGTTTGCCTACACCTCCTTCAAATGGGAGAACAACGCCAAACGCAACGCCGGTGTGACCGTAGCGGTCATCAACCTGCGGAACGCGTCGTCTGCGCCGAAGTACCTGTTCACCGACGACCTCCAGATCGCGGCCACCAACATCAACGGCTACCTCGCAGATGGTGCTGACGTCGTGATGGAGCGACGGCGCAAGCCACTCGGCGCTCGACGTCCGGACATGGTGTTCGGATCGATGCCGCGTGACGGCGGCGGCCTCATCTTGTCGCCGGACGAACGGCGGCGGATGATCGAGGCGGACGCGCGTAGCGAGCAGTTCATCAAGCGCTACACGGGGTCATCAGAGTTCATCAATGACGGTGAGCGCTATTGCCTGTGGGTGCCCGATGGCCAGGCTGGGTTGGCGCGGTCGATCACCGCGATCGACACCCGACTCGATCGAGTTGCGGCGGAGCGTTCGAGGAGCAAGGCGGGAAGCACGGCGACGTTTGCTGCCCAGCCGCATCGGTTCGTTCAGGTCAGCTACAAGCCCACGGACTCGATCATCGTGCCGAGCGTCTCGTCTGTCCGACGCCCATATGTACCAATCGGCTACCTCGACGAAAACACCGTGGTCTCGAACCTCGCCTACGCGGTCTACGACGCTGAGCCCTGGGTCTTCGCCCTCTTGACCTCACAGATGCACATGGCTTGGACTCGAGCCGTCGGTGGTCGGATGAAGAGCGACTATCGCTACTCGAACACGATCGTCTACAACAACTTCCCCGTCCCTTCGCTTGCTGACGAGACCAAGGAGAGGCTGGCCCAGGCGGCGCTCCGCGTGCTGGACGTTCGTGAGTACCACTGCGAGAAGACGCTCGCCGAGCTCTACGATCCCGACCTGATGCCGGCCGACCTACGCGCGGCGCACGCTGAGATAGACATGCTGGTGGACTCGATCTACTCCAAGCGTGGCTACGAGACCGATGAGCAGAGATTGTCGGACCTGTTCGCTATGTATGAGGCGATGACCGCGGACGAGGCCCCGAAGGGGACGAAGAAGTGAACAAATTGCTCAACGTCGTGGACGTGACCTACGCCCAGACTGGGGCGTCGGTCAACACCGACACCTTGGGGATGCGCGAGATGCAGCGGCGCGTCTTCACCCAGCGCGATGCCCAGCACCTTCTGGTCAAGGCGCCCCCTGCTTCGGGCAAGTCACGAGCGTTGATGTTCGTCGCGCTGGACAAGCTCTACAACCAGGGACGCAAGAAGGTCATCGTCGCGGTCCCCGAGCGGTCGATCGGCGGGTCCTTCTCCTCGACCAGGCTGACGAAGTTCGGGTATTTCGCAGATTGGGACGTGAAGCTCGAGCACAACCTGTGCGACCCCGGCTCGTCGCAGGGCAAGGTTGGCGCCTTCATCGACTTCTTGAACGGCCCCGAGGCAGTCCTGATCTGCACCCACGCGACCCTGCGGTTCGCGTTCGAGAAGCTCGCTCCTGAGGCCTTCAACGGCACCGTGCTCGCGATCGATGAGTTCCACCATGTCTCGGCCGACACCGAGAACAGTCGGCTCGGAGCGTTGCTCCGCGACGTGATGAACGGGTCTGACGTTCACATCGTCGCCATGACCGGGTCCTACTTCCGCGGAGACTCGGTTCCAGTGCTCTCGGCGGAGGACGAGGCCAAGTTCACCCCCGTCACCTTCAACTACTACGACCAGCTCAACGGCTACGAGCACCTCAAGTCGCTGGGCATTGGACATCACTTCTACCAGGGCCGCTACACCGACGCGATCGCTGAGGTGTTCGACCTGGACAAGAAGACGATCATCCACATCCCGAACGTGAACTCGGGCGAGTCCACGAAGGACAAGATCGAGGAGGTCGGCTTCATCATCGACTCGATCGGGCACGTCGAGTCCACCGATCCCGACACCGGGATCATCAGCATCCGGCGTGGTGACACAGGGGCAATCGTCCGGCTGGCCGACCTCGTCGACGACACGGATCAGAAGAAGCGCGCCGACACCCTGCACTACCTGTCCACCGTCGCTTCGAAGGACCGCGACGGCGTCGATGTGATCCTCGCGCTCGGGATGGCCAAGGAGGGCTTCGACTGGCCGTTCGCCGAGCACGCCCTCACGGTCGGCTACCGAGCGTCCCTGACCGAGGTCATCCAGATCATCGGCCGCGTCACCCGGGACAGCCCGGGCAAGGAGCACGCCCAGTTCACGAACCTGATCGCCGAGCCTGATGCTTCGCAGGGCGAGGTGAAGGTGTCGGTGAACAACATGCTCAAGGCCATCACCGCGTCGTTGTTGATGGAGCAGGTGTTGGCGCAGAACTTCACGTTCAAGACCAAGCGCACCGGCGACGACGACGACCCGAAGGCGCCGGGGGTCATCAAGATCAAGGGCTTCAAGGAGCCGTCGACGGAGCGTGTCAAGCAGATCGTTGAGACCGACCTCAATGATCTGAAGGCGACGATCCTGCAAGACGACACCTTTGCGAGGGCTTCGGCGGGCTCGGTGGATCCGGAGACGACCAACAAGGTGCTGATCCCGAAGATCATCCGCGAGCGGTACCCCGACTTGGACGAGTCGCAGGTCGAGGAGTTGCGGCAGCAGGTCGTCGTGGATTCGGTGATCAAGAACGGCGAGGTTCGCGAGGTCGGCGACAAGCGCTTCATCAAGATGGCCGAGAAGTTCGTCAACATCGATGACATCAACATCAACCTGATCGACTCGGTCAATCCGTTCCAGCGTGCCTTCGAGGTCATGTCCAAGTCCGTCACCCCGAGCGTGTTGCGGATCATCTCAGATGCAATCACCGCTACGAGGGTCGAGTTCACGGACGAGGAGGCCTTCGCGCTGTTCCCGAAGATCCAGGCCTGGGCCAAGGTCAACGGACGGAAGCCCAACGTGCGCGCCGAGGATCCGACCGAGAAGCGGTACGCCGAGGCATTGCTGTACTTGCAGAAGCGCAAGCAGCAGCATCTCGCCGAGCAGCGGGCATCGCAGATGGCGGATGAAGAATGAGCAGCACCGACGGCGTTGGGCCGGTCGACTTCGTGTTTCCCTCCAGCATTGAGGGCCTGCTCGACGCTGACGTTGATGGTCTGCTGGACGCGCCGGAGAAGCCGAAGAAGATCACCTCCAGCGACCGCCTTGAGCGGGCTTTCCTGGAAATCGTGGAATTCCGGCGGATACACGACCGGATCCCAGACTCGCAGACCCGCGAGATCGCCGAGCGCAAGCTCGGCGCTCGCCTCGACGGCATCCTCGCCGACGAGAAGAAGATCGCCGCGCTCAAGGATCTCGACGAGTTCGGGCTGTTGGAGGTGCCGGAGGCCCCGGCCTCGATCGATGACCTGCTGGAGGGTGACGACTTCGACTTGTTGGGAGATGAGTCCGGCTTGCTCGACGTGTCGGATCTCCCCGTGCGGCGCCAGGTCTATGACAACGACGCTGCAGCTCAGCGGAAGAAGGCTGAAGACTTCGACCGGTTCGAGCCGCTCTTCGTGCAAAAGCACGCCGAACTGCGCGAGGGGACAAGCCGACTTCTTCCGTTTCCGGGTCGGCAGAACATTGTCGAGGGGGCCTTCTTCGTTCTGAACGGAGTCATGCTCTTCATCGCTGAAATCGGCGAACCCGAGTACGTCGCGTCCACGATCAGGACGAACCGTCGCGAGCGATTGCGCGCCGTCTTCGAGAACGGCACTGAATCGTCGATGTACCGCCAGTCGCTCTCGATCCGGCTGACTGAAGGCGATGGTCAGATCGTTGCCCCCGCGGATGTCCCAGACGTCTTGGCGGCCGATGAGGCGAGCGGTCACATCTACGTGCTTCGCTCGCGCAGCGAAGACCCGCAGATCGCTGGGATGAAGGATCTCCACAAGATCGGCTTCTCGCGGGGGCCGGTCGAGAAGCGGATCGCCGACGCGCCGAAGCAGCCGACCTACCTGATGGCCTCGGTCGAGGTCGTCGCCGACTACCGTGCCTACAACGTCAAGATCTCGGCGCTGGAAAACCTGCTGCACCGCGTCTTCGCCGAGGTTCGTCTCGACATCACCCAGATCGATCGCAGGGGCCGCGACTACGACCCCTCGGAGTGGTTCGTCGTCCCGCTGTCGGTCATCGACCAGGCGATCGAGCTGATCATCTCTGGTGGGATCGTCGACTATGTCTACGACGCCGACTCCCGGACTCTTCGCGCACGCTCATGAAGTCACTGCCTTTGTGGACTCGCACGACATGGCTGAGGAAGGCGTCCCGCATCGGCAAGCGACGGCGGAGCGCTGTGGTGCACCCGGCCAGGACGTCGCGTGTCTCACGCGGTAGCCATGGACGAGCGCCAGACTCGTGTTTTCACGGCGCTCCGTGAGCGCAGTCCGCGACTGGCCGGTATGTACCGTGCGCTGCTTGAGGCGTTGCGGTTCCCTGCCGATGAGGTTTCCGAGATTGCGCGCGCATCGGTGATCGGTCACTGCGGACGCGAGTTGATGAACGGCGCGCCTGCTGTCCTGTCCGGGGTGGACATCCCGCGTCCGAGCCCCAACTCGTCTGCGCTCAAGGATCGGCTTCCGAGTCTACTCAAGGACGTCGACCTTGGTCTCGATCAAGACCTGATTCCCGTTTCTCGGTCCGTCGCCGCGACGCTCGATGCGCTGATCAAGACTGTGGCGCAGGAGCAGGGGCGCAACCGGCGCCTCGCAAGCGCGGCGGTTACCGACGAGACAGACAACAAGCATCCGGCGATCCAACAGTGGATCGAAGCGCAGAAGTTCTTCGCAAAATGGACACACTTGGATCGCGCCGGCGATGGCGAACGCGCAGGCCCCGCTGACGACGTCATCCTGGCGCATCTCCGTGTCGTCGAAGACCTTATTGAGGTGCGAACAGCGGCATTTTTCGATGCTGTCCGATCCATCGACGATCTTCTGGCTGTTGCCAACGCCACTGACGAGGACGAAACATGACCAACTACAAAGCGCCGACAACGGCACTGGTTTCCGAGACTCTACGACGGATTCCGACAGTCACCCTGCGCCGTGCGTTCTACGAGAAGTTGCTCAATCCTCTTTGGGTGAAGCCGTTGTTCGAAGCCGGAGCCTTCGCTTCACCTCCCGAGCCACAGGTCAACGATGACGGATACATCCGTGACATCTACTGGCCTGAAATCTCCTACCTAATCCGGGTCGCACCGGCGTCGCCTGCCGATGTTGTTGACGTTCTGCTTTCCCTCAAAGACACCAACAATGCATGGGTGAAGCGCGCTGTCTTTGAGATCGGTTCGCAGATTCCAGCCGCTCAAGGCGCGCGACTTAAGCCGCTGCTGCAGGCATGGGTAACGAGCGAAACAGGGGTCGGCTGGCGAAGCGATCCCAGGGAACTGGTCTCTTTCGCCATCGCACTTCTCGAAGGCGGAGAAACGACTACGGGCCGCTGGTTCGCAAATCACCTGTTCGGGCCTCGGCCGTCAAAGTCGGAAAACTCCTTCCGGCGCGACCCTGAACTCGCGCTTGAGGAGTATTGGTACCAGTCAGAGCTGCCCCGACTGGTACCCGCGCTTGGCGCCGACGCCCTGAGTGCAGTGGCGGCATGGCTCGCGGCGTATTCCGGCCACGCCAGCGATGGTCATGACTTCAGCGGCATGCGCCGCCCCTCTATTCGCTCCCGAGGCAGTTCTCACCCCAGCGCTGAGGATGCCCTCGTAGATGTCGTCAGGGACCTGGCCGTAACGGCCGTTCTGGAAGATCCCGAACAGGTCGCCAAGATCTTGCTCGGCTCGGGTGTGCAACTCCTTCGCAAGATCGGGATGTTCGTTGTTGCGGAGGCAATTCGCCTGCGCGTCGAAGCGGAGCTAGACGCCACGTACCTGCTGCCCTTAGCGCAGCGGCTTCTCGGCGACGACTCATCAGACGACCAGAACCTGCGGGTCGAGTACGCAGAGCTTGCGCAAGCCGTAGCTTCAGTTGACACGAGCGCGCTGGATGTCATCAACGGATTCATCGCACACGCCTACGCAGAGGACTTGAAATGGATGCGCGAGAGCCTGGTCGCCGCCGACACGCCTGACGAGGAGGCGACGACCGAGGTCACGGAGCGCGCCGATCGTTATAAGCACAGCATGCTGTCTGCCATCGGCGCCGACGCTCTACCTCCCCAACTCCGAGCAGAACTTGCGGACCTAGATACGAAGAACGGCGTCATCGAAGGCGACCTCACTCCCAACGGAATGATCACCAGCTGGACAGGGCCAAATCCCTACAGCAGCCAGGATGAGATGGCCGCCATGAGCCCGATCGAACTTGTTGAGCACCTGGCCAGTTGGCACGACACGGGCGATGGCTGGGGGCCGGAGCCATCGCACGAAGGGCAGGGTCGCGTCCTGACGGGCCTCCTTACCTCGAACCCGCTCGCTGTTGTCGGTGTTGAGGAGTTGGTCGGGGAGCTCAGGCCGACATACCTGCGTGCCATCTTGGAAGGATGGCAGGCTGCGCTGAAAGCCGACCTCGAGCTCGATTGGCCGCAGGCCGCGGAACTTATTCGCGACGTCCTGGCCCATGGCGATGAATCTTCGTTCCCCGTCGAGGGCGGGAACATGGACGACGACAAGGACTTTCGCGGGGCAAAGAGCGCTGCCGTTGGACTTCTCGGAGAGCTCGTCAAGACGCGGGAGAACGTGTCGATCCCCGACGCGTCGCTGGTTCAGTTTGCCGACCTGCTAATCCGCGGCGCCGACGATGAAGAGGCTTGGGTGGAGTATGACGCCTACGAGCCGGGTGAGAACGGCTGGGATCCGCTCACCATGTCCCTGAACTGGCAATGGCCTGAGCGGCTGCGAGCGCTGATCCACCTGGCCAGCCGCGCCGATGAAGCGCCCTGGAAGCAACAGGCCTTGGCGGCCATCGAGCGTGAGTTGGCTCGGAGCGACAGCCACGGCGCTGGACGTGCAGTGCTTGGTGAGAGCATGGCGCGCCTCCTGAATGGCGTTCCCGACTGGATGAAAGGACACATCGATGAATTCTTCGGCTCTAAGGAGGGTCTCTCTGTCCAGCAGCAAGTCACGCTTACAACCGCAATGGCGACGCACTATTACCACCGCGAACTGTACGACCTGCTGAGCGGCCCGATGGCTGCGGCGATCGATATCGGCGACGGCATCGCACGTGGATGGCGAAGCGAGTCCGATCCGGTGACGAAGATCGGGGAGTGGGTAATAGATGCGCTGATCTACGGCCACAAAACACTAGAGGATCCGGTGGCCGGCGCCTTCTTCACAGCGGTGAAGGCCGAGGTCCGAGGAGAGGCTCTTGGCACGATCGCATGGTCGTTCTTCCGTGCGGGCAAGGTCGATGAGCCGATACGTGATCGGTTCGCGAGCCTCTTAGACGAGCGCCTTCGACACGTCAAAGATCATCCAGAGGATCACGTGGAGCTGAAGGGCTTGTACTGGCTCGCCAAGGGCGACAAGTTTCCCGTGGAGTGGTGGCTTCCACGATTGAAGGAAGCCCTGGAACTCGAGCCAGCCATCGCCGCGGAGCGGTACATGATCGGCAAGGAGCTTGCCCATGCTTCATCGGTCGAGCCGGCGACTGCATTCGAAGTTCTGAGGCTGCTGCTCGCTGGCCGTGAGCAAAGCGGAATGGTGTCCATTGACCTCACGCGGAACGCCATTCCCATGGTCCTGGCGAATGCCGTCAGAGCCGGAGACGTTGCATTACGGGGCGAAGCCGAGGCGTATATGCACGAGCTGGGAGCCAAGGGGTACCTCCAACTCGAGGATGAGGTGAAGGCTGTACTCAATGACGTCGTCACCTTGGCTGATGTAGACGAGTAGGGACAGAGCTCCCGAGCTACAGCGACGCCAGTTTGCTCACCGAATCGCGGAGCGCATCCTCCCCAGCCCTGACGTAGTGGTTCAAGACAGTCGTGAGTTTGTCGCCGAGGTATTGCGCGACGACCTCCCACGGCTCGCCGAGCTCGTCGTGGAACCACCCGGTCGCGGCGTGGTGGCGCAGGTTGCGGTAGACGATGGTGCGCGGCCAGGCGTTGTCGGGATCGTTCTCCTCGACCCACGCGCGGACTCGATGCCAGCGCTCGTTGTGCATCTCGGGTTTGACCGGGAGGCCGGTGACCGTGTCCACGAAAAGCCAGAGTTCATCCTCGGGTGGCACCGGGTAGTTCCACCACGCCAGCTTCTTGTCCGGCTCTCGGACAGCAAGCTCTGCCCGGCGCTTCCGCTCCGCCTCCTGTGCGTTGACGACCTGTTGCAGGGACGCCTTGGCGGGTAGACCAAGCAACTCCTTGACGCGGGGGAGGAGCTCGCCGCGCATCAGCGACCCGGGCAGGGGAACCTCATGCAGGGAGTGGTTCTTCACCGGGCCGCGGAACCCGGCTTGGCCGCGCGGTGTGATCCACGAGCCGTTGACGTGGACGAAGCCCCTGTCGAAGACGACATCGATCGCGCGGAGCGCGTTCTGCTCGCCGAGGCGGAGTCCACCGAATCCAGCCACGCGGATCTTCGTGCCGAAGAGTGGGAGGCGGGTCATCAGCGGGTCGGTGCCATCGGGGCCGCAGAGCTGGTCCGCAGCGCTGGCCATGGCGTGCACCTGACGCGTCTCGGGGCGCAAACGCGGATCGACGTAGTGCGCTGTCGCCCCGTGGAGCACATCTGCTCGTCCGATCTCCAGGCCGTCCAGGGGGTCGACGCTCCGGTCGAGCCAGCCCAAGCGCCAGGCCAGTTTGCGCATGGCCGCGAGCTGTCCGCGCAGGTCCTCGCGCCCGCGGTTGGAGAAGATGGTCCTGGCTCCCTTCTCCATCACTGTGCGGCTGTGCTCGATTCGCCACTTCGTCACGGGCACGTCGCCGATGGTCGGCAGGATGTGCGCGTTCAGCCGTGACTCGCGCTGCTCCATCGTTCGCGGCTGTTTGCCGCGCTCGACGCTGTCTTGCAGGTACTCCTCGCCGAGCATGCGGATGGTGCGGGAGGCACGAACATCGGCAGCCGCAGGGGTTTCCTTTTCGGTGTCCAGCGCGGCCTCGGCCTGGGCGAAGATATTGCGGGCTTCCTCCTCGGAGTTGGCCCGACGCAGCACTCGCCTCCACGACTCGCCATCGCCCGCGGGAGCCCGGAACATCACCTGGTACTTCGTGCCGCCGATCTCCGGCGCGTAGAGCCGCACCCGCCACGGCCGCGCGCTGCCGCCCAGGCTGCGTGGCTTGCCCTGCGCGAGGAGCGTGGGCTTCTTGCGGGGTGGCATCTGCGTCCTCTCTAGGCTGGGGGAGCGGAGTCGAGTCTGACTCCGGCCGGATCTGCTTCGTGTATCACTCTCGTGTATCACTGACACCAAAATGATACACGTGCCACTCATTAGGAGTCATAGGAAATGACCAACCGTCTCGCCTCGGCAACGAGCCCGTACCTGCTCCAGCACGCTGAAAACCCAGTGGATTGGTGGGAGTGGGGGCCTGACGCGTTCGAGGAAGCGAAGCGCCGTGATACACCAATCTTGCTGTCTGTCGGGTACGCCGCCTGCCACTGGTGCCATGTCATGGCCCACGAGTCCTTCGAGGACGAGTCGACCGCGGCCTACCTCAACGAGCGGTTCGTGAGCGTCAAGGTCGACCGCGAGGAGCGGCCCGACGTCGACGCGATCTACATGCAGGCCACCACCGCGATGACCGGCCACGGCGGCTGGCCGATGACGTGCGTGCTCGACCACGAGGGCAACCCGTTCTTCGCGGGCACCTACTTCCCCGACCAGCCGCGGCACGGCCAGCCGGCGTTCCGCCAGGTGCTGGAGGCGGTCTCGGACGCGTGGACCAACCGCGGTGACGACGTACGCCGGGTGGCCGGCCAGCTGCGCGATCACCTCAACCGCCCTGCCCCGTCGGTGGCCGGCACCTACGACGCGGCCGCGGTCGAGCGTGCCGTCGGGTCCCTGGCGGGGGACTTCGACGAGCAGCACGGCGGGTTCGGCGGTGCCCCGAAGTTCCCGCCGTCGATGGTGCTCGAGTTCCTGCTGCGGGCCGGCGAGCGCACCATGCTCGACGCGACCCTGGAGGCGATGGCCAGGGGTGGGCTCTACGACCAGCTCGGCGGTGGGTTCGCGCGCTACTCCGTAGACCGGCAGTGGGTGGTGCCGCACTTCGAGAAGATGCTCTACGACAACGCGCTCCTCCTGGGCGTCTACGCCCGGTGGGCGGTGGCCGAGGGCGGGCCGCGCCCACTGGGGGAGCGGGTCGCGACCGAGACCGCCGACTTCCTGCTGCGGGAGCTGCGCACCGAGCAGGGCGGGTTCGCGTCCGCCCTCGACGCCGACAGCGAGGGGGTCGAGGGCAAGTTCTACGCGTGGAGCCCTGTCGAGCTGGTGGTGGCGCTCGGCGAGGACCACGGAGACTGGGCCGCTCGCACGCTCGAGGTGACCGAGGCGGGCACCTTCGAGCACGGCGCCTCGACGCTGCAGCTGCTCACGGACCCCGACGACCCCGACCGGTGGCACGATGTCCGCCGCCGGCTGCTCGACTCGCGCTCGGCACGGGTCCGGCCCGCACGCGACGACAAGGTGGTCGCCGCGTGGAACGGGCTGGCGATCCAAGGGCTCTGTGCGGCGGGGCTGCTGCTCGGCCGCGCGGACTACCTCGAGGCGGCCTTCGAGGCCGGCGAGCTGCTGGCGACCACACACCTGCCCGCCGGCCGTCTGCTGCGGGTCTCCCGCGACGGTGTGGCCGGGCCGCACAGTGGCGTGCTGGACGACTACGGCTGCGTGGCCGCCGGCTTCCTGGCACTGGCCCAGGCCACGGCGGACCCGTCCTGGCTGGAGCGCGCGGGCGACCTGCTCGACGTCGCGCTGGATCACTTCCGGGCCGACGACGGCGGCTTCTTCGACACCGCCGACGACGCGGAGGCGCTGATCGCGCGGCCCCGGGACCCGTCCGACAACGCCAGCCCGTCCGGGCTCTCGGCCACCGTGCAGGCACTGTTGACCTACGCCGCCCTCACCGGGTCGGCACGCCACCGCGAGGCTGCCGAGCAGGCGCTCGCCACCACCGCCCCGCTCGCCGAGCACGCGCCGCGCTTCGCCGGCTGGTCGCTCGCCGCGGCGGTCGCGAAGCTCGACGGTCCCCGCGAGATCGCGGTGGTCGGTCCGCCCGGACCGGCCCGGGATGCCCTCGAGGCCGCCGCCCGGCGTGACCCCACCGCCGTGGTGGTCGTCGCCGAGGAGGATCCCGGCGACGACCGGATCCCGCTCCTGACCGGTCGGACGGGGATCGACGGCGCCCCTGCGGCGTACGTCTGTCGCAAGCAGGTCTGCGCGCGTCCGGTCACGGATCCCGCCGACCTGCCAGGCTGAACCCGTGCGAGCCCCCGACCGCAGCCGGTACGCCGTCGAGCCACCGCGGGCCGGCCTGGTCGCGGGCGGGCCGTTCCCCGACGACAGGATCGTCCTCGAGCGCGACATCAGCAGCGGCCGGGAGGAGTTCATCCTCGACCCGCCGATCAGCTACCTCGCGGCGGTGCCGGGACGCGACGGCATGGTCAGGATCATCGTGCCGCGACCGGGGAGCCGCTTCCGGACCGACCTCACCTCGGTGCCCGACTGGTTCACCTGGCTGGTCCCCAAGTCCGGGCAGCACCTGCCCGCGGCCCTGATCCACGACGGCCTGGTATCCGCCGCCGGTGGCGAGCGGACCTACGAGACCGAGCCGCCCGGCCTCGAGATCGACCGGATCGACGCCGACCGGATCTTCCGCGACGCGATGTTCGACACCGAGGTGGGCCGGATCCGCTGCTACCTGGTGTGGGCGGCCGTCAGCCTGGCGTCGCTCGTCCTCGGGCCGCGAGCGTCGTGGACCCCGGCCGTGCAGTGGTACTACCGCGCCGTCGCGGCGCTCACGCTCGGGATGGTGCTGGTGCTCGGGTACGCCGCCACCGTGGACCTGGTCGACTCGAGCTGGCCGGCGTTCGACGTCCCGTGGATGCACGAGGGCGGTTTCGTCGCCGAGCTGCTCACCGGACTCGCAGGTGCGGTGGTGGTGCCCCTCGTGCTCGCCGTCTTGTGGGGCCGCTACTACGCGGTGGCCGCGATCGCCGGGGTGGCGGTCGCGGCGCTCATCCACGTCACGATCGCGGTGGCCGCGGTGGCGCTGGCCTACCAGGCGGCCGAACGCGTCCTGGCGCGGGCCGGCCGGGGAGCGACGCCGATGCAGGCCGCACGTCGCGAGCGTGCCGCGTGGGCGGTCGTCGCCATGGTGGTGCTGGCGTGCGCGGTCAGTGTCGTCACCGGGTGGCTGGGCTGACGTCCATCCCCAGCTCGGCCAGCCAGCGCGCCGCGAAGGTGTCCCGCGGCAGACCGTCGAAGAGCAGCCCCAGACCCGCGTGGAACGCCAGGGCGACCAGGGCGAGGGCGCCCACCCCGATGACGAGGCTGCGCCAGCGTGTGGGTCGGCGCCGGACCGTGAGGTCGCCGGCGCGGTGCAGCCAGCCCGCGATCGAGGCGGCCACCACGGCGCTGATGGCGCTGGCGAACGCGGCTCCGACGATGGTGCCGACGAGCCCGAGCCGGGTGCTCAGGGCGGCAGCCGTGGCGGCCGCGACGGAGCCGCCGATGATCTGGGGGAGGGAGAGGTCGATGGTGCGGGCGGTGCCCGGGGCGTTGTCAGTCATCTCAGCGATTCGGCGTCGGGGTCGGGTGGTCTCACCCGGTCCGACGACCGAGGACGGCCGAAGGTTGCCGGAGGTGACCAGGCTCACCGGGTCTCGACACGCTCGGTCGCGACCTTCGTCCCTCGGCCGCGCTCGCTGCTCGACCACCATCGATCACACCACTGGTTCGGGTGTGATCAGCGCAGGGAGTACGTCGCGATGGAGACGCCGACGTAGTGCGACACGAACGCTAGGATCGTGAAGGTGTGGAACACCTCGTGGAAGCCGAACCAGCGCGGCCACGGGTCGGGTCGCTGCATGCCGTAGACGACGCCGCCGACGGTGTAGAGGAGCCCGCCGGCCGCCGCGAGGGAGAGCACGGCGGTGCCGATGCCCACGCCCAGCGCCTGGGCCCCGGAGACGTAGTCACCGATGTAGAAGATGGCCGCCCAGCCCAGTCCGACGTAGAGGGCGATGTAGAGCCAGCGCGGCGCCCCCACCCAGAAGATGCGGAACAGGCAGCCCAGCCCGGCGCTCACCCACACCGCGGTCAGCATCACCGTCTGGGCGCGCCCCTCGAGGAGTATCAGCGAGAACGGTGTGTAGGAGCCCGCGATCAGCAGGAAGATGTTGGCGTGGTCGAACCGCTTGAGGAAGTGGTGGGCACGCGGTGACCACCGACCGGTGTGGTAGATCGCGGAGACGGTGAAGAGCAGCAGCGCCGACGCGGCGTACACCGCCGAGGCCCAGCGGGTAGGTGCGGTCGGTGAGAGGGCGACCAGCACGATGCCGGAGGCCAGCGAGAGCGGGGCGGTCGCGAGGTGGAGCCAGCCGCGCAGTCGCGGTTTGACCTCGGCGATCACCTCGGCGATCACCTCATCGACCCGCTCGTGCAGGTCGTCGAGCCGGTCCCGGATGAGGTCGTTCATCTTGCCAAGGTACGGCACGGCGCCAGCCCCGGCACCGGATCGGCGGGGCTACCATCGACGGGTGGCGAGGTGGAAGGACGGTCTGCGGCGGGTTCTCTACCCGGCGTACGAGTCCCGGGTGGCGAAGTTCCTGCCCGCCGACCGGATCCCGCAGCACATCGGGGTGATGCTGGACGGCAACCGCCGCTGGGCGAGGGCCGTGGGCGCGGACACCGCCGACGGATATCGGGCCGGCGCCGACAACATCCGCCCGCTGCTCGGCTGGTGCGAGGAGGTCGGGGTCAAGGTGGTGACCCTGTGGCTGCTCTCGACCGACAACCTCAACCGGCCGCCTGAGCAGCTCACCGGCCTGATGAGCGTCATCGAGGGCGCGGTGGAGTCGCTGGCCGCCGAGCGGCGCTGGCACGTGCACCCCGTCGGCGCCCTCGACCTGCTGCCCGCCTCGACCGCCGCCAAGCTCAAGGCAGCGGAGGAGGCCACCCGCGACATCGACGGGATCCTGGTCAACATCGCGGTGGGCTACGGCGGCCGCCGCGAGATCGCCGACGCGGTCCGCTCGCTGCTGCAGGAGCACGCCGCGGCTGGCACCACGCTGGAGGAGCTCGCCGACGTCATCGACGTCGAGCACATCGCCGAGCACCTCTACACCAAGGGCCAGCCCGACCCGGACCTGGTGATCCGCACCTCCGGCGAGCAGCGCCTCGGCGGCTTCCTGCTCTGGCAGAGCGCGCACAGCGAGTTCTACTTCTGCGAGGCCCTGTGGCCCGACTTCCGCCGCGTCGACTTCCTGCGCGCGATCCGGGCGTACGCCGAGCGCGAGCGCCGCTTTGGCTCCTGATCGGGCCGATGTCCGGGCCCCTGTCGGGGCCCCTGTCCGGGCCCGAAGGCGTCACCTGAGCGTCACCTTTCGTTCGGGCGTGTCGGGTCGGATCGGCTGGATCCGCGGCGTACTTTCGACGCAGTGGCAAGCGGGGAAGCTCGCCACCATCGGGAGGGCCCGTTCGTGAGAGTTCACGACTACATCGCACGGCTTCGACGCTGCGCGCTGGGAGGCCGGCACCCCGGCCTTCGGGCAATGTCCCGGTCCATCTGCGTGAGCTGAACAGGGCCGGGCGAGGGATGCGCGCGGCGGTCGGTGAGGGGTAGCACGTGTCGACCCAGGCTCTGGACTCGTCGAAGAAGCGCTCGGCCCGCAAGAACCCCGAGGACGCGCCCGCGGTGCGCACCTACGTCCTCGACACCAGCGTGCTGCTGGCCGACCCGGGGGCGTTGAAACGCTTCGCCGAGCACGAGGTCGTGCTCCCCGTGGTCGTCATCACCGAGCTGGAGGGCAAGCGGCACCATCCGGAGCTGGGCTTCTTCGCCCGGTCGGCGCTGCGGGCGCTAGACGACCTGCGGGTCAGCCACGGCCGGCTCGACGAACCGGTCCCGGTCGGTGAGGAGGGCGGCACGGTCCGGGTCGAGCTGAACCACACCGACCCCACGGCCCTCCCGTCCGGCTTCCGCCTCGGCGACAACGACACCCGCATCCTGGCGGTCGCCCTCAACCTCGCCAACGAGGGCAACGCGGTCACCCTGGTCTCCAAGGACCTGCCGCTGCGCATCAAGGCGTCGGCGGTCGGTCTGGACGCCGAGGAGTACCGCGCGGAGGCCGTGAGCGACTCCGACACCGGCTACACCGGCCTCGCCGAGCTCGACGTGAGCGCCGACGTCCTCGACGAGCTGTACGCCGACGGCACCGTCGACCTCGAGTCGGCGCGCGAGCTGCCCTGCCACAACGGGCTGGTGCTGCTCTCCGACCGGGGTACGGCGCTGGGCCGCGTCGGCCCCGACAAGCACGTCCACCTGGTGCGCGGCGACCGCGAGGTGTTCGGCCTCCACGGGCGCTCCGCGGAGCAGCGGATCGCCCTGGAGATGCTGCTCGACCCCGAGGTGGGCATCGTCTCGCTCGGTGGCCGCGCCGGCACGGGCAAGTCGGCACTGGCTCTGTGTGCCGGTCTCGAGACCGTGATGGAGCGGCGCCAGCACAAGAAGGTCGTGGTGTTCCGGCCGCTGTTCGCGGTCGGCGGCCAGGAGCTCGGCTACCTGCCGGGCTCGGAGTCGGAGAAGATGTCGCCCTGGGGCCAGGCCGTGTTCGACACCCTCGGCGCTCTCACCTCGCCCGACGTGATCGAGGAGATCCTGGCTCGCGGGATGCTCGAGGTGCTCCCGCTGACCCACATCCGCGGCCGCTCGCTTCACGACGCCTTCGTGATCGTCGACGAGGCCCAGTCGCTGGAGCGCAACGTGCTGCTGACGGTGCTCTCGCGGATCGGGGCCAACTCCAAGGTGGTGCTCACCCATGACGTCGCCCAGCGCGACAACCTGCGGGTCGGTCGCCACGACGGGATCGTGGCGGTCGTCGAGAAGCTCAAGGGCCACCCGCTGTTCGCCCACGTGACCCTCACCCGGTCCGAGCGGTCGCCGATCGCGGCGCTGGTCACCGAGATGCTGGAGAACATCACGCTCTGAAACCCTGTGGCCATAGGGGACTCCTGAGGTTCAAGTGACCCAGGAGTCCCCTGTGGCAAGGGAAGCGAGGCCAATTGTGGTGTTCGGTTTGCACCAGGTCCTCCTATCGGCCACTGTGGTCGTGATCCTTTCGTGACCTGAGCGTCCGGATGCCGCTCCCACGGGTGGCAGGACGTCGGTCCGGAGGGATTCCCCTGCGTCACCGCCCTGTCCTCGACCCCGTGAGTAGTTCCCCTGTGTCGAAGCACCCCAAGCACCTCCCGAAGCACCGCGCGGCCGCGACGCGGACGCATGCCGCGCCCCGGCTCGTGCGCGGCGCCGTGGTCGCCTCCGGCCTCGCGATCGCCGCGACCGGCATGACCGTCTCGGGCGGCGTGCTGAGCGGTCCGTCGGTCCTCGCCGACGCTGACCTGCCCGTCGGGGACCTGCGGGTCGCCAGCAGCGGCACGCGCGACGAGCTCACCACCGCGGACCTCGCCGAGCGCACCGAGCAGGTCTCGCGCTCGGACCGGCGGGACCGTCGTGACGCCGCCAAGCTGGCCACCCTCGACACCGCGCAGGGACAGGCCATGACCCGGACCGAGGACCTCTCCGAGGCCGACCCGCGCGAGATCGGTCGGGCCCTGGTCGCCGAGTTCGGCTTCTCGGCGGCCGAGTTCGACTGCCTCGACTCGCTCTACGTCTCCGAGAGCAACTGGCGCATCGACGCCGACAACCCGACGTCGTCGGCCTACGGCATCCCGCAGGCCCTCACCCAGCTCCACGACCTGCCGGCCGTCTACCTGACCTCGGCCGAGTCGCAGATCCGCTGGGGGCTGGAGTACATCTCGAACTCCTACGGCACCCCGTGCAGTGCCTGGGGCTTCAAGCAGGGCAACGGCTGGTACTGACTGGTGGGACCGGACATGAAAATGTCACCAGTTCGGACCTGAGATGTCACCGGCCTTGTGTCGGCTGGGGCCGTCCCTGTGACCCTTGTTGGGGTGCTGGCGGGATTCCTATTCATTGCGGTGATGAATTGCTCCCACAGCCGGAGGAGACCGTGGCAGAAGAGCCGGTCCACTTGTTCGAGCCGCTTGGCCGGGGTGGCGGCACACCGAGGGTCCATAGCGTGCAGGGCAGTGAGGAGGTCGTCACCGTCGAGGGGATAGAACGTTGCTCGCGGTCCCACGCGTGTCGCCAGTTCCGGAGCCACAGCGACAGCCTCGTTGACTTCAGCACCGACCAGGAAGAGCGGAAATCCTTCTCCTCGTCGGTCGTCGCGACCACGAGCGCGAACCGGCTAAATTCATCGATCACGTGCGTCTCATGCAGGTCGATGACCCGTCCGCCGGGTTTGTCGAGGACAAGCAGGTTCATCGGGCTGCTGTCGGTGGCGTACGTGTGGGCACGATGCGGAATGAACTTGGCGGAGTAGCCGCGCGACCCGACAACACCTGCCCACCCCTGACGTGATCCCGCCACGAGGGACTGGTCAACCAGTCCAAAGCACCTGCGTAAGTGCCGCTCTCCGACGGGCATGGGAAGCCCGTCGGTCTTGCACAGACGCGCGACCTTCGCGACGTTGCCGTTTTGCCGAGTAGAGAACGTCCAAGTGTTCTTCGGTGAGTGCGAACATGCTTCGGCCTTCGCCAACGCCCCTGGCGATGAGCCGACGTACCTGGCGGGTACTCACCTCCAACTCGTCTGCGGCAGCGCGAACGAGCCCGTTCGGAACTTCATTGTATTCGTCGCGGTACCGCTGCAAAGCGCCAACCACAACGGCACGTTCCTGGCCGGAGTTCCGAAGATAATTGGGCACACGCGGGCTTGATCGTCTGCATCGTCGCAGGTCAGGGGCTTGAGGGGTTCTGGAAGCTCGATTTTGTGTAGGCACACGACTTGTGGCGTGTCGCTCGACATGGCTGGCGCTCCGCGGTTGAGTGGTGGGCATGTATCTGCGGGAGACGCGCCGGACGAATCGTGATGGGTCGGTGGTGGCCTACTTGCAGTTGGCGCACAACGAGCGGCACCCGGAGACTGGTAACCCGGTCGCGAAGGTGATCCACAACTTCGGCCGCGCCGAGCATGTCGATCGGCAGGCTCTTGCGCGTCTGGTGTCGTCGATCTCGCGGTTCCTGACCCCAGAGCAGGCGATGAGCGCCGCCGCGGGCGCCGAGGTGGAGATCCTGGACTCGCGGCACCTGGGTGGGGCGTGGACGTTGGACCGGGTCTGGGAACGGCTCGGGATCGGTGCGGCGATCCGCCGGGTCGCGGAGGGCCGGCGCCTCGACGGGGAGGCGGTCGAGCGGGTCGTGTTCGCCCTGGTCGCGCAACGCGCTCTCGAGCCGGGCAGCAAGCTTGCTGGCACCAAGTGGGTCGCCGAGCGGGTCGCGATCGAGGGCTGCGCGGGCTTCACCGACGACGCCGCGTATGCCGCGATGGACTTCCTGCTCGACGCCCTGGAGGAGATCGCCGCCGAGATCTTCGGCTCGGTCGCACACCTGCTCAACCTCGACCTCGACATCCTGTTCGTGGATACGACCTCTACCTATTGGGAGGTCGACATCGCCGACGAGCTGGTCGACCTGGCCGAGGTCGTCGATGACGACGCGATCAGCCGCCCGGTGGAGCAGGGCAAGAGGGCGTTCGGGCACTCCAAGGACTTCCGTACCGACCTGCCGCAGGTGGTGATCGCGATGGCGGTGACCCGCGACGGGGTCCCGGTGCGGTGCTGGACCTTCCCCGGCAACGAGAGCGATCAGCGGATCATCCGCACCGTCAAGCACGACCTGGCCGGCTGGAACCTGCACCGGATGGTGTGGGTCGCCGACCGCGGCTTCGCCTCCGCCGCCAACCGGGCCTACCTCACCAAGGGTGGTGGGCACTACATCCACGCCGAGAAGCTCCGCCACACCAACGGCGAGGCCGCCGCCGCGCTGGCCCGACCCGGTCGTTACCGCAGCGTCGCGGGGAACCTGCGCGTCAAGGAAATCGCCGTCGCCCCCGGCGGCCTGGGTGATGGCGACGACGGCGCGAGGGCGCAACGGTTCGTGGTCTGCCACAACCCCGAACAAGCCGACCGGGACGCGGCGGTCCGCGGCCAGCTGGTCGCGCACCTGGGCACCCTGATCGTCGGATCCGATGGCTGGACCACACGGCGTCGCGACGAGTTCGTCGGATCGCTGAAGACCAAGCCAGGGCTGCGCCGGTATCTGCGCCGCACCGGCGGTGGGCTGCTCCGCCTCGACGCGGCCGCGATCAAACGCGAATCGCACCTGGACGGCAAGTGGCTGATCCGCACCTCCGATGCCACTTTGACCCCCGAGGACCTGGCCGCGGCCTACAAGCAACTCCTCCAAGTCGAACGAGGCTGGCGCGACATGAAGGGCGCCCTCGGACTGCGCCCGGTCTTCCACCACCGCGAGGACCGGATCCGCGCCCACGTTCAACTGTGCTGGCTCGCGCTGCTCCTGCTACGGGTGGTCGAGAACGCCACCGGCGACACCTGGCGCAACATCCGCCACGAACTCGACCGGATGCACCTGGTCACCCTGGCCACCACCGACGGCCAGGTCGCCCAACGCTCCGCCACCACCAACGGCCAGAAGGCCATCCTGACCGCGCTCGAACTCCCCGAGCCCGCCCGGTACTTCGACTTCACTGTGCCCGAGACCACCTGATCCACGCCCGTCACGCGGCTCTGTAGTAACACGACCCCAACCCGCCGTTTCGGCGTTCCCGCAGGTCACAGCCCATATTCGGCCGGTCGTGTGCTCATCATCTTCGGAAGTCCGGCCTCGCGCCTGCTCATGACGACACCCGACGCGGTCGTACCGGGTCCGTCGGCGACGGCGAGATGAGGTGGTGCGACCCGTCGGCGAGACGAGTGTCGCAACGTTCATCGAGCCGAGCGGTACGACCCTGACACCGAGGAAGAGCGGACCTTGTTCCAGTGCGCCTGCCTGCGCGTAACCGAGGGCTTGGTCCAACCAGCCGGGGTCGCACACTCGACGCGCCACGGAGGTCGTCTTGATCTCGTCGAACAGCACAGCCCTCGTCTCAGCGTGTTGCCATGCGACGTCGACCCGCCCGGTCCCGGCGCGATGCTCGGTGGCGAAGCAGCGCCACGGCGCGGCGGGCAGACAAGGCCCGCGAAGATACTCGGCGGCGAAGCCTGCAACGTGGGTCGAGTTGGTGCGGTGCGAACGGCCCGGCGCGCAGATTGCATTCGAGAGCCGCAGGACCAGTTCGACGACCTCGGACTGGTCGAGGCCCGACGCCACGGGTGCGAGCGCTTCGATGACCGCGTGGACAGCGGTTCCAACATCAGCGATGGTGCTGCGCTTGCGGCCATCGAGACGCAACCGAATGTCATGAAGGAGAGCATCGTTCGGCATGCTCTTGGGTGAAGACGACAGACCGCGAATGGATAGAAACATCGGGTTCCCTTGGAGCAGATCGGACGAGGAAGCGTCTGCGGGAACGATGTTCTCCCGCGCAGTCAGGTTCTGTTTGCTGCGCGTGAAACGACGAGCGCGGGCGTCATCGAGGTCGAGGAGCACCGCCTCAGGCTCGTAGTCGCGATCATGTCCGGTACTGTAGACGGGACCGCCGACAGCGTTCATCGGCTGAGTCGTCTCGTTTGGGGGCGAGGTGTGTTCATGCCTTCAAGATTCGGTGGCTCCCTCTCTCAACCGTCCGGAACCGGCTGCGGGGAGGGAGAACGGGTGTTTGCCCACCCCCTGGCAGGAGGGGTGCGACACGGACGGGTCCGACCCCTGTCGGTGTCTCAGCCCGCGAGGGTAAGCAGAATCTGTGCCGGACCCCTCGGCGGCGTATACATTCCCGCAAGTGGCTTCTGGTGTCGGAGACGGTAGTGCTGAAACCCGCGTGTATCCGCGCACCACCAGATATCCGCGTCTCGACTCTGCCTTCCTTGCCGCAAGGATTATGACCGGTGGCGTCGCCGCCGCAGCGCGCTCGCCAAACAATCAGACCTCCCCATCGGCAAGCGCCACCTCAGCGAAATCCACCGCCTCGTCCAGGAGGTCGACCGAGACCTCGGCAGGCTGGCGCGTGAGTACGAATCGGACAAGGCCCGACTTGCCGACAACCTGCACCTCGCGGTCCGCAACACCGGGGTGCTCCTCAACTACCTGAGCCAGCACCTGCCAGACCCCCGTGCCGGATCTGACGACGTAGACCCGGACCAGCCCTGGGCGTACGGTCACCACACGTCACTTCTGTCTTGCAACACTACACAGATTAACGTACGTTAGAGACATGAGCATGACCCGAGTCCCGATGACCACCGCCTCGCGGCGCGGCGTGTCCCGCCTCGCCTCCGACAGTGAGAAGAACCGGGTAGCCCTGACCAGCCACGGTCGAGTCGTGGCGGTCGTTGACTCCGCCGAGCGTCTCGACGCTGATGCCCGCCTCATTCGTGAGTCTGCCGCAGCAGTCCTTGACGCAGCATCTGACTTGGCCTCTTCACGAGGCAAGGTCTTCACCCTCGCCGAGACCTGTCAGAAACTCGGCATCGATCCCGACCGTGTTCGCGCGCGCGCTGATGAACTGCGGAACTCCTGACAGGTGCAGGCAGGCCAAAAGTTCCCGGACGACCAAGCCTTCATCCTGTTCAACGACGCATTCGTCGAATCCCTCGAAAGCCTCACCCCTCAGCAACGCATCGACGTTGTCGCAGAAATTCTCACACTGTGCGAGAACCCTGTCGGTAACCATCCGCTGAGCAACCGGCCCGGTCAGAACCTCGCCGGATGGAACACCCTCGACGTACTCCAGAAGGAGTACCGGGTCGTTTTCGCGAGCCGCGTCGAAGAAGTCGTAGGACAACTCGTTGGGCACATCGAAGTTCTCGTTCTCGGCCCCCGCAAAGACGACGTTGTTTACGACATGGCTGAGGCTCTACGAAGTACCGGGCGGCTCACCGAGGAGGAACTCACCGAAATCTGGGAGGCCCTCGCTCTACTGGACACCGTCGCTGAAGACGTAGGGCTTGACGGATGGGACTACCGTCCAGAGCCCGCACCATCAGGACTGATCAAAGCCGCCGTCGCTGCCGGAGTCCTTGACGAATTGACCGCCAGCGTGCTCACGAAGGACGAGATAAACGCTGCCATGGAACATGGCTGGGACGAGACCGGGGCCCTTGACCCGACTGGGGCACTCGTAGCAGCGCTCCGGCGTGCTCGCAACGGGGTCGAAGCGCTCAACCTGACCCGCATTGTTGCCAACCGAGGCAAACCGCGCTGCGACGCGGTCATGAAGCGCACCCTGAAACGATGTATCCGCCGCAAAGAACATTCCGGCCCACACCGCGCTACCAAATAACCACCCCGGCGCTGAACGACCGCTCCAATCTCCCAGTCCGCAAACAAGACCTGCACGAACTCGCCGATGCCGTGCGCTTCAACCTCGCAGAGTTGGCCTGGCTTTGACCCCGTCTGGTGGACACCTCGTAAGAGAGGATCTTCACCATGCCGCCTCATGGATCCCGTCGACCCAGCCATCACCGAGATCGCCACCCAGACCCTCCTGGACACGACCGGTGTCGTCGACGTCGAGTACATGAGGCTCCGCTGGCTCGGGCACAGGTTGACCGCCGACGCTGCCGTCGTGGTGGACGCAAACCTCGACCTGCTCACCGCACACGGCATCGCCCACGCAGCCGAACAACACCTCGTCACCAACGTCGGCAAACTGTCGCAAGCAACCATCCACGTCAGCCCAGCAGACACTCACGGCAACGCCACGCCTTCCACGACCGACGTCAGCGCCTCCCCCCGACACCACATCGCAGGAACCAGTCGACTCAACACGAATCACGGACCGGACACGAACAGTCACCAGTGACATCTCGTGTCCGAAACTGGTGACATTTTCATGTCCGGTCCCACTGACCCCGCGAGGTCAGCGGGCGGTGAAGACCGTGACGTGCCCGGCGTACTCGCGGGGGCCGTCGAACGCCGGCAGGTCCCACGCGACGTCCCGCTCGGAGGACGACAGGTAGGCCATGGCCGCCGTGTGGTCGGGGAACACCGCCCGGGTCTCGAGGTCCTGACGGCGTACGTCGCCGAAGTGCTGCCGCAGGGCGTCCTCGCCGTTCTCGCTGCTGAAGGCCGTGATCACCGGTCCACCGCCGGCCGCGCGGCGCAGCTCGGCCAGGTGCTCGTCGCCGTTCGTCACCGCGACGAAGGTCCCACCGGGCCGCAGCACCCGACGGATCTCCGCCAGCCCGCGGTCCAGGTCGGGGACGTGGTAGAGCATCCACATCGCGACCACGACGTCGTACGACG
>Ga0136611_10000460_pt1 | contig 26595 bp, 24 predicted proteins | sample AntDrymUQ2232306_2_FD_106645 | JGI IMG/M metagenome (GOLD analysis project Ga0136611, IMG submission 106645) | Polar desert sand microbial communities from Dry Valleys, Antarctica - metaG UQ223 (23.06) | ecosystem: Environmental > Terrestrial > Soil > Desert | place: Antarctica: Dry Valley...
GACCGCGATCGCCGAAGCGGTCGGGATGGACGCCCAGACGGCGATCGACGCTGCGCGGCTCGCGACCGCCGCCGCCGCAAGGATCCCGGCACCCCCACCCGACCCGGTCTACCGGACGCTCGCCGAGGCGGAGCAGGGCGCGCTCCGCCGGTTCAGCCCGCGCCGCTCCTGGCCCGAGCTCGCCGAGCACGACCAGCGGATCGACGGGGCCGACCGGGACCGTGAGAACGTCCGCCAGCGAATCCAGGATCTCCGCGCGCAGCTCACGCTCGCGACCGTTCAGGACGAGCGGCGTCTCGTCGACTGGTTGCGGGAGGAGCGGGGCGCACGACCGGAGCCGAGCGCGCCCGCGCTCGAGCAGGAGCTCGCCCAGGCCGAGGCTGAGCTCGACGCGCGAGCCAGCATCGTCTCCGAGCTCGAGGCCGAGAAGGAGAAGTTCGTCGTCAAGCATCGCCGGCGGCTCCTCACCGACGCGACGGAGGCAACCGAGGCCGCCCGCGTCCGCTACCTCGAGGCGATCGACAGCCTCGCCAGCCTGCGGGAGGAGATCCGCAACGCCCGCCAGGCCGCGATCTACGCGCAGATTTTCCCATCCGCGCTCACCGGAAGCGAGCCGCCCACCAGCCTGATCGCCGGTCGGCTCGACGTCATGCGCCGACTGATCCCCGGCCTCAGTACCACCCTCGAGCTCGGCGGGATCCTGGCGCTACTCCGCGCGGACGCACGCTACTGCGCGACCGCCGCGACCGGCGAGCAGGCCTCCCTGATCGCAGGCCACGATGTCACCCAGCCCACGGCCACGCAGGGCGGAGCCGTCTGGACTGCGACCGACGAAGGCATTGAGGCCGAGCGAGCCGAGCGGAAAGCAGCGCTCGAACGCTACCGACGCGACAACTGGGGCGCCGACCCCGCATGACGCTCGCGCACCTCGACCACGCCGGCCACGTTCACCCCGGCACCCGCGCCACCTGCCCAGCTTGCAAGCGACCCGAACGGATCCGATCGAGCGGAGCATGGCAACGAGCACGAGCACAAGCACGCGCCCGAGACGGCCACCAGTGCACCCGCTGCGGCGCAACAACCAAGCTCGGCGTCCACCACCTGCGCTCGCTCGCGAGCGGCGGCACAAACCAGCTCACGAACCTGACGACGCTCTGCGCGCCCTGTCACGCGCAAGTCGAGCACGCACCCGCGGTTTTTGGACTGAGACACCCGGCCCCCATTCCCCGCCTCGTTTCGGACGGATTTCGTGGTGGCTGAGGGGGTGTCGCCGAAAGACGGCCGGGAAGACGCGCGCGAGCGGTATCTCGCGGCAGTCGCGCGGAGAGCCCTGATCGAGGCTGAGTGGCTCGAGCTCGGCTCGCCGGTGACGTCGAAGGGTGGCGCGACGGGGCGGGCGCTTGTGCCGCATCCGTTGCTGAAGACGCTGGCGGAGGCGGACGGGCTGTGCGATCGGCTGGAGCGCTCGTTGTCGCGTCGGCCGGCTGCGGGGCGGCCGCCGGGTTCGGAGTCAGCACCGGATCGGGTGGCTCCGCCGCGGGTTCGTCGGCTGCGTTCGGCGTGAGCGGCCTCGAGTACGCGGCCGGCACCGCCGTCGATCATTTCGCGTGGTGGTGCGAGACGCATCTCGTGCAGTCGGTCGATCAGTTCGCGGGGGAGCCGTTGCGGCTGGAGCCGTGGCAGCTCGAGTTCATGGCGGAGGCGCTCGCGGTCGACGGGGAGGATCGGCCCTACTGGCAGTCGATCGCGCTCGTCGTCTCCCGGAAAAACGGGAAGACGATGCTGCTCGCCGCCTATGCGCTCTGGCGGCTCCTGAACGATGAGGGCCAACCGGAGATCCTGCTCGCGGCGGCATCCGATCGGCAGGCAGGCCGGCTGTTCGAGGCGGTCCTCTCCTACGCGCGCCGAAACCGGGAGCTGCTCGAGCGTCTGCATCTGCGCGAGTACATCGGGGAGATCGCGCGCGTCGACGGTGGCGGGAAGATTCTGCGGATGGCGAGCGACCCGAGCACGTTGCACGGCTACTCGCCGAGCCTTGTTGTCTGCGACGAGCTGCACGCCTGGACGAAGCCGAACCACCGCCGCGCCTGGAGCGCGTTGACGACGGCGGGCGGGGCGCGCCGCTCGACGCAGGTGTTCACGATCACGACCGCGGGGGAGGCGCAGGAGCGGCAGGAGTCGATCCTCGGCCGGCTGATCGACGGGAACGAGGAGCGCGGTGAGCTCGAGCGAGCACCCGGCCTGACCGTCAGCCGCAACCACGCGGCGCGCACCCTGATCCGCAACTATTCCGCCCCGACCACCGATCCCCATGATGTCGCGGCGCTGAAGCTCGCGAACCCGGCCTCCTGGATCGGCGAGGACTACCTTCTACGGCAGGCCGAGAATCCCGAGCTGACCGGCTCCGAGGTGCTCCAGTACCACGGGTGCGTCTGGGCGGCCGGTGTGAACGCCTGGCTCGACCCGGCCGCCTGGACGGCCTGCCACGGGCCCGGGATCGGACCGGAGGCGGGCGCGGACGTGTTCGCCGGCGTCGACATCGGACTCGTCGACGACACCTCGGCCGTCTCGCTCGCCTGGACGCTCGACGACGGCCGGATCGGTATCAGCTCCCACGTCTGGGCCGCACGGAAGGACGCGACCGCGCACGAGCACGTCTCCGGGGGCGTCATCGACCTCGAGCTGATCGAAGAACACCTACGCGAGCTCGACGGCCGCTACCGGCTCACCGTGGTCTACGACCGCAGGTTCTTCGAGCGCTCCGCGGCGCTCCTCTCCCAACAGGGCTTGAGGGTCGTCGAGCTGACCCAGCACTCGAGCACGATGGCCGACGCGTACGAGAGCTTCCACCAGGCGGTGCTCGGCGGCACGCTCGCCCATCCCGGCGACCCGGTACTGACCGCGCACACGTTGGCGGCGCAGGCGCAGCGGACAGACCGCGGCTGGAAGCTCTCGAAGATCCGGCAGAGCCGGAAGATCGACGCGCTCATAGCCGCCGTCATGAGCCACCACATCCTCATCCAGAACCACGGCGGCGCGAGCGTCTACGACGAACGCGGCGTCATCGAAGTCTGAGACCCGTCTCGTCCGGCCGTGCGGTCAGACTTGCTTTCATGGATACGAAAGCGGAGCGGCGGCGGCGCGCCGTTGAGCTCTATCGGCAAGGACTACCGATCAAGGCCGTAGCCGCGGAGCTCGGCTGCGCGCTCAGTACCGCGTGGAGCGACCTGAAGGCGGAAGGCGTCGAGTTCAGGCATACGAACGAGCCGCAAACCGAGCCGAGGGAGTGCTCGCGCGAGGGATGCGAGAACGTGTTCCGGCCGACCGCGGTGCAGCTTCGCAACGGGTACGGGAAGTTCTGCTCGCGCCAGTGCGACCATGAGGCACACCGCAAGTACGCGAAGCCTGCGGAGCGCGTGTGCGCTCGCGACGCTTGCGAGGAGCCCTTCACACCGACCGGCTCGAACGTCCACTACGGCTGGGGCAAGTTCTGCTCGAACCGCTGCTCGGCTCTCTCGACCTCGGCGCACCAGAAGAGGAAGGGTGACACCGTAACCTGCGAGCAGTGCGGCAAGGCGTTCTGGCGTTACGACTGCGAGATCAAGACGAGTGAGCGGCTTTTCTGTGGGCTCTCGTGCGCCAACAAGTACCGCTGGAAGAACAACATCGCGATCTCGGACGACGTCGTCAGCCTCATCTCGGGACGGGCGCGGCAGAAGTGGAAGGGCCGCTGGAACGGGCACAAGGGGGCCGCCGCGGGAATCGAAGCGGGCAGGATGAAGGGCGGCCGGACGCCGGTCATGAGCACTCAGGAAGCTAAGGAGTGCTGGCGCTTGCACGGGGAGGGGCTGAGTGCGCGGAAGATCGCGGCCGCAGTGTTCGGCAACGAGCTGCTCTACAAGCGCGTGACCCGCCTTGTGAACGTCGCGAAGTAAAAGCAGCGCCCGGTTTTGAGCCGGAACCCCCCTTACCGCTGAGCCGGAACCCCCCTTCCTGAGCCGGAACCCCCCTTCCCGACGCCGTGACACTTCGTCGCGGCAATGGAAAGCGTCCACCCACCCGATCGGCCTGCGTGTGAATACCCCCGGTGCCGCGACTGCGGCAGCCGAGCTCCGAGCGAGGAGCTTCTCGAGCGTCACCGGCTGAGGCGCTGCGTCGGCCCCGTTACCGGCCGCCACGTCATCGCGCGACGCCTGAACGCCGCTGAGCGCGCTGAGTTCGTCCGACTGTTGCGCCAGGGGAGAACGTCATGACCGATCACGAGATCGTCACCCACCTGCCGGTCGTCCCAGTGCGCGAAAAGCGACAGAAGCGCGAAAAGGGTCAGAACGATGATTCAGCGGGGGCTTTTCGCGCTTTTAGCGCTTATCGCGCAGGCGAGTGGAACCCGCCCACGCTCGAGCCCGAGGCCCGCCAGGGACTCGCGGGCTTGTGGGCCGAGGCGATGGAGCCCTTCACGGAGGCGTCCTCGGTCGGGGTCCTCGTCTCGACCCTGATCGGGTTCGGATCCGCGGTCGGACGGTCTCCTTACGTGCAGGTGGGAGCGACCCGACATCACGCCCACGACTTCGCTGCGCTCGTCGGTCCGACCGCGACCGGCCGCAAGGGCGACGCGATGAAGCTCGGCCTCCGCCCGATCCAGCACGCCGACGCGGACTGGGCACTGCGGGTTGTCCGTGGCTTCGGTTCGGGGGAGGCGCTGATCGAGGAGGTCGCCGACCCGGACCCCGGCGACGAAAGCGCGGAAGGCGCGAAAAGCCTCTCGGTCGACAAGAGGATCTGTATCTACGAGGACGAGCTCGCGCACCCGCTCGCGGTCGCCGCCCGGGAAGGATCGACGCTGAGCCAGAACCTTCGCAGCGCCTGGGACGGGTCCAGGATGGAGAACCGAACGAGGGGTCGGCGGAAGCTGATCGCCACGGACGCGCACGTCTCCGCGCTCGCCGCGATTACCCCACAGGAGCTGCTCCGCCGCTGCTCCGAGACCGAGATCGCGAACGGCTTCCTGAACCGGTTTTTGCTCGTCGCGGTCAAACGATCGCAAATCCTTCCCAACCCGCGCCCGATCCCCGGCGACATCGAGCTCGAGTACGTGACCGCGATCCAGGAAGCGCTCGAGGCAGCACGCAGGACGACGGAGATGCGGCGCGACAACGAGGCCGCGGAGGTCTGGGCCTTCGCCTACGAGAACGAGCTCTCGGTAGACCGCTACGGGCTCGCCGGGTCTGCCTGCTCCCGCGCGGAGGCGCACACCCTGAGGTTGAGCATGCTCTACGCACTGATCGACAGCTCGAGCGTGATCCGTGCGCAGCACGTGAAAAGCGCGCTGGCGGTGTGGCGGTACTGCGAGCAGAGCGCCTACATCGTTTTCGGCGACCGTCTCAGCGACGCCGACGCGGACACGATCCTGGACGCGCTCCTCGATGCCGGCGACAAGGGGATGACGAGGAGCAAGATCCGCGACCTGTTCTCCCGGCACCGAGCCGCTGCAGAGATGGACAACACGATCGGCCGACTCGTCGAGATGGGCCTGGTCGTGGACGAACTTCAGCCGACGCTCGGACGGTCCGCGACCCGCTACTGGCACAGCGACTTCTCGACAGGACACGCGACGTGACCATCCCGACACCGAACGTCGGCGATGACACGCGCTCCACCGAGAACGTCGCGGAGGGGACACGGTGAGCGCGCCACACTCGTGCTCGACTTGCCACCGTCCCGTCCGCCGACGCAGGTTGTGCGGTCGTTGCAGCTACGTCGCCTCGGGCGGAGTCGTCCGGTCGGCGCGAGCGAAGAAGTGGCAGAGGTTCTCGCCTGCACGGTGGGGTGCGTTGCCGCTCGGCGAGGAGCCGTCGTCATGACGGATCGTCTGCTCGAGGCGGCGGAGGTGGCTAAATCGCTGGAGTTGGTCGTGCCGAACGGGGGACGCCCCAAAGGGCTCGTCCGCTACAGCCCGCGGGCGGGCAGGAAGATCGTCGCCGCCCGCATCATGGACGTCCTCGAGCGGATGCGAGCAAGCGACGCGCTTCCGATCGGCCCTCGCGCCGTCGGCTATCGGCTGAAGGAGCTCTATCCGGGGGAGTACACGAAGGACGACTTCCCGATGATCAACGAGATCATCACGAGGCTGACGCAGGCGAGTCTCGTGCCGTGGGAGTGGGTCTCCGATGGTGCCGCAGTCACCTACGAGGCGAATGGCTGGGCGTCGCCGGCGAGCTTCCTGCAAGGTGTCCCCGACACCTACGACCGCGACCGCCGTGAGAGGCAACCGCTCGTCGTCGAGGTCTTCACGGAGGCACGGGAGACGCTGCCGCTGATCAGACGCGTCGCATCCGAGCGCGGAGTCACGGTCTACTCGGGATCAGGGTCGAATGGCCCGAGCCTCGCCCTCAAGGTCGCAGCACGGGCGCTCACGCGGGCTGTTGACTATGAGCAGTCCACCCTGATCCTGGGGATTTGCGACTTCGACCTCTCCGGACTCCGCAACGTCCTCAGGCCGCACCTCGAGCATGTTGGCGCATTCCTGTACGGCACCTCCGACAACGAGGAAGTGCTCTCCTACCACGGCCTCCAAGCGAGCGAGATCGACGCCAAGGTGTCGTTTCGGCACCTGGCGCTAACGCCGGAGCTCGCGCACGGCATCGTCACCGATCGGGAAGACCGGGAGCGGATCGTGACCTACATCGCCTCCGGCGTCGACGTCTGGACGCGGGATCTCAGCTTCCTCGAGGGAATACAGAAGGTCGAGACGGAAGCCCTCGACCCGATAGAGCTCCGACGCGTCGTCGTGGAGGCGATCGAAGACGCGATCGACGCTAAGGCGTTAGAAGACGTCGTCGCCGAGGAGGAGACCGAGCGCGAGGACATCCGCTACCGGCTCAACGAGATCGCCGATTCCATTGGAGGCACCCCGTGACCGACCGGCTGCCGGAGCTGCTCGACACCAAGGGCCTTCAGGCCGAGCTCGGCGTCACCCGCGCAGCCGCCGAGGCGATCATGCGCCGGCTGCCGATCGTGCAGATCGAGGATCTCCGGAAGGTCTACGTCCGGCGCTCCGACGTGGCCGGGTACCTCGAGTCGAGGACGTTCGCGAAGGATCAGGTGCCCGCGTGAGTGTCAGCATGCTTGACAGCCCTTGGCGCGCAGTGCACAATGGGTGTCAGGATGCCTGACACGAACGACTGGTACAGGCTATTCACAGAGAACGCGGTTCGCCGGAACGCCGCGAACCACGAGCTCGTCAGGGCTCGGTGCGAACTGACAGAACTGCTCGTGCAGGGGCAGGCCGCCGGCCTCACGGTTACGTATATGACGCAGCTCGCCCATGTGTCTCGAGAGACGGCTCACAAGCTCCTGCGTGAGGAAGCGCAGGTGCGAGCTGATGGCTAGCTCGTCGATCACGACCCGGATCACGAAGACCGGCGAGCGCCGTTACGTCGTCCGCTACAGGCGCGGCGGTCGCGCCTACCCGATCGAGCATGGCGGCTCGTTCCGGACGATGAAGGACGCGCGCGCTCGACGGGATCTGATCGCGGGGGAGTTGGCCGCCGGACGCAACCCGGACCTCGTGCTGCGAGCGCTCCTCGTCCAGCCGAGCGTCGTGACGTTCGCGGCGGTCGCGGAGCGCTATCGGGCGAGTCGGGTCGACATCGGCGACGAGACCCGGAAGAACATGCTCGCGCACTTCGCCTCGATCCTGCCGACGTTCGGCACCCGAGACCCCGCGACCGTCACGACCGCCGACGTCCAGGAGTGGATCGTGTCGCTGACACTGAAGCCGTCCAGCATCCGCCGCTACCTCGCGACCCTCCGGGCGGTGCTCGACTTCGCGGGCGTCGACCCGAACCCGGCCCGCGACGGCCGCGTCCGGCTACCGCGGGAGGAGAGCGTTCCCGTCGACCCGCCGAGCGCGCAGGACGTCGACACGATCATCGCGAACGTCCCGGCCCGCTGGCGCCTGCCGCTCAGGGTCCTCGAGCAGACCGGGATGAGGATCGGGGAGCTCACCGCGCTCGCCTGGGGTGATGTCGACGAGACCGGTCTCCGGTTCCGGGTGAAGGCGGGGAAGACCGCGGCCGCGCGCCGTTGGGTGCAGGTGCCCGAGTGGGTGATGATCGAGGTCGCCGGCCTCTGCCCGCGTGAGGACCGCACGCCCGACCGCCGGGTGTTCCTCGGGTTCTCCGCGGACGTCGCCAAGAACGTCATGGCGCGTGCTTGCAAGGCGGCCGGGATCGTCCATCGGCATCCGCATGACCTCCGTCATCGCTACGCCTCGATCCAGATCAGCCGGGGCGTACCGGTGACCACGGTCGCGGCGCAGCTCGGACACTCCAGGAAATCGATGACGCTCGACGTCTATTCGCATGTCATGGTCGAGTGAAAACCGTCGTCTAACGCTGTAGCGGTGTGGTCTCGGTGTGGTCTCGAGCCATACCGGGATCACGAAATCCCTGCAAACCAGGATGCTGGCGGTTTCCGGCTCGAAATCGGATCGTGGCCGGACTCTGCGCAGCGACTCTGGTCGTCGAGGCGCGAGAACGCAGCGGGGCGCTGATCACGTGCGACCTTGCGCTCGAGGAGGGCCGTGAGGTGTTCGCCGTCCCGGGGGAGATCACGAGTGGGCTCTCCAGCGGCTGCAACGCGCTCCTCCGTCTCGGTGCAACTCCATGCACGGGAGCCGCCGATGTCCTGGAGAGCTTCGGCCTCGAGGGGCCCTCCGAACCGGAGCTTGCGTTGAGCCCCCTCGCTGCCGCCGTGCTCGAACGCGTTCGCACGGCACCCGCGACTGCGGACGAGCTCGCGCGCGGCACGGGCCTGGGCGCGGGGGAGCTAGCGGCCGTGCTCACCGACCTGGAGCTCGGTGGGGTCGTCTTCGTCGAGGAGGGGCTGGTTCGTGCTGGCTAGCATCGCCTCGTGGCCGATTCGCTCTGGCTCGAGGAGCCCGCCCCACCGCTCGGGTCGAGACGACTCGATCGTCCACCCGACGTCGAGATCGTCGGAGGCGGCGTCACCGGCTGCTCCTGCGCGCTCACGCTCGCGAAGGCGGGCCTCGGCGTGCGCCTGCACGAGGCTCGCACGATCGCCGGGGGAGCGAGCGGCCGAAACGGCGGATTCGCGCTCCGCGGCGGGGCGATGGCGTACGACGAGGCGCGAACGTCACTCGGTTCCGAGCGGGCACACACCCTTTGGGAACTGACCGAACGCGGGCTCGACTCGATCGAGGAGCTCGGCGGGGACGCCTTCCGGAGGACGGGCAGCCTCCGACTCGCCGCCGACGAGACCGAACTGGGAGAGATCGAGGCCGAGTACCGCGCGCTCGAGCAGGACGGATTCGCCGTCGAGTGGATGCGCGATCTCCCGGAACAACTGCGGGGATTCACGGGAGGGTTCCGGCATGTTCCCGATGCAGCGATCCAGCCCGCCCGCTGGGTTCGCCGTCTCGCCCAGCGAGCGGCAGCGGCGGGCGCAGAACTCCGAGAGCACTCAACCGTGGAATCGCTCGAGGCATTGGAGGCAGCGCAGATCGTCCTGGCGACCGACGGCTACACGCACGGACTCCTCCCGGAACTCGACGCCGTCATCCTCCCCGTGCGGAATCAGGTCGTCGTCACGGAGCCGCTCGACGAGCTTCTTTTCCCCTTCCCGCACTACTCGCGTCGCGGCTTCGACTATTGGCAGCAGACGCCGGATCGCCGGCTCGTCGTCGGAGGCAAGCGGGACTCGGATCCCGACGTGGAGCGGACCAGTGAGGAGGCTCTGACACGGCCGATCCAGGATGAGCTCGAGCGTTTCGTCAGGGATCTCGTCGGCAAGCTGCCGCCGATTACCCACCGCTGGTCCGGGATCTTCGGGTCGAGCCCGGACGGAAGGCCGCTTGCGGGCCGCATACCGGGTCAGGAGCGCGCGTGGGTGGCTGCCGGATACTCGGGGCACGGCAACGTGCTCGGCTTCGTCTGCGGCCGAATGGTCGCGGAAGCGATCCTTGGAGCACCGCCGGTGGAACTCGAGCTCTTCGACCCGGCTCGCGTGCTCTAGAGGGGGATCCGCACGAGGTCGAGCTGGTCGGCGCGGGCCAGCGCCGCTTTCGCGATCGCCAGATCCTGGATCGCGAGGCCGGTCGAGTCGAACAGGGTGATCTGCTCGGAGCTGTCGCGGCCGGACGCGCTCCCGGCGAGCACCGCCCCGAGCTCCGTTACGTCCCCGCGCGAGATCGCTCCGGACTCCACCGCCGCCGCGAGCTCACCACCGTGACTCGCCTGCTCCCACTCGTCGCAGAAGAGCTTCGCCCGGGCCATCTCGGCAACCGCGATCTCGGCCTTCCCCGGCCCGTCGGCACCGATCAGGCTCACGTGCTGGCCCGGCGCGAGCGAGCCTTCTTGGAGGAGTACCTTTTTGCCGGGTGTCACCGTGACGAGGAGATCCGCGGTGAGCGCCTGGTCGAGGCTTGCCGCCACATCGGCGCCGAGGTCGCCGGCGGCGGCTGTAGCCCGAGCCGGATCGAGATCCCAGACCGCGACCGCTCGACCCCGCGCGAGGAACGTGCGAGCGGCGGCGCGGCCGTTGATCCCTACCCCCACGACAGCGGCGCTCTCGGCATCCGCACGACCGAGCACGTCCGCTGCAATCACCGCGGCAGCACCGGTCCGGAGTGCCGTGACCGAGCCGGCATCGAGGATCGCCTCCACGACCCCAGTGTCCGCGTTCGAGAGCACAACGAGGCCGCTGACCGTCGGAAGCCCCCGCGCGGGATTGCCCGGAAACGACGTCACCCACTTGAGCAGCGCGTGGCCACCTCCGAGCGCCGGCATCGCCCGGAAATCACCGGCCGGATAGTTGGTCACGTACAGCTTCGGTTGCATCGTCCACTCGCCTCTGGCGTGGGCCAGGAACGCATCCCGAACGGCGTCGTATGCCTCCGCGGGCGGCACGGCCGCCTCGACGTCGCGAGCGCTGAAGAACGGCACCATCTGTGGAAGCCTAGTCACGAGGTTGGCACGAATTTGTGGCACTTCCGTGCTTGCGCTCCAGCGATCATTGCCCCACCCAAGGGTGGGGGGTGGGCGGTGGGGACCAGCGTCTTACCACCAACGAGCTCGCTGCCCGTCGCCTAGAGCGCCTTCACCGCGGCCGTCAGGCTGAGAACCGAGTCCTTGGCGTCCCCGAACAGCATCTGGGTCTTCGGATCGAGATAGAGCTCGTTGTCGATTCCCGCGAACCCAGGGCTCATCCCTCGCTTGAGCACGATCACCGCGACGGCGTGATCGACGTCGAGGATAGGCATTCCGTAGATAGGGCTGCCCGGTGAGTCGCGCGCGGCCGGGTTCGTCACATCGTTGGCGCCGATCACGAGCGCGACGTCCGTCCGCGGGAACTCGGGGTTGATCTCCTCCATCTCCTGCAGCTGCGTGTAGGGCACGTTTGCCTCGGCGAGGAGCACGTTCATGTGACCGGGCATTCGCCCCGCCACCGGATGAATCGCGTAGCGCACGTCGACGCCGCGATCCTCGAGGAGCTCGGCGAGCTGGCGGACATCATGTTGGGCCTGCGCGACGGCGAGCCCGTATCCGGGCACCACCACAACGCGCTGGGCGTAGTTGAGCATGATCGCGACGTCGTCCGCGGTCGTCGCGCGAACCGTCCGGCCGTCGTCGCGCACGGGTGCCGCAGATCCCGCACCTGCGGCAACTTGGCCGAAGGCGCCGAAGATCACGTTCCCGATGCTGCGGTTCATCGCATTCCCCATCAGCAAGGTCAGCAGCGTTCCCGAGGCGCCGACGAGCGCGCCGCTGACGATCAGGACGTTGTTCTCGAGCTCGAATCCGGTCGCGGCGGCAGCGAGCCCGGTGAACGCATTCAGCAGCGAGATCACGACGGGCATGTCTGCTCCGCCGATCGGGAGCACGAAGAGGGTGCCGAAAGCGAGGGCGCCGACGATCAGCGCCAGCAGCAGCCATTCCCGCTCTGCTCCCGCAACGATTGCGACCCCGCAGGCGATCGCGCCCGCCAGGATCAGCCCGTTCACGACCTGCTGGCCGGGATAGGTGATCGGCCTGCCCTGGATCAGCTCCTGCAGCTTCGCAAAGGCGACGAGCGAGCCTGCGAACGAGACGCTGCCAATCAGCGCGGACAGCCCAATCGCGATCGCGACGTCCGTGGCGAGATCGCCGTCGGTTGGCGCCCGGTTGTGGAACTCGGCCAGCGAGACGAGTGCCGCGGCGCCGCCCCCGACCCCGTTGAAGAGCGCCACCATCTGTGGCATCGCGGTCATCTTCACGCGCCGAGCCCCGACGAGTCCGAGGGCTGCCCCGATCGCCATTCCGATCGCGATCAGCCCGTATCCGACCACCTCCGTCTGGGCGAACGTGACCGCGATCGCGAGCAGCATCCCGGCCGCGCCGATCTGATTCCCACGCCGCGCACGAGTCGGAGAAGAGAGGAAGCGGAGCGCGAGGATGAAGCTGACGATCGAGACGAGGTAGAGGAGGTCAGTCAGGTTTTCGCCCACGCGGCTCCCGTTTCTTGAACATCTCGAGCATCCGGTCGGTGACCACGAAGCCGCCGACGACGTTCGCCGTCGCGAGCACGACCGCCACGAAACCGACGACGCGGGTCAGACCGTCCGCGTCTTCCGTTCCGGCGACGAGCATCGCGCCCACGATCACGATCCCGTGGATCGCGTTGGTGCCGGACATGAGCGGCGTATGGAGGAGCGGCGGCACCTTCGAGATCACCTCGACCCCGAGGAAGATCGCGAGCACGAGGATTGTGAGCTCGATCACCAGCGTCGCGTCGTGGCTCATGCCGCCACCTCCCGGCGCGTCACACAAGCTCCGGCGGTTATCTCGTCCTTGAAGTCGAGCGCGATCTGCCCGTCCGGGGCGAGGTGCTGGAGGAGCGCCGAGACGTTTCGGGCGTAGAGTTGGCTCGCGTGGTAGGGCATCGTTGCCGCCAGGTTGGTCAACCCGACGATCGTGACGCCCTCGCGCACCACTTCGGCTCCCGGCTCGGTCAGCTCGCAGTTGCCGCCTGTCTCGGCTGCGAGATCGACGATCACCGATCCGAGCCGCATTCGGCACACGGCCGTCGCAGGGATGAGACGCGGCGCGGGGCGCCCCGGAACAAGCGCGGTCGTCACGACGACGTCCATGTCGGCGATCCGCTCCTCGAGCGCGCTTTGCTGTTGCGCCTGCTGCTCCGGGGTCAGTTCGACGGCGTAGCCGCCTTCGGTCTCGGCGCCGCGGACGCCGAGGTCGAGGAAGGTCGCACCGAGGCTCTCGACCTGCTCCTGGACGACGGGGCGGGTGTCGAAGGCAGAGACGACCGCGCCGAGTCGCCGGGCGGTGGCGATCGCCTGCAGGCCCGCGACACCGGCGCCGAGCACAAGGACCTTCGCGGGCGCGACGGTCCCGGCTGCGGTCATCAGGAGCGGGAAGAGCCGAGGCAGACGGTCGGCTGCGAGCACGACGGCCTTGTAGCCCGCGACGGTGCTCTGCGAGGAGAGTGCGTCCATCGACTGCGCGCGCGTGATTCGCGGGATCGACTCCATCGCGAACGCATCGATTCCCCTGGCGGCGAGGCGTTCGATCCCGGCGGGATCCCCGAGCGGATTCAGGAAGCCGATCAAGACCGTTCCGGACGCGATTCCCTCCAGGTCGTCCGCGCTCGGTGGTGCCACGCGCACGACTGCGCCCGCGTCGTCGAGCAGATCGTCGCGACCGCTCACGCGCGCGCCTACGTCGGTGAACGCCGCGTCCGTGAACCCGGCGGGCTCTCCGGCTCCGCGTTCGATCGAGATCTCGAAACCCGCCGCGATCAGGCGTTTGGCGGAGTCCGGAACGAGCGCGACGCGCCGCTCGCCGGGGGCCGTCTCTTTAGGCACAGCGATCCGCACGCGCGCACTCTACGGGGGCTGCCGAGGCGGAGCAGCGACATCGGGAGAAGGGAACCGGCGTCGGCTCTGGAAGTGTCGCCACTGTGTCCCTGCTCGCAACGTTCTCGGCCGCGCTCGAAGCGCGTGACCCGTATCTCCGGGGTCACTCCACCAGGGTCACGGCGTTCGCCGAGGGGCTCGCGGTCACGCTCGGCTGGGGAGTTGAGCGGATCGAGACCCTCCGGCTGGGCGGCTCGCTCCACGACGTCGGCAAGATCGCGGTCAACGCCAGCGTCCTGCGTAAGCCAGGGCCGCTCGACGAGTCGGAGCTGGCCCAGATCCGAACGCATCCGAGCGCAGGGGCGCGGCTGATCGAGGGGGTGGAAGGCCTCCGGGCCGCTCTGCCGTACGTGCTCTACCACCACGAGCGCTGGGACGGAACCGGCTATCCGACTGGCAAGGCCGGGACGGACATCCCCGCTGAGGCGCGGCTTCTCGGCGTCGCCGACGCCTTCGACGCGATGACCTCGGCGCGCGCGTACCGGCCAGCTCTCACCGTCGGTCGCGCGCTCGACGAGGTCGAGTCTTGCGCCGGGACGCAGTTCGACCCCGAGCTCGCGAAGGCCTTCGTGGACGGGTGGCGCAACGGCACGATCTGCGGCGAGAAACCGCTCGCCGCTGCGGGTTAACAAATCCCTGAACCTTATCCAGGTTTCGGCAAATATTTCGAGGGGAGGTAAAGAGGTGGCTGGCCGCCATTTTCGTCATGCAATGAAGGGAGTTCCACCAATGTCTTATCTGCCGCCCCTCGCAGAGCTCGATCAGGACGGTGCGATCCAGGAGACCGCCGAGAAGGTTGCTCCTGAGACCCGCTCCGCGTTCCTGAAGAAGGCCGGAGTCGGCCTCGGTACCCTCGCCGTCGGCAGCGCGTTTGCCGGTGCGATCCCGAGCGCCGCCCGTGCTCAGGCGATTCCCGCGAGCGACATCGCCATCCTGAACTTCGCGCTCACCCTCGAGTACCTTGAGGCCGAGTTCTACGCTCAGGCGAACCGGAACAAGATCTTCGGCTCGAGCAAGGAGCTCTTCCGGTTCTCGCAGGTCGTCGCAAACCACGAGAACACGCACGTGCTCTTCCTCCGCCGCACCCTCGGTGCGAAGGCCGTCGCGAAGCCGAAGTTCGACTTCAAGGACACGGTCACCGACGTCGCCAAGTTCGCCGCCACCGCTCAGGCCCTCGAGGACACGGGCGTCCACGCCTACCTCGGCCAGGTGCCGAACATCAAGACGAAGGCCGTGCTCCTCGGTGCAGGTCGGATCCTTCCGGTCGAGGCCCGTCACGCGGCCTGGATCCGGGACATCCGCTTCTCGGGCGGCACGACGTCCCCGACGACGCCGGCTCCGGCCGCGTTCGAGGACGGCTTCACCAAGGCGAAGGTCCTGGGGATCCTCAACGCCACCGGCTTCATCGTCGGCTAGCACTACCACCACGACTGCAGTTCGCGGGGCGGCCTACGGGTCGCCCCGCTGTCGTTCTTAGAGCGAAGCCCAGATCTCGAGCTTCGAGCGCGTCCGCCGGATCACGTCGTCGGTGAACTCGGTCGAGCCGGCGTGACCGCCGAGGTCTGCCGTGCGCACACCTTCCGAGACCGCCTCGAGACACGCCTCGCGAATCGCCCGACCCGCCTGCTGGGCCGTCTCGTCGGCGTGCGAGAGGAGCGCCGCTCCGGCGAGAATCATCGCCATCGGATTGGCGACGTCTTTGCCGAACAGCGCGGGCGCCGTTCCATGGGCGGCCTCCGCCATCAGCGCTCGCGGCACGTAGTCCTCGTCGAAGGCGACGAGCAACGACTCGGAGCCGGCGATCGAGCCGAAGAGCGGGAGCACGAGGTCGGAGAGGATATCGCCGTCGCGGTTCAGCGCCGGGATCACGAGCGGTGCGCCCGTGTTCTTGAGCAGTAGCGCGAAGGTCGCATCGATCAACTGCGGCTCGTACGGCACGTCCGGATGCCTCTCCGCCGACGCATCCATCTCCTCCTTCAGCATCCCTTCGTACGTCGGACTGACCGTGTACTTGGGTCCTCCGAAGACCTTTGCGCCCATCCGCTCCGCCTGACGGAACGCGAACTCGGCCACCGATCGGCAGATCCGGCGCTCGATGCGCTCGGTTCGGAATGCGACCTCGTTCTCGCCTTCACCTTCGCGCCATTCCTTGGCGCCGTAGGCGTCGCCAACCGCCATCCGCACGACCGAGATCGGCGCGTGCGCGCCACCCACCGGGACGACCCCCGGGATCCGACGGCCCGTGCGAACGATCACCTGGCCGCCGATCTCCTCGCGGAGGATCCGGTTCGGCGAGCCGACGTCGTCGCGGGTCTCCGGGGTCACCGTCGCCGCCTTGAGTCCGAGGCCGGCGTCTCGAATCGCGATCGCGGCCTCGTGCACGACGCCGTTGTCCGTCTCGCGGCGCTTCGCGAGCGAGAGATCGAAGCGGGGGAGTGCGAGCTCGATTCCGATCACGTCCGGCGCGAGGACGCGCACCGCCTGTTCGAGCAGTTCCTGCCCGGTCTCGTCGCCCTCCAGAACTACGATCGTCCGCGAATCCATCGGCGGCGGATTCTACTGACGCATTTGGGGGTACACCTCGGTTGTGGCGCGCACAGGTGGATGGCGTCGCGCGGGGGGTCGGAAGAGCTTTCGGTACCTCGACGCGCGCGGAAATCGGATCGGTGACCCGGTCAAGGTCGAGCGGATCGAGAAGCTCGTGATCCCGCCTGCCTGGCGCGACGTCTGGATCTCTCCTCGCTCCGGCGCCAAGCTCCAGGCAACCGGGCTGGACGTCGCCGGGCGCCGCCAGTACCTCTATCACCCCGACTTCCGCGCCCAGCAGGAGCAGGCGAAGTTCGACAAGCTCGTCCGGTTCGCCGAACGGCTGCCCGACCTGCGGCTGGCGATGGGCGAGCACATGATGCTCGATCCGTACGAGCGCGAGCGCGTCTGTGCGGTCGCGATCCGCCTGATCAACATGGGCTGGTTCCGGGTCGGCTCCGACCGCTACGCGAAGGCCTCGCGAACCTACGGCGTCACCACCCTGAACAAGAATCACGTCTCGGTTCGCGGGAATCGCGTCTCGTTCAAGTTTCACGCGAAGCACAAAGTGCTCGTCCGGACGAGTCTCGTCGACGCCGAGCTTGCGACGGCGATCCGCGACCTCCTCGAGCAGCCCGGTGGTCAGCGGCTCTTTCGCTACGGGATCCCCGGCGATCGTTACAACCTGACGGGTGCGCTGCTGAATGACTACATCCGCACGTATATGGGCGAGGAGTTCACCGCGAAGGATTTCCGCACCTGGGGCGGGACGCTCACGGCCGCGATCGCGTTTGCCGAGCGCGGCCCGGTGGAGTCGGAGGTGGAGTCGAAACGCGTGGTGGCCGCCGTGATGCGGACTGTCGGTGAGCGCCTCGGAAACACGCCGGCCGTTGCGCGCGCCTCGTACGTCAGCCCGGCCATCGTCGAGCAGTATCTCGACGGCAGAACCGTTGCTGACTTTCGTCCACGGCATTTACGGATTGTGAGCGCAAGAGATATCGGTCTCGATCAGGAAGAGCAAGCGCTCGTCAGCCTGGTTCGCTCGTGGCGAATACGACGAGCGCGTCAAGCGGCGTGATTCCCTCCCGGGTTGTCTGTATCGTTCCGCGCGGATTACCAGATCACCTAGGAGGAAACAGTGGCTCGCAAGACCGTTCTCGTATCAGACATGTCCGGGCAGGAGATTGCCGAAGGTAAGGGCGCGACGATTCGGATCACGTTCCACGACGCACGCAAGGGCGTGCGCGAGCTCGACGTGACCGATGCCGAGGCCGAGAAGATGGGTGGCCGCCAGGTCGCTCGCCGCGGCCGTCGGCCGAAGTCCGCGACGGCATAGGTCGAACCGCGGGTTCGGGCGGGGGCGACCCCGCCCGATTCCCGCTCTTTGCCCGTTTTTCTCCCGTTTCGGGGCCAGGAGCCGTCAGAGGCCCGGACTAGGATGGGTGGATGGGTCTCGCTCTCGTCGTCGGGCCGGCCAAGGCCGGAAAGATCGCCCGCCTCCTGGATGGGTATCTCGCGCAGATCGAGCGCGACCCGGTGCTCATCGTGCCGAACGCGGCGGACGTCGACCGGGTCGAACGCGATCTGCTGCGGCGGACCGGGGCCCTCCTCTCCGGCTCGATCGGCACGTTCGACGATCTCTTCCGCGAGCTCGCGCTCGGTGGCACCGACGTGCGGCCGGTCGCCGGCGACGCGCAGCGGACGCTCCTCGTCCGGCGCGCGCTCGCCCGCACCTCCCTGGACGGTCTCGGCCGGTCGGCGCGGTTCGGGGGGTTCGCGGACTCGCTGCTCGGCGCGCTCGGCGAGCTCGAGTCCGGGTTGATCGACCCGGAACAGCTGGAGGGGGACCTGGCACGTCTCTACGGCAGCTACCGGGCCGAGCTGGACGCGTTGGGGCTCTGGGATCGCGACGTACTCCGGCGCAGCGCCGTCGAGCGGCTCCGGTCCGAGCTCGGCGCCTGGGACGGCCGACCGGTCTTCGCGTACGGGTTCGAGGATCTGACGGGCGCCGAGTGGGGGCTCCTCGAGGCGCTCTCGGGGCGCGCCGAGGTGACCGTCTCGCTGCCGTACGAGCCGGCCCGCCCGGCGTTCGCCTCGCTGCAGCGCACCGCCGAGGATCTCGCCTCTCTCGCGGACGGCCGGATCGAGGATCTGCCGGCGCGCTCGGCCGAATACACCCACCCGGCGCTCGCGCACGTCGAGCGCCACCTCTTCGCAGACGATCCGCCGGCAGGCCCGGAGCTCGAGGGTGCGATCCGCTTCTTCGAGGGTGCCGGGGCCCGCGGCGCCCTCGAGCTCGTCGCGGAGGAGATCCGCGAGCTCGCAGCGGCCGGCACGCCCCTCCATGAGATCGCCCTCGTCGTTCCCTCGCTCGAACGCTGGCAGGCTCCCATCGAGACCGTCCTCGGCACGCTGGGGATCCCCTTCGCGATCGAGGGCCGCGCGCGGCTCGGCCAGACGGCCTTCGGTCAGGCGCTCCTCTCGCTCGTCCGCTTCGTCTGGCAGGACGGCGGTCGCCGTGATCTCTACGGATACCTGCGCTCACCTTTCTCCGGCTTCGGTCGCTCGAACGTCGACTTCCTCGAGGGCCGCCTCCGTGGTCGCGCGGTCTCGGAGGGCGAGCTGGTCGAGGAGGAGACGATCCGGCTCCGGGACGGGCAGCCGATCCCCGCTCTCGAGTCGCTGCGCGGCTCGGCGAGCCCGATCGACGCAGTCCGGAGCCTCGGAGCCTCGATGCTGCGCGCGGCCTACGGGCTCGAGGCGACCCCCGCCACGGCCGCGGAACAGCAGGATCTCCGCGCCTACGACGCCGTGGTGCGGCTCCTCGACGAGCTCGACGGCTGGGTCGGGGTCGGCGGCGAGCTCTCGCACGATGACGTCGTCAGCTCGCTCGAGCGCGCCGACGTGCGTCTCGCCCGGGTCGCCGAGACGGGTCGGGTGGCCGTGCTCGACCTTTCCCGAGCCAGGACGCGCCGCTTCGATGCCGTCTTCGTGCTCGGCCTCGAGGAGGGCACGCTCCCGCGGCGCGGGCTCGCCTCTCCGTTCCTCGACGATGACGCGCGCCGCGAGCTCGACGGCCGCGCGGGCGCCCGGCTCTCGCGTCCCGACCCCGTGGCGCGCGACCGCTATCTCTTCTACACGGTTTGCACCCGCGCCACCCGACGCCTGACCCTCGTCCGCGAGGCAGTGACGGAGGAAGGAGGGCCGCGCGAGCCGAGCCCGTTTTGGGACGAGGTCACGGCGCTCTTCGACTCCGAGGACGTCAGGCGCTGGACGCGCCGACGTCCGCTCTCGCAGCTGACCTGGGCGCTCGACGCCGCGCCCACGGAACGCGAGCGCCTGCGCGCGCTGGCGCAGCTGGCTGCTGTGGATCCGATCGGCGCCGAAGCCCTCGCCACGGCGAACGGCTGGGAGCGCCGTCTCGATCGAGCCAAGCGCGCTTTCACCCGCGACACGACCCTGATCCACCCGCGCACATTGGGCGAGCTCTCGACGCGGTCGACGTTCAACGTGACCGAGCTCGAGCGGTTCGCCGACTGCTCGTCGGCCTGGTTCTTCGAGCGCCTGATCGATCCGCGCACGATCGATCGGAAGGTCGACGCGATGCTGCGGGGCTCGGTTGCCCACACGACGCTCCACCGCTTCTACGCGGGACTCCCGAAGGCAGTCGGCTCCGACCGCGTCGAGGAGGCGCTTCTCGACCGATCGATCGAGTTCTTGTTCGACTGCCTCGAGGGCGCGCTCGCAGGGGTCAAGATGGAGATGACCGAGCTCGAGCGGCGAGAGCTCGAGCAGAGCCTCCGCCGCGACCTCGAACAGTTCGTGCGCGACGAGGCGAAGTCCGAGGTACCGCTTCTCCCGCGCCGTTTCGAGGTCGGCTTCGGCTCCGAACGCTCCGCGCCGGAGCTCCAGCGCGGGCTCGACCTCGGAGACGGGATCACTCTCTCGGGGAAGATCGACCGGATCGACGTCGACCCCGGCAGCGCCCGGGGGATCGTCCAGGACTACAAGTCGGGCCGCACCGGTCATTCGGCCGTCGAGATCGAGAAGGAGCTGCGACTCCAGATCCCGCTCTACATGCTCGTGCTCCGAGACCTCGTCGGGATCGAGCCGCTGGGCGGGCTCTACCGGCCACTCGCCGGCGAGCGGCGCCCGCGCGGGCTCCTCCGCCTCGAGGCGAAGGACGATGGGATCCCCGGCTTCGCGAAGAACGACTATCTCGACGAGGAGGCCTTCTGGGGCCGTGCCGAGGGTGCGCGCGACCTCGCCCGGGGATTCGCTCAGCGGATCCAGGCCGGCGACGTCCGTCACGACCCCAAGGGTGGCGAATGCCCCGCCTGGTGCGACCTCTGGCGGATGTGCAGGATCAAGCGCGCATGAGGCTGGTCGACCTGAGGCCGGTGGGATGAGGCGGGCGAACGAGCAGCAGGCTGCCGCGATCGCGGCGCGCGGGAACGTTTTCGTCTCCGCCGGAGCCGGGACCGGCAAGACCACGGTGCTCGTCGAGCGCTTCGTCGAGGCGGTGTGCGAGCGCGGTCTCGATGCGAGTCGCTCCTCGTGATCACCTACACCGAGCGTGCGGCCGGCGAATTGCGCCACCGGATTCGGGAGCGTCTCTCCGAGCTGGGCCGCCACGACCTCGCCCGCTCGCTCGACGGGGCCTGGATCTCCACGATTCATGGCTTCTGCCTCCGCTTGCTGAAGGCCCATCCCTTCGCAGCCGGGCTCGACCCGCGCTTCCGGATTCTCGACGACAGCCAGGGTCGCGTGATCCGGAGTGAGTCGTTCAGCACAGCGCTCACGTCCTTCTGTGCCACCGACCAGCCCGAGCGGTTGCAGCTCCTCGCCACCTACGGCGCAGCCGGGCTGCGCCGGATGCTGACGAGCGTCTACGAGACGCTCCGTTCGGCCGGCCGCGAGCTCGAGCTCGAGCTCGGCCACCGGCCGGGGATCGACGCGCGGCTCGCCGAGCTCGCCGAGGCGGCGCGTTGTCTCGCCGAGGACACGGAGGCGACCGACCTCCAGCGCGCGGCGGCCGCGCAGGCGGTCAGCCTCGCGACGGCTCCCCAACCGGCCGAGCGCCTCCTCGACCTGGGCGGGCTGGGCGCGCGCGGCCCACGCGCTGCGAGCTACGAGGAGGCCCGCAAGGCCGTCGAGCAGGCGGCGCTCGACGAGCTCGCGCTGCGGGACAGGGAGCTGCTGCAGGAGCTCCTGCGTGGATTCGCGCAGGCGTACGCCGAGGCGAAGGATCGCGAGTCGGCGCTCGACTTCGAGGATCTGCAGCTCCGCGCGCGCGAGCTCCTGCTCGCACGGCCCGATCTGCGCGAGCAGGAGCAGCTCCGCTTTCGCTCGATCATGGTCGACGAGTTTCAGGACACGAACCGGCTTCAGTGCGACCTCGTCGACCTCCTGACCGCGGCGGACACGGAGGTCTTCTTCGTCGGGGACGAGTTCCAGTCGATCTACGGCTTCCGCCACGCCGACGTCCAGGTCTTCCGGGAACGGCGCGCCGCGGCCGGCACGTTGCTCCCGCTCACCCGGAACTACCGCTCCCGTCCGGAAGTCCTTCGCGTCGTCAACCACCTCTTCGCCGCCGAGTTCGGGGACGAGTTCCAGGAGCTCGCTGCCTCAGGCGAGTTCCCCGACCCCGTCTTCGGGACGCCCGTGGAGCTGCTCGTCACCGACAAGGCCGCCTACGGGGACAGCGGGCTCCACTGGCGGCGAGCCGAGGCGAAGCACGTTGCCCGGCGGGTGGCCGAGATCGTGGAGAGCGGGGCCGCGAGCGCGGGGGAGATCGTGCTCCTCTTCGCGGCGGGCACGGACGCGGAGTGGTACGAGGAAGAGCTCCGTGCGGCCGGACTTCCGACTTACCGCGCGACCGGCCGTGGCTACTTCGGCCAGCAGCAGGTGGTCGACCTCCTCACCTACTTGCGTCTCCTCCACAACCGCTACGACGACGAGGCGGTCGTCAGTGTCCTCGCCTCTCCCTTCGTCGGTGTCTCGAACGACGCGCTGATGTTGATCAGGCGCGCGGCCGGGAAGCGACCGATCTTCACAGGGGTCGAGCGCACGTTGCCCGCCGGCCTCGCTGATCGCGACGAGCGGCTCCTGCGCGCGTTCCGGCAGCGCTTCGACCGGCTTGCCGACGCCTCGAGCCGGCTCTCGCTCGAACGCCTCTGCGAACGGATCGTCTCCGACCACGACTACGACCTCGCCGTCCTCGCCCAATGGGACGGGCGCCGACGCTTCGCAAATCTGCGCAAGCTCGCCCGGCTCGCTCGCTCCTACGAGGAGCTGCGCGGTCCGGACGTCGAGGGCTTCGTCCGCTTCGTGTCGGAGCAGGAGGCGGTCGGAACGGGCGAGCGAGACGCAGCGGCCGAGGAGGAGGGTGCGGACGCGGTACGCCTGCTCACCATCCATTCCGCGAAGGGACTCGAGTTCAAGGTCGTCGTGGTCGCTGATGCGGGGAGAGACCGGAACGCTCCCGGCGCGGACGAGATCCTCTGCCTCGCGGACGGCCGGTTCGGGTTCCGCGTCGCCGACCCAGCGACCGGGGTTCGCCACGGCGCCTTCGGCTACGACGACGTCCGTGACGCCCGAAAGGCCGAGGAGGAGGCCGAACGCCTGCGTCTCTACTACGTCGCGATGACCCGGGCGATCGACCGTCTGATCGTCTCGGGCTCGATCGATCCGGAGCGGAAAGCGGACGAGAAGACGCCGATCGGCTGGGTGCTCGACCGGCTCGACTGCGCGTCCGAGCTTGCAACGGCGGAAGGACCCGTCGAGTTGGAGAGAGACGGGGCGCGGGTTCTGATCCGCGTCGACCGCACCCCGCCGCCTCCCGCTCCCGAGCTCCCCGCCGAACCGGAGCCGCTCGCGGACGAGGCGGGCCAGCTCGCGCTCTTCTCGCCCGAGAGCGCACCGCCACTGCCACCGCTTGCGCCCGCGCTCGCGCCGATCGCACTGCTTCCGCCGGCGCCGTTGCACGACGTCAAGCGCCTCTCGTACAGCGCGCTCGCTCTCTTCGAGCGCTGTTCGTACCGCTACTACGCCGAGCGGGTCGTCGGGATGCAGCCGGCCGACGCGAGCGGCGCGCTGCCAGGGAGCGTCGGCCTCGCCGCCACCGAGGTCGGCGACGCCGTCCATCGGCTGCTCGAGCTCGTCGACCTGGCCGCGCCCGGGCCCCCCGACCTCGAGCTCGTCCGCGGCTGGTACCCGGGCGTCACCGAGGAGGAGCTCGAGCGGATCGCCCGCTTCGTGGTCACCTACTGCGAGTCGGAGCTCGCCGTCCGGATCGCCGGGCTCGCGGGAGCGCGGCCCGAGCGGCCCTTCGCGTTCGAGCACGACGGCGTCCTCCTCCACGGCCGCCTCGACGTTCTCCAGCGCGAGGCCGAGCGGGCGCTCGTGCTCGACTACAAGACGAACTCGCTCGCAGAGGGATCGGCCGAGGAGATCGTCGAGGCCGACTACCGGCTCCAGCGGCTGGTCTATGCGCTCGCCTGCTTCCGTGCGGGCGCCGAGGAGGTCGAGGTCGTGTACCACTTCCTCGAGCGCCCGGACGCCGTCGTCTCGCGGGTGTTCGCCCGCTCGGAGCTGGCCGAGCTCGAGGAGGAGCTCTCGGACGCGATCGCCCGGATTCGTGCGAACGAGTTCAGGCCGACGCCGAGCGAGTTCACCTGCGCGGGCTGCCCTGCGCTCGATGTCGTCTGTGCAGGCCCGCGCCTGCGCGGCGGTGGCTCGTCGCGGCAGCCGAGCCTCGCGCACGCTCACTAGATGCGCGTCGCCGCGCTCCACGACGTGCACGGGAACCTGCCCGCGCTCGAGGCCGTGCTGGCGGAGGTCACCGCGGAGCGTGTCGATGCGATCGTCTGCGGCGGCGACGTCGCGGCCGGACCGTTTCCACGCGAGTGCGTCGCGCGGCTCAGAGAGCACCGTGCCCACTTCGTGCGGGGAAACGCCGAGCGCCTGCTCTCGCCCTGGCTGCTGGCCGAGTTGCCGGTGGACACCCAGGCATTCCTCGGGGCGCTTCCGCACCGGCTCGTGCTCGGCGACGTCCTCTACTGCCACGGGTCGCCGCGCAGCGACGACGAGATCCTGACGAAGGTCTCGCCCCCGGAGCGGCTCGCCGCGGCGCTCGGGGGCGTCGAGCAGGACCTCGTCGTCGCTGGACACACACACGTTCAGTTCGAGACAGCCGTTGGCGGCGTCCGGTTCGCCAATGCCGGCAGCGTCGGGATGCCCTACGAGGGCCGGCGAGGCGCCTTCTGGGCGCTCGTCGACGGCACGAGGATCGAGCTTCGCCACACCCCCTACGCGGTCGAGGCGGCCGCAGTCGCGATCCGGGCGACCGCGTACCCGAACGCGGAGCAGCTGGTGGCCAGCCTCCTGGATCCGGAGGACCCCGACGAGACATCCGCGTACTTCGAAACGCGGGCCTGATGGCGACGAGCTACGTGCGGGAGGCGCGGCGCACCGTCGGCCGCCGGCGCGAGCGGATCCGGCCGATCGTCCAGCGGCTCGCCAAGGAGCATGCCGACGCGCGGATCGCGCTTCGCTTCGGGAACGAGTTCGAGCTGCTCTTCTCGGTGATCCTGTCCGCCCAGACGACCGACGTGAACGTGAACAAGGTCACGGAGCGCCTCTTCGTCAAGTACCGGCGGCTCGAGGACTACCTCGCCGTGCCCCAGGAGGAGCTCGAGCGGGACATCTTCCAGACCGGCTTCTTCCGGCAGAAGGCGAAGTCCCTGCGCGGCACGGCGCGGATGCTGCTCGACGAGTTCGACGGCGTGGTTCCGCGCACGCTGCCCGAGCTCCTACGTCTTCCGGGCGTCGCGCGGAAGACGGCGAACGTCGTCGCCGCCGAGCTCGGCCACCCCCAGGGCATCGTCGTCGACACGCATGTTCGTCGGCTCTCACAACGGCTCGGGTTGACGAAGCACGAGAATCCCGTCCGGATCGAGCGAGACCTCGTCAAGCTGGTTCCCCGGGCGGACTGGGGGAGATTCCCGCATCTCCTGATCTGGCACGGCCGGCGGGTCTGCATCGCGCGCAGGCCCCGCTGCGAGGACTGCGTGCTCAATGACCGCTGCCCGTCCGCGCGAGTCTGGACAGCGCCGCCCGACAGTGGGAGGATCGGCGCGCCGTCAATGGAGGAGGGGAAATGAAGCTTCGCCTCGCACTGCCGTTCGCCGCCGCAGTCGCCTTGTTCGTGGCCACACCCGCGCTCGCCGGTTACCCGAGCTCGATGGCGTCCACGGGTGACTCGATCACGCGCGCGTTCAACACCTGCTGGTTCCCGTACGTCGACTGCCCGTCGAACTCGTGGTCGACCGGCACCGCCAACGGTACCCACTACCGGCAGATCCTCGCCCTCAATCCGGCGATCCGCGGTCGCAACTACAACCAGGCGGTGACCGGTGCCGACATGGCCGATCTCAACGGTCAGGTCCAGGGCGCGGTCGCGCGCGGCGCGGAGTACGTGACGATCCTGATGGGCGCGAACGACGTCTGCGCCTCGAGCGAAGGCTCGATGACCCCCACGGCGACGTTCCGGGCTCAGGTCGAGCAGGCGATGTTCACGCTCACGTCGGGGCTCCCGAATGCGAAGGTCTTCGTCTCGAGCATCCCGGACATTCGGCAGCTCTGGTCGCTCTATCGCTACGACGCCGCTGCGAACTCGGTGTGGACGCTTGCGGGGATCTGCCAGTCGATGCTCGCGAACTCGTTCTCGAACCTCCCCTGGGACGTCGACCGGCGCGCCCGGGTCCGGCAGCGGAACATCGACTACAACACGCAGCTCGCCGAGGTCTGCGGCTTCTTCGTCCGCTGCCGCTTCGACGGGAACGCGGTCTTCAACACGGCGTTCGTGCGCAGTGACATCACGACCCGCGACTACTTTCATCCCTCGACCGCGGGACAGGCGAAGCTCGCAGCCGTGACGTGGTCGGCCGCGGCCGCGTTCGTGGGAGGGTAGGGCGGCCGCTCCAGCGGATGGTCGCGCCGTGTGTGGAGCTCGTGGGCCGCATGCGGCCCCTTTTGGGATTTTCGCAAGCTGAGCATCCGCTTCCGCGGATGCTCAGCTTGCGCCGCGGGGGTACAGCGCGACGAGCAGGCCGCCGTCGTCGTCGTAGGCGGGGAAC
>Ga0136611_10000461_pt1 | contig 26587 bp, 29 predicted proteins | sample AntDrymUQ2232306_2_FD_106645 | JGI IMG/M metagenome (GOLD analysis project Ga0136611, IMG submission 106645) | Polar desert sand microbial communities from Dry Valleys, Antarctica - metaG UQ223 (23.06) | ecosystem: Environmental > Terrestrial > Soil > Desert | place: Antarctica: Dry Valley...
CTCGAGAACCAGCTCGGCTTCAAGATGGTCAAGTGGCTCCGCGCGATCGAGCTCGTCGACGACGTCGCGCAGGTCGGCGCCGGGCACGGCGGCTGGAAGGAGGATCACGTCTACTTCGGCTCGACGGTCGGGATCTGACCTGCTCCTAGTCCTCCTTCGGGTCGCCGCGCGGCGCCGCCCGGAGCGCGAAGCCGGCGAGTAACGGCTTCGCCTTCTGTCCGAGGAACGAGAGCGAGCCGGCCCCGAATCCGCCGAGGTCGTACTCGAGATGGGCTCTCCGGCCGCCTCGGCGCGGACCGCGATAGCCGTCGACGAACGAGGCCAGGAGATGCGGCGTCCGGTCGATCCCGCCCTTGACGACGCCGCGGCCCTCCTGGGCGATCAGCGCGTCGATCGCCGTCTTCAGCGTCGGCACGTGCGTCCACATGTTGTAGAACGCGACCCGACCGTCGAGATCGAGCAGGAAGGTCGGATCGGCCATCGCCTGGCTGTACGCCCGGTGCGTCGCCCCCTCGTAGTCGTCGACGAGCACCGACCAGGGGATCGTCTCGAACTGCTTGTACTCCCGCGCTGACTCGAGCTTCTGCTCGTAGTTCTCGAACCCGTGCCTGTCCTCCCCGGGATGCGCCTGGCGGACAATGACCTCGTGGAACTGGACGCGGTCCCCATACCAGCCGTGGAGCTTCTTCAGCGGCTCAACTGAGCCGGTGGTGATCGGTCAGGTGCCGCTCCCGAAATGGAGTAGGACGGGGCGCCCGCGCAGGTCGCCGAGCCGGACGCGGCTCCCGTCGGTCGACTCGAGGTCGAAGTCGGGGGCCTCGGCTCCCGGACTCAGACCGGCGCCCCGGGCCGAGTTGACGAGGTCGGTCAGGAGGTGCTTGAGCCAGAAGTGCTCGTAGTTGTACGGGTCGTTCATCGTTCTCCTCCTAGAGCTGGTTTCCCAGGTGCTTGATCCCCTGGCGCCGTCACCCTGAATCACGCGGCCCGAACGGTCAGCCGAGTCGGCGCCCGTCGAAGAGCCTGTCGAGCGCGCGGTAGGAGCCGGCGACAGCAAGCCCGTATACGAGGTGGTTGCCCCAGTCCTTTGCAAGCGTCGTCGCCGGATACTTCCACGGCGGCTTGTAGAGGTTCATCGCCGGCAGCATCGTGTAGTCGACGGCGACGACGGCGCTCCCGAGGACGACCCCGTTCACGAGTGGGCGATGGAAGGTCTCTTCGAGAATGCCGTAGACCGCTCCCCAGCTCGTCCCGAAGATCCAGTGCACGGCGTTCGTCATCGCCTCCGCCTTCTCGAGCGGGACGTCCTTCTCGAACACTCCCTCCACGACGCGCTGACCGACCTGCGCCGGCTCCGGGGTCTCGCTCCAATCCTTCGGTGGCTTGCTCGACTCGGCCGGGCCCGCGAGCTTCGCCTGGAGCATCTGATACCCGGTGAAGATGGCGTTCCCGATCAGGCCGGCCAGAAGTCCCTGTCCGACCGCTGCAAGTGGCGTCTTTCCGTTCATCTGTGGCTCTCCTCTCACGTTCGACGCTAGAAACGGTCCCACGGCCACGGGTTCCCGCCGCCGTAGCGCTGGATCACCGGGCCGGTGGGAGCGGGTGTCCGGCCGAGGAACCCCGGGCCGACCTCCACCAGCTCCGCCGGGAAGATTCGGGCGAACGGGTCGGACGCGAGCCGCCCCCGGTCGCCGTCGCGGACGGCGGTGAGCGTGCCCGCGAACTTGCTCGACTCGACCACGAGTGTCGAGAGCACGTCCGGCCACGGCGCCGCGAGCGCCGCCCGGAGCGCGCCGCTGACCGCCGGATCGTCGAAGAGAATCGAGACGCCGTCCGGCGGGAGCACGAGCGAGGCGAGCCCGGCAGCGCCCTCGGGGTCGACGGCTCGAGCGTCGATCTTCCGCTCCCCCGGCGGCGCGGGCCCGTCGGACGAGAACGCGGCGAGATAGCCGCCGGAGGAGAGCTCTGCCGCGGCGAGGGCAGCAGCCGGCTGCTCGTCCGTCCGCGCGAGCCAGTACCAGCTCACGCGTTCGGCACCTCCCAATCGGGCCGAATCGCCTTCGTGATCGTGCGCAAATCGCGCCGCAGCTCCTCGAGCGAGGGTCTCCCCCACGTCCAGTAGCCGTTCCAGACCGAGCAGATGGTCAGGTCGGGATAGAGCGTGAACGCGGTCGGGACATAGGGGCGGTGGACGGCGTCCGTCGTCTCGAGCAGGTCGAACTCGTCGAGGTAGCGGCGCTCGGCATCGGAGAGAAACGTCCAACGCGCGCCGAGCCCGGCCCGGAACGCTGACTCGACCTCGGGCGGATCGACGCTCACGGAGACCATCCGCGTGTAGGCGACCTCGACCTCGTCCTGGAACTCGACGAGCCGGCGAAAGAACGACTGCTCCTTCGGGCACCACCAGCCGCGGTAGAAGGTGAGCACGAGCGGGTCGCCGCCCGCGAGCTCGGAGAGGTGGCGCGGGTTACCGGCGTGATCCGGGAGCTCGAGATCGGGAAACGTTCCGCCGGGCTTCAGGTCGTCACGCAGCGGGGGCCTCCCTCGAGTCGATCGCGGCGACGAGGCCTCGCCGCGATGGACGCTCCGCCCGGACCCGCTTCGCCCGCAGGAGGCCCGCGAGCCGGTCGGCGAGAGCCATGATCGCGAGTGCCGGATTCGCGGCGCTCTGGGTCGGCATCACGCTGCCGTCGGCGACGAGCAGGTTCGGGATCCCCCAGACGCGATGAGCGGAGTCGATCACGCTCTCCGCGGGAGAGGTGCCCATCCGCGCGCCGCCGACAAGGTGCGCGTACCGGTCGATCGTGAGCACGTCCTGGGCGTCCGCCGCGTCCCAGATCTCGTGGAGCACCTTCTTCGCGTAAGCATTGTTGGCGCGGTCGTTGTCGCACTGGGTGTAGTCGAAGCGCGCGATCGGCATCCCGTTGTGGTCCGTCTCGTCGGCGAGCGTGACCCTGTTGTCGGGGAGGGGAAGCAGCTCGGTGAGAGCCCCGAGCACGGCCCAGTGGTTGTAGTCGCGCATGTATTCACGCAGGGCGGCGCCCCAATGCCCGTCGGCGCGCACGTGCTCGGCCCAGCCGATCGGGAGCGGTCCGACCGACTGGATCGAGAATCCCCGCACGAACCCGCGCGACTCGTCGGTCTCGTAGAACTGCTCGGAGGAGATCTCCGGCGGCGGTCCCTTGTACATCGAGAGTCGCTCGGGAAAGCGCCCCGCGACCTGCGGCGCGCCCTGCACCATCACGTAACGGCCGACATGGTCGTCGTTGTTTCCGAGCCCGTTCGGATGGTGGGGGCTCGTCGAGTTGAGCAGCAGGCGTGGTGTCTCGATCGCGTAGCCGGCAACAGCGACCAGGGCGGCGCGCTGGTGGTGCTCGCGTCCTTCGCGCACGTACGTGACGCCCGTGCAGCGGCCGGTCTCGTCGATCTCGATCCGCACGGCCATGCTTTCTGCCCGGATCTCGACGCCGTGCTCGATCGCGTCGGGGACGTGCGTGACGAGCGGGCTCGCCTTCGCGTTCGCCTTGCAGCCCTGGAGACAGAAGCCGCGGTAGATGCAGTGTGGCCGGTTCCCGAAGACGCCGTTCGTGATCGCGACGGGGCCGACGCGCATCTCGATCCCGCAGGCCCGTGCCCCCTCCCAGGCCCGCTCGGCGGCGCCCGTGATCGGGTGCGGCCCGTGCGGATAGCCGTGCGGGTCGCCCCACGGCCAGTGCTGGCCGGCCACCGGCAGCTCTCGCTCGACGCGCTCGAAGGACGCCTTCAGGTCCCAGTAGGAGATCGGCCAGTCGGCGCCGACGCCGTCGCGCGTCCGCACCTCGAAGTCGGACGGATGAAAGCGCGGCGCGTAGCCGGCGAAGTGGACCATCGAGCCGCCGACGCCGTGGCCGCAGTTGTTCTTCCCCATCTCCACCGGATCCTCGCCGCCGACGATCCGCTTCTCGTTCCAGTAGAGCGCGTGCGCCCCCTCCTCGTCGCTCACCCAGTCCTCGTCCGGGTCCCAGAACGGGCCCTTCTCGAGGACGACGACGCGCCAGCCCGCCCGCGCGAGGCGCTGGGAGAGCACGCTGCCGCCCGCGCCGCAGCCCACCACTAGGAGGTCGACCTCGTCCTCGTCGCGATAGCTCGCCATCCGCCCCCGGTTCGGGAGCCCCCGCCGGTGCACGTCGAGGAGCCAGGCCGAGTCGTTCTCGGGCGGTCGCAGCGAGCCCTTGAGCAAGAGCTTGGCGCCGCTCACTCGAGGCCGCGCTGCTTGACGTCGCTCACGGGGTCGACCTCGAACGCCTCGTCCTCCGTCCATTCCTCGTGCTGGTCGACGCCGAGACGGCTGTAACCGCGCGGGTAGGCAGGGCCGGGGAAGCCGATCTCGTTCCAGGCCCAGGGGTGCGAGTAGAACGCGGCAAGGATCGCGCGCATCACCACCTCGAAGGCGCGCGGAATCTCCGCCCACGTACCTTCCTCGAGCTCGCCGTCGGCGAGCGCGCCGCAGATCTCGAGACGGCATTCCTCGGAGACGCGGCCAAACGAGTCTCCCCCGCGCGAGCGCGCCTCCTCGTCGAGCGCTCGCGCCAGTTGCCGCCAGGTCTCCCGGTCGTCGGGCATGTTGGCGTACTGGAAGCCGTCGAGACGGCCGGTGTGCAGCTTCTCGTCCACGAACGCGAGCACCGGGATCCGCGGGTCGCGGGTCTGGTGCAGGACCGTGTCGCAGAAGGCGGTCAGCGTCTCGGCCTCGGTGTCGTCGAAGAAGCGGCGCGGCGGCGGGCTCGAGACCCTGTTCAGGATCAGGGTGCGCGTCTGCTCGTCCCAGTGGCGCGTGAACGAGAGCACGTTGAAGTCGGGGTAGCGGCCGTGCATCTGCGGCGTCGTGCCGCGCCGCTGGCGGGGCAACTCGTCCGGGTCCATCTGATTTCGGCCGACCTGTTTCGGCAGGTGCCCGGCGTCACTGAAGTCGCGATTCACAGACGCTCCCGCTCGAGCGCCGCCGCGAGCAACCCGATCGCACCGACCATGACGAGCGAGCCGGGCGCGAGGAGAGGCGGGCCCATGACGATGTTGTAGAGCGGCTCCTTGAACCCGCCGGGCTTGCGCCGGACGCCGCGGATGTGGGTCACGACCCCGATCAGCCCGTCGAGGGCGTAGAGCGCGGACAGCGCGGGCAGCCAGCGGGTCGCCGCGCGCTCGGAGAAGACGCCGGCCACGCCGGCGAGCGCGAGCGGCGGGGTCAGGGCGATCGGCGTCCACATCCACTTGTCCCCGAACGAGCCGCGGTAGTGCTCGATGTAGATCTCGAACCCGAGCGGCAGCACCGCCGCCGCCGTCGCCGCCGAGAGCGTCCGCTGCATCCGCCCTCGTCTGATGTTCCTCCAGAGACGTCCACTCCAGCTGTGCATCGCTCTCCTCCCTTAGGCGGCGTCTTCGCCGAAGGCGAGGAGCGGCTCGCGATGCGACTGCCGGCCGGTCACGGCTACCCGAACCGGGCGACCGACCGTTGGGGGCTCCTCTACATGCTGATGAACCACAAGCCGCAACGGCTGAACGGCTTCATTCGCTACACCGTGCGCTACGTCACCGGCGAGCCGCTCACCCCGGTGAAGCCGCTCTGGCTCGACGTCCGCAACTGCACCGGGCCCGACCCGGTCTTCGACGTGCCCGGCGGCGGCAAGGCGTTCTCGACGATGACGAAGACCGCCGACTTCGTCCTCCCCGAGAGCGGACGGCTCGTCGCGGGCGGCGGTCACCTGCACGGGGGCGGGCTCCGGCTCGAGCTTCGCAACGAGACCTGCGGCACCACCCCCTTCCAGTCGTTTCCGAGCTGGGGCGGGCCGCTTCCGAAGCCAATCCTGCACGAGCCCGGGCCGACCAAGATGTCGCAGTTCACGAGCAGCGAGGGGATCCCGGTCGCGAAGGGCGACCGCCTTCGCCTCGCCGCCGTCTACGAGAACTCACGCCTGCACACGCGCGCGATGGGGATCATGCTGCTCTACCTGGCGCCCGGCGAGGTCAACGGTTGCGGTGCCACGCCGCAGCTCGAGATCGACCTCGGCTCTCCGGGCGCACCGCCCTTCTTCTCGATGCCGCTCCCGCGAGCGCCAAAGGGGCCGGTCGAAAAGTCGCGCAGCACCTGGGTGGGCGACTTCCGGTACGGGGCCGAACGCTTCGAGCTCAGGCGCGGATCGACCTTCACGTGGCGCTTCCTCGGCGCCTTCCAGCACGACGTCACGGTGATCGCAGGCCCCGTGGGCTTCTCGGCCCCGTGGACGCTCTCGGGCACGTTCAGCCACCGCTTCACGCGCGCCGGCACCTACCGGCTCTTCTGCTCGCTCCATCCCGCCCGGATGGTCCAGCAGATCACCGTGCGCTAGCCGGGCACGAGCGTGTCCGCGCACAGCGGGACGAGTTCGAACCGATCGACGTCCACGAGACCCCAGTCCGTGAGCTTCAGGCTCGGGATCACTGACAGGGCGAGGAAAGCGAGCGACTGGAAGGGCGACTCGAGCTCGGAGCCGAGTGCGTGCACCGCAGCGACGACCGCCTCGCTCCCGGCGATCACCTCGGCGAGGGGCCGATCCGAGAGCAGGCCGGCTATCGGGAGCGGCAGCTCGGCCACGACGTCGCTCCCGTCGACCACCACGAGCCCGCCGCCGATCTCGACGGCGCGCTCGATCGCGCGAAGCATCTCTGCGTCGCTCATCCCGACGACGACCAGGTTGTGCGCATCGTGCGCCACGGTCGACGCGACGGCGCCGCGACGCAAGCCGAACCCCTTGACGAAGCCGAGCCCGATCCTTCCGGTCGCGAGATGGCGCTCGATCACGGCGATCTTGGCGAGGTCGCGCTCGGGGTCGGCGGTGGCCTGCGCGAACTCCTCGACGAGCGACTCGGTCACGATCTGACCGGGGACGAGGCCGATCACCCGCGCCGGCCCGCCCTCCCAGGAAATCTCCAGGTCGGGCGCCGAGACAGGCTTGATCCGGACTGTGTGACGCACCCATTCGGGCACCGGCGTCTCGGGGATCTCCTCGACCGGGCGCCCGCGCTTGAGCACGATCTCGGGCAGGAAGCGCTCGAGGTCGGGCAGGAGCAGCAGGTCGGCCTGGTAGCCGGGCGCGATCGCGCCGAGCCTGGAGAGGCGGTGCCAGAGAGCCGGGTTGTGCGAGGCCATCGTCAGCGCATCCTCGGCCCGGACGCCGAGCGCGACCGCGTCGCGGACGATTCCGTTCACGTGCCCGTCGGCGGCGATGTGCTCTGGCTCGCGGTCGTCGGTGCAGAACGCCATCCGGCTCGGCCCGAATTCGATCGCAAGTGGGGCAAGCGCGCGCAGGTTCCGCGCCGCAGATGCTTCCCGGATCAGGAGCCACATCCCGGCGCGCAGCCGCTCCAGACCCTCCTCGTAGGTGAATGCCTCGTGGTCGGAGCCGATTCCGGCGGCCGCGTAGGCCTGTAAGTCTTTCCCGAGGACACCCGGTGCGTGCCCGTCGACGTGGTCGGCGCCCTCCACGGCGAGCTTCGCGAGCTCGCTCGGGGCACCCGAGATCACGCCCGGGAAGTTCATCATCTCGGCGAGCGCGATCACGCGCTTGCGACGCAGGAGCGCCTCGAGATCGCCCGGATCGAACGGCCGCCGGGGCGACTCGAACCGCGAGGCCGGCACGCACGACGAGGCGGTGAAGAAGACGTCGAGCGGCAGGTCGGCGCAGGCGTCGACGAGCCAGTGGACACCGTCGGTGCCGAGCACGTTCGCGATCTCGTGCGGGTCGGCGACGACGGCGGTCGTCCCGAGCGGGAGCACGAGCCGCGCGAACTCGGAGACGAGGACCTTCGAGCTCTCGAGATGCAGGTGGGCGTCGATGAAGCCGGGCACGACGAAGGCTCCATCCGCGTCGATCGTCTCCTCTCCCTCGTACGACCCGAGCCCGGCGATTGCGTCGTCGCAGATCGCCACGTCGACCTCGAGCCATTCGCGCGTGAAGACCGAGAGGACGCGGCCGCCGCGAACAACGAGGTCGGCCGGCTCGTCCCCGCGCGCGACCGCGAGGCGGCGGCTCAGATCACCCTTTTGCAGCACGTGTCGATCTCCCGGTCGTGTCGATAGAGAAAGTATGACCACGCAGCTCGTGATCGCCTACGGAGTGCTCTGGACGACCCTGCTGGAGGCGCTGCTCGTCCGCGCTCGGGTGATTCCGGCCTCGTGCGCCCGCTGCGGCCGCCCGTTCGAGCGGAGCGAGCTCGGCGAGCAGATCTGCAGCTGCGGCTAGACCTTCGCCGCCGTGACGTCGAGCAAGGTCGTGACGATCGTCGAGAACGCCTCCCCCTTCTCCACGTAGGCGCTCGCGCCGCGGGCGAGTGAGTCGAGATCGATCACCCCGCGGGCGAAGCCCGAGAGGACGACGATCGAGGTGTCCGGCGACGCCGCCTGGATCCGTGGAATCGCCTGGAGACCGTCCAGGACTGGCATCGCGAGATCGATCACGACAGCATCGGGCTGTTCCTGCTCGGCGACCCGGACCGCCTCCTCCCCGTCCGAGGCTTCGCCGACCACCTGGAAGCGGCCGTCCTGCTCGAGAATCAGGCGGAGGAGCTGCCGGTACTCGACAGTGTCGTCGGCGAGGACGATCCGGATCTGGGAGTCGATCATCCGGAGGGCTTCGGAAGGGCAGCAGGGGCTTCCCGGACGAGGTCGCCGGGGCGGAGCTTGCCCTTTTCTCCGGCCGCCTCGAGCAGCTCGCCCACGATCGACTGAGCCGCACGCAAGGTGCTCGAGACCGCAGACCGGGCCTGCTCGCCGCGCCCCGAGTCGAGCGCGAGCTGCGCGAGGGCGAGCCCCTGGACGACGTCGTCGTTCAGCTCGAGCGCTCGCCGGCGTCGTTCCTCGAGCTTCTGTCGCGCTGCGAGCCGCACCTCGAGCTCGTCGACCACGATCGCAGCCAGATCCTTCAGCGTCGCGACCTCGTCCTCGGTCACTTCCCGCGGCTCGACTCCGATCACGTTCAGGGTGCCGAGGTTGTAGCCGTCCGCAGTGGTCAGTGGAACGCCGAAGTAGAAGCGGAGACCGAGCTCACCGGCGACGAGCGGGTTGTCGATCGTGCGGACGTCGACCCCGGCGTTCGTGACGAGCCAGGGATCGTCCTGGCAGATTGCGGACGCGCAGAGCCCCGCCTCCCGGTCGATCTGCTCGACGTCGATGCCGTGGTGCGACTTGAACCAGATCCGATCGGTGTCGACGATGCTGACGATCGAGATCGGTACGTCGAAGAGCCTCGCCGCCAGCGCGGTCACGCGATCGAAGGCGCCGTCCGGCGGCGTGTCGAGCACGTCGTAGCGGCGCACGGCCGCCATCCGGCCGTCCTCGTTCGGCGGTATGAGGTCCACGTCCGGACCCTACCCGCAGCCTTCCCCCTTAACCGCCGTAGATCTGGAGGGGCAGCCGGGAGAGCGATTCGCCTCCCCCGTCGGTGACGAGCCAGGTGTCCTGCATGTAGAGGCAGCCCTTCCCGTCCGCGGCGATCACGTGCGGGTGCATCGAGAAGACCATCCCGGCCGCGAGCGTCGTCTCGACCCCCTCGCCGATCTTCGGGTGCTCGATCATCGTCATCCCAATCGAGTGGCCCGTCACGTGACCGAGGTGATAGCCGCGGGCCGTGAAGCCCTTCGCCACAGCCCGGTGGACGTCACTCGCGGTCGCCCCGGTGCACATCTCGACTCGCGCGGCGGCGTGGTACTCCTCGTACGCCTCGAGCATCCGGGCCGTCTCGTCGTCGACCTTCCCGATCGCGCGCGAGACCTCGACCCAGTGCATGCCCGGTCCAGCGATCTCGAGCGACGGAACGACGAAATCGCCGAGGATCGTGTCCGAGCGCGCGATCGTGAACTCGGGACCGACGAGAACCATGTTCATCGTCAGCCGACCGCACCCGCGCTCGACGAAGAGCTCCTCGGCCGGCGCCATCACGTCGGCCGCGGTCTTGCCCGGCTCGTAGGCGGCGAAGAAGGCGTCGAAGCCGTCCTCGTTGATCCGGACGCTCTCGCGCACCGACTCGAGCTCGACCTCGCTCTTGACCGCACGCGCCAGGTCGTACTCGACGTCGAAGGGCACGAGCTCCAGGCCGTCCAGGGCCCGGTAGTCGCGCACGGTCATGATGTAGTCGAGCCCGTAGACGCCGATCCGCTTCCAGCCGCGGTCGCGGATCGTCGCGGCGAGATGCTCCCCGGGCCGGTCGTGGAAGACCTGCTCGAGCTGCGCGGTTGCGTGCTCGCCGACGTAGCGAGCTTCGCTCGGGAAGACGATCTGAGGCTCGCCGTCGGCCGGAACGAGCACATAGGCATAGCGGTGGACGATCTGGAAGCCCGAGAGGTACGTGACCGAGCCCTCGAAGCCGCTGTACTCGCTCCCGGAGACGATCAGGGCGTCGAGCTCGTGCTCCGCCATCGCGGCGCGCACCTTCGCGTACCTGCGTTCTAGTTCTGCGTCCAACTGTGCTCCATTCCCTTGATCAGGGCCACGACGGCCTCGTTGAGCGGGGTCGCCACGCCGTGCTCCCGTCCGAACCGGACGATCCCGCCGTTCAGATAGTCCACTTCGGTTGCGCGCCGCGCCTCCACGTCCTGGAGCATGCTCGCCTTGTGCCCGTAGGCGACCTCCGGCTTCGCGGCGTGATCGATCAGATCCTCGGGATCGGCGTCGAGCTCGATTCCCTGTGCCGCTGCGACCGCCTTCCCCTCGTCGACGAGCCCGGTGACGAAAGCCCGGAGCGGCGGCAGCTCGCAGACGCGACCGTGAGTGAGCCCGGTCAGCGCGCCGACCGGGTTCGTGGAAGCGTTGAAGATCACCTTCCGCCACTGGGCGCCTCGAGCGTCCGCGACCGCCTGCGTCGGCATCCCGCCGCGGGTGCACGCCTCCGCGAGGCGCTCGATCTCCGCCGCTGCGGCCGGCTGGGGCTCGAACGGTCCGAAGGTCGTGTCGCCCTTGACGTCCCACTGGGCGACGCCCGGCTCGAGGATCTTCCCGGCCGGGAACGTCGTGCCGCGGATCACGCGCTCGACGTGCGCGGCGATCGTCTCCTCGTTCCCGACCCCGTTCTGGACCGAGGCGACGGCTCCCCCGCTGAACGCGTGCGCGGTCGCGGCGATCGCGGCCTCGGTGTGCATCGCCTTCGTCGCGACGAGCCCGAAGTCGCAAGGCGGTAGCTCGGCCGCGTCCGTCGTCGCCCTGATCCCGGTCGCGTGCACCTCGCCCGCGCCGGTGAGCTTCAGGCCGCGCTCGTTGATCGCGGCGACGTGGGCCGCGGCCAGGTCGTAGGCCCAGACCTCGACATCCTCCAACTGCGCGAGCGCGGCCGCGAAAAGCGAGCCGACCGCGCCACACCCAACCACGCAGACCCTCACGATGACCTCCTCGGCAGTGTCAGCTCACGCCCACCGGTGATCCCGGACGGCCTGAGCACCAGTACGAGTGCCATCACGGCCCCGACGACGACGAGCCGGGTTCCGGAGGGCGCGTCCCAGAGAAACGTGCCCGCCTCGGCCTTCGCCAGCAACGAATCGAGGCCGCTGATCGTGAGCGCGCCGACGACGGCGCCCCACAGGCTCGTCAGCCCCCCGACGACGAGCATCGCGAGCGTCAGAAAGGTCAGCTCGAGATAGACCTGCTCGGTCGTGATCGAGCCGAGCATGTGGACGTAGAGACCGCCGGCGAAGCCGCAGAGCGCACCCGAGAGGGTGAATGCGAGCAGACGCTGCCGGTGCACGCCGACCCCGACCGCCTGGGCGGCGGCGGAATCCTCGCGCGTGGCGCGGAGGAGGCGGCCGGGGCGACTCCGCCCGTAGAGCCACACGATGGTCAGGACGACGATCGTCCCGAGAGTCGCCTGCAGCGCCCCGGTCGTCTCCGGCACGAGCGAGAGCGTCGTCGCTCCCGGGCCGATCCGCGTCCACTCGCGCAGCAGGTTGTGCGTCACCTCGAGCACGGCAAACGTGGCGATCCCGGCCGCGAGGCCCGAGAGCCGCATCAGGGGCAGCCCCACGAGCGCGGCCAGGATCGCGCCCGCCACGGCCGCGATCCCGAGCGAGACGATGTTCCCGACCGTGTGGTCGCGCAGGAACGGGAAGAGGTCGGGCAGCACGAAGCTCTTCGACTGCCCCGGCACGGTCAGCACTCCGGCGGCGAACGCGCCCACGGCGACGAAGCTGATCTGGCCGAACGAGAGCACCCCCGAGTTGCCGACGAAGACGTAGATCGACGCGACCATCGCCACCGCGACGATCGCGCTGAGGAAGTAGATCTCGTTTGCGCGTGACGCGGTCGCCGCGAGCACGCCGACGATCGCGACGAGGACGACGGGGCCGAGGAGTGCGACGACCGGCTCGATGCGCCTCATACGCGCTCCGCCGCAGGCGCGCGGCCGAAGAGACCGGCCGGCCGAAGCAGGAGGACGAGGATCACGAGCGCGAAGACCGCCGAGGGGAGAAAGACGGTCTTGTCGGTCGGGAGCACCCCGTTGATCACGCCGCTCGTGAAGCCGATCGCGAAGCCGCCGAGGGTCGCCGTCCAGAGCCGGTCGATCCCACCGACGACGACGCCGACGAGGACGACGATCGTCTCCTTGAGCGCGAAGTCCGGGGCAACGAGCGGCGACTGCACCGTCAGGATCACCGCGACGATCGCCGCGAGCACACCCGAGAGCACCACCGCGAAGCCGATCACGCGGTCGGCCCGGACGCCGAGGAGCCGCGCGGTCCTGAAGTCGGTCGCGGCGGCCCGCATATGCAGGCCGATCGTCGTCCGGGCGAGCAGGAGCGCGAGCAACCCGAGCGCGATCACGGCGACCACGACGGCGACGATCGTCACCCTGCGGACGTCGACGCCGAGGACGGAGACGGCGCGGTTGAGGCCGCCGATCGAGCCCGCGGGCTCGCCGATCGTCCCGTCGCGGACGTCGATCACGAGCGCGACGCTCTGGAGCAGAAAGGCGACCGCGAAGGTCGTGACGAGCATGACCGCGGGCGACTGCGTCCGCAGCGGGCGGAAGACGGAGCGCTCGAGGACGAGTGAGAGGGTGATCACCACCGCGAAGCACGCGGCGATGCTGGCGACCGCGGGCCAGTCGGCGGTGAACGCGAGCGTGTACGCACCGGCCATCACGAGCTGGCCGTAGGCGAAGTTGACGAGGCGGAGGACGCCGAAGACGAGGCCGATGCCAACCGCCATCAGCGCGTAGATCGCGCCGAGGCCGACGGCGTCGACCAACGTCTGCGCGTCGAGCGTCGCGACGATCATCGCAGGTAGGCCGAGAGGAGCTTCTCGGTGTTCTCGGCGTCGGCAGGAGTCAGGGTGGCCCGGAGCTCGCCGTTTGCGAGCACGTAGGTGCGGTCGGCGAAGGCAACGGTCCGGTGGGCCCGCTGCTCGACGAGCAGCACGGTGAGCCCTCGCTCGCGGATCGCGGCGAGCGCGGCGAAGACCGCGTCGACGACGGTCGGGGCGAGCCCGAGCGACGGCTCGTCGAGCAGGAGCAGGCGCGGCGCGGCGACGAGCGCGCGGCCGATGGCGAGCTGCTGCTGCTGGCCGCCGGAGAGAGCCCCCGCGGGCCGCTCGCGGTACTCCTCGAGAATCGGGAAGAGCTCGAAGACCTCGCGGATCGCCCCGGCCGCGTCACCCTGCCGCCTGGCCGCGAGCCCGAGCCGGAGGTTCTCGTCCACGGTGAAGCCGCCGAAGATCCGCCGCCCCTCGGGGACGAGCGCGATCCCGGCCGAGGCGACCCGCTCGGGCGGGAACCCCCGCAGCGAGGCTCCGTCGAAGCGGATCGTGCCCGCGTGCAGCGGCAGGACGGCCATGACGCCGTGGAGCGTGGTCGACTTGCCGGCCCCGTTCGGCCCGATCAGACCGACGATCTCCCCTTTGCCGACGGCGAACGAGAGGTCGCGAACCGCCGGGACCGGCCCGTAACGCAACTCGACGCGATCGAGCTCGAGCAGCGGCTCAGACACCTGCGGCCACTGCGCTCTCGCCGAGATAGGCGGATGTGACCTCGGCGTTCGCGCGAATCTCCGTCGGCGTCCCCTCGGCGAGCGTCCGGCCGTGGTCGAGCACGTGGATCCGGTCGCAGACGTCCATCACGAGTGCCATGTTGTGGTCGATCAGGAGCACACCGGCATCGTGGTCGTCGCGAACAGACCGCACCGCCGCCGCCAGCCCCGGGATCTCCGACTCCGGAAGGCCTGCAGCCGGCTCGTCGAGGAGGACGTAGCGAGGCTCCGTCGCGAGCGCCCGCGCCAGCCCGAGCCGGCGCTCGTCGCCGTGGGCGAGCGTCCCCGCCGGAGCGTTTTCGTGGCTCGTCAGCCCGAGCAGCGCGAGCAGCCGATCTGCCCGCTCCCGGGCCGCCCGGCTGCGCGCGCCGCAGCCGAGGGCGGCCACCTCGACGTTCTCGCGGACCGAGAGATCCCGGAACGAGCGGCTGTGCTGGAAGGTCCGGGCGAGGCCGGCCCGCCCCCGGCGCGACGGTGACCAGCCGGAGATGTCGTGGCCCTCGAGCTCGACCGTGCCGCCGTCCGGGAAGTCGAAGCCCGTCAGCAGGTTCACGAGCGTCGACTTGCCCGCTCCGTTCGAGCCGATCAGGCCGACGACCTCGTGCCGCCGGACCTCGAGGGTGACGTCGTCCAGCGCCTGGACGCCGCTGAACGAGCGGGACACGGAGGAGGCCCGGAGCGATCCGGGCCTCCTCGCGTCCGCTGCGGTCGCGCCTTCGGTCACCCGGAGATGTCGGGGACGACCTTGGCGGTGATGGGCCCGACGTAGCTGCCCTCGTTGTTGTCGACCTTGATCACGCGGTACTCGCGTCCGAAGACGGAGTGCAGCTCGGTGGAGAAGTTGACGTTGCCGGAGATCGTCTCCACCGCCGTGAAGCCCTCCATCTCGGTCGCCAGGGCCGCGCCGTCCGTCGAGCCGCCTGCGCGGTCGATGGCCGTCGCCACCCCGTCGATCGCAGCCGCGCCGGTGATGAATCCACCCGTTCCGGGAGCGGCCTTCCCGGCGGTGAGCTTGGCGATCAGATCCTTCACCTCGGGGTTCGGGTCGTCCCCGAAGATCGAGGCGTATGTGACGGCGTAGTAGTTCGTCACCTGCGGGCTCTTCGTCACCCAGTAGGTGCCGTCGCCGGCCCACGAGTTGAGGATCGGCGTCTCGTTCCCGAGCGCACGGATCCCGGAGACGAGCCCCGGGAGCTCACCGAACGCCGTCGAGGTGACGATCACGTCGGCCTTCTCCCCGTTCAGTCTGCTGACCGCGGCGCCGACGTTGTTCGCACCCGTCGCGTACGTCTCGCGGCCGACGATGGTTCCGCCGAGCTCGGTGAAGCGGGCATCGAACGCCTGGACGATGTTCTTGAAGTAGACGAGCAGCGTGTTCGTCGCGAGCGCCGCCGTCTTCCAGCCCTGCTCCCAGGCGAACTCGGCCATCGCCGAGCCCTCGTCCTGCGCCACGTTGCCGAAGCTGAACGCGAGCTTGCCCTTCTCGCCGAAGCGCTTCGGGCCCATCTGGTCGGTGCCGATACACGGGGCGATCGTCAGCTTGCCGTCGTTGATCGACTCCTGGACGACGGGCGTCGCGAAGTCGACGTCGCACGTGACGAACATCACGTCCGCACCATCACCGAGCAGCTGGCTGGCACATGCCTTCGCCTTGGCCGGGTCGTTGTTCTGCGTGTCGCAGGTCTTGATCTCGAACGGCCTGCCGCCGACACCGCCCTTCTCGTTCAGCTGCTCGACGCGGATCTTGGCCGCCGCGAGCGCAGGGTTGTCGAACGGGGCCATGTTCCCGCTCGAGTCGAACGCCCAGCCGATCACGATCGGCTCGCCCGTCGCCGGCCCGCCCGCGTCGGTCGTCGCCGCCGCACCGGTGTCCGCCGCCCCTGTGTCGGCCGCGGTCGTGTCGCCCGACGCGTCGCTGTCGTTGTCGCTTCCGCCGCAGGCGGACCCGCCGAGCGCAAGCAGCGCCACGAGCGCCGCCAACGCAAACCATCGTCTTCCGTGCATGCCTGCCTCCTGTTGGATTACCCGGTCGGTGACGTCCAGGACGCCTCCTTCGCCTTGATCAGCCGGTAAAGCGTCGTCTGCAGCGGCACCGGCACCCCGAGCCGTTCGGCCTCGCGCACGAGCGCGCCCGTGATCGAGTCGATCTCGGTCTGCCGGTGCGCCTCCACGTCCTCGAGCATCGAGGGGTAATGGGCGCTGCCGCGTTGCGTCGCGAGGACGTTCATCTCCCACGGGTCCTCGTGGAGCTCGATCCCCGAGGCGGCCGCGACCGCCTTGCCCTCGTCCATCAGCGCGTGGACGAGATGGCCGAGATCGGAGGGATCTCCCTCGGCGGCGAAGTGCGGGTCATGCGGGAGCCCCGTGAGGGCTGCGACGGCGTTCACAGTCGCGTTGAAGATCAGCTTCGACCACTGCGCCGGCCGCAGGTCGGGGAACGCGCGGGCCTTCAGGCCCGAGCGCTCGATCAGGGCTGCCAGCTCCTCGACGCGGTCGTACGGCGTCCCGTTGTACGGGCCGAGCCACGTCTCGGTGTCGAGGATGTACTCCACGTGCGTGTCGTCGTGGCGGGTCCCGCTCATGAACGTGACCCCGGAGACGATCGGCCAGTCGCCGTGGCTGCGGACGACGGCCTCGGCGCCGAGCCCGTTCTGGACGGTCACGACGGTCGCCTCCGCGAAGCGCCCCTCGAGAGAGGTCGCGGCGGCGTCGAGGCCCGTTCCCTTCGTCGCCACGATCGCGACGTCGAAGTCCGGAATCGCGTCGGGATCGGCTGTCGCGTGCACCGTCCCGCTGAAGTCGGCCCGGCCGGAGACGCGGAGCCCGTGCTGCTCGAGCGCCCGCGCATGCTCGTCGCGGCGGGTGAGCACCCAGACGTCGGCGACCCGGCTCAGGTGAGCTGCGTAGAGACTTCCGATCACGCCGGCCCCGACGACGCAGACTCGCTCGATCACGCGGTCTGGGCCACCCGGTCGCGTGCGCCCGCCTTGAAGTGCGGGATCACGGACTTGGCGAAGAGCTCCTGCGCCTTGATCGCCTGCCAGTGCTCGGCGCCGCCCGCGTTGACGGTGATCGAGATCTCGGTCAGCCCTTCGCAGACCTCCTGGACGCCCTCGATCCGCTCGATCACGTCCTGCGGCGTCCCGACCCAGACGATGTCGCCGTCGATCATCTCGTCGTAGGGGGTCTGCGCGAGCTTCTCCAGGATCCCGGCCGCGTAGAAGCCGTAGCCGGCCGCGTTCAGCTCGTCCGTCGGCGGCGGCGCGTGCTCGGTCAGCGGCGAGGCGTTCCCGGCGAGGAAGCCCTCCATCCACTGCTTCGCTTCCCGCTTCGCGACCTCGCGGTCCTCGTCGATGTAGCAGGCGTGGATCCAGACGATGTCCGGCTCGGTCCCGTACTCGGCGCACTTGGCGCGGTAGAGGTCGAGCTGATCCTTGAGCGCCGCATACGGGAGGAGCGGCGGGACGACGACGGCCCAGCCACGCTCGGCCGCTAGCTCGTAGGTGCGGTCGGAGGTGCCGCCGAGGAAGACGCGGAACTTCCGATCCGGCCGCGGCACGATCCCCGAGTCGGCGACCGAGAAGTGCTTGCCGTCGTAGGAGAAACGTTCGTTCTCGAGCGCCGTGAAGAGGAGCTCGACCGCCTCCTCGTAGATCTCACGCGACTCGGGGCTCAGTGGCATCCCGGCCTTCGGCGGCATCCAGCCGTGGCCGCGACCGACGCCGAACTCGTAGCGGCCGTCGAGGAGGATGTCCGCGACCGCGATCTCGGAGGCCAGGACGAGGGGGTTGTGGTACGGCATCGAGTGGAGGAGCGTCCTGAAGTTGATCCGCTTCGTGCGCTGCGCGGCGGCGGCGAAGAGCGCGAGCGGGTTGGCGGAGATCGAGAACTTGGGGAAGAAGAAGTGCTCGATCACGGCGTAGGCGTCGTAGCCGAGCCGGTCGGCGTTGACCATCTGCTCCAGAACCTCGCCGTACAGCTGCGGGGCCGTTTTGCCCGGCCAGCTCTGGAGCTCCGAATAGAGACTGAATTTCACGTCCAGGATTCCCGTTTCTCGTCCGCTCGCGGTGACATGTCTCGAGCGTAGCGATCCTCCCACGCCCGTGTCATGTCAGTCAATGGCCTGCGTCAGGCTGCGGAACTCGTCGTCGCTGACCAGCCTGCCCTCGCGGGCGCCGAGCGCCTTCACCTGCGTGAGCAGGCCTGCGCGAGCCTCCTCGGGCAGGTCGAGCCCGAGCTCCTCGGCCTTGAGCCGGATCGAGTCGAGGCCACTCTTCTTGCCGAGCACGATCGCGCGCTCGGCCCCGACGAGCTCGGAGGAGTAGGGCTCGATCGCGGGCGGGTCGTGGAACTGGCTCGCGACGGCGCCACTCTCGCGAGTGAAGAGATTCTCGCCGGTGAGCGGCTTCCAGGGCTCGAGCGCGTAGCCGGAGCGCTCCTGGACGAGGGTCGCGAGCGTTCGAGCCTGGGTCAGGTCGAGCCGCGTCGAGATCCCGTAGAGCGCTTCGAGCGCGAGTGCGACTTCGAGCAGGTTCGCGTTGCCGGCGCGCTCCCCCATCCCGTTCACGGTGCCGTGGATCCAGGTCGCGCCGGCCTGGACTGCGGCGACCGCTGCGGCGGTCGCGAGCCCGAAGTCGTTGTGGCCGTGCCAGTGCACCGGCACGTCGAGCCACTCGACGGTCTGGCCGACGAGGAACGCTGCGGCCTCCGGCGTCGCGACCCCGATCGTGTCGACGGCGACCACCTCGGTCGCGCCGGCCTCGACCGCGGTCGAGTACGACTGGCGGTAGAACTCGAGGTCGGCCCGCGTCGAGTCGACGCCGAAGAACGCCACCGTGATCCCGTTCTCCACGGCGAAGGAGACTGCCTTCGCGATCCGTTCGAGCATCTTCTCTCGAGGCACGCCCAACGCTTCGAGCTTGAGGTCGGAGACCGGGCTCTCGATCACGGCCGCGCGCACGCCCAGCTCGACGAGCGCCTCCACGTCTGCGGGAACGGCCCGCGAGAACCCCCAGACCTCGGCGCGCAGCCCTGCGCCGGCGATCAGGCGGATCGCCTCCGCATCCTCCTCGGAGACGCGCGGGAAGCCCGCCTCGATCCGGTCGACGCCCGCCGCGTCGAGCGCGCGTGCGATCTCGAGCTTCTCCTCCGGGGAGAGGACGACGCCAACCGTCTGCTCGCCGTCGCGAAGCGTCGTGTCGTAGAGGCCGATCGGCCCGGACGGCTGCGGGTCGAGCGCGCGACGATTGAGATCGCCGGTCCAGATCTTCTCGCGCTCGATGCTCACGCTCGCACGATCCCGTCCGGATAGGAGCAGAGCTTCTCGGCGCCCGAGTCGGTGATCAGGAAATTGTCCTCCACTCGCAGACCCCCGCCCTCGGGCCAGTAGACCCCGGGCTCGATCGCGAGCACCATTCCGGCTTCGATCGTCCCGCCCCCGGCCTGGTGTGCGTACGGAGGCTCGTGGGCGCGGGCGCCGACGCCGTGGCAGACGGGGTGGCTCGGCTGGCCGGGGTAGCCGAGCTCGGCGAGCCCGGCCCGGACGCTCCGGTCGAGCTCGGCGAGTCCCGCCCCGGGCACGAGCGTGGCGAGTGCCGCCTCGTAGACCTCGAGCAGGCCCGCCTCGAGCTCGACATAGCGCGGGTCGAGCTCACCGGGCACGACGTTCTTCGTGTGGTCGCACCAGTAGCCGTCCGCGCAGACCCAGATCTCGAAGAGGGTCGGCTCGTGCTCGGCGATCGGGCGGCTGCCCGTCGAGGTGAACGTCTTGATCCCGGGCCCCGACCAGACGAGCGAGAAGCCGCGCGCGAGCTCCACCTTCCCCTCGAACCCGGTGCCGTGCGCGTGGACGTGGCCCTCCCACATCGCCGCCACCTCGGCCTCGGTCATCCCGGGCTGCAGCCGCTCCTGGACGTGCGTCATCGCGAGCGCCGCCAGCTCGTTCGCGAGCCGCATCCGCTCCACTTCCTGCTCGGTCTTGAGCGCCCGGACGCCGCTGAGGAGCGGGGTCGCGTCGGCGGCGTCGGTGAACGCGTCGAACCAGGCTTTCGGGAAGGTGGTGGGCTCGCCGACCATTCGATCGGCGGCCTGCGTCCCGAGCGAGAGCTCGAGCCCGACCCGGTCGTACTCCGATGCGAGCTGACGAGCGAGGTCGAGCGCTCGCAGTCCCGGCGGCCGCGGATCGCGCTCGTCGTAGCCCTTGAAGACGCGAACGTCCTCGGTCCACGCCATCCGCGCCGCGTCCTCCTCCGAGGCCTCGAGACAGATCAGGATCGCTTCCCCGTCGCGGGGAAAGACGACGGCGTCGTACCCCTTCATCCCCCAGAAGTTCGTCAGGTAGAGCACGTTGTCGGGCGCGCGGACGACGAGTGCGTCCAGATCCTGCTCCGCCATCGCCGCGCGCACCCGCTCGAGTTTCTCCTCGTCCCTGGCCCAGGACACCCGTCAGACGTCCTCGCCCCACGGGCGCACGCGCGGGAGGGGCGGGGTCCCGTGCGCTTCCTCCCACCCGACGACGGGGTTGCGAAGGACTCCGATCCGCTCGATCTCGGCTTCGATCACGTCTCCGGGCTTCAGGTAGAGGCGGGCCCGCTCCTCGGGCGACTTGAACCCGGCGACGCCCGCGACGGTGCCGGTCGAGAGCACGTCTCCGGCCGAGTAGCCGAGCGCGGAGAAGTTGGAGAGGATCTCCGGGATCGTCACGCTCATCCGGCCGGAGTGCGACGTCTGGCGCCGCTCGCCGTTCACCCGCAGCTCCATCGCCAGGTCGTGCGGGTCGGGAATCTCGTCCGGGGTCACGATCCACGGGCCGAGCGGACAGAAGGTGTCGATCGCCTTGCAGAAGCTGAAGACGCCCGAGCGCATCTCGCCGCGCTGGATGTCGCGCGCGGTGATGTCGTTGAAGATCACGTAGCCGCCGATGTAGTCCGAAGCCTCCTCGGGCGAGAACCACTTGCCCGCCTTCCTGAGGACGACCGCGAGCTCGAGCTCGTAGTCGAGCTCCTCGGTCAGGTGCTCGGGATAGACGACCGGCTCGTCGGGGCCGATGATCGCGTCGACGTTCTGGAAGAAGTTGATCCACGGCGCGATCGCGTGCGACCAGTCGACGTTCTTCGATTCCTCCTCGTGCTCGCGGAAGTTCCCGGCCGTGTGGAAGAACTTCTTCGGCACGATCGGCGCGCGTAGCCTCGCCTCTGCGAGCGGGATCCGGTCGCCGGTCTCGTCCGCCCCGCCGCGCTCGAAGTAGGCGCGCATGGTGGGCACGCCGAGGATCGCGACCTCCTCGCCGTCCACGTGACCGACCAGGCCGCTGTCCAGGGTGACGAGCTTCATCCGCAGACCCGCTGGGCGGCGCGCGCGTAGACCTCGGCGATCTTGACGAGGCCCTCGATCTCGAGGTTCTCGCCATACTCCGGGTCGGGAAGGCCGGATGACGTGCCGTAGTTGACGGTCGCGATCCCGTAGCGCGAGAGCACGGATGCGTCCGAGAACCAACGCGTCACGTCGCGTTCAGGTGCGGTGCCGAAGACCTCCTCGTGAGAGGCCTCGAGCGCTCCGACGAGCGGATGCGCCTCGTCGATCTCCGCGCCCGGCGCGGTCACGTAGACCTCGGCCTCGACGCCGTCGAGCCCGCGGGCAAAGTCGAGCGCCTTGCGGCGCGCCTCGGCCATCCCGACGTCCGGCGGCACGCGCAGGTCGAGGAAGAGATCGGTGGCGTGCGGTGTTCGGGAGACGCGCCAGCCGAAGCCGCCCTGGATCGCGCCCACGTTCGCGACCCCGCGCACGTCGCCGTAGCTCATCTCCTCTTCCCACTCGGGAAGCCACGCGAGCACCCGGTCGAGGACACCGCGCATCCGCACTATCGAGTTCTCCTCGATCCTCCCCGAGGAGAATGCCGTATGGATGAACGGCCCTGAGGTCGAGAGACGGAGCCAGAGCGTCCCGAAATGCGCGAGCACGAGCTTCTGCTCGGTCGGCTCGCCGAGGATGCACATGTCCGCCGCGCCGCCGTGGCCGACCAGGTGGCGCGAGCCGGCCGCGTAGCCGCGGTACTCCGCGCCCTGCGCGTCACCCTGCTGCGTCTTCTCGATCTCGCCCGCAACCGCTGCGAGCAGGATGTCGCCCTTCAGCCCCGCGTCACCGAGCGCGCGCACCGCGGCGAGGTAGGCGACGAGCGCGCCTTTCATGTTCGAGATCCCGAGCCCGTAGATCCGGCCTTCGCGCTCGAAGCCCTCCGGTTGGAAGCCCGGGATCCCGGCGAGCCACGGCTCTCTCCCCGAGTAGGAGGTGTCCATGTGCCCGTTGAACATCAGCGTCGGCCCGCCGCCCGTCCCGGCGCGGGTCGCGAGCACGTTCGCGCGGCCGTCCTCGACCTGCTGCCACTGGACGGCGAGGCCGAGCTCGCGGCACTGGTCGGCGTACCAGCTCGCCATCGCCTCCTCCGAGCCTGTGAAGCTCGGGATCGAGACCGCGGCCAGCGCGTCCGCGACCAGCCGTTCGCGATCGATCATCTGAAGTGCGGCAAGACCTTTTCCCCGAAGAGGCGGATCTGGTCGTGTCGCTTGTCGCCCCAGAGCTCGAGCATGACGTGCGTGCAGCCTGCGTCACGGTACTCCTCGATCGCCTCGATGCAGTCGGACGGCGTGCCCGCGATCGGCTTGCACTTGTCGAGGATCGCGTCCGTCACCTTCGCCTTCGCGGCGAGACGGCCGCCCTGCTCCATGGCTTCGGCGACGGGCCTGATCTCGTCCTGCTCGAGATGGGCGAGGTCGAGGAGCGTGTCGGCCGAGCCCTGGATGTTCTGCACCTTGTTCGCGAGATACATCCCGGCGATCTCCCGGGCGCCGTCGCGGCCCTTGTCGCGGTCTTCGTCGATCGAGGCGACGACGGTGCAGCCGATGTCGATCTCCGAGCCGGTGTTCCCGACGGTGTAGCGGACGAAGTCGGGCGTCGTGATCGAGGGGGTCAGGCAGCCGTCGCCGATCTCGCCCGCGAGCTGCTGCATCTTCGGCGCGGTCGCGGCAACGTAGACGGGCGGGACGTCGCGCGGCGTGTGGGCCTCGTCCTGGAGCGGCGGGATCGAGGCGCTCCACGTGTCCCCGTCATAGTCGAACGCCTCGCCACCGAGCACGCCGCGGACGATGTTGACCGCGTCGCGCATCGGGCCCAGCGTCTTGTTCGTGCTCAGCTTCGTGTTGTTGAGGAAGATCTTGGAGGTCCCGAAGCCGAGCAGGAAGCGCCCCGGGCCGGCAGCCTCCTGGACGACGCGGGCATCCATCGCGACCTGAACCGGGTGCCGCGTGAACGGCGAGATGATTCCCCAGCCGATCGCCAGCCGATTGGTCTCGCGCGCCATCAGCGCCGAGACCACGGTCGAGGAACGCGCCTCCATCCCGTGCTTGCGCCACCAGGGATAGGCCTCCGCGAGCCAGATCGTGTCCATCCCGACCTCGTCCATCACACGGGCCGACTCGAGCATCTCGTCGAGCGGCTCCATCGTCAGCTGCATGACGCCGATTCGGAACGGGACGGCCATCCTCAGTCCTCGGTCGACGTGGTGGGGCCCTGCGGATCCTCGTCGTACGCCTCGGGCGACCAGGGGCTGATTCCCTCATCTGCGCCGCTCGTCCCGCTCTCGGGCTCCGGATCCTCGTCGGACTCCGCGGGCGGGCCGTAGTCCTTCACGTCCGGCTCGGTCTCCGGCTCGGGTGGCGGGTTCGGGGCGCCGGCCTCTCCGCTGTTGGGGGCCTCGCCGCTGTCGGTCACGGCGCGGCCTCGATCTGCTGCTCGAGCGAGCGAAGGACATTTCCGACCTGCTGGTTGATGATCGGCTGGAGGACCCGCTGGCCCATCGAGCCGACCGGCCCTGCGATCGAGACGTCCGCGGCCCACTTCATGTTCGTGCCGCCGTCTGCCTCCACGAGCTCGAAGGAGGTCTGCATGTTCATGACCGCGCCGACCCCCTGTCCCTTTGCAGAAAGTTCAGCATACTCTGGTTCGCGCTCCTCGAGCTTCTCGAAGTTGATCTTCATCTTGAGGCCGCCGAGCCCGAGCGGGATCTTCACGTTGGCCGTCCAGTGAGTGTCGTCCTGCACCTCGAAGCCCTCGACCCCGGGCATCGTGTTGGCCATCGCCTCCGGGCTGTTCAGAACGGCCCAGACCTTGGCGCGCGGGGCCTCGAAGCGCTTCTCGCCTTCGACCCTCACTGTGCCGCTCCGCGGGACTCGACGGTCACGCGCGAGCGCGAGGCTTCCGGATCGGAGAGCAACTCCCAGACTCGGTGATAGGGGTTGAAGCTGTCGTAGATGATCGGCTTGCCGTTCTCCTTGAGGGCGTCCTGGAGTGCAGAACAGACGGCGTGGATCCCGGCGCCGCCGCCCTCGCCCATCCCCTTCGTCCCGAGCGCCGTGAATGGCGACGGCGACTCGATGTAGCCGGTCTTCAGCGGCGGCATGTCCATCGCGTGGGGCACGTGGTAGTCGTAGAAGTTCGGGGTCAGAAGGTTCCCGTCCTCGTCGTAGGTGAAGGCCTCGTGGGTCGCGGCGCCGAGCGCGTGCGCGGTCGCGCCCATCACCTGGCCCTCGACGATCTGTGGGTGGATCCGGTTGCCGCAGTCGTCCACGGCGGCGTAGTCGACGACCTCGTAGACGCCCGTCTCAGGATCGACCTCGACGACGGCGAGATGGATCTGGGCGGCGTAGGTCAGCGTTAGGTTCCCGTATTTCTTCTCGACGTCCGGAACCTCGAAGTTCGGCCGGAAGACGAAGCGCGCGTTCAGGGTCACGTCGAGGTCTTCCGGGAGCCCGGCGTTGTTCGCGTTGATGATCGCGCCGCACGCCATCAGCGGCAGCGCCGCCTCGGGGTTCGCCTTCATCCGGACGTGCCCCTCCGCGAGCTCGAGGTCGTCGATCGCACAGCCAAGGATCACGGAGCCGAGCTTCTTGATCTCGCCCGCGAGCTTGTCGGCCGCGCCCTTGACGGCGCCGAGACCGGTGACCGCGAACTGACTCGCATAGGTGCCCGAGAAGCCGGCGTGGGAGTTCCAGTAGCTGTCGTGGCCGGCGCGGACGTGCACATCGTCGGGGGTGACTCCGATGATGTCGGCGACGACCATCGACGCGGTCGTCTCGTGGCCCTGGCCCTGCGGCGTCGTCCCGAGCGTGACAACGACCTCGCCGAAGATGTCGAGCTTGACCGTCGCGACCTCGTTGTTGCCCGAGAACTGGAGCTCCGGGTTGATCATCCGCGACTGGCCGAAGTTGTTCGTGCCGGAGTCGAGCGTCGAGCCGATCCCGAGGCCGAGCAGCTTCCCTCGCGCCTTCGCGTCGGCGCGGCGAGCCTCCAGGCCGGCGTGCCCGATCAGCTCGAGCCCGACATCGAGCATCCGCCCGTAGTCACCGGAGTCGTAGATGCAGCCGTTCGGGGTCGTGTACGGCATCTCCTCGGCCTTGATGTAGTTCCGCTTCCGCACCTCGACCGGGTCGAGGTCGAGCTCGGAGGCGACGATGTCGATCACCCGCTCGGTGAACCAGAGGTGCTGCATCCGCGAGTAGCCGCGGTTCGGCGAGCAGGGCGCCTTGTTCGTGACCACCTGGGTGAAGTCGAGCTTGACGTTCTTCCAGCGGTAGCAGCCGGGCGTGACCTGAGCCCAGATGATCCCGCCGAGCGGCTCGTAGCGGAGGTAGGCGCCGGCGTCGTCGAGAGCCTTCGTCCGGAAGCCGAGGAGCTCGCCATCCGCCTTGACCGCGACCTCGGTGTCGTGGAACCAGCGCTCGTTTCCGTGCGACATCGTCAGGTGGAAGTCGGTCCGCCACTCGGTCCAGTTGATCGGCCGGTTCAGCTTCCGGGCGAGCAGGCAGCAGGCCACGAGCTGCGGGTGCGAGGTGATCTTGTTCCCGAAGCCTCCCCCGATGTCCTGGGTGACGAAGCGGAGCTTGTCGAGGCCGGTGTGCATCGCCGGGCCCATCATGATCGCGGCGAATCCGGGGAACTGGTTGTTCGTGTGGATCGTCCACTGCCCGGTGCCCTGGTTGAACTCGACGAGCGCGGCGTCGCACTCGAGCGGGGTCGAGTTGAAGCGCTCGAAGTGGAGCTCGCTGATCTTGACCACGTGGTCGGCCTCGGCGAAGGCGCCGTCCACGTCGCCCCACTCGAACTCGCTGCTCCAGGACATGTTCGAGCCGGCCTCGTCGTGCAGGAGCGGCACCCCTTCGTCGAGCGCGTGGCGCGCGTCGACGACGGCGGCGAGCGGCTCGTACGAGACCTCGACGAGATCGGCCGCGTCACGCGCGAGCTCGCGCGTCTCGGCGACCACGATCGCGACGGGCTCGCCGACGTGCCGGACCTTCCCGACCGCGAGCGCGTAGTCCTTGATGTGCGCGCCCGGCGGCGTCGAGAGCTGGAAGAACGGATCGGTCAGCGACGCGACCTCCTCGCCGGTCAGCGTGCCGTAGACCCCGGGCAGCGCCTCGGCCTTCGAGAGGTCGATCGCGGTGATGTTCGCGTGGCCGTACGGCGAGCGGACGTAGTGCGCGTAGCCCATCCCGTGCCGCTTGATGTCGTCGACGAAGAC
>Ga0136611_10000462_pt1 | contig 26583 bp, 27 predicted proteins | sample AntDrymUQ2232306_2_FD_106645 | JGI IMG/M metagenome (GOLD analysis project Ga0136611, IMG submission 106645) | Polar desert sand microbial communities from Dry Valleys, Antarctica - metaG UQ223 (23.06) | ecosystem: Environmental > Terrestrial > Soil > Desert | place: Antarctica: Dry Valley...
GGGCCGATGCGATAGACCTTGAGCCGGGCCTCGCCCCTGCCCGCGTCGACCTTCTCGTAGAGGGAGAGGTCGAGGCCGCTGCCGTCCGGCCCGAGCTCGATCGCCTCGAGGCGGCCCACGTCGACCGAGCCGGTGCGGGCGGCGAAGTCCTCCTTGTAGGCCTCGGGGAAGGAGCTGAGGTAGCTGCGCGACAGCCGGGCACCCTGCTCCTCCCCGTAGTCCGACGTGATCGCGGTGGCCAGGTCGTCGCGCCACGAGCGGGCCGCCTCGGTCAGCTTGCGCTCGAGGTCAGCGGTGTCGATGTCGTCGATGAGCTCGCCCTGCGGTGGCCGCACCACGAAGTGCACCTGGGCCATGTAGGCCTCGTTGAGGCGCACCGTGAACTCCACGCCTGCGCCACCGAGGGCGTCACTGAGCAGCGCCGCCATCCGCTCGCGGACCGCGGTGTTGTAGCGGTCGCGCGGCAGGTAGACCAGGCAGGAGAGGTAGCGGCGGTAGGTGTCGCGACGCACGAACAGCCGCAGCTGACGGCGCTCGCGCGTCAGCATCACTGCCTCGGCGATCGGCGTCAGCTCCTCGATCGGGGTGAGGAAGAGCTCGTCGCGCGGGTAGTTCTCCAGCACGTTGAGCAGCTGCTTGCCGCTGTGGCTGCGCTCGTCGAGATCGACGCTGGCCAGCACCTGGGCGACCTTCTCGCGCAGCACCGGGATCCGCAGCACGGACTCGGTGTACGTCGCCGACGAGAAGAGCCCGAGGAAGCGTCGTTCCCCCACGACCACGCCGGCCTCGTCGAACCTCTTCACGCCGATGTAGTCGAGGTAGGCCTGCCGGTGCACGGTCGACTTGGAGTTGGCCTTCGCGAGCACCAACAGCCGGGGCTCCCGGGCCCGCTCCCGGACCGCCTCGGGGAGCTTCTGGAACGCCGCGGACTGCAGCTGGTCGCCGCGCAGGATGCCCAGGCCGGTGGCCGGGATCGCGCGGAGCGCGAGCTCGTCGCCGCGCTCCTCGAGGGCGTACTCGCGGTAGCCGAGCAGGGCGAAGTGATCGTCGGCGAGCCAGCGCAGGAAGTCGATCCCGCTAGCCACCTCGTGCGGGTCGGGCAGGGCCGGCGGGGCGCCCTCGAGCTCGTGGACGATGTCGGTGAGCCGGCTCTGCATCCGTGGCCAGTCCTCGACCGCGTCACGGATGTCGCGCAGGACACGCTGGAGCCGGGACTCGACCTCCGCGAGCTCGGCCTCGTCGGTGATCCGGTCGATCTCGATGTGCATCCAGGACTCACGGACGTTCTCCAGGCCGCCCTCGTCCACGTGCCCGGTGTTCTCGTTGTCGTTGGCGAGGCCCTGGGCCGACTCGTCCCCCACCCGGACCTCGCGCAGCTCGCCGGCGACGTCGCGGACCGCGTCGAACAACGGGTGGATGACCACGTGCACGGTGTGGTCGTCGCCGGCCAGCGCCATCGTCATCGAGTCGACGAGGAAGGGCATGTCGTCGGTGACGATCTCGACCACCGTGTGTGCCCCGGCCGACCAACCGTGCTCGGGCAAGGTCGGGGTGAACACGCGGACGCGCGCGGTGCCCTGCGGGCGGGACTGGGCGAGCTTGAACTGCGACGCGAGGGCGCCGTACAGGTCCACTTCACTGCGGTCGCAGACGTCCTCGGGCGCGACATGGCGGAAGTACGCCGTCAGCAGCCCGGTCGCGGCCTCGGCGGGCGGACCACCGGAGCCCTTCCCGCGGGCCGCGAGGGCGGATGCCTTCGCAAGCAGGTCGGCCTTGTTGTCCTCGAGCGTCGACGCCACTCTGCGACCTTAGACCCGCGCGGGGTCGTCACGAACACCGGGCGTCGGCACGTGGCGGGGTGCTGGGAGGGCGACCGCCGGTGGGTCATGATGTCTGCCATGACGACCCGGCTCACCCAGGAACTGACGTACGACGCGCCGCTCGCGGACGTCGCGGCCATGCTCGCTGACCCCGCCTTCCGCGAGGAGGTGTGTCGTCAGACCGGCGTGGTCCGCCACGACGTGACCATCGAGGGAGCGGGCGCCGGCATGCACGTCACCGTCGACCAGGCCCAGCGTGCCGACGGCATCCCCCCGGTCGCCAAGCGGTTCGTCGGCGACGAGATCAACTACGTCCAGGTCGAGCAGTGGTCCTCCCTCGACCGCGCCCAGGTCACCGTGGCGATCCCCGGCAAACCCGGCGAGATGGCCGGCACCATCGCCCTGGTCGAGTCCGGCGGCACCACCACCGAGACCGTGACCATGGACGTCAAGGTCGGCATCCCCCTGGTCGGCGGCAAGATCGAGGCCCTCGTCGCCGACATGCTCCGCGCCGCGCTCGAGATCGAGAACCTCACCGGCCGCGACTTCCTGGCGCGGTGAGGCGCCCGATGATCGTCCGCGCGGCTGCCGCCTGGTTGGCGACGGTGGCGTTCGTGGCGGGTTCCGCCGGCTGTGCAGAAGAGCCGTCGTTATCGACCGGCGAACCGGCCAGGACGAAGCCGCCACCTTCCTCCACGACGGAAAGCCCGACGGAGAGCCATACGGAGACCTCCGACAGTGGTCTCGATCGGATGCTCGCCCGATGGGTGGGCGCGCTGGACCAGCCCGGGTCCGGCGCGTACGAGGTCGGCATCGCGTCCCTGCAAGGCTATGAACCGCTTTATGAGGGCCGGTGGGGTTCGCTCGGCATGAACTGGACCACGCTGCTGGCCACCGGTGGGCCCGTCTGCGCCTCGAGTTCGGATGACCTCCAGGCGCCTGTCCTGCGGCCTCTGGAGACGGCACTCGCCGAGTACCGCTTCAATGACACGACGATCACCGGCTTCAGCGGGCTCACCAGTGCCGCGCGGCTGTTGACGCCGCGGCTCCTCGAGGCCCTCGGACCCTCAGGTGGAAGTGACGGACTCGTCCGAGCGACGTTCACTCGCGACGGCCGCACGTTGCGCTACTCGATCGACGTCAACCATTTCCTCGCCGCCGCCAATGACAGTGGCTGGAGCCCCGGCGACCAGGCCCGCGCGTATGCGGAGTCGGGCGCGAGTCTTATCGTCTCCTTGACACCTGACGCCGCCCGTCCCCTTTCCCTACCGCCGGCACAACGGACTGTCGACCCGATGCCCGTCAGCACCTATCCAGCCCGGCTCGAGGCCTGTGTCGCTGGCGCCAGCTAGCACATCGATCGCGGACTCGTCAACGATCCTCCCGCTTGCGCCACCAGACGACGAGCGCGAGCACCACGAACGGGCCGAAGGCGAGCACGAACGTGAGCGCCTGCTCGAACGGGTGCAGCGCCCCGAAGTGGAGCGGGGTCATCCCATGTGCGGGTAACGGTGGTCGGTGGGCGGCACGAACGTCTCCTTGATCGAGCGGGGCGACGTCCAGCGCACCAGGTTCTGCGGGGAGCCCGCCTTGTCGTTGGTGCCCGAGGCCCGCGCACCCCCGAACGGCTGCTGGCCGACGACCGCGCCGGTCGGCTTGTCGTTGATATAGAAGTTGCCCGCCGCGAACCGCAGGTCGCGCCGCGCGTCGGAGATCGCCTGGCGGTCCTGGGCGATGATCGCGCCCGTCAGGGCGTACGGCGCGAACGACTCCATCTGCGTCAGCATCCGGTCGTAGTTGCGGTCCTCGTAGACGTGCACGGCCAGGATCGGGCCGAAGTACTCGTCTGCGAACATCTGGTCGGTCGGGTCGGTCGAGACCACCACGGTCGGCCGCACGAAGTAGCCGACCGAGTCGTCGACCTGGCCGCCGGCCACGGTGGTCAGGTGCTTGTTGCGGCCCACCCGCGCGAGCGCGGCCTTGTGCTTGGCGAAGGCCCGGCCGTCGATGACGGCGCCCATGAAGTGCGACAGGTCGGTCACGTCGCCCATCGAGAGGCCCTCGACGTCGTGGAGGAACTGGTCCTTGGTCTTCTCCCAGACCGACCGGGCGACGTACGCCCGCGAGGCCGCCGAGCACTTCTGCCCCTGGAACTCGAACGCGCCACGCAGCATGGCGACCCGCAGCACGTCGGGGTCGGCACTGGGGTGGGCGACGATGAAGTCCTTGCCGCCCGTCTCGCCGACGATGCGGGGGTAGGAGCGGTACGACGCGATGTTGGTGCCGACTGTCTGCCACAGGTGCTGGAAGGTCGGCGTCGAGCCGGTGAAGTGGATGCCGGCGAGGTCAGGGTGGGTGAGCGCGACCTTGGAGACGTCGAGCCCGTCGCCGGGGAGCATGTTGATGACGCCCGGCGGCAGCCCGGCCTCCTCGAGCAGCTCCATGGTCAGCGAGGCGGCGAGCTGCTGGGTCGGCGACGGCTTCCAGATGACCGTGTTGCCCATCAGCGCGGGCGCGGTCGGCAGGTTGCCGGCGATGGCGGTGAAGTTGAACGGGGTGATCGCGTAGACGAAGCCCTCGAGGGGACGGTGGTCGGTCCGGTTCCAGATGCCCGGGCTGTTGGCGATCGGCTGCTCGGTGAGGATCTGCTTGGCGTAGTGCACGTTGAAGCGCCAGAAGTCGATCAGCTCGCACGCGGCGTCGATCTCGGCCTGCACGGCGGTCTTGGACTGGCCGAGCATCGTCGCGGCGTTGAGCCGCTGCCGCCAGGGGCCGGCCAGCAGGTCGGCGGCCTTGAGCAGGATCGCGCACCTCTCGTCGACGGGCATCCGCTGCCAGGGCAGGGCCGCGTCCTTGGCCGCCTTGATCGCGGCCTCGGCGTCCTTGGTCGAGGAGTTCTTCAGGGTGCCGAGCACGTGCTGGTGGTCGTGGGGCTGGACGACCTTGATCTCGGCGCCACCGCCGTTGCGCCGGCGGCCGTTGATGTGCGCGCGGAAGGTGTGCTGCTTGCGCTCGAGCCGGGCCAGCTCGGCCACGAGCTCCTCGCGCTCGGGGGACCCGGGGGCGTAGGTGAGGACTGGCTCGTTGACGGGCGCCGGCGGGAAGGTGATCGCGTCCATGCGGCCGACTGTACTGATCAGCCTCCGTCGAGCAGGAAGGGGATCTCCTGGGTTGCGAACCAGGCCAGGTCGTCGTCGGGATCCGCGCCGTCGGCGGTGTCCGCGTGCACCGCGACGACCCGGCTCAGGGGCACCGCCGCATCGGGGTCGGCGACCTCACCGACCACGACCACCCGGCGGCCCGCCCCGGCCAGGAGTGACGCCGCGGCCTCGGCGGCAGCCATCAACGCGGCGTACTCTGACTCCTCGTCCTCGTCGGCGGCGACGAACCGCTCCGCCGACTCCGGCACGAGCCCCGCCTCGACGAAACCGGCCAGCTCGGCCAGGGTCGTCGGCACGTAGACCCGCGCGGTCATGAGCGACGTCCCGGCTTCGGAGCCATCGGGCGGGCCGGCTTGCGTCGGCCGCGGCGCGCCGGACGATGGGCGTCCTTGGTGGTGTCGTCGAGCTCGTCGAGCGCCTCGGTGAGACAGACGCCGAGCAGGTCGACGTCGGGAAGCCGGTCGCGGTCGGCGGTGATGCCGTAGAACACGCCCCCGTCGTACGACGTGACGCCGATCGCCAGCGCATGACCGGGCAGCAGTGGGTGGACCGGATAGGTCTCGACCATCTGTGCGCCGGCGGCGTAGAGCGGGAACTGCGGGCCGGGCACGTTGGTGACGCTCACGTGGAAGCCCTTGCGCAGCTCGGCCGCGGCCACCCGGGAGCCGAGAGCGTGGAAGGTGGTCGGCGCGAAGCCCGCGATGCCGGCGAGCCGGTTGGCCGCGACCGCCCGCCCGGTGTCCTTGTGCGCCTGGAACGAGTAGGAGACCTGGTGCAGCCGCACCACCGCGCTGGCCTCTCCGATGGGCAGGTCGACGTAGTGGGCGGCGATCTGGGTGCCGAGCGAGGTGGCCTCGAGCTCGTCGTCGATCACCGACATCGGCACGATCGCTTTGAGCTGGCGCAGGCCCGACATCGACTCGGCGCGGGCCATCAGCCACCCGCGCAGGGCTCCGGCGACGGTGGCGAGGATGACGTCGTTGACCGTGCCGCCGTGAACCCGCCGGATCCTTCGGTAGACCGCCAGCTCGGTGCGGACCGCGACGAAGCGGCGCTGCTGGGACAAGGGGCCGGTGACCGGAGAGTCGCTGATCGGCCGGCGGTTGGCCAGGGCCGACCCGACCACGGCCACCCGGCGCGCGGTCGCCTCCGCCTGACGCACCAGCGACGCGGAGTTGCTGCGCACGGTGCGCAGGACGGTGCCCGGGTGCGCGAGGGACTCCGAGACGGCGTCGGCGACGAGGGCCGCCGGGGTGGGGCGGCGTCGGGGCTGCCACTCGTCGTGGGCGAGCACCTTGGGCTCCGGGGCGACGTCGAGCAGCACCTGGCCGAGGTCGACGGTCTCCACTCCGTCGACCAGGATCTGGTGCGACTTCGACAGCACCGCGACCCGGCCGTCCTGGAGGCCCTCGACGAAGTAGACCTCCCACAGCGGGCGGGTGCGGTCGAGCGGCCGGGACACGATCCGGGCCACCAGCTCGCGGAGCTGGTCGAGCGTGCCGGGCCGCGGCAGGGCCGACCGGCGTACGTGGTAGGCGAGGTCGAAGTCGGGGTCGTCGACCCATACGGGGTTGGCGAGCCAGCCCGGCACCCACGAGATCAGCTGCCGGTAGCGCGGCACGAAGGCGATGCGGTCCGCGATCAGCCCGGCCAGGGCGGCGTAGTCGAAGCCCGAGTCGAGCGGGTCGAAGATCTCGACGGTCGCGTTGTGCATCGGCGTCGTCGGGGACTCACCGGCCAGGAAGGCGAGGTCCCGCGGGCGGAGCCGCTCGCTCATGGACCCACCCCTTCGCCTGCTGACTTGTTCGTCGTGGGATTTTGGCCCACGTTGGATTCTGACAGAGCCCTGCCGCGATCGGTGGGACGGCACCAGACGGAAGGTAACCGATGCGCCACCTCCTGACCGCCGCCGCGCTGGTCTGCGTCCTCGCCGTGACCGCCGCCTGCGGCGCCGACGAGACCCAGGACGAGAACCCGACGGCTACGGAGACCACTGCCACGGAGCCCGCACCGCCCAGCGTGTCGGCGACACCGGAGGAGTCCGAGACTCCCAGCGAGGAACCCGAGCCGGAGCCCGAGCCGGAGGGGACCGTCATCGAGATGACCCTCGCCGACGGCAAGGTGACCCCGGCGGGCGACCGCGTGCAGGCCGAGGCCGGCGAGCCGATCACATTCGTGATCGACGCGGACACCGGCGGCGAGCTCCATGTGCACTCCACGCCCGAGTCGGAGATCTCCTTCGAGGCAGGCGTCTCCGAGCACGAGATCGTCGTCGACCAGCCGGGGGTCGTCGAGGTCGAGCTGCACGAGCCTGCCCTGGTCGTCGTCCAGCTCGAGGTCCGCTGAGCCACGTGCTGTCGCTGACGGGCCTGCTCCCCGACCCGGCCGGCGACCGGTCCGTCCTCGCCCATGGGATCGGCGGGGCCCGCGACCTGCCCATCAGCCCCGAGCTGGCGATCGCCGGTGCCGTCGCGGCGCTCATCGTGTCCTTCACGGTGCTCACGCTGGCCTGGCGCTCTCCTCGGTACGACGCCGCGACGAGCGGCCGCCCGGCCCCCCGGGCGTTGGCGGCCGTGGTCGACGCGCCCGCCTTCGCCGTGGTCCTGCGCGTCGTCGGGATGGCGCTGTTCCTCTTCACCGCCTGGACCGCGGTCTTCGGTGAGGACCTGCTGATCAACCCGTTCTTCGGGATGTTCTACGTGCTCCTGTGGGTCGGGATCGTCCCCGCGTCCCTGCTGTTCGGTCCGGTCTGGAGGGCGATCAGTCCGGTCCGCACCCTCAACCGGTTGCTGGGCATGGTGACCGGCAGCGACCCCGGCCAGGGACTGCTCACCTACCCGGCCCGGCTGGGCTACTGGCCCGCGGCCATCGGCCTGTTCGCCTTCGTCTGGCTTGAGCTGGTCTTCTCGCAGTCGACCGAGCTCGGCCCGGTGCGGCTGTGGTGCGCGGCGTACGTCGCGGTGATGCTCGTCGGCGGCGCGCTCTTCGGGGACGCCTTCTACGAGCAGGCCGACCCGTTCGAGGTCTACTCCACCCTGGTCGGCAAGCTGTCGGTCTGGGGGCGTCGTGACGGCATGCTCGTGGTCCGCAGCCCGCTGGCCAACCTCGACACCGTCGTGGCCCGACCGGGGCTGGTGGCCGTGGTCGCGGTGCTCTTCGGCAGCACGGCCTACGACTCGTTCCAGGACTCCAGCGTCTGGTTGCGCTTCACCCAGGCCCACCTCGACCAGGCAAGGTTGCTCGACAACGTCGCGCTGCTGGCGTTCTGCGTCGGCGTGGGCGCGATCTTCGCGGTGGGCTGCGCCACCACCGGCGTCGAGGTGAGCCAACGTCGGTGGGCCCTGCCGGACCTGTTCGCGCACTCGGTGGTGCCGATCATCGTCGGCTACATCGCCGCCCACTACCTGAGCTACTTCGTCGAGGTCGGCCAGCAGACCCTCATCTTGATGAGCGACCCGATGTCGCAGGGGAGCAACCTGCTGGGGACCGCCGACCTGGCGGTGAACTACTGGCTGTCCTACCACCCGACCTTCCTGGCCACCAGCAAGGTGGTGGCGGTGGTGCTCGGACACGTCCTGGGCGTGGTGGCCGCACACGACCGGGCCTTGAAGATCCTGCCGCGCCGACACCAGGTGACCGGGCAGCTGCCGCTCCTGCTCGCGATGGTCGCCTTCACCGTCGGCGGGCTCTACCTGCTGTTCGCCTCCTGACCCGCCTCGACGTGCCGGGGTTGCCATCGGCCTCCGGCACGAGGCTGTGAGCCAGACCGCGCAGCTCGCGCAGCAGCGGGGAGTCGCCGGTCTCGGCCAGTGTCCGGCCGGCGACCAGCGCGCGGTCGACGGCGGGGCGGTCGTCGGGCAGGAAGTGCAGTCCGGTGATCCGCGCGAAGCCCTCGACCATCCCGGAGATGTCACGCTCGGACCAGCCCAGGCTCGACCGGTGCCGGTTGACCACGACCCGGACCGGCGCCCCGGACAGCACGTCGCGCAGCTCGACCAGGGCCCGCGCCAGCCGGGCCAGGCCGACGGGGTCGGGGGTGCCGACCACGACCACCTCGTCGGCGGTGGCGAGGGCACCGAGCGTCATCGCGTTGCGGCCGGGACGGGCGCCGTAGTCTGCCGCGGGGTCCTCCTCGAGGCAGAAGCCGGTGTCGACCACCACGTGCGCCTGCCGGCGCAGCGTCTCGAGCAGGTGCTCGACCGCGCCCGAGCGGACCTCGATCCAGCGGTCCGGCCGCGGCAGGCCGGTGATCACGGACAGGTGAGCCGCCACGGCGCGAGGGACTGTGGCGAGCCGTTCCTCGAGCAGGCCGCCCGCGGAGAGCCGAGCGGCCGACAGCACACCGGAGACCTCGTCCAGGATACCGAGCTGCTGGGCGACGGCACCGCCGTAGGGGTCTGCGTCGACCAGCACGGTGGGCACGCCGCGCTGGGCGAGGAGACCGGCCAGCCCCGTCGCCACGGTCGTCCGGCCCGGCGCACCCTGCGGCCCCCAGATGGCGATCACGCGCCCCGCTCGGCCAGGGTCCGCCTCGACACCGGGCGGCGGCTCGTCCGCCGGAGCGAAGATCTCCTGGTCGGTGGCCGTGACGGCCCGCCCGAGGCCCTCGAGCCCGGTCTCGGCGACCAGGCTGGTGATGCCGATCCGGTGCGCGCGCACCCGACCCTGGTCGACCTCGGCGCCGCCGCCGGCCACCACGGCGACCGGGCGCACCCGGTGGCGGCGCAGGTGCTCGATCGCGGAGGCGTCCAGCCCGGGCGCGTCCAACGACACAACGGCGACCTGAGCCTGCCCGGCGGTGGCGGAGGCCATCAGGTCGTCGACGTCCACGCAGCGCTTGAGCACCACGACCTCGGCGTCGTCCCCCAGCACGCGCAGGGCCGCCGACTCCCAGGTCGCCCCCGAGGCGACCACCAGCACGCAGATCACCCGCGGTCCCCCTCAGCTCCGGCCGACGACGGTCAGCGTGCCGGCGGCTGAGGCTGCGATGAGCCGGGTCAGCGCATCGGCCTCGTCCTCGGGCACGCCGAGCACCAGCTGACGGTCGCCGGTCGCGCCGAGCTCGTCGGAGCGGCCGGGCGCGGCCGTGACGACGACGTCGGAGAGGACCAGGTCGGCCGGTCGCCGCGCCTCGGTGTCGTCGCTGACGTAGACGTCGACGCGGCTGCCGACGGTGATGCTCGGCGGCACGCCCTCGGCGGCCACCCGGATCGGCGCCTGCACGACACCGCTCTGCTCGGCGCTGCCGAGCGCACCGGCCGGCAAAAGCTCGCCGGCGCCGACCCCGCGGGTCAGGTAGAGCGCCGACGGCAGCGCCTCCTCGGTGCGCAGGTAGCGCTCGGCGTCGGCCTCCTCGACGAACCGCACCCGCCGCGCGACCAGCTGGTCGGGCTCCAGGGTGGTCCCGGCCCCGACGTCCTCACTGACCGCCCACACCGACACGCTCTCGTCGGCACCGCCGACGAGACGCACGCCGCCGACCACCGACACGGCAACGATGGCGATCCCGATCCACATCCGAGGGTCCCGCCAGCCAGGGGCGCTCGACCGCGCGGCCGGCGGCGCGCCCGCAACCCCGAGAGAAGTGCTCACGTCACCATCATCACCCCGGAAGCCCGTCCACGTCGCGCTGTTCTCCACAGGGAGTTGCGCCCTCCGCGGGAAATGCACCTCGGGATGACACCATGGAGGCATGGCCGAGACCCCCCGCTTCCTCACTCTCACCGACGTGGCCGAGGTCCTGAACACCTCCAGCGCGCAGGTCTACGCCCTGGTGCGACGCGGAGAGCTGCCGGCCATCAAGATCGGCGGCCGGGGCCAGTGGCGGGTCGAGAGCAGCCAGCTGGAGGAGTTCATCCAACGGATGTACGACGAGACCAGGACCTTCGTCGTCGAGCACCCGATGGACGCCCCTGCCGAGGCCGAGGAAGCCCCGCAGGAACGCTGAGGACGAGGTCCGGGCGTCAACCCACCTTCGAGTCGAGGGTGACCTCGACCTGGCGCTCGTCGCCGTCACGGACCACCGTGAACTCCAGGGTCTCGCCGGGCTGGTGGGTCCGGATCATCACGATCAGCGCGATGCCGTCGGTGACCCGCTCGCCCTCGACGGCGGTGATGAGGTCGTCCTGCTCGAGGCCCGCACGCTCCGCCGGGGTGTCGGGCATGACCTCGTCGACGACCGCGCCGCGACCCTCCGAGCGGCCACCCGTCTGCACCTGGGCACCGATCACGGGGTAGCGGGCCTCGCCGGTGCGCAGGATCTGGTCGGCGGTCGTGCGCACCTGCTCGATCGGGATGGCGAAGCCGACGCCGATGTTGCCGGACTCGCCGCCGAGGCCGCCTCCGGTGGTTGCGATCGCCGAGTTGACCCCGACGACCTGCCCGGCCAGGTTGACCAGGGGTCCGCCGGAGTTGCCGGGGTTGATCGCGGCATCTGTCTGCACGGCGTCGATGTAGGAGGTGTCGTCGGCGGAGTCGCCCGTGGTGACGGGCCGGTTGAGCGCGCTCACGATGCCCGCGGTGACCGTCGAGCTGAGCCCGAGCGGTGAGCCGATGGCGACGACGCCCTCGCCGATGTTGAGGGACTCCGAGGCCCCGAGGGCGGCCGGCCGCATGTCGGTGGCGGCCTCCACGTAGAGGACCGCGAGGTCGTAGACGGGGCTGCGCCCGACGAGCTCGGCGTCGTACCGGTTGCCCTCCTGGTCGACGACCTCGATGCTGCCGGAGTCCTCGGCGGCGCTGGCAACAACGTGGTTGTTGGTGATGATGTGACCCTGGCCGTCCAGGACGAACCCGGAGCCCGTCGCGCCGCCGTTCTCGCCGTCGAAGTCGGCGAGGATCTGCACGGTGCTCGGGAGCAGCGCCTGAGCCACAGCGGCGACCGAGCCGTTGTCGGCGGGCAGCGGCGCCTCGCTGCGGGTCTCGACGCCCTGGAGGCCGCTGTCGACCCCGCCGGGACGGTTGTCGTCCCAGCGGTCGTAGGCCGCACCGCCGACGGCACCGCCGACGAGACCGACCACCAGCGCGAGGGCGGTGACCGGCGGCCAGACCCACCCGGAGACGCGGCCCTGCGGGCGACGGTCGGGGCGGCCGAGGACGAGCGTCTGCTCAGGCTGGCCGTAAGGACGGTCGTAGGGGCCGCGCGGCGCCCAGGGTCCGTAGGGCTGCTGGATGGGGCCGGTGGGTTGCGGGCCACGGGGGTCGTACGGCGGGCCGCCGGCTCCCGGGCCGGGTCCGGGACCGGGCGCACCGGGACGCGGAGCGGCGTTGCCGGGGTAGGGCGGGGTCCACGCCGAGTGCGGTCCGGGCGGTCCGGACGGGGCGGCCGGCCGCTCCTGGGGCAGCCCCGGGATCGGCTCGGTGCGCCCGTCCTCGGGCCGCGAGGGATCCCCCGCGCCGGGGGACTCGCGTGGCTCGTCCGGTTCGGTCCGAGAATCCGTCACGGGACTGTCTTCACCCCTGCGATGCCCGCACGGGCACCGCGGGTCGGCAGCCGGAGCGCGGTCTGGGCCGGGGCGCCGGTCTCGCTGAGCCGGGACAGGCTGGTCACGGGCGGGCGGCGGTCGGCCGGCGCGCCGCTCTGCGCCACCCCGAGCGCGAGCATCCCGACTACGGCCGCACCGAGTGCGCCGCCACCCAGGACGGCGACGCTGGTGCGATGGCGACCGGTGGTGCCGGCACGGACCTCTCGGCCGAAGCCGAGGCCGTCGACGGGACCGTGGGCGAGGCTGCCCTTGAGGGAGGCGGGCGTCGCGGCGTCGCCGTACGACAGACCGGCGAGCCGGGTCTTGATCCAGCCCTCCCGCTCGACCAGGTCACGACAGAAGTGACAGGCGTGCACGTGCGCCCAGGCGCGCTCCGCCTCGGCCGGCTCGAGCTGACCGTCGAGGAGGGCGGAGACCCGGGGACCGAGATGGCCGATCACGACCGGGCGCCTTCGGGTCCGGCGTACCGCACCCGACCCTCGGTGGGGGCGCGGTGCGCGAGCGCGGCCCGCAGCATCGAGCGGCCCCGGTGGATGCGGGAGCGCACGGTGCCGAGCTTGGCGTCGAGGATCGTGGCGATCTCCTCGTAGCTGAGGCCCTCGACGTCGCACAGCACCACCGCGGCGCGGAAGTCCGGCGGGAGCGAGGCCAGGGCCCGCTCGATGTCGTCGTCGAAGGTGCGCTCGGCGAGGGCCAGGTGCGGGTCGGGCGCCGTGCTCGTGAGCCGGGCGGCACGTTCGTCGGAGAGCGCGTCGAACCGGATCCGCTGCTTGCGTCGGGCCTGGTCGAGGAAGAGGTTGGTGGTGATGCGGTGCAGCCAGCCCTCGAAGGTGCCGGGGCTGTAGGTGTCCAGGCTGCGAAAGACGCGCACGAACACCTCCTGGGTGAGGTCCTCGGCGTCGACGCGGTTCCCGGTCAGCCGGTAGGCGAGCCGGTAGACGCGGTCGGAGTGGCGCTCGACGATCTCCTCCCACGTGGGCACGGCCGTCGTCGTCGGGTCCCCCACGGGAGCCTCCCCACCTGTCGCGTCGACCGGGGTGGCCCCGGTGCGCGTCCTCGATCCGAACAGCGTCTGTGTCCTTCCTCGTGAACCCTAGGTACCCCTCCTGAGAGGAACCTAGGAGCGTGCTGAAGCGTTTCTGGTGAAGCCTTCCGCCTGCACAACGAGCCGGGCACCGCCGATGTTCCGCGCTGCCGAGCGGGAGGGTTCACCGGTCCGCCCGCGATAGGGTCGTCTCGTTCCTTCCGCGCTCCCGCGCGACTACCCCCAGGAGGCCGTCATCATCAGTCCGACCAAGCCCGCCAGCTGGAGCTACGCCGAGTCCTTCGTGGCCGAGGACGAGGTCCTCGCGGACGCCCGGGCGCGGGCGGACGAGGTCGGTGTGGCCCCCATCGGCAACGGTGGCGGGGCTGCGCTCGGCTTCCTGGCCTCTGTGCTCGAGGCCCGCGCGGTCGTCGAGGTCGGCACCGGCACGGGCGTCTCCGGGCTCTGGCTGCTGCGTGGCATGCGCGCCGACGGCGTGCTCACCACGGTCGACATCGAGGCCGAGCACCAGCGCCTGGCCCGGCAGACCTTCGCCGATGCCGGCATCCCGCCGCAGCGCGCCCGCACCATCTCCGGTGCCGCGCTGGACGTGCTGCCGCGGCTGACCGACGGGCACTACGACCTGGTCTTCTGCGACGGCGACAAGCGCGAGTACCCCGCCTACCTGCAGGCCGCCCTGCGGCTGCTGCGGCCCGGCGGCGTGGTGGCCTTCGACAACGCCCTTTGGCACGACCGGGTCGCCGACCCCGCCCAGCGCGACGAGGAGACCACCGCGATCCGCGAGGTGGGCCGCGCTGTCGCCGACCACGAAGGCCTGGTGCCGCTGCTGCTGCCCGTCGGCGACGGGCTGCTGGTCGCCAAGAAGGAGTGGGCGCCGGAGGCCTGAGCCTCAGGCCCCGTCGTGGAGCCGCCACGCAGCGTCAGGCGCGGGGGGTGGCCACGAACCCGTCGCCGCCCTCGGCCACCGCCACGACGTCGCACGGCTCGATCAGCACCGGGGCGCTGCCGATGATGCTCGATCCCGGCGCATCGGCCGCGCCGGCGCTGAACTCGCGCTGGAACGCGTCGCGAGCCTCGGGGGTCGCGAAGACGTAGCAGCCCTCGAACCACTCCCCCGACCGCATCCGCCAGGTCTTGAAGCGGAGCCCCTCCTTGCCGGTGAAGCGGGCGTGGGAGGTGTCGGCGACGTACGCCGTCAGCGTCTCCTCGACGTCCGCGGCGGCGTCCACCAGCGACCAGCGCACCGTCAGGCCGAGCATGAGTCCTCCTCGAGGGGTGGTCTGTGGTGGTCGGCCGGTCAGATGCCGGCGAGGGGGTCGGGAGACCCCAACCAGGTCAGCAGCGCCCGGGCTCCGAACCCGGTGGGCCCGGCGGTCCACTCGGAGCGCTCGGTGGGCGAGTCGCCCACCGAGGCGAGGTCCAGGTGCGCCCACGGGACGTCGCCGGCGAAGTGCTGCAGGAAGAGTGCCGCCGTGATGGCGCCGGCGCCGCCCGGGCCGTTGTCGGCGTCGGCGACCTTGGAGGTCAGCAGGTCCTCGTAGTCCCCGACCAACGGGAAGCGCCACACCGGTTCGCCCGCCCGCTCGGCGGCCTGGCCGAGGGCCGCGGCGAGCGCGTCGTTGTTGGCGAAGAGGCCGCCCAGCGTCGTGCCGAGCGCCACCTTGATGGCGCCGGTGAGCGTGGCGACATCGACCAGCACGTCGGGCTTGAGCTCGTCGACGGCGTACGCCATCGCGTCGGCCAGCACCAGCCGACCTTCGGCGTCGGTGTTGGTGACCTCGGAGGTTCGGCCGCCGTAGTGCGTGACCACGTCGCCGGGGCGCATGGCGTCGGCGCCGAGAGCGTTCTCGGCCGCCGCCACCAGGCCCGTCACCCGCACCGGGCACCCGACGGCGGCGAGGGCACCGAGCACCGCGACGACCACGCCACCGCCGGTCATGTCGCGCTTCATCGTGGTCATGCCTTCGGCCGGCTTGATCGAGAGACCACCGGTGTCGAAGGTGATGCCCTTGCCCACCAGCACGACCCGGGGGGTGCGGCGGGCGGCCTTGGCGGGGGTGTAGTCGAGCCGGATCAGGCACGGCGGTGTCGCGGAGGCACGGCCGACCCCGAGCAGGCCACCCATCCCCTGCTTCGCGAGCTCGCGCTCGTCCCACACGGTGACGTCGAGGCCGCTGTCGGAGGCCACCTCGCGGGCCTGCTGGGCCAGCCACGCGGGGTTCTTCAGGTTCGACGGCACGGTGGCGAGCGCGCGGCTGCGCCAGCCGGCGCCGCCCAGGGCGATCGCCCGCCGCAGCGCGACGTCGCGTTCTGGTGCGTCGGGCAGGCCGGCGAGCACGATCCGGGACACCGGGCGCTCCGGCGGACCGGCCGAGCGCCAGTGGAACCCGAAGGAGCCGAGCATGGCGCCCACGACGAAGGCTTCGAAGCCATCGTCGTCGGCGATCGCCGAAACGGTGCTGACGACCGAGTCGACGTCCTTGGTCGCGCGGGCCAGGGCGGCACCCGCGCGGCGGAAGTCAGTCGAGGTCTCGCCGCCGACACCGACCAGCAGCACCCGGCGCGGGCCGCCGGTGCCGGTGACCGGGATGCAGCTGACGTGCCCGGCGACGCCGGGGCCGGCCGGAGCGGACCTGGCCGTCGTGGCACCGGGCGCACGGACCAGCGCCTCGAGCGCGTCGAGGAGGTCCAGCCCGAGGGTCTCGGACGCCTCGTCGGCGCCGAGGCCCAGCAGGACGGTTCCGTCGGGACCGGGGATCACCGGAAAGGCCCACACCTCGACGCCGCGGACGGCGTCGGGCAGGAGCGCGCTCAACGCGAACTGAGGAGGGGAGACCTGGGGAGGAAGGCCTGCCGAGTCAGACGTACCCACGTGTCTCAGCCGACAACGGCTTTGAGAGCGTCACCGAGGGCACCGGCTTCTTCGGCGTTCAGCTCGACGACGAGGCGGCCTCCGCCCTCGAGCGGCACCCGCATCACGATGCCCCGGCCCTCCTTGGTGACCTCGAGCGGACCGTCGCCGGTACGGGGCTTCATCGCCGCCATCCGCGCACCTCTTCCTCTTGAATTCCTCGTTCGTTCGCAGCGACCCGGTCGCTGGATCGTGCACGCCACCGCAAACCCCACCGGCGCGGCGTGCGCGCAGGCCATTATCCCCTATCCCGGGCGTGACCCGGACCACAGGTGCGGCGCAGCCCACGGGGACGCCCTAACCTGCAGCCATGAGCGAACCCTCGGACCCCGTCCTGCTCGACCTCGCGGACGGTGTCGCGACCATCACCTTGAACCGTCCCGGGTCGATGAACAGCCTCGACGTGACCACCAAGCTGTCGCTGCTCGAGGCCGTACGCCGGGTGGCCGACGACGAGGCCGTGCGCTGCGTGGTCCTCACCGGCAGTGGTCGCGCGTTCTGTGTCGGCCAGGACCTCAAGGAGCACATCGGGATCCTCCGCAGCAGCGACCGCGACGACCTGTTCAACACCGTCGCGGAGCACTACAACCCGCTGGTCACCGCCCTCGCGACCATGCCGAAGCCGGTGATTGCCGCCGTCAACGGGGTGGCGGCCGGAGCGGGCGCCAGCCTCGCCTTCGCCTGCGACCTGCGGGTGCTCGCCGACGGCGCGGGCTTCAACCTCGCCTTCGCGGGGGTAGCGCTCTCCTGCGACACCGGCTCGAGCCACACCCTCCAGCGCCTGGTGGGCCGTGCCAAGGCGATCGAGCTCCTCTACTTCCCGCGCACGGTCGGATCCGCGGAGTCGCTCGCCCTGGGGCTGGCCACCTCCGTCGTGCCGGCCGACGAGCTCGCCGCCACGGTTCGTGACCTCGCGACGAGGCTGGCCGCCGGCCCCACCGTGGCACTGGCCTCGATGCGCGCCTCCGTCGCCTACGCCGCCGACCACACCCTGGCCGAGTCGCTCGCCTTCGAGGACACGATGATGCGGCGCACCGGCGCCACCGACGACCACGAGGCAGCGGTCTCCGCCTTCGTCGCCAAGGAGAAGCCGGTCTTCCAGGGCCGCTGAGCGCCGAGCGGGCGCAGATGGTTGGCCGGACTCGGCTCACCATCTCCGCCGACTCGGCTCTACAGCCAGTCGCGCCAGCCGTGACAGACCCCGCCGCAGTCGAGGGTGCGGGTGGGCAGGCCGAGCACCCGGGCGGTACGCCGCGCGAAGGCGACGTCCTTGGTGTCGGTGTCCACGCCAGCAGCGGCTGGTGGAAGCTCAGGCCCGTCGCGGTCGGACCTCCGCGAGGAACGCCATCACCGCCTGGGTCTCCGGCTCCGACGCCGGGCCAGGCCCTGACTCGTAGTTGCCGTCGAGGTCGACCCAGCCGTAGGGGAAGTTGCGGTTGAGGTCGACGCCGTGCGCGTTCCGTCGGGTGCCGGCCGCGAGGCCGTCGGGGTTGTAGGTCGGGATCACCCATACGTTGATGCCGTCGAAGGCCGGCCCGTCCCGCAGCGCCTCGAGGATCTGCCGGGTCGCGCCAACGTTGCCGTGCATGGTCGAGATCAGCACGTAGGTCGGGGTCCCGGGCTCACCGAGGTGCCAGGCGACCAGCGGCCGTCCCTGCACGGAGCGGCCGATGACTCGTTGTCGATCACCGAGGCGGCGTACGACGGGACCGGCAGCAGCGTCCCGAGGAGTGCGGCAAGCAGGGTGACCGAGAACAGGGCCCGACGGGTCATACGGCGGCGATGAGGTAGGCGAAGGTGAAGACCAGGACGCCGACCAGCAGCCCGACGTGCGCCAGGATCGACAGGCCGGGGCCTTCGCTCCACCTGTCCTCGCGCACGCCGGTCGAGTGCCGACCGCGCGACGGCAACCACCGGACGAGCAGCAGCAACCCCGCGATCACAGCGACCCACCACAGGGCCAGCGCGATGATCCCGGCGAGCGATCCCCCGACCGCGGTGTCCTCGTCCGCCACCAGGAAGACCACCCAGACGACGAGGGCGAGCCCGCCGGCGGCGGTGTGCAGGTTCAGCAGTCCGGTGCCGAGCCTGTACTGGCCTGCCCCCTCCTCGCCGCGGAGGCGGAGCCGGGTCAGCACGACCACGACACCGGCCAGGGCGGTGAGGATGTAGACGATGACCTCGAGCGACACGCCCGGCAGTCTGCCTCAGGCGGCGGGTTCCCCACTAGCTGACTCGTCGGCGTCGACCTCACCCATCTGGGTGGCCAGTTGCTCGAGGAGGGCATCCACCTCCGACATCCGGTAGCCGCGGAACGCCAGCGAGAAGCGCACCCGGCGCAGGTCGACCGCGCGCAGCGGACCGTCGGCCGGCACCAGGGCGTCGGGACGGTCGTCGTACACCGGAGCGAGCGGGGCGCCCCGCCCGGCCGCGACGAGGGCGATGCCGCCGAGCGCGAGCACGACCAGCACGGCGAAGAACCACATCATGTGTCGCTGACCTCCTTCGAGCTCGCCTCGACCATCATCGCGACGGCCCGGTCGACGTCGTCGGTGAGCGTGAGCATGTCGAGGTCCTTCTCGTCCACCTTGCCCTCGGCGCAGGCGGTGCCGTGCAGCCAGTCGAGCAGACCCTGCCAGTACGACGTGCCGAGGAGCACGACCGGGAAACGGGTGATCTTCTGGGTCTGCGCGAGCGTCAGCGCCTCGAAGAGCTCATCGAGGGTGCCGAGCCCTCCGGGCAGCACCACGAACCCCTGGGCGTACTTCACGAACATCGTCTTGCGGGCGAAGAAGTACCGGAAGTTGATGCCCTTGTCGACCCACGGGTTCAGGCCGGTCTCGAAGGGCAACTCGATGCCGAGCCCGACGCTGACCCCCCCGGCCTCGCTGGCCCCCTTGTTGGCCGCCTCCATCGCCCCCGGCCCGCCGCCGGTGATCACCGCGAAGCCAGCCCGTGCCAGTTTGCTGCCGACCTCCTCGCCGACGGCATAGAACGGGTGGTCGGCCGGGGTGCGTGCCGAGCCGAAGACGCCGATCGCCGGCCCGAGCTCGGCGAGCGCACCGAAGCCCTCGACGAACTCGGCCTGGATCCTCATCACCCGCCACGGGTCGGTGTGCACCCAGTCGGCCGGGGCGCGGGTGTCGAGCAGTCGTTGGTCGGTGGTGGTCGCGTCGACCTGGTCGCGGCGCATGAGCACCGGGCCCCGGCGCTTGGACGGACGCTCGGCCATCACACACCCCCCAGCCAGGCGCGGAGGACCCGCTCGCAGTCCTCGATCTGGGCGATCGGCACGTGCTCGTCCTGGCGGTGCGCCAGCAGCGGATCGCCCGGGCCGTAGTTGACCGCGGGCACGCCGAGCGATGTGAAGCGAGCCACGTCCGTCCAGCCGAACTTCGGGTTGGGCTCTCCGCCGATGGCTTCGACGAACGCCTTGGCAGCGGGTACGTCGAGTCCCGGCCGCGCCCCGGGCGCGTTGTCGGTGACCCGGACGTCGTACCCGTCGAAGAAGTCGATGACGAACGCCTCGGCCTCCTCCTCGGATCGGTCGGGGGCGTAGCGGAAGTTGACCTCGACCAGGCACTCGTCGGGGATCACGTTGCCGGCGACGCCGCCGCTGACGAACACCGCGTTGAGGCCCTCGTGGTAGGTCAGGCCGTCGATCTCGGGGGTGCGCGCCTGGTAGCCGTCGAGGCGTGCCAGCACGGCGGCCACCTTGTGGATCGCGTTGTCCCCCATCCAGCTGCGGGCGGAGTGGGCGCGACTGCCGGTGGTGCGCACCTCGGCGCGCAGCGTGCCCTGGCAGCCCGCCTCGACGACCCCGTTGGAGGGCTCCATCAGGATTGCGAAGTCGCCCACGAGCAGCTCGGGGTTGCTCTGCGAGAGCAGGTTGAGCCCGTTGAAGGCGGTGTCGATCTCCTCGGCCTCGTAGAGGATGAAGGTGACGTCGCGGTTGGGCTGCGGCACGGTCGCCGCGATCTTGAGGATGACCGCGTCGCCGGCCTTCATGTCGCAGGTGCCGAGCCCATGCAGCAGGTCGCCCTCGCGTCGCGAGGGCAGGTTGTCGTTGAGCGGCACCGTGTCGAGGTGCCCGGCGATGACCACCCGCTCGCGACGACCGAGCTCGGTGCGAGCCACCACAGTGTTGCCGTGACGGGTGACGGTGAGGTGGCCGACACCCTGCAGGGACTGCTCGACGGCGTCGGCGATGGCCTGCTCGTTGCGGCTCACCGACTCGATGTCGACGAGGTGCTCGGTCAGGGTCACCACGTCGACGGTGAGATCCAATGACATGCGGCCCATCCTTGCACCGGCCCTCGCGAGGTCGAGTGCTCAGGTGGTCGGCCTGTCGGCGTGCCCGAGCACTCGACCCAACGGCTCCCACCTAGTATCGGCCGGCATGAGTCCTCTCGGGTCCGTTCTGCTGGTGGAGATCCCCGAGGCGGAGCCCAACGTGGGCGAGGCTCGACGACGGTGGGACCCGGTGGCCGAGCTCGGCATACCGGCCCACGTCACCGCACTGGCCCCTTTTGTTCCGGCGCCCGAGCTCGACCACGCCACCTTCGTCACCATCGCCGGCGTCGCGGCCACCCTCCACCCGTTCGCCTACCGCTTCACCGAGACCCGGTGGTTCGACGGGTCGGTGCTGTTCCTCGCGCCCGACGACCCGGCTCCGTTCATTCGGCTGATCGAGGCGACGCTCGACGCATTTCCCGACTACCCGAGGTATGGCGGCCGGTTCGAGCACATCCATCCCCACCTGACGATCGGGCGGGGAGACGACCGGACAGCCCTGCGGGCCGTGGAGGCGACCGTCCGGGCGGCCGGTCCGATCGTGGGTTCGGCGACGTTTCTCACCCTGATGGCCGAGGAGCGGTCGGGTCGCTGGAGTCGGGTCGGCACATGGGCGCTGGGGACGTCCGACCGACACGTACCGTGAGCGCAGTGCGGCCACCCGCGGCTCCTGTGGTCGCCGGAGGTGCCAGCGCTATCGTTCCGAAGCGATGAGCACGCCCAGTCGGACCCAGATCAGGCGGTGGCGCCGCTACCTCGCCGACGAGCGCGCCGAGGGCGCCGTCTACTCCTACCTCGCCCGACGCAAGACCGGCGAGGAGCGGGAGATCCTGCTCGCCCTCGCCGAGGCCGAGGCCCGGCACGAGGCGCACTGGAGTCACCTCCTCGGCGAGCACGCCGACGCCCCTGGCAGGCCCGAACTGCGGACCCGCGTGCTCGGGTTCCTCGCCCGACGCTTCGGCTCGGTCTTCATTCTCGCCCTGGCGCAGCGCACCGAGGCCCGTTCGCCGTACGACGCCGACGTGGACGCGACGCCGGCGATGGCGGCGGACGAACGCATCCATGAGGAGGTGGTCCGTGGCCTGGCGAGCCGCGGACGCAGCCGACTCTCGGGGTCGTTCCGGGCGGCCGTCTTCGGTGCCAATGACGGACTCGTGAGCAACCTCGCGCTGGTCCTGGGCATCAGTGCGAGCGGGGCGTCGAACCGGACGGTGCTGGTCACGGGCTTGGCGGGCCTGCTTGCCGGGGCGTTGTCGATGGGTGCCGGGGAGTACGTCTCGGTCCGCTCCCAGCGCGAGCTGCTCGAGTCGTCGACGCCCGACCCGCAGGCTCGTCTGGTCATCTCGCACCTCGATGTCGACGCGAACGAGCTGACTCTCGTGTTCCGGGCCCGGGGCATGCCCGAGGCAGAAGCGAAGGCGCGGGCCTCAGCGCTGCTGGCGGACGGCCAGCACGCCTCGGTGCCACCCGTGCCGGACCCGCGCGTCGACGAGCACGAGTCCGTGGGCACCGGCCTGGGCGCCGCGGTTTCGAGCTTCTGCTTCTTCGCCGCCGGTGCCGTGGTGCCGGTGCTGCCCTACCTCGTCGGGCTCGAGGAGCTGGCGGCCGTGGCCGTCGCGGTCCTTCTCGTCGGGACGGCGCTGCTCGCCACCGGCGCCGTCGTGGGACTGCTGTCCGGCGGCCCACCCCTTCGGCGGGCGCTCCGCCAGCTCGCGATCGGCCTCGGCGCCGCCGGGGCGACGTACGCCCTGGGTCTCCTCGTCGGCGCATCTGGCACCGGGATCTAGGAACCTTGTCGTGGTGAGCCCGAGGGTCGAGCAGTGAGGTCGCGGGAGTCGGTCAGGTCCCAGTGCACCCGGTTCGGGCCGCCGCGCCGGTCATGCGCGGGTCACCACGACCGTGATGGCCTCGTTGGTGGCCTGGTCGCTGACGGCGTACGACGTCGCGAGCGTCTCGCGGGCGATCAGCTCCTCGTGGGTGCTGGACGCGGCGCGCACGGCCGCGGAGCCACCGAGGGTCAGCGCGATCCGGTCCGAGACGTCCAGCCCGGCGTCCTTGCGGGCCTGCTGGACCGCCCGGACCACGTCGCGGGCGAGTCCCTCCATTTCCAGCTCGGGGGTGACCACGGTGTCGAGGACCACGAAGCCGCCACTCGGGAGCATCCCCGTCGCGGACCCCTCGTCGCCGCCGGCGACGGTCTCCAGGGAGTACTCGCCGTCCTCCAGCGACAGGCCGCCGGCGGTGACGGCGCCGTCGTCGGCCACCGACCAGTCACCGCTCTTGGACCCCTTGATGGCCAACTGCACGTCGCGGCCGAGCCGGGGACCGGCGGCGCGCGCGTTGACGGTCAGGCGTTGCGAGACGCCGTACGCCGCCGCCTCCGGAGCCGCCGCGTCGAGCAGGCGCACCGCCTTGAGATTGAGCTCGTCGGCCACCAGGGTGGTGAACCCCGCCAGGGCGGCCGGGTCGGCGACCACTACGGTCAGCGACGAGAGCGGCAACCGGTTGCGGAGCGAGGCGGCCTTCCGCAGCGCCGATCCGGCGGAGCAGATCTCGCGGACCTGGTCCATCGCCGCCACCAGCGCGGGGTCGGCCGGCAGCTCGTCGGGGGCCGGCCAGTCGGTCAGGTGCACCGACCGCTCTCCGGTGAGGCCGCGCCAGATCTCCTCGGTGGTCAGCGGCAGCAACGGCGCGGTCACCCGGCAGACGGTCTCGAGGACCGTGTGCAGGGTGTCGAACGCGGCTTCGGTCGCGGCAGGCTCGACCGACGAGGAGGCCCAGAACCGGTCACGCGAGCGGCGGATGTACCAGTTGGTGAGCACGTCGAGGAACGAGCGCGTGGCGTCACAGGCTCCGGCGATCTCGTAGTCGTCGAGCAGGCGCGTCATCGTCTCGACGAACTGTCCCGTCTTGGCGAGCAGGTAGCGGTCCAGCGGGTCGCTCGAGTCGGTGCGCCGGGACGCCTCGTAGTCGGCCGCGTTGGCGTAGAGCGCGAAGAACGACCAGCTGTTCCACAGCGGGATGAGGACCTGGCGGACCGAGTCACGGATGCCCTGCTCGGTGACGACCAGGTTGCCGCCGCGCAGGATCGGCGACGACATCAGGAACCAGCGCATCGCGTCGGCGCCGTCGCGGTCGAAGACCTCGCGCACGTCGGGGTAGTTGCGCAGTGACTTCGACATCTTGTTGCCGTCGTGGCCAAGCACGATCCCGTGCGAAAGACAGGTGGAGAACGCCGGCCGGTCGAAGATGGCCGTCGCCAGCACGTGGAGGGTGTAGAACCAGCCGCGCGTCTGGCCGATGTACTCGACGATGAAGTCGCCCGGGAAGTGCCCCTTGGTCGACCCCGTGCCGTCGAACCAGTCCTTGTTCTCGAAGGGGTAGTGCACCTGGGCGAACGACATCGCGCCGGAGTCGAACCACACGTCGAGCACGTCCGGCACGCGGCGCATCATCGACGCGCCCGTGGGGTCGTCCGGGTTCGGTCGCACCAGGTCGTCGACGAAGGGCCGGTGCAGGTCCGTCACCGTCACGTCGAAGTCACGCTCCAGCTCCTCGAAGCTGCCGTAGACGTCGAGGCGGGGGTACGCCGGGTCGTCGCTGCGCCAGACCGGCACCGGCGAGCCCCAGAACCGGTTGCGGGTGATCGACCAGTCGCGGGCGTTATCCAGCCACTTGCCGAACTGGCCGTGCTTGATGTGGTCGGGGACCCAGCGGATCTCATCGTTGAGCTCGAGCATCCGCTGCTTGACGGCGGTCACCTCGACGAACCACGACGAGACACCCTTGTAGATCAGGGGTTCGCGGCAGCGCCAGCAGTGCGGGTAGGAGTGGTCGTAGGTCTCGCGGCGCAGCAGGACGGTGCCGCGGCTGACCGAGCCGCCGGTGGACCTGAGGTGGTCGATGATGGGCAGGTTGGCGTCGAAGACCAGCATCCCGGCGTACTCGTCGACCGGGTGGGTGAAACGACCGTCCTTGCCGACCGGCATCACCGCCTCGATGCCCTCGCGGTCGGTGACGACCTTGTCGTCCTCACCGAACGCGCCGGCGGTGTGGACGAGCCCCGTGCCGTCGGTGGTGGTGACGAACTCGGCCGCGACGACGCGGAACGCTCCGGCGTGGCCGGTGTAGTAGGAGAAGGGCGGCGTGTAGGTCAGGCCGACCAGGTCGGCGCCCTTCACTCGGCGCACCACGACCGGGTCATTCTGTCCGTCCGGGGCCAGCTCGCGGGCGTACGACGCCAGCCGGGCCTCGCCGAGGAGGTAGCGCTCGGTGGTGCCCGTGTAGTCCGACTCGACCACGACGTAGTCGATGTCGGGGCCGACCATCACCGCGAGGTTGGCCGGGAGGGTCCACGGCGTCGTCGTCCAGACGAGCGCGAGCTCGCCGGTCTCCAGCCGGAAGCCGACGGTCACGGCGGGGTCCTGCCGCATCTGGTAGACGTCGTCGTCCATCCGCAGCTCGTGGTTGGACAGCGGGGTCTCGTCGTTCCAGCAGTAGGGCAGCACGCGGAAGCCCTCGTAGACCAGGCCCTTGTCGTAGAGCTGTTTGAACGCCCAGATCACCGACTCCATGTAGTTGGGGTTCATGGTCCGGTAGTCGTTGTCGAAGTCGACCCAGCGCGCCTGCCGGGTGACGTACTCCCGCCACTCGCCGGTGTACTGCATCACCGAGGCCCGGCAGGCCTCGTTGAACTTCTCGATGCCGAGCTCGTGGATCTCGTCGGTGGTCTTGAGCCCGAGCTGGCGCATCGCCTCGAGCTCGGCGGGGAGGCCGTGGGTGTCCCACCCGAAGCGGCGCTCCACCCGGCGCCCACGCATGGTCTGGTAGCGCGGGACCAGGTCCTTGACGTAGCCGGTGAGCAGGTGCCCGTAGTGCGGCAGACCGTTGGCGAACGGCGGGCCGTCGTAGAAGACGAACTCCCCTGACCCGTCGTCGCCGGCGTCGCGCTGGTCGATGCTCGCCTGGAAGGTGTCGTCGGCGGCCCAGTAGGCGAGCACCGCGTCCTCGATCGCAGGGAAGCGCGGGCTCGACGGAACGCTCGACGCCTTGGGGTCGGTGTGGGAGACCTTCGGATAGGCCATGGGTGGTGGGCTCCTGGTTCGTTCTCGGTGGTCGAGCTTGTCGAGACCACGAGGACGATCCGAGGACCGCGGTACCACCTCGCTTGCCTCCGCCACGGGATTCGAGACGGGCCTGACGGCCCTTCTCCACCAGCGGCGGCGACCGCTTCGTGACGGCTGTGACGGGCCTACCCGTCCGGTTCTACTAGGCCCTCCCGGAGGAGGACGGTTCTTCCGGAGGCTCACCGCTGATGACGGCTCAGACGCTTGTGCTTGAAGCGTACGGCGGGTGCTCGGCCGGGCGCCAATCAGATCCGCGTCAGGACGTGCAAGCGTCCGCGGCCGGTCGGCCAGGACTCATCCGGATGTCACCCGCTGGTCATCCTGACCCCGTGGTCTGGAGCCATGTCTCGGATCACTCGCGCGCTTGCCGCGCCCGTCGCCCTCGCCGCCCTGGCCGCCCTCGCCGGCCCCGCCCATCCTGCAGGTGCTGTCCGCGCCGACGAGTTCGACCTCCAGGCCCACCGTGGTGGACTCGGCCTCACCGTCGAGAGCACGCTCCCGGCCTTCGCGAGGGCGATCGAACTCGGGGTCGACACCCTCGAGCTGGACGTCCAGATCACCGAGGACCAGGTCGCCGTCGTCACCCACGACCGCCGGGTCAGCGGCCAGAAGTGCCGGGACACGGCCGCGGCCGTGCCCGGGGACCCGGAGTTCCCCTACGTCGGGAAGTACGTCAACACCCTGACGCTTGCCCAGGTCAAGACGCTCGACTGCGGCAGCCAGCGCCTCCTCGCGCACCCGGA
>Ga0136611_10000463_pt1 | contig 26504 bp, 27 predicted proteins | sample AntDrymUQ2232306_2_FD_106645 | JGI IMG/M metagenome (GOLD analysis project Ga0136611, IMG submission 106645) | Polar desert sand microbial communities from Dry Valleys, Antarctica - metaG UQ223 (23.06) | ecosystem: Environmental > Terrestrial > Soil > Desert | place: Antarctica: Dry Valley...
GCAGGGAAGGCAGCGCTACCTTCCCCGGCCAGCCACCAGACCGGATGCGACCCCACAATCGCAACACCCGGGGTGGAATGCGTCAGGTATAGCATAGCGGGGCGGCTATCGGTGTCACTGCGGCGTCACAGCCGCATCACAAACGTCCGCGCCTCAGTATCCCCGTGCCAGATCGACGGTGTTCACCAATGGCTCGCCAGCCATGTAGCGGGTGAGGTTGTCGAGGAAGACGCCGGTGACATCCTCCGGTCGGTTGACGCCCGAGATGTGCGGGGTGATGACGACGTTCGGTGCGGCCCAGATCGGGTGGTCTGCGGGCAATGGCTCGGTTGGGAAGACATCCAGCGCCGCACCGGCCAGCCGCTCAGCGGTCAGCGCTTCGCCAAGTGCGTCGAGATCGACGATGTTGCCGCGCCCGATGTTGATGTAGAAACAGGTCGGCTTCAGCAGCGCCAGCCGCTCGGCACTGAGCAGGCCGTCCGATTCCGCCGTCTGCGGCACGATCGAGATCAGGAAGTCACACTCGGGCAGGAACTGCTCGATTTCGGTGACAGCGTAGGTCCGTTCGACCTCGGCTACCGGCTCGCCACCACGGTTGAGGCCGATGACCTGCATCCCGAAGGCAGCGCAGCGCCTGGCGATCTCACGTCCGATTGAGCCGAGGCCGATGATGCCGACGGTTTTTCCGGCCAGTAATGTTGGCTCGAACTGTTCCCAGCGCCACTCCTGCTGTTGCCGCAGGACGCGCCGGACGCCTTGCGCGTGGGCCAGCATGTAGGCCAGCGCGTACTCGGCCATCGCCGTCCCGAAGATGCCCTTCATGTTGGTGACGACGATCCCCTCCGGCACGTTCGCACCCGCCAGCCGCTCCAGCCCGGCGCCCATCACCTGGAACCAGCGCAGGCGTTCCGCCAGCGGCAGCAACTGCATCGGGAACTCCCAGGCAAACACGATCTCTGCCTCTGGCAACCGTTCGCGTACCTGCGCTTCGCCGTGCGCCGTCAGCAGCCGCAGTTCCGGACGTGCCTCGGCGATCCTGGCCGCGACAACCTCGTTTTCTCTCGCGTCGCCGCTGTGGATGAGGATCGTCGGGGAGTTGGACATGGATGGGCGCCTTTCACTGAGCCGTGTGTACCGCAGAGGATGTTACACGGGAATCGACCAGCCCCCCTGTCGTCCAGAGCCGCGGCGAAGGACCTCTCCGCCTTGACCACTCGGTCTCCAAACGAGGAGAGGTCCGTCGCTGCGGCTCTGGACGACAGGGGGACTTCGCCGTCACCTCCTACGCCACGCGATTTCGGACGTGCTCACTGCCCGACGATGACTCGCCCTTTGGCTGATAGAACGCATGCCCCTCGACGCCGAGGGCGGCATTGAAGCGGGCGCGGTAGTTCTCCCAGGCGCAGATAGCGGCCATCTCGACGATGACATCCGGCTCGAAGTGTTCGCGCAGCCGCCTGACGAGCGCCTCGTCGACCGTCGGCGGTGTGGCTGTCGAGCGTTCGGCGTATTCGAGCGCTGCCCGTTCCCCGTCGCTGAAGTGTGAGCTGTCACGCCAGACCCCGTCCTTGACGGCGCTGATCTCGGCGTCGCTGATTCCAGCCTCGCTGCTCCCGGCAGCGTGCAGATCCTGTCAGAAGGGGCAGCCGACGATCGCGCCGACGCGCAGGTTGAGCAGGTGGCTCAGGCGCTTCGGAGTCCTCCCTGAGCGCCCCAGCCCGCGTGACATCGCCGCCGCGCTGGTGGCGACGACTGGCGCATACGCCACCTGGCGCGTCGAGTTCAGCACCGTTCCGTACGCCTTGACCTGCGCCTCGGCCAGTTTGGCGACATCCGGGTCAAACGCATCATCCTCGACATCAGGCAACCATGCCATGCTGTTCTCCCTCCACTCGTCAATCGACACCGGCAGAAAGCATAGCCTGTGCAGTGGTTCTGTGAGAGAGCCAGTCAGGGCACAATCAGCAGGCCACTTGAACCAACGCCGGACGCGACAACGGGCGGCTTGTCGGGCCGCCCGTCATCTGGGAAGGGGAAGGGAGGAGGGGAGATGAATGCTGTAGATTGGCGACCCAGGCCACTCCTGACTGTTCCTGACCGGAGCAGCCCAGGTCTGTCGTTGATGGCGGCTGCTGTATCGTTGTTCGCGATCCCGTCATCAACTGTCTATACAGTAGGCGTTACGGACGAGGGATGCCGTCAAGTGGGATACGCGATACCTGTCGGCTGCGATACAGGCGCTGTTGAACATGCTCATCGGGTATCGAATCGGCGGTGATATCCTGTATGAGTAGTCCCTGTCGGGCGGAAGGAGCCGAGCATGGTCGTCCATGAGTCAGTTGCGGCACAGAGCATCGCCAAGCGATTGGCCGAGGAGCTTGGCGATGAGCCGGATGTGCAGGAACTGTGGCTGCGCGAGTCTCCGGAACTGGTAGATCTCTGGCTCATCGCTGGGTCAATTGACGACGAGACAGAACTCAGGCTCTATGGGACGAGCGGTCGTCTCTTCGATGCGTTTCCATCGAGACGGCTTCGCCTCCATGTTCTCCAGCCCGCGATGTTTGTCGAGGGGACCGACTTGAGATCCCTCGTCGCGCGCGGATCAACACGCATTCGGCTCCAGCCGTAACAATGCAGCAGAAGACGCGCGACCATCTGGCAACGGCTGATCGCAACCGTACCGTCGCAGGCCATCTCATTGACGACACTGCTGACGAGCCGATCTCGAACGAATGGGCGACCGTTGCCGCATTCTATGCGGCTGTTCACATTGTCAATGCATTTCTTTGGGAACGCCGGACGATTGAGCCACGGAATCACGAGGAGCGATCGAGCTTCGTGTTCTTGACTGGTGAGTTACGTCCGATCGCGCAGGTGTATCAGCGACTGTCGACCAATGCGCACCACGCTCGCTACACCCCTGAATACCGCATCAATCCCCAACGTGCGAGCCGCTTTGTCACCCAGGACCTTGCCGCCATTGAATCCGCCGTCGTCATTGCCCTGAACCGCCCCTGACCGCAACTCTCCCTCGTGCTACGATCCTGCTCGTACAGCCGTTGGACGTGGGAGGGCGAGTGCGTGGCGACAGAGATCAATTTCGACCTGCCGGATGAGTTGCTGGCGTTGCAGACGCGAGCGCGAGAGTATGTGGCGGAGCAGATCGCGCCAAGCGCTGGAGAGCGCGACCGCGCCGAAAGGTTCGAGCGCGGTATCGTTGATGGGTTGGGCAAGGCTGGCTTCGGGCGGATGGCGTTTGAGGGTGTCGCGCCCGGTCAGACGCCGAAGCTGCTGCCATTCGCGATCGTCTGCGAAGAGATCGCGCGTCACTCGGCGTCGGATGTGCTCAACTACGGCTCGCACGCGATGTTGGCAGCAGGAACGATCCACCGCTACGGCACCCCTGAGCAGATCGAGCGCTACTTCGGCCCATTGATCGACGGCGAGCTGCTCGGCTGCTACTCGATCACCGAGCCGGGAGCCGGGTCCGACGCTGCCGCGCTACAGACGGTCGCCGTCCGTGATGGCGACGAGTACCGACTGACCGGCACGAAAATCTTCGCGACGAACGGCCCTGACGCCGACATCTTCGTCATCTTCGCCAAGACCGATCCGGAGGCTGGCGGGCGTGGTGTCTCCGCCTTCATCGTTGAGCGTGGCTTCCCTGGTATCACCACGAAACCGATGGGCTCCAAACTCGGCATGCGCGCCTCCGCCCAGGCGGTCATCACGCTCGACGACTGCCGCGTCCCGGCCAGCAACCTGCTCGGTGAGGAGGGCGCTGGCCTGCGGATCGCGCTCGGTTCGCTGGATGTCGGGCGGGTCGCGATCGCTGCCCAGGGCGTTGGCATCGCTCGTGGCGCGTATGAGGAGGCGCGTGCGCATGCGCTGGAGCGCCAGGCGTTCGGCAGGCCGATCGCCGAGAACCAGGGGGTCGGCTTCCTGCTGGCCGATATGTGGACCGAAACCGACGCCGCCCGGCTGCTCACCTGGCGTGCGGCTGGCTCGGTCAGCGCCGGACGCCGCGCCAGCCACGAAGTCGCGATGGCGAAGGGCTACGCGACCGATGTCGCCATGCGCGCCGCCGAGAACGCCGTCCAGATCCTCGGCGGCAAAGGCTGCACGACCGCCAGCCCGGTCGAACGCTACTTCCGCGACGCCAAGGTCGCCCAGATCTACGACGGCACGAATCAGGTGATGCGGATGGTGATTGTCGGGCAGTTGAGCCGGACGTAACAGAGGTCGGGATTCGGGATTCGGGAACCGGGGTTTGGTAACCACGGATGTCCAGATAACGGGCCGTGTCACCCAACCCCGAATCCCGAATCCCGAATCTCGACCTCCGTTACGTCCCGCGCGAACGGGATCAGCGTTAACAACGTCAACAACGCCGTCACCACGAAGACAGCGCGGATGCCGAGGATCTCCGCCAGCAGGCCGCCGAGCAGCGCGCCGAGCGAGAGGGCGCTGAAGCCGATGGCGCGGTAGACGGCGCTGACCCGGCCACGTAGCTCGTCAGGAACGGCTCGCTGCTGGAGCGAGGTCGCGGCGATGCTCCACATTGGCCCGCCGATCCCGCCGATCAGAACTGCCAGCCCGACCAGCCAGGGATTCGTCGTCAGCGCTGCCCCGCCAAAGCCGACCGCGTTGCCGATGATGTTGATCCCGATGCTCCAACGCCGCCCGAATCGCCGGTCGACTGGTCCGGCGAGGAGTGTCCCAATGACACCGCCGATCCCGCCGCCGGTCAGGAGCAGTCCGTACTCGAACGTCGTCAACCCCATCGGCCCCGGCTCGACGGCGTAGAGGACGAAGACGGCGGCCCAGGCCGTCCAGCAGCCGTTGATGACAGCCGCCATCAGCGCGATCGTCCGCAACAGCGGCTGGCCCCAGAGGTAGCGCACGCCAGCGGCGATCTCGCGTCCGAGGTGCCGCTGGACAGCCCGGGCTGGACGGTAGTTGCCACGTAGCAGCAACAGCGTCCCGAACGCCAGTGCGAAACCGAGACTGCCGCTCGCCAGCCCGACTGCTAGCCCGATTGTCGCCAGCGCGCCACCGAGCGGTGTCGCCAGTACCTCGACCGCCATCTGGACGCCGATCAGGCGCGTATTGGCGCGCTCCAATCCATCCCGCGCGACGACCATCGGCGTGATCGCCTGTGTCGCCGGCTCGACGAAGGTCTCGCTGATGCCGTAGGCGAACGCTGCCAGCGCGAGGAGTGGCAACGTCACGACATCCAGCGACCAGAGCAGCGCCAGCGTGCCAAGTGTGACAACTCGCGCGGCATTGACACCGAGCAGGATGCCGCGCCGGTCGAGCCGGTCGACCAGCGCCCCGGCTGGCAGGCTGGCCAGCAGCCACGGAGCACTGAGCGCGAAGGTGATGAGCGATACCCGGAGTGGCGAGCGTGTCAGGTCGGCTGCCAGCAGCGGGAAGAGCAGTTTCGTGATCTCGCCAGTGACATAGGCAATCGCCGTCGCCAGCCAGAGCACCGCGAAGCGCCCAGCCGCGATCCGGTTCATGAGGCCCATCTCGTTCCTCCAGGACAGAAGCAGGGAACGTTCTCTGCCTCGCATGCCGTCGTCCCAACCGCCGCGCGAAGCAGCAGTCCGCCCACGGCCACGGGACACGACAAAACCGCGGACGGCAACACCACGCCCACGGCATGTTCAGGAATGGGATGCTTCGAAGAAGATGGTGATCCGATCGTCAGGCATCAGGCGACCCGCCATGGCCCACGGTCGTATCAAACGGTGCCGCTCCCTACGCCGCTGGCGTGGGAGCGTAAAGACCGGCGAACGACATGCGTCCTCCTTGCGACGATATGGGCGACATCGCGGCCGAGCGGCTCTGGACGACAGGATGGACGGAACCCGTTGCCTTCTCAGTAGAGGGTCGCAGCGAGCGAGGTAGTGGTCCTTACTCCACCGCGCCTGCCGTCACCAGTGGCGCGCCGACTTCCCGGACGGTCTGTTCGGCGGCGCGGACGAGTGGGACGGCGATCAGGGTGAGCACGATCAGGACTCCGCCAGCGACGGCGAAGGGCAGGAAATGGGCGGTTTCGTAGAGCCAGACGCCGAAGAGCGCCGCACTGGCCGCGCCGAAGGTGCCCTGGATGCGGCCCTGAATGCGCGGGTCGGCCACTGATGCCAGGTAGGCGTCCAGGGCGGGCGTCGGGATCGTTGCAACCGCTCCTTCCAGCATGCCGATCACGAGGATGCCGGGAATCCACTGGACGACGCCGTAGCTGACGATCAGGACGGCCATCGTCAGGTTGCCGAACAGGATCTTCGCCCAGCGCTTCCCGCTGTCGGCCAGCCGTCCGCCGATCGGTGTCAGCAGCAGGAAGGCGACCGAGAAGGTGCTGTAGGTGATGCCGATCACGAAGTCACTGGCGCCGAGATCGTCGAGGTAGATGCTCCAGATGCCGGTGAACATCCCCTCGAGGATGCGGCTGCCGAAGCCGAGCAGGAACGCGCCGACCAATGGCCGTGTCAGCATGGCCGCGTAGGGAATCTTCGGTAAGCTCGCGTCGTGGCTGGCCGGTCTGGGCGCATGCAGGTTGAAGACCGTCCAGACAGCGAGCAGGATGTTGGCGGTCGCGGCGACCAGGAAGACCGGGTTGCGTCCGAGCGGGCTGGCCAGGATGCCGCCGATTGGTGGGCCGAGCATCAGTCCGCCGCCGAAGGACGCGAACAGCCAGGCATACGCCTGCCCGCGCCGTTCCATCGGCGTCACATCGGCGATCAGCGCCCGCAAGGCCGGCATGATCATCGCCAGCGCGACCCCCTGGACGACACGCAGCGCGATGAAGGCTGGCGCCGAATCGGCGAACACGAATCCGGCGGTCGCGATGCCTTCGACGGCGAAACCGAGCGCGATCAGCGGCATCCGCCCGACTCGGTCGGAGAGCGCGCCGAACGGCAGTTGCAGGAACATCTGCGCGATCAGGTAGCTGGCCGCCATCACGCCGATCACCCGTAGCGAGATGCCCCGGTCGCGCGCGATCAGCGTCAGGTAGGGTATTGTCAGCCCGAAGGCGGCCCCGGCGAAGCCCGCCAGGAGCATCACCCTGCCGAGCGCCGGATCGCGCATAATCGCCGGGATTGGAAGTCGCATGTGGTTGTCCAGACAGCAGCAGCATATCTCGCCCACCAAACCGGGACGGCGCGCAAGCCTACCAGCCGTTCCCGTGCGATGAAAGAGCAGGTCATGTGGTTAACGCACGTCTGTATTGGCCGACTCCCCCACCCGGCCAACGCAGCCAGGAATGTCAGCCAGCCATACGTGACGTATCGATAGCGCGAGTAACGAATGGAAGCGAGGTCACACATGAGCGCCAGTCAGAAGCATCGCGTTGCTCTCACCGCCACCGATCCGGCCACTGTCCGCGCCGCGATCCGGGCCGGGGAGTGGACGACGCAGACGGCCGGGCTTGCGCCGGGCTACACGCAGGCGAACCTCGTCATTCTGCCGCGCGATCTGGCCTACGACTTCCTGCTATTCTGCGTCCGCAATCCCAAGCCTTGTCCGATCATCGATGTGGCCGATGTTGGCTCGCCAGTTCCCGCGCAGGCTGCGCCGGGAGCCGACCTGCGGACCGACCTGCCGCGCTATCGCGTCTATGAGCATGGCGAGCTGGTCGAGGAGCCGACCGACATTCGCCACCGCTGGCGGGACGACATGGTCGCTTTTCTGCTGGGTTGCAGCTTCACCTTCGAGCACGCGCTGGTGGCCGGCGGCATTCCGCTCCGCCACCTGGAGTGCGGCGACGGTGTCCCGATGTATGTGACGAACCGCGCCTGCGTCCCGGCTGGCAGTTTCAGCGGCCCGCTCGTCGTCTCGATGCGCCCGATCCGCGCAGAGCAGGTCGAACGCGCCTCCGAGATCTCCGCACGCTATGCCCGCGCCCACGGCGCGCCCGTCCACGCCGGTGACCCTGCCGCCCTCGGCATCGGCGACCTCGCCACCCCCGACTGGGGCGACCCGACCGACATCCGCCCCGGCGAGGTGCCGGTCTTCTGGGCCTGCGGCGTCACCCCGCAGGCCGTCGCCCTCGAATCGAGGCCGCCACTCATCATCACCCACTCGCCCGGCCATATGTTCGTGACCGACGTGCCGATTGGGGCGTTGGTGTGAGTTTCGGGATTCGGGAACCGGGATTCGGGAAGGAAGCGATCGAACCCAGCCCCGAATCCCGAAACTTACACCGCGTACCAGTTCACGTACAGCAGTGTCAGCAGCCCGAACAGCGGCAGGAAGGTCGCCAGGATCGCCTTGTCTACCCACGGGTGTCGGCCCCAGCGGGCCAGGACGAAGAAGGCGGGGAAGAACGGCAGCAGGAAGCGGCCCATGTGGTGCATCGTCCATTGGCCTTCGATCGGCGATGACAGGATGACGATGAACAGCAGCGCTCCGAAGAGTGTGTACGACGGTCGCCAGCGGCGCGCATGGACGATCAGGATTGCCAGAAATGCCAGCGTGACGATCAGGTGCAGGACGCCGCGCATGTAGACGTCGGCGCGATCGGTCATCGCGGGATGGAGCGCGTAGTCGATCCCGCGCCATAGCGTCATCCACGGCCAGGTCGATTCGCGTCCCCACTTCTCCTGCACCTCGACGAAGGCGAATGGGTTGCCGACCTGTCGCCAGAGATGCGCCATGAAGAGCAACAGCCCCATCGGCGCCAGCAGCATTCCGAGCAACGCCCGAGGTCGATCGGCGCGCGACAACTGCCCGCGCCGCCAGACCAGCACGATCTCCAGCAGCAGCACCGGCGCGAGCAGAATGCCCGACGAGCGCGACGCCGCGCCCAACCCGGCCCATAGTCCAGCGCGGACCCACTGACCACGTCGCGCTGACAGGAATGTCCCGGCTGCCGTCGCCAGGAAGAGTCCCTCGGTGTAGGGGACACTGTAATGAAACGCAAACGGGAAGAGGGCGACATACAGGACGGCGCGGATTGCCGTTTCCCGGTCGGCCAGCTCCTCGCGCGCGAGCTGGTAGAGCAGCCAGAACGCCAGCAGACTGACGGCGTGCGCTACGAGCACCCCGGCGACGAGTGGCGCAGTCTCCGCGCCCTGGATCGGGAGCTGCCCCGCTGGCTGGAACCCACCCAGGATGAACGAGACGACGTGCATCAGCAGCGGCAGCAGCGGGAAGAAGGCGGGACGACCCGCCTTCGCTGTAGCCATCGATCGAGACGGTGTAGTAGTGGATCGCGTCCCAGCGCCAGTGCAGCTCCAGTGCCAGCGGCGCGTTGACATCGACTGCCGCTGACTGGTTGGGCGCGTCCGGCAACAGGTATGCTCCTGCGACCGCCGAGACATAGAACGCCAGCCGGCTGACCGCGAAGATCAGCAGCACCGGCAGCAGCGCCGGCCAGCGACGGTTGATCCGCTCATAGACGTCGCGCATCTGTCTCGTGCTCTACCGACTTTCTGTCCACTGTATCCATGCCGTGCGCCAGCAAGGATGCCCCGCATGGGTGTGTGAGGCAACGGGGGTGTGCCCGTTCTGACTGGCTGGGGGTTTCGGACACACGAAACGTTCAAGAGGAATGATCCGCACGCCCCGGCTGTTCTCACGTATCATGGTACGCGGCCAACTTGGAGGGACTCGGAGAGCAGGCAACCCGGCGTGGGACTACAGGCGCGACTACTGGATATCTGGCGGACACCTGCCGGGCGGGGCTTCGTCATGCTGGCGATCATGTCCGCCTGCTTTGGGCTGGCGATGTCGGCTCAGGAGAACATCGTCACCAACTACTTCGAGGATGTGCTTGGGCTGGAAGGTCCGCAGTTCGGCTATATTACCGCCATCCGTGAGGTGCCTGGCTTCCTGCTCATCTTCGTGGCGGCCTTGTTCTACCGCCTCTCGATCCAGCGGCTGACGGCGCTAGCACTGGTGTTCCTGACGATCGGCTACGTCTTCTTCGGCCTCTCCAACTCGTTCTGGACGGTCGCCCCGTGGGTCATCATCTCCTCGATGGGCTACCACACCGTCATGCAGACACAGTACGCACTCGGCATGAGCCTGACGACCGAGCAGCGCAGCGGACGGATTCTGGGGCAGATGGGCGCGATCTCCAACGGCGGCGCGATGCTGGCGATGGTGATGGTGCTGATCACCTTCTACTACGACCTGCTCTCGTTCCGCGCTACCTTCGTGATCGCCGGTATCCTGGCGTTTATCGCGGCGATCGCGATCTTCCGCTTCCCAAGTTTGCACGATGGTCAGGAGCAGGCGGTGACGCAGCAGCGCGACCGCTTCGTCCTGCGCAAGTCCTACCGCTTCTATTACTATCTGAGCCTGCTTGATGGCGGACGCCAGCAGATCTTCTTCTCGTTCGGCCTCTGGGTGCTGGTGCACGAGTACGGGATGGGCGTCCCGGAGATCTCGGCGCTACTGATTCTCGTCCGAGGCGGAGCGATGTTCGCCAGCCCATGGATTGGCCGGATGGTCGACAAGCACGGCGAGCGGCAGATGCTCTCGATCGTCAACGTCGCCTACCTGTTCGCGCTCGGCGGTTACGCGCTGGTCAACAACGTCTACATCGCCAGTGCGTGTTATGTCGTGTATTCGTTTATCTTCCCGTTCTCGTCGATCGGCGCGGCGACCTACCTGCGCAAGGTGGCGGTTGGCCGCGAGATCGCGCCGTCGCTGGCGATGGGAGTGACGTTGCAGCACACAGCCGCCATCGTTGTCCCGGTGACGACCGGCTTCATCCTCAACTACGTCGGCTTCCAGGTTCCATTCCTGATCGCCTGCGGCTTCGCGATCCTGACCTTCTTCGTCACCCAGCGCCTCGACCCAACTACGCAGAAATCCCCGGCCCGCATCGCCGAGGAAGAGGCGCGGTCGCTCTCAATGACAGGACAGGTATCTGAGCCGACAGTGGTGAGTGCGAGGTAGCCAGAAGGATCCACGTACGAGTGGTTGGTTTCACTAGAAGTTGGCGGAGCCTTGCAGCCGGACAGGGATCACATCCTTTTACAAACGTGCATCATCCTCTGTCATCGTGAGTGGTCGACCACAGTGGATATATCGCTGCGGTGACCTGTTCCCCCTGTCATCCCGAGCGGAACGAAGTGGAGTCGAGGGATCTCAGAACTTGAATCCCGCGAACGTGACAGGCATCACACTACTGAGATCCCTCGACTCCACTTCGTTCCGCTCGGGATGACAGGGGGAACAGGTCGTCGATCGCGTCAATAGTGCGTCGTTTGTGTGGGATCACGCTTCGTTGTGATGCCAGCGCTTTAGCACGACAGGCTGTCAGGCCGGTTCCCACTCGGCGCGAAGCTCGTCAACGTATTGTTGCGCGTCAATGCCTTGCCAGAGTTCTGCTCCCAGCCCATCGAACTCCAGCAGGCTACGTTCACGCGGCTCCTGGATGGAACCTGCCCAGGCTAAATCGCGCGCGATCATTGCCAGGAGCCGTAGCCGGTCCTCGGCTGGGAGTGGCTTGATGTGCTGCCTGTACAGTTGTTCGATAGTCGCCTGTGCTGTCAGCGTTCACCTCTCGCGCAGATCATAGCAAACTCTGACGTTCCACTCCTTCGTTCGTCCTACGCTGGTATGGCGAACGCCCTGGAACATCGTTCCAGGGCGTTCGCTTCGTCTACTGCGTTGTCGGCTCGGCGGAAATTACTCCGAGGCCAGCGAGACGTTCGCCGCGCGGCTGCGGCTGGCGTTGCGCGGATCTGGCTCTTCGGTGAACTCAACGCGCTGACCCTCTTCGAGCATGTCGAAGCCGTAGTCAGCCACGCTGGACTGGTGGAAGAAGAGATCCTGGCCATTGCCCTGTGCGTTGTCAGGGGCGATGAAGCCGAAGCCCTTATCGCGCAGCATTGACTTGATTGTTCCGGTTGCCATCTGGCAATTCCTTTCCTTCGTCGGTGACGTCCGGTCCGGAAGCACAGATACCCCGGCCAGGCCACAACAACGGCCCCAGCCGAGTTTGCTTACTCACTCTGCCTGCCACGTTGAGCGCGCGAAATCGCAATCCCGCTACGCACGACAGACATTAGCATGCCTGAGGTACTTGACAGTATACCACATCAGGCTCACGTCCAGCGTGCCTTTCGTTGTCCGCAAGCGTTGCAGTGCGCGACAGTGCGGCCCGCAACGGAGCGGATTGCCCAGTTGTATTCCGTGCCGTCCGACCTGCCGCTATCCTTGCCGGCACAAGGCTGATTCCAGCCCCGACAGGATGGTGAACGTGTTCGACGAGCAGGCTGGCTTCGATGCGCGCTTCGAGTGGGGTATCGAGGGCATCCGGCGGCTGGGGCCGCTGTCCGACGTGCTGGTGATCGTCGATGTCCTGTCGTTCTCGACGGCTGTCGACATTGTGGTTGGGCGTGGGGCATGCGTGTTGCCGTACCGCTGGCGTGACGAGCGTGCGGCTGGCTATGCGCGCGACGCGGATGCGCTGCTGGCGGGAGGCAAACGACATTCGACTGCCGGCGAACCGTACACGCTGTCACCATCATCGCTGCTGGCGATCCCATCTGGCACGCGGCTCGTCCTCCCGTCGCCAAACGGCTCGATGCTGTCGCAGGCAGCCGCTGAGCTTGCGCCGGTCGTCATCACCGGCTGCCTGAGGAATGCGCGCTCCGTCGCGCGGGCGGCGCGGTCAATCGGTGGCGTCGTGACCGTCGTCGCGGCTGGCGAGCGCTGGGACGACGGCGAGACGCTGCGCCCTGCCGTCGAGGATCTGCTCGGGGCAGGCGCGATCCTCAGTGCGCTGGACGCTGACGCTCCTTCGCCGGAAGCGCTGGCGGCGATAGCCGCGTTCGAGGCTGCCGCGTCCGATCTTGACCATCACCTGAGGGCGTGTGCCTCTGGCCGTGAACTGATCGAGCGTGGCTTCGAGCGCGACGTTGCGCTGGCGTCTGAACTCGATGGCAGCACCACTGTCCCGCTCCTGCATAAACATGCGTTCGTCGATGCCGGTCGGTGGCCATCGCCGACGGACTATCGCTGAACCAGCTCATCTTCGGACCAACCTCGTCAACCAGCCGCATCAGCCAGTCCGCGTGGCCCTCTCGAACATCCATCTCGCCGACGGCATTTCTGAGCATGCGACGCCCGCGACCATCGATAGCGGTAGCTGCATAGATCCCTCGACTGCGCGTCGCTCCACTCGGGTATGTAATAGGAGGCGCATCGACGCTTGCCAGCACGCCAACGCGATAGACTGGCACACCGTCTGTGCGTCGACGGTGGGCGAGGAAGGGACGGGTCGATGGAACAGTCAGATCAGCAACCGCTCTGGTGGCAGTCGGGGGTCATCTATCAGATCTATCCACGCAGCTTTCGCGATAGCGATGGCAACGGCACCGGCGACCTGGCCGGCGTCATCGAGAAGCTCGACTATCTCAGCGACGCGCTCGGTGTTGACGCGCTCTGGCTCTCGCCCTTCTACCCGTCACCAATGGCCGACTTCGGCTATGACGTGGCCGACTATTGCGCTGTCGATCCACTGTTCGGCGATCTCGACACGTTCGACCGGCTGCTGGCCGGGGCGCACGAGCGCGATATGCGTGTCATCATCGACTTCGTCCCGAACCACTCGTCCGACCAGCACCTGTGGTTCGTCGAATCGCGCTCCTCGCGCGACAACCCGAAGCGCGACTGGTACATCTGGGCCGACGCCAAGCCAGATGGTGCGCTGCCAAACAACTGGCTCTCGATCTTCGGTGGCCCGGCCTGGCAGTGGGACGAGGCGACCGGCCAGTATTACCTGCATACCTTCCTGACTGAACAGCCTGACCTGAACTGGCACAACCCGCAGGTGCGAACTGCCATGCTGGACGCGCTGCGCTTCTGGCTGGCGCGCGGTGTCGACGGCTTCCGCATCGACGCCATCCACTGCGTCATGAAGGACCGTGAGCTACGCGACAACCCGCCCAACACCGAGGGCATCCAGCTTATCCACCGTCCGCAGCCGGAGTACGACAGCCAACTGCACGTCTACGACTACGCGACCGACGAGCTGCACGGTGTCCTGCGCGAGATTCGTGGCGTCCTCGACGAGTTTGTCGCCACTGGTCCATGGGTCGGGATCGGCGAGATCCACGTCTTCGACTGGCCGAAGTGGGCCAGCTACTACGGTCAGCAGCTTGACGAGCTGCACCTGCCGTTCAACTTCGGGTTACTCGGGATCGAGTGGGACGCCGCCAGCGTTCGTGAACTGGTAGTGGAGATGGAGCGCGTCATCCCGCCCGGCGGCTGGCCGAACTACGTCCTCGGCAACCACGACGAGCCGAGAATCGCCAGCCGGATCGGTCCCGAGCAGGCACGGGTGGCGATGATGCTCCTGCTGACCCTGCGCGGGACGCCGACGATCTATAACGGCGACGAGCTGGGAATGTTCGATGTTCCGGTCCCGCTCGACGCCGTCCAGGACCCGTGGGGCCAGCACACCGGCACGATGGGCCGCGATCCCGAACGATCGCCGATGCTTTGGAATGCCTCGCCAAGCGCCGGATTCACAACTCCTGACGTGACACCCTGGCTGCCAATCGAGGATGGCTACGAACTGCTCAACGTCGAGGCCCAACTGGCCGACCAAACCTCGATGCTGACTCTCACCCGCCGCCTGCTCAGCCTGCGCCGCGCCAGCCGAGCACTCACGACCGGCGGCTATCAGCCGGTCGACGGCGTCCCGGACGACTGCTTCATCTGGGAGCGCATCTCCGGCGCGGATCGCTATCTGATCGCCCTGAACTTCGCCAGCCAGCCGCGCACACTCGCGTTCCCCGCGCACCCGTCCGGAACCATCGTCCTTTCCACCCATCTCGACCGCGATGGCGAAGAGCTGCTGACGACGTTCGAGCTACGTCCTCACGAAGGCTGTGTCATCCATGTCGTGCCGTTGTAGGGATGAGGGATGAACGACGTTTTGCGATGGGAATCCCTCATCCCTCATTGCCGATGCCAATGCTCCGGCATGAGGTATTGCAGACGCGGATCATTCGTCAAGGCTCACCCTCTATGTCAGTATGGACTTATTGACAAATTAGGGAAGACTAATATGATAAATGCAGACCATTCGTGTCGTGATTGGATAGTCTGCGACGTATGCTCGACTGGAAACGCTTCAACCGACGAGATTTCCTCCGATTCGGCGCCGCGAGCGCGGCTGTCGCCGGGGCAGCAGGCACGCTCGGTGTGCTCCTCCCCGAGGCAGGACGAGCAGGCGTCGATGCTCCGCATCCTCAATCGCCCCATCCGCGCTCACAGTCCGATGTGGAGCACAACGGCCATTCACTCTCGATGACGGTCGGTGATGTCGGGCCGGACGCGATCGGGATCGACCCGATGGCGTTCCTGACGACGTTCGACTACGGCACCGTCAGCACGCTCCCGAGCGGCCAGACGCTGCGCGAGTACGAGATCGTCGCCTTCGACAAGGAGATCGAGATCGCGCCCGGCGTCTTCTTCCCGGCCTGGACCTACAACGGACAGGTGCCGGGGCCGACGATCCGCTGCAACGAGGGCGACCGGCTGCGGCTGCGTTTCACCAACGCCGGGACGCATCCGCACACGATCCACTATCACGGCATCCACTCGTCCTTCATGGATGGCGTGACCGGGATTGGTCGCGGCAACATCGAGGTTGGCGCGACGTTCACCTACGAGTTCGACGCCAGGCCGTTTGGTTGTCACTTGTATCACTGCCACTCAATCCCGTTGAAACGTCATATCCACAAGGGTCTCTACGGAGCGTTCATCATCAACCCCGACCCCGAAAAGCACGGCGAGAAGGCTCGCTCGCGCCACCCGGACTACGCGGAGTCGAAGGAGTGGCAGGAGTTCGTGATGGTCATGAACGCCTTCGACACGACCTTCGACGGCGAGAACGAGGTCTACGCCGTTAACAGCGTCGCCTTCCATTATATGAAGCACCCGATCCGCGTTGAGCGGGACCGACCTGTGCGCGTCTACCTGATCAACATGACCGAGTTCGACCCGATCAACTCGTTCCATCTGCACGCCAACTTCTTCGATTACTACGACCACGGCACGACCCTCGAACCGACGTTGCGGACCGTCGACACGATCATGCAGTGCCAGGCGCAACGCGGCATCCTCGAAATCTCGTTCGCTGGGTTCGAGCCGGGTCTCTACATGTTCCACGCCCACCAGTCGGAGTTCCCCGAACTCGGCTGGATGAGCGCGTTCGAGGTCGTTGAGTAGTTGTTCATCGGGAATTGAGGAGTTGTCGATGTCAGACGCGGCCTTGAATGATCCAGAAATTCGCTCCGGTCAGTCAGTCGAGGCGGACCGGCCCGCCTGGAACCTGCGCTGGATCGCGCTCGGGTTGTTGCCGCTCGTCCTGCTGGCCGGGGTCCTGGCGCTGATCGTCGCGACCGACGCCGGACTTGGGGACAGGAGCGTCCCACCGATCGAGACGCTCAACGTCCAGCGCGTGACACTGCCTGGGCCGAACCGAATCACGCTCGATGTCGTCAACGACGGTCCGGATGAGATCACGATCGCCCAGGTGCTGGTCGATGACGCCTACTGGCAATTCGAACTGGACGGCCCACGGACGCTTGACCGACTCGAATCAACGACGATCGACATCCCGTATCCATGGGTCGAGGGCGAGGCGCACGCGATTGCGATCATTTCCGCTACCGGTGTCGTCTTCGACGCGGAGGTGCCGGTCGCGGTCGAGTCTCCGCACACGAACGCGGCCACCGTCGCGCGCTTCGCGTTGATCGGGACGTACGTCGGCGTCATCCCGGTCGCGCTGGGGCTGCTCTGGTATCCGTTCATGCGCCGTCTTGGCAGCAATGCGATGCGCTTCATCCTGGCGCTGACGGTGGGTCTGCTCGTGTTCCTCGCGATCGACATGTTCGGCGAGGCACAGGAGGTTGCACTGACCGCGCCAGCCGCCTTCGAGGGGCCGCTGCTGGTGCCGGTCATCGCGTTGCTGGCCTTCCTGCTGCTGATGACGATCTCGATGCGCAAGAGCAACGCACCCCGGCGCGGGCTTGACGTTGCCTACCAGATCGCACTCGGCATCGGCCTGCACAACCTCGGCGAGGGGCTGGCGATCGGCGCCGCCTTCGCGCTCGGCGAAGTCGCACTCGGCGTCTTTCTCGTCATTGGCTTCACGCTCCACAATGTCACCGAGGGCGTCGGCATTGCCGCGCCGATCCTGCGTGAGCGCCCCGCGCTGCGGCACTTCGCCTGGCTGGCGTTGCTGGCCGGAGCGCCGGCCATCCTCGGCGTCTGGATCGGCGGCTTCGTCTACTCGCCGCTCTGGACAACGATCTTCCTCGCCATCGGCATCGGCGCCATTGTCCAGGTCGTTGTCGAAGTGACACGCATCATCATGCGCGGCACCGCTCGCGACCACCAGCCCTGGCTGAACTGGACAACCTTCGGAGGCGTGACAGTCGGTATCGCGATCATGTACGCGACCGCGCTGCTGGTCGCGGCCTGATCGATCGGCGGCAGCGACCAGCAGCGGTGTTACCATTGTGAGCGGGCGGTTGTTCGTGATTTGGCATCAACCTCGATTGCCCTACGAGTCGACAGGAGGCTCATGATGCATGCAGTAAAGACGATCCAGATCGAGCCAGGTAGCGAGATCGACCGCCTACTCGATGAGGCTGCTACAGGCCCAATCAACCTCGAACGTCGCGGTGAACAGTTTCGCCTCAATCGGGTTGAATACGGGACTGGCGATATCGAAGCTGGCTACGATGCACAGCGCGCCATTGCCGGTATGCGAGCTGCGGCTGGCTCGTGGAGCGATATCGATGCTGAGGAGATCAAGGCATACCTCTATCGCGCCCGGGAGGAGAGAACTCGGCCCCTCACGGCTTGTGAGTCATCTCATTGACACCGATGTCATTATCGACAGCCTGAACAACCGGCCAGGAGTGCTGGAACGGCTAGAACGGCTGGCAGAATCGGGTCCGATCCAGGGCGGTTCGTGGACAACGTGACGGGCGGTCCTGCGACTAGCCGGGGAGTTAGTAACCAGATACGTGCAGGCGAACCGCACATCATGAATCCTTTATATAGCCGGATCGGATCACGGTATGCTGCTTGCAAGCAGGCTACTGCGATCGCGGCGCGGTCGCGCGTGCTTTCATTAACATTGAGACTGAGAAACTGAGGGTTAGCTTGCGATATCTCGCGCTTGCCGTGGACTATGACGGGACACTGGCGAAGAACGGCAAGGTCACGAAGAAGACGATTTCGGCGCTGGAGAAGCTGTGTGAATCGGGGCGGCGACTGATCATGGTCACTGGCCGCCAGTTGCCTGATTTGCAGAAGCAGTTCGACCGGCTCGATCTGTTTGATTACGTCGTCGCCGAGAACGGTGGCCTGCTCTACCACCCACGAACGAAGGCTAAGACGGTCCTCGGCGAGGAGCCGCCTGCTGCGCTGGTCGAGGCGTTGCGCGCACGCGGCATCAGGAAGATGTCGGTTGGCCGCTCGATCGTCGCTACCTGGCAGCCGCACGAAGCGACCGCCCTCGATGTCATCCGTGAGCTGGGGCTGGAGTGGCAGATCATCTTCAACAAGGGCGCTGTCATGCTGCTGCCCGCCTCGGTCAACAAGGAGACCGGCCTGCGCGCGGCCCTGGACGAGCTGCACCTGTCGCCGCATAACGTGGCTGGCATTGGCGACGCCGAGAACGACCACGCCTTCCTGAGTCTCTGCGAAGGCTCGGCAGCCGTCGCCAACGCGCTACCGGCCGTCGTCGAACGCGCCGATGTCGTTATGAAGGGCGACCACGGCGCCGGTGTCATCGAGTACATCGAGATGCTGTTTGCAGATGACCTTGCCAGCGTCGCGTCGAAGCGCACGCGCCACGACATCCTGCTTGGCACGCGCGCTGGGAGCGCGAACGGGAAGAAGAAAGAGGTCGCGCTCAAGCCGTACGGCACGAGCATCCTCGTCGCCGGGCCGTCCGGCAGTGGCAAGTCGACGGCGACAACCGGCTTCATGGAACGGCTGGCCGAGCAGGGCTACCAGTTCTGCCTGATCGACCCGGAAGGGGACTACGAGAGCTTCGCTGGCGCGATCACCTTCGGCAACCAGGATCTCGCGCCAAACGTCGATGAGGCGCTGCAACTGCTGGAACACCCGACGGAAAGCGTCGTGATCAACCTGCTCGGCGTCCGGATCGAAGACCGGCCCGGCTTCTTCGCCAAGCTGCTGCCGCGTTTGCAGGAGCTGCGCGTCAAGACGGGTCGTCCACACTGGATCATCGTCGACGAGGTGCATCACCTGCTGCCGCGCGACTGGAAGCCGTCCGAGACGACGCTGCCGCGCCAGTTTGGCGAGATGCTGATGATCACCGTCCACCCCGACTGGGTCGCGCCGGGTGTCCTCTCGGAGGTCAACGCGGTCATCGCCGTCGGTGGCGAGACGGCGGCAACCTTCGGCGGATTCGCCAAGGCGCTCAAGATCAAGCCGCCGAAGATCGCGGACGGCGAGCTGGAGTCTGGCCAGGTGCTGCTCTGGCAGCGTGGCAGCCGGACGAAGCCGATCAAGGTCGATGTCACCCCGGCCAAAGCCGAGCGGCGGCGGCACCAGCGCAAGTATGCAGCCGGCGAGTTGATCTACGACGAGCACTTCGTTTTCCGCGGCCCGGACGACAAGCTCAACCTGCGCGCCCAGAACCTGATCGTTTTCCTTCAGATGGCCGAAGGGATCGACGACGAGACCTGGCAGTTCCATCTCGAACGCGGTGACTACACCAACTGGTTCCGCTACGTCATCAAGGACGACGACCTGGCTGACGCCGCCGAGATGATCGCGAAGACGAAGAAGCTTTCCCCCGACAAGGGTCGCGAGAAGATCCGCGACGAGGTCGAGAAGCGCTACACGCTGCCCGCCAACTGGTCGCCGTCGTAGCAGTCATTGCTTTGTGACCGCTCGCACCTCGATGAGGAAGTGTCATTCCTGGTATCGAGTTCAAGACACGCAAATGGTCCGGAGGCATCGCCTCCGGACCATCTGTTGCTAGACGACCATGCCGCAGGATCAGCGGTTCGAGACCACCGCATCTCCCGGTGCATACAGCTCCATCAGGACGTTGAGCGCCGTGAAGGCGCCGTTGTCCCCGTCGAGGTACGTGCCTGCCCGACCGTCGAGTGCGATCAGTTCGCTAGTATCGAGCCAGCCCGTATAGAGGCATGAGAAGGAGACATGATTGATTGACACGGACTGGTGACACGGGGTGTCAGATCCGGGGGAGGGGCGACCCTCTTGCTGAACGGCCACGTCGACACCGTCCTCGCTGCCCGCATTCTGTTGCGGGCTGCGCGGGCAACGTGTGCCGGGTAGGAGATTCCCCTACCTGCCTGAGCCTTTCACCATGTAGCTGGGGTTGGAATCGGCGAAGCCGGTCACAGGCTCACTCTGGGCCAGTTGGCCGGTGTTGACGAGCCGCAGCAGGCGGTCACGCATCCGTTCGGGCGAGAGGCCGAACTGGGAGGCGAGATCAACCAGTGGATGGCCATCGTCGCGTGGGTGTGCTTGCATCCAGGCGAGGATTTCTTCAGTCGTTCGTGCGCTCATAGTCATTCCTTTTTTGAGCGCGTGCCAGCGCGCTCTATGCAATCGGTGCGGCTCATGATGGCTGGCCAGCGGGCCACGCCAGTGGGACATCGTTGGTCAGAGTAGGAGAGCGGGTGAGTGCTCAATCGGGAACGACAACCGGCAGGCTACGCCTTCCCGGTGCTGTGACGCGGCGTCACTGATCGTTATGCTATCCAGTATACTCTTGTTTCCCGCACTGGATGGTGCCGGTCAGAATGAGAGCGGGTCCGCATGGTCCTCGAATCGCTGGAGATTATTCCCAGCCGTCAGCATATCGGTCACGGATTCTTCTTCAAACCCCACAAAACAGCCTATACCTATCGCCTGGCTCCGGATCGTCACCCGGCTGAGCCGCGCTTCTGGTGCATCTGGATCCATCGTTGTGGACCCGGCGGTGTTCCCGACACGGGCGAACGTGCCTGGCTGAGCGAGGAGACGATCACCCGCGATGTGATGGCCAGCACGATCACCGAGATTCGCGAAGATTTCCCGGCCTGGATCGAAAAGGGTGGCGACGCGCTTTGGTCCTGGCTCGAGGAGCCTGCCCCGGTCCCCATCAAGCCCTGACTTCCCTGACCGACGCCGGTACGTGACAGATCGCGAACTGGCCTACAGGAAGTCAAACCCATATTTGCTGCCCAGGCACGAGAGAATGTCGCTGACAACCCGGTCGGTGATCTCGTCCTTGCGCGCGCTGTTATCGCCGCCGAGTGCGATCAACTCTTCATTGGAGAGTGTCTTCGAGACCTCCAGCGCGCACTGGCTGGCGTCATCGATGATGGGGTTCAGGAAAAAGGTCAGTTCCGGCGGGATCGTCGTTTCCAGACAGGTCCGCATCACATCCTCAGTCAGCGACGTGTCATCCATCGAGAGGCTGATCAGCAGCTCGGCGGTCAGATTGCGTTCCAGGCATGACTGGATGGAGTCATCGTCGGTCACCGCGACGGTTGGGGGAATGTAGACCGTCGGGGATGGCTCCACGGTCGGTGTTGGCGACGGAGTCGGCAACGCGGTCGACGTTGGGCTGACCGTTGCGGTCGCTGTCTGTGTTGGAACAGGCGTTGCGTCGTCGTCGTCGTCGCCACCACCCGTCGAGCAAGCCAGCAGCAGGATCGGTAAGAGCAACACCAGCAGTCGCAGCAAGCGCAGACCGGCGATCGGACGGCGTCGTTCGATGGCGTGCCGGTCAGTCATGGTGTCCTCCAATTGACCGTTCGGTTCGCGCGCATTCCCGCCGTTGAGCACGACGCCGAGTGCTCCCGGCGTCGTGCTCAGGCTGGCTATTGCAGGTCGATGCCGAGATTGGTCGAGAGGCAATCGAGCGTGTCGGTCGTAATCTGCGTGATCGTCGCCTCGTCGCCGCCCTCGATGGCCGCGATGTCCTCGTCACTGAGATCGGCAGCGGCTTCGCTGCCACATTCGCCAGCCTGCGCGATGATCGGGTCAAGCTGGTCCACCATTGCTGGCGGCAGCGCATCGCTGAGGCACTCGCGGTAGACGCCCTCGGCGCTCTCGGTGTCGCCATCGCGCAGGTCGGTGGCGATGGCGCCGGTCGTGTTCTCCTGAATGCAGGCACCGATCGCCATCGCGTCGCCCATGTCGCCACTCGCGGCGGTGCCGTCGTCGGTGTCAGCCTCGGTCGCCATACCGGAGGCTTCGGTCGCCGTGCTGGTCGTGCCGCCGCTGCCGGTCGCTGTCGTCGCTGTCGTTGACGTGGTCGTGTCGGTGTCAGCGTTGCTATCGTCGTCATCGCTGTCGCTGCCGCAAGCGGCAACCAGCGAGAGCATCAGAACGCTAATCAACGCGATACTGAACGTGCTCCACTAGGAGCGCTGGGTCAATCGGTCTGCCACGGTGGGTCTCCTTTTCGATCGTCTTCACTGCACATCGTCCCTCAACCGGCGCCGCTCCGGCGCTGGCTCCCCCAGTTACGCATCTGGCGTTCCACGGGTAGAGGTGTGTCGTATGTGATGGCAGCGAAACGCCCCATTGCCGTCAGTCCCGGTTTGCAGTTGAGGAACAGGCGGGTCGTACCGTTCCGTTCGTGACCATCGCGTCTGGTGAGGAAACGGGCAGGTGGCTACAGTGATTGCAGTGGATACTTCTCTCACTTCCACTTCACCCCAACCCCAGCAGGGTAGCGACACCATGTCGCTACCCTGCATTCGTTTCTACGACGATCTTGATTCAACTTATGGCTGATAGCTGATAGCTGATAGCTGATAGCTGACTAGCTGATCTCCCTCGCCCAGGGGGTTTCGGCGAATTCGCCGACGAGGCCGCTGGGGAGGATGAAGCGGCTGGTGACCTGGCCCCATGGCTCGGTTTTCGGTTGCTGGATGAGCGCCAGCCCACGCTTGCTGGCCGTTGTCGCGGCGTCCTCGACCGAATCTACCTCGAAGCCGACGCTGAAGCCGAGCGGCACCCGAGCGGCCAGATTTCTGTCGCCGAGGATCGATTCCGCCGCAGCCCGCCGGTCCCAGAGGCCATAGTGCGCGATGCCCGCCACCTTAACATCGGCGTACTCGCCGTCACCGTCGTACTCGACCTCCAGGCCAAGCACATCGCGGTAGAACGTCACCGCCGCCTCGACATCCTCAACGATCTCGCCGACACCTGCCACATGCCTGATCATCCGAACCTCCTCGCTCAGCAACGATCCAGTGTACGGACGGTTAGAATAGGCGAACGTATGTTCGCTGTCAAGCGAGTTTGAGGGATGTAGGGATGAAGGGACGAAGGGATTTGTCGTCCAGAGCCGCAGCGAAGGACCTCTCCTCTCTCGCTCATGTTAGGTCAAGGCGGAGAGGTCCTTCGCTGCGGCTCTGGACGACAAATCCCTTCATCCCTCAAACTCCGCAATCGTCGCCGCGTTCGGTGGGTAGACGCCGAGGATGCTGGAGCCGGCGCGGATCTTCTCGAGGACGAACTCTTCGCGCAGTTCCTGCTCCTGAGCGGCCAGCGCAACCTCTTCGGCGACTGCCTGGGGGATGATGACAACGCCGTCGGCATCGCCAACGACGACATCGCCAGGCATGACCAGCACGCCCGCGCAGCCGATCGGCACGTTCAGGTCGGCTGGGTGGTGCCGGGCGGTGCTCTGGGTCTGATGTGTCGCGCGGATATAGGTTGCCAACCCGATCTCGCGGAGGGCCGAGGTGTCACGCATCGCGCCATCGGTGACGATCCCGGCAGCGCCACGCATGAGGATCCGTTCGGCGAGGATGTTGCCGAGGGTCGCCGCGCCGGTATCGTTGCGTGCGTCGATCACCAGCACATCGCCGGGGCCAACAGCCTCGACCGCCAGCCGCTGGGCACTGGTCGTGTTGTCGATATCGACCAGATCGAGGTCTTCGCGCATCGGCACATAGCGCAGGGTGAAGGCGTAGCCAAGCATCCGCATGTCCGGCCTGGTAGCCGTCAGCCCGGCCAGGAATGTGTTGCGGAAGCCTCGCTTCAAGAGCTGGGTCGTGATCGTCGCCGTGCTGGCGCGCTGCAGCGCGTTGGTTGCCTCCGGCGAGAGATATTGCGTTGGGCGGTCCGACATGGCCACGCTGTCCTTTCCGTATTTCATCATCCGCAGAATCGCGCGGAGTCGCGCTATCTGGTGCTACGCTTGCATCGAGAACATCCGGCTTATAGCACAAGGGAGTGGACGGTGGCGCAAGCGCGAGTCGGATGTATCGGGTTGGGGGCGATGGGGCTGCCGATCGCGCGGCGGCTGATCGCGGCGGGCCACCCGGTGGCGGTCAACAACCGCAGTCAGGCGAGTGTTCGGGAGCTTGTGGCGCTGGGCGCGCAGGCGTTGCCAGATGCTGCGGCAATTGGCGCGGCCTGCGATATCGTCCTGACGGCGTTGCCGACGCCGGAGATTGTCCGCGAGGTGTACCTGGGTGAACGCGGGCTGCTGGCGGACGTGCGCGAGGGCGCGGTCCTGATCGACCTTTCGACGGTCAGTCCGGAGTTGAGCCGTGAGATCGAACGAGCGGCCCGTGAGCGGGACGTCGCCTTCCTTGACGCGCCGATCTCTGGCGGGCCGGAGGGGGCCGTTCACGGGACGCTGACGATCATGTGTGGTGGTGACGTGGCAGCCTTTGAGCGCGCCCGACCGGTCTTCGAGGTGTTCGGCGAGCGCATCTACCACGCAGGGCCATCGGGCGCTGGCTGCACGATCAAGCTCGTCAATCAGCTCCTCGTCTCGATCCATGCTGTCGCGACAGCCGAGGCGCTGGCGCTGGCAACGAAGGCTGGTGCTGATCCGAGCCTGACGTTTGAGGTCGTCCGCAACGCTTGGGGCGGCTCGCGTATCTTCGAGCGCTCGTTCCCACTGATGCTGGCGGGAAACGACGACGGCGGCGCGAATATCAGCATCGTCCTGAAGGACAGCACCGTTATCCTCGACCTGGCTCGTGAGATCGGCCTGCCGCTCGGCCTTGGTGAAGCCGCCGGTCAGGCGCTGGCTGATGCTCGCGATCGCGGGCTGGGTGGACGCGACATCGCCGCCCTGCGGCTGCTGTTCGTTGACGACACAGGGCAGTCACATTGAGCGCAAGCGCCGGATAGTTCGGCGAGCGCCTGCGCCGTACGATAGGTGCAGGAGGTGATTGACATGCTTGAAGCAGTCGAGAGAACCATGACCGATAACCCAATGAGTGATGAGGAGCGCTGGGAAGCGTTCGAGGCGCGCGATGCCGGGTACGATGGCCGTTTCGTCGTCGGCGTCCGCAGCACCGGCATCTACTGCCGTCCGTCCTGCCCGGCCCGGCGACCGTTGCGCCGCAACGTCGTCTTCTACCCGCTCGGCGAAGCTGCCGAACGCGAGGGCTACCGCCCTTGTCGGCGCTGCAAGCCGGAGGAGGTGCTGCCGCAGGCGCGCGCCGTCGAGCAGGCCTGCCGCTACATCGAGAAGCATCTCGACCGCAACGTCACGCTCGACGAGCTTGGCGAGGCGGTCGCCGTCTCACCACAGCACCTGCAACGGACGTTCAAGCGCGTGATGGGATCTCGCCGCGTGTCTACGCCGACGCGCGTCGGCTGGGAACCCTCAAGGAGGGCTTGCGCGTCCGTGACGATGTCACGACCGCGATGTACGACGCCGGCTACGGCTCCAGCAGCCGCCTCTACGAGCGCGCTCCGGGGCAGCTCGGGATGACGCCCGGTGCCTACCGGCGCGGCGGCAAGGGGATGTCGATCGGCTACACGATCGTCGATTGCCCGCTCGGGAGGCTGCTGGTCGGCGCGACGACCCAGGGCGTCTCAGCCGTCTACCTCGGTGACGACGACGCCGGGCTGGAGCAGACGTTGCGTGTGGAGTACCCAGCCGCCACGATCGCGCGCGACGACAACGGTATGGAACGCTGGGTAGCTGACATCGTCGCCCATCTCTCGGGACGGTTGCCGCACCTCGACCTGCCGCTCGACCTCCAGACAACCGCCTTCAAGCGCCGCGTCTGGGAGGCGCTGCGCGAGATTCCCTACGGCGCAACCCGTGGCTACGCCGAGATCGCGCGCCAGATCGGTCAGCCAACCGCCGTCAGGGCCGTCGCGAGTGCCTGCGCGACCAACCCGGTCGCGCTGATCGTCCCCTGCCACCGCGTCGTGCGCTCCGATGGCGCAGTCGGCGGCTATCGTTGGGGAACCGACCGCAAGCAGGCATTGCTGGCGCGGGAGCGAGAGGCATGAAGCCCAGAGGCTGAGAGCCGGATGTCAGGTGTTGGCGGCTGGGCATGTCTGGGATGCATCACGTCAGTCCTGCCCGCCGCGCCGCGAACACGACGGTATACAAGAACTCGGGCGGTCCATCCTCGAAGCCGTCGAAGACAATGTTGGGGGCGAGTTGGCCAGCCGGTGGAGTGACCTGATAGCCGTCACCGATGCCGGTGCCGAAAGCATAGGGTGTGGCGGGTCTGAAGGTCTGGCCC
>Ga0136611_10000464_pt1 | contig 26448 bp, 27 predicted proteins | sample AntDrymUQ2232306_2_FD_106645 | JGI IMG/M metagenome (GOLD analysis project Ga0136611, IMG submission 106645) | Polar desert sand microbial communities from Dry Valleys, Antarctica - metaG UQ223 (23.06) | ecosystem: Environmental > Terrestrial > Soil > Desert | place: Antarctica: Dry Valley...
ATCCCGACGCTGGTGCCTCGATCACTGGCACCGCCTTCCGCTTCTGAAACACCGCCTCCTCACTCCATCGCCCAGATGACCCCTTACAGTACCTCTCCTCCTCATCTGGTGAAAAGGCCCTGAGGAGTTACTACCCGGGGATTGACGGGCGCCGCTCTTCATCCACGGTGCCGATGGTCCCATTGCGCCAGCCGCTCCAGACGCCGACCGCGATGACCGCCACGCCGACCAGGCCAAGCGTCTGGGGGACACCCCACGTGTCGGCGACCTCGCCGAGCATCACGAGCGGAAGGACGCTCGCCACGTTCGCGAGCACGAGCTGCGCGGCGAAGAGGCGTCCACGAATGCTTTCGTCGGAACGCTCCTGGATGATCGTCTGCGTCGGGACGAGCAGTGCGACGAAGCCGACTCCCGCCGCGAGCGCCAGCAGCATGATTGCCCCAACCAGGCTCCAGCTCCCCCAGAAGCTGGATACGGCCCCCTCGCCGTAGGAGACCCACCCGAGCCAATCCCAGACGGGTCCGGCAAGGGCCATCAGGCAGATGAGGAAGCCCACGAGCAGCAGCGCGAGCTGCACCAATCTGAAGCGCTCGATGCGCGCCCCGAGCTGCCCGATGAGCACCGACCCTAGCACCGTGCCGATGCCGGCCGGCGCCAGAATAAAGACGCTATCTTCCGCGCGCACTTGCAAGATGTGGACGACGAAGTTCGGTGCGAGCGACGCCACGATCAGCATGAGCGTCGAGCCAACCGTCCACTGGACCACCGCCAATGAGATGCGCGCGTCTCTCCGGATGTAGCCGACAACGAAGAATATCTCGTGCCAGAGCTCGCCGAAGCCGCCGATCGTCTGCTCGACCCGGCGGTGCGTGCTCGGGAGGGGCCAGATGCAGGCGCCGGCAAGCAGCAGCATCGCGCCGACCACGACGAACAGCGCGTCGATGCCCCACAGCTTAACCGCCAGCGGGCCGAGCACCACGAAGCCGATGAGCTGCGCCACGGTGAATGTGATCTGGAAGAACGAATTAGCCTGGAGCAGCTGCCCGCGTCGCACGACTGTCGGGATCATCGCCGTCTCGGCGGGCGCGAAGAATTGACTGATCGTCTGGAACACGAAGTTCAGGCCGTAGATGAGCAGCATGCGGTCCGGGAACACGACGTAGAGCGGCATCAACGCCGCGCGGACCAGATTGGTCCAGATCAGGACGAGTCGCTTGTCGCGGCGGTCGACGTAGGCGCCGGCGACCAGCCCGAAGATGACCGACGGGAGCACGACGGTCAGGACCGCGACGCTCATCTGGGTGGCCGACTGCGTCCTGGTCTGTACCAGTACGAGCAGGCCGAAATTGACGGAGTTCTGCGCCGTCTGCCCGAGAATCTGAGCGATCCAGAGGAACAGGAAGTCGCGGTTGCGCCAGACGGGCGCGTCGTCGGCCCGCAGCTCGGCCGCCTGCTGCGCCGCGTTCTCCACGTCGGTCACCGTGGGGCGGGGCGATCCGTAGATTCCGGCACCGACGGTGAATCGAGATCTGCCGGCAGGACATGCTGCGAGGTCTGGCGGACGAATTCGACGATGCGGCGCTCCAGCGTGCTGCGCGGGAGCAGGATGCGGCGGCCGCATTGCGTGCAGTTCAGCCCAATGTCTGCGCCCAGCCGAACGACCTCGAAGAGGTCGTTGTCGCGAGTGAAGCCCTCGTTGTTGCCGCAAGGGTGCGGCTTTCTGAGCCTCAGGACGTCGCCGAGTCGGAACTCAACCGGTGGCGCCAACTCGCTCCTCCGCTCTCTCAGCCTGCCGCATCGCATTTACGCGGTCGCGCAGATCGAGCGCGGCAGCTCGCGCCACGGCTTGCCAGTCATCGCCCGTGCTCGCGTATATCACGCTGCGCGAGGCGTTGACGAGGATTCCGCCGCCCTGAACGTCGAGCCCGGCGGCGACGGCGGCTTCGAGGTCGCCCTGCTGCGTCCCGACGCCCGGCACTAGGATTGGCATGTCCGGGGCGAGCTCGCGCACGTGCGCGAGCTGCTCAGGATAGGTGGCACCGACGACGAGACCGAGATTGCGCGCCCCGTTTCGGCCGACCGCCTGCCGAGCGACCACTTGGTAGAGCGGCATGTCTCGGCCTTCCCACGTCGTACGGAGATCCTGAAGGTCGCCGGAGCCAGGGTTGGACGTCTTGCAGAGGACGATCGTGCCACGGTCCTGATAGCCGAGGAACGGTTCGAGGCTGTCCCAGCCGAGGTACGGATTGACCGTCGCGGCGTCGAAGCCCCACACCTCGAAGAGGGCACGGGCGTAGGCCGCCGCCGTGCTGCCCACGTCGCCGCGCTTCGCATCGCCGATGCTCAGGCGGTCTTTCGGCAAGGCCGCCATGAGCGCGCGCAAGCCGCGATAGCCGTCGTCGCCGAGCGCCTCGAAGAACGCGAGATTCGGCTTGAACGCGCAGGCGAGGTCAGCCGTCGCCTCCACGATCCCGAGCGCGAAGCGGGCCACCCAGTCGGGTTGCGCGACCACCGACGGCGGCGCAAGCCTCGGGTCCGGGTCGATGCCGACGCACAACAAGGATCGACTCGCTTCCGATGAGGCTGCCAGCTTGGTAGTGAAGACGCTCATGCTCCCATCCCGTCCATGCCCCGAACGCCCGAGGCCGTCACCCGCGCTCGGTCGCGGCACGCTGCGAGAATGATACGGTTCATTCGGCGCCGGCGGGGTCTCGGCGCGGCAGGTCGATACTCTGATGGTACGGAAGCTCCGCCGGCACACACGCGACGCAAACGACACAAGCTACAGGCAGGCCAGCCACGGTCGGCAGTTGGTGCCCTCGGCCCCGCAAGCTCTTTGCCTGCTCGTCGCGCTGGTTCTCGTGCTCGTGGCGTGCCGCGCCGGCGAGCCCGTGCCCGTCGCGTCGGAGGCGGTGCAGGGGCCGATCCGCCTCGCGCTGCCGGCCGGCACCCGGCCCGAGCTCGTCATCGCGCACGGCACCCCCCTGGCTGCGCGTGTAGCACGCGACAGTGGCCTGCGCGTCATGCTCTCGGTACCCACGTCGCTGGACACCGCCGTGGATGCGCTAGGGACGGGCAACGTCGATGCGGCCTGGCTCTCGCCGTTCGCCTACGTGGTGGCGCACGATCGCTGGGCGGCCGACGCTCTGCTTGGGACCACGGTCGGTGGTAGCGGCGAGCAGACTGGCCAGATCGTGCTCCCCACCGCCTCCGGGCGACTATCGGGACGGCGCGTGACGGGTATCATCCCCCGCGATGCTCTCGCGGTGCGGGCGTCGCTGCCTGGCGCGACGCGTGACGCGCTCCGCACCAGTCTGCTGAGGGTGGCCCTGGGAGACGAGGGACGTGGCTTCCTCTCGGCGCTGTTCGTCGCGGACGGCCTGGTGGCCCGCGCAGATGCCGATTTCGACCGGTTCCGCGCGATGCTTAGAACCCTGGATATCGGCGCGGAGCAGCTCATGGGGCCGAGGAGCTGGCAGCCCGAGTAGCCACAGCAATCGTCCAATTCTTGACCGATACGCGCGAACGCAATGCTTGCCTCGCACCGGTCGATGGTATGAACGCGAGTCGGATACTATCATCAGCGCGACAACGCTCCGGCCTGCCCTTGGGGCGTCGTCTCGGTGGTACGTCGTGTCGATTTCCCGCGCGCAGAGTGGCGCTAGCCGAACGTCCGCGGAACGGACGAGTGGAGGATGTTCCCGGTGAAGCTCCGCAGCGCTCCAGTGCTCGCTCTGACGCTCGTCCTCAGCATCCTGGTCGCCGCGTGCGGCGGCAGCGCCCCTCCTCCGACCGCCGCCCCGAAGCCCGCCGAGGCGACCAAGCCCGCTGCTGCTGCCGCGTCGCCGGCCACGAGCCCCGCGTCATCGCCGGCATCAGCGGCTTCGCCAGCTGCCAGCCTGGCGGCATCGCCGGGGGCTAGCCCGGCCGCGTCACCGGCCGCGTCACCGGCCGCATCGCCGGCAGCGGCCGCGTCGCCGGCGGCCAGCCCGGCCGCGAGCCCCTCGCCGGTCGCCGCCGCGAGCCCAGCCGCGATGGCCGTCGCCAAGCCCTCGGTGTCCGGTAGCGACCTCGGGACGCAGGGCAACCCGATCAAGATGGCGTTCGTGCCGTCGAGCGACTCCCAGAAGGTGCTGTCGAGCGGCGAGCCGATCGCGCGCCTGCTCGAGCAGACAACCGGCCTCGCTTTCACCGTGTCCGTGCCGACCTCGTACGCCGCCGTCATCGAGGCGATGGGATCGGAGCGGATCGACGTGGGCTGGCTGGCGCCGTTCGCGTACGTGCTGGCCCGAGACAAGTTCCAATCCGAGGTCATCCTCGCCAGCGTGCGCGGCGGCAGCAAGACCTACACGGGCCAGATCATCACCCACGTCGATAGCGGCATCACCAGCGTCGGGCAAGTGCGAGGCAAGAAATTCGCCTTCGTCGACTCGTCGTCGGCCTCCGGCTTCCTCTACCCGAACGCGCTCCTCGCGGCACAGGGCATCGACTACAAGACCGCCTTCAGCGAGACGATCTTCGCCGGTGGCCACGACAAGGTCGTGATCGCCGTCTACAACAAGCAGGTGGACGCCGGCGCCACGTTCGGCGACAGCGTCGAGGGTGTCCTGACCGACGCGCGCGTCACCGTCCAGTCCACGATCCCGGACGTGCTGGACAAGGTCAAGCCGATCGGCAAAACCGAGCCGATCCCGAACGACACCGTGAGCGTGCGGAAGGGGCTGCGCCCCGACGTCGTCGCCGCCATCCGCGACGGACTTCTGGCCGTTGCGCAGACCGACGCCGGCAAGCAAACGCTGCGCGACCTGTACCGCATCGACGGACTCGCGACATCGACGGACTCGGAGTACGACACGGTGCGCCGCGCCGCTCAGGTGCTCGGCCTCAACCTCGAACAGGAGCTGGCACCGCGCTAGCCCGCGACCGACTGGAAGGGCCGCCAGCCGAATGCTACGCATCGAGGGGTTGCGAAAGGTCTTCCCCGGCGGGGTCGTCGCCGTCGATGACATCTCGCTGACCGTGTCGGATGGCGAGTTCCTCGTCATCATTGGCCTCAGCGGCTCCGGCAAGTCCACGCTGCTCCGCTGCATCAACCGACTGGTCGAGCCGACCGCCGGCAGGATCTGGCTCGACGATACCGAGCTGACGCGCCTGGCGCCGGCCGACCTGCGCGAGTCGCGCAAGCGGATCGGCATGATCTTCCAGCAGTTCAACCTCGTCAAGCGGTCGAGCGTCCTCACGAACGTGCTCGCCGGTGGGCTCGGGTCGATCAGCTCGATGCAGAGCCTCCTAGGCCGCTTCCCGCCCCAGGACTACCATCGCGCCTACGCCAACCTCGAGCGCGTCGGCATCCCCGAGAAGGCGTACCAGCGCGCCGACACGCTGTCCGGCGGGCAGCAGCAGCGCGTGGCCATCGCGCGGGCGCTGATGCAGGAGCCGGCGCTGATGCTCGCCGACGAGCCGGTCGCCAGCCTCGATCCGGCGACGTCCCACTCGGTGATGAAGTATCTCGAAGAGATCAACCGCCAGGACGGCATCACCGTCATCTGCAATCTCCACTTCCTGAGTCTCGCACGGCGCTACGCCACGCGCGTCATCGCGCTCAAGGCCGGCCGAATCGTGTTCGACGGACTGCCCACTGAGATCGACGAAGAGCGGTTCCGCTCGATCTACGGCGAGGAGGCCGTCGAGGTGGAGATCCGATGAAGTTCGCGCGCGCCCATCGACTCGGCGGGGCGCATGCCGCCATCCGGTCTTCGCGACCGGAAGGGAAGCCCCGATGACGACAGCCGGGCGCACCGGCCTGCCCAAGACCGACCCGATCGCCTTCCGCAAGGCCGGACCGGGCGCCTTCATCTCGTCGTGGAAGAACTTGTTCTGGGTGCTCGTCGCCGTCGTCGCGCTGACGTATGGCTGGCGGGTGACGCAAGTGGATTTCGTCAACCTTGTCGTGAACCTTCCCAGGGCCGAGCGGATCGTCAGTGGCCTGCTCCGGCCGGACATCCTCGCCCAGGCGACCGAGCAGACGACCGTCACCACCCCACTCCCGATCGGAGCGGCGGCGGGCGCGGAGCCGTCGAGCGCGGCGGTCGGCTCGGGCAGGCTGGTCGTGACGCCCGGCGCGGTCACGCCCGCCGCGCCGCTTACGGTCGCGGTCAACGGTGTCGAGCCGGACAGCGAGGTGACGTTCTGGCTCGTCGATCCGTCGAACAACGCCCGCCCGATTCGCCGCAACGAGCGCACCGACACCCAGGGCAATGCATCCGTGACGTTCACGTTGCCTGATTCGCTAGCGCCGGGCGCGTACGGCGTCCGCGCCGACCTGTCGGTCGCGCTGGGGCGCTGGCAGCTTACCGACACGTTCGTGCTGTCGGCGCAAAAGATGGTCGAAACGATCTTCCTCGCCTTGATGGGCACGTTCTTCGCGATGCTTGTGAGCATCCCGCTGAGCTTCCTCGGGGCTCGGAACCTGATGCTCGGGTCGCGCGTGGGCTGGCTCGTCTACTCCTTCGTCCGCACCATCTTCAATGTCCTGCGCTCGATCGAGACGCTGATCCTGGCCGTCATCATGGCCGTGGTCGTCGGGCTCGGCCCGTTCGCGGGGGTGATGGCGATCGTGATCCACTCGATCGGGGCGATGGGCAAGCTCTACTCCGAGGCCATCGAGAGCATCGATCCCGGCCCGATCGAGGCGATCACGGCGACCGGTGCGAATCGAGTGCAAGTCATCCTGTTCGCGGTGGTGCCGCAGGTGGTGCCGCAGTTCCTGTCGTTCACGATGTACCGCTGGGACATCAACGTGCGCCTCTCGACGGTGATCGGACTGGTCGGCGGCGGCGGCATCGGCTTCCTACTCATCCAATACATCAACCTCCTCCAATGGAACCAGGCCGGCGCGGCGCTCTGGATGATCGGCGCCATCGTGATCCTGATGGACTACGCGTCGGCGACGATCCGTGCCCGCCTGGTGTAGGGTTCCAAGAGCGCATCTCGGTCGGCCTCTCGGAGCCAGTGGCAGTGGATTGGTAGCCGGCGCGTGAAGACGTACGTGGGCGAGCGGGCCGGCGACGGCTCGGTCCGGCTGTTCGTCACGTCGGGCGACACCCGCCGTCCGCTCGGCGACGAGCCGGCCAGTACGTCGGAGGCGCTGGACTACGGGTACGACGGCGCCGGCCCGGCCAACCTCGCTCGCGTCATCCTCACCGACCATTTCAGGCGCAGCCCGAAGTGGTGGCTCTACCGAGCGTTCCAGCAGCAGTTCATCGCCGCGTTCGACCACGAAGAGTCGTGGACGATCAGCGAGCTCGAGATCGCCGCATGGTACATCGCGGTGAAGATCCCCGGCGATGCCGAGCAGCGGTGAGTGTCGCTCACCGACGACGAAATCCCGCCTGGAATTTCTGGACGATTAGCGAGTCGCAGGTGAGGGCGACAAAGATGGCGACGGCGACGGCGACGCGGTCGCCGGCGACGGCAACGCAGACGCCCACGCGGTCGATCCTACGCTGGCCTTCATGCGCTCCACCCAGGCCGCATTCTCCGGGCGCTGCATGAAGGCCCCTTCGCACGTATCGACGGGCCACGCTTGCATCTCTTGCCACCCGGCCGGCGTGATGCTCGCTCGCAGTGTGTACTGCCCACCCTCATTCGGGATCAGCAGCTCGCTGCCCACGTAGCTCGTCAAGCTCAACTTGGACGCGTCGAGGCCGCGCCGCGCCCATTGCAGCTGGACGCCCATCCAGCCCGCCATCAAGTCGTCCGCTCGCGCGACATGCGCGTCGAGGATGGTTTTCACTCGTGGCGCCTCAGGATCAAGGGCGCTAGTCTGACGGCGAAGGTAATCGAGCATCGCCTGCCGCACGGACTCCGCGGGCTGGCGAGACGGCGGGAAGCGGAGGGCCGCATCCCAGCACGACGCCTCCTGCGCGGCCACGGTTGGCGAAGGCGACGCGACCGCACCGACCATGCCCGTCGTGCCGCTCACCGTGGCGGGCTGGACTGCGGGTGGCACGTCCCTGCCCGTGCCTACTCGATCGGAGCCGCTCTCGGACTGGCCGCCGACGCCGACGCCGGCCCAGAGCATCGCGAACACGAGCGCAGCCACAAGTGCCATGATTCCGAGTAGCGCGACGATGAAACCCATGCGCGCCGAAAGCCTCGATTGGCGCGGTTCGCGACGACGAGGCGCCGTGGCCGACTCGCGGGCGGGACCGGGAGACCGATTCGTCGCCCGTAGAGGCTGCGCAGTTTCCGGCGTCGCGTGAGCCGAAGGCAGCGCGGCGAGCGGCATACCGGAAGGCTTCGGCTCGTCCGAGCGCGCGAGCATCCGGCCGAGCGCCTCCCGAACCGACCTCTCCGACGCTGCATCGCCGCGCGCTCGGTAAATGGCGGCGAGGCGCTCGTACGGTCGGGGGTCGCGGGCCTCGGCGGCGACGTTGGCGCCATACGCGTCGATGGCGTCGTCGATCAAGCCGCGCTGCTCGAGGATCAAGCCGAGCTCCGTCCGCGCGGCTATCTTCGTGTCGAGATTGCTGTCGCGAAGCTGGGCAAGCCAATGCGCGATCGCCTCGTCATCGCTTCGAAAAGTCGCCACCCGCCCTCGTACCTCCGTCCGCCTGCTGCCGCCGGCCAACACACCGCCCTCATAGTCGGAACGGCGGGACCGTAGCATGCACGCGCCCACACGTCAAATCGAGTCGCGGCGTTTGACTCCCCAACCGCTCTCACATCAAGCGACATGCGGGTCGAGGCCGGCTGGAACGTGACCGCCCGCCGGGCTATCCTCCGGGGGGGAGCGAGGAGGGGCCGCACGCGATGGATCTGACGTATTCGCCGGACGATCGAGCGTTCCGTTCGCGCACCCGCGCCTGGTTCGAGCGGCACCGGCCCAGGCCGTTGGAGACGCTCGAGGATCGACGCGCGTGGCATCGCACGCTGTACGAGGGCGGCTACGTGGGCATGGGCTGGCCGCGCGAGTTCGGCGGACAGGACGCTCGTCCGTTGGAGCAGGCCATCGTTGCCGAGGAGATAGCGCGCGCGAACGTGCCGGGCACGATCAACGGGCTCGGCATCGGCATCGTCGGCCCGACGCTGATCGCCCACGGCACCGAGAACCAGAAACGTCGTTACCTCAGGAAGATCCTGGCCGCCGAGGAGCTCTGGTGCCAGCTCTACTCGGAGCCGGACGCGGGGTCCGATCTCGCGAGCCTCAAGACGACAGCCCGCCGCGAGGGCGACGGGTACGTCGTCAATGGCCAGAAGGTCTGGACGAGCCAGGCCGCCATCGCCAATTTTGGGGTGCTGCTGGCGCGGACGGACGCGTCAGTCGCCAAGCACGCGGGCATTTCGTACTTCGTGCTGGACATGCACGCCCCCGGCGTCGAGGTCCGACCGCTCACGCAGATCACCGGCAGCGCCGATTTCTCGGAGGTCTTCTTCACGGATGTCCGCGTGCCGGCCGAGAACCTGATCGGTGACGAGGGCCAGGGCTGGACACTGGCGCAGACGACGCTCGGCTTCGAGCGCGGGGGCAACTTGCTCGCGCGCGTGACGCGCCACCGGAGCGTGCTCCAGCAGCTCATCGTCGCGGCCGGCCACCTTCGACCGGACGGCACGCCGGCCCTTGAGCAATCGCTCGTGCGTCAGAAACTCGGCCAGATGTTCGCCGAGCTCGAAGTGCTGCGCTACGCGGGGCTGCGCGCGCTGTCGCGATTGGAGAAAGGGCAGCGACCGGGGCCGGAGTCGTCCGTAGACAAGCTCTACTACAGCGAGATGGACAAGCGGCACCACGAGCTGATCCAGGAGATCCTCGGCCCGTACGGACAGCTCACCGAGGGGCTCGCGTCCGAACTGACGCTGGACACGACGACCTCCCTCGGCGTGCCCGCCGATTGGACCTACAGCTACCTCTACTCGCGCGCGGGCACGATCTACGCCGGCTCCTCCGAGATACAGAAGAACATCATCGGCGAGCGGGTGCTCGGGTTGCCGCGCGAACCGCGTGCCGATCGCGTGGCGCCAACAACTGCTCGGAGCAACGGCTCCGCGACGGGCAAGGGGGCCTGACGCGATGGACTTCGACTTCACCCGCGAACAGGTGATGCTCCGCGACGTCACCCGTGAGGTGCTTGCGCGCGAAAGCCCGACGATCGCAGTCCGCCGCTGGATGGAGGACGACCGCGGCTACGACCCAGAGCTGTGGCACCGCCTCGCCGAGACCGGCCTGCTCGGCATCGCGGTCGATGAGGCGCACGGCGGCCAGGGTCTCGGCATGGTCGAGCTGGCGCTCGTGCTCGACGAGATGGGCCGCGGCGCCTATCCGGGCCCGTACTTCGCGTCGAGCGTGCTCGCGGCCGGACTGCTGATGGACTGCGGCGATGCCACCCCGCAGGGCCTGTACTTGACCGGGCTTGCGGACGGATCGCTGGTCGGGACCGTCGCCATCTCGGACGACGGGCTGTCGTGGGGGCCGAGCGGCGTGACCCTCTCGGCCCAGGCGGACGGCGACGAGTTCGTCCTGGCTGGTGCCAAGCGCTTCGTCCCCTGGGCGCACGTCGCAGACGTGATCCTGGTCGCCGCGCGCACCAGACGCGACGAGGATCCGACCCACGGCATCACCGTGTTCGCGGTCGAACGCGGCGCACCGGGCGTGACCGTCGTGCCGCATCGCTCCATCGACCGCACGTCGCGGTCGGCCGACGTGTCCTTCGACGGCGCCCGCCTGGGCCGCGAGTCGATCGTCCGCGACTTGGACATGGGCTGGCCGCTCGTCGAATTGACGCTGGCGCGCGCGGCGATCGGGGCCTCGGCCGACATGCTCGGCGCGGCCCGGCGCTGCCTCCAGATGAGCGTGGAGTACGCGAAGATCCGCCAGCAGTTCGGCCAACCGATCGGCGCGTTCCAGGCGATCAAGCATATGTGCGCCGACATGCTGCTCGAGGTCGAGAACTCTCACGCCGCGACGTACTACGCCGCCTGGGCGCTCGCTGCCGGGGCGCCGGATGCCCGCCTCGCCGCGTCGGTCGCGAAGTCGTATGTGAACGAGGGCGCGCGGAAGGTGTGCGGCTCGGCGGTGCAGCTTCACGGTGGCATCGGGTTTACGTGGGACTACGACTTGCACCTCTACTTCAAGCGCGCCAAGGGGCTCGAACCGCTCTACGGCAACACCGAGTTCCACCGCGAGCAGATCGTCCGCGCCGCGCTCGACGCGGCGGCGATCCCGGTGTTGGCGTGATCGCCCTCCACGATGAGGAGACTACGATGACCGTGACGAAGACCGTCACCTCCATCGACGAGGTGCGCCAGCTTGTCGGGACCGAGCTCGGTGTGGGTCCCTGGGTCGAGATCACCCAGGAGCGCGTCAATCTGTTCGCGGAGGCGACCGGCGACGACCAGTACATTCACGTCGATCCGGACCGCGCCGCTTCATCGCCGTTCGGCGGCACGATCGCGCACGGCTACCTTACCCTCTCGCTGGTGCCGTTCCTGGCCCGTGAGCGGAGCGGCGTCCAACTCAACCTCGGGCAGAAGATGACCGTCAACTATGGGCTCAACCGCGTCCGCTTCATCACGCCGGTCAAGGTGGGTGGCCGCGTGCGGCTACGGTCGGTGCTTCAGGGGTGCGACGAGGTGAGCCCGAGCGTGTACCAGCTCACGTATGCGCACACGGTCGAGATTGAGGGCGGCGAGCGGCCGGCGATGGTCGCCGAATCGCTTACGCGTGCATACCTGTGAGCGCACCAGGGCGCAACGAGTCGGCGACCGGTGCGGCCAATCGCATGCCCGATGACAGGGCGGCGGACGTCCCCATCGGGCCGGGCTGGCACGCGCGATTCGACCGCCTGATCCGACCGCGCTCAGTTGCTGTGATCGGAGCGTCGCCGAACGCGAGCTTCGTCACCCAGATCCTGACGAGCCTGTTCCGCTACGGCTTTCCGGGCCGGATCTCGGCGGTCAATCCGAAGTACGACCGCGTCCTGGACGCCCCCTGCTACCCGAGCCTCACCGACGTGCCCGGCGACGTCGATCTCGTCATCGTCGGCATTGCCCATCGGCTGGTGCCCAGCGTGCTGGAGGAGTGCGAGCAGCGCGGCGTCGGCGGAGTCTGCATCGTCACGAGCGGCTTCTCGGAGATCGGCGGCGAGGCGGGCGCCGAACGTCAGGGCGAGCTGGCAGCCTGGGCCGCGCGGACCGGCATCCCGGTCATCGGGCCGAACTGCCTCGGCTTCCTGAACGCCCACGCGAAGCTCGCTGCCCTGCCACCCTACTGGGACACCCTCATCCCTGGCGCGGTCGGGGCGGTGCTCCAGAGCGGCATGATGGCCCCGGCGACGCTCCTGCCGTTGTTGGGGCGCGGCATCGGGGTCAGCACGGCGGTGACGGTCGGCAACGAGGCCGTGGTCGATGCGGCGGACGTGATCCGCCACCTGGCCGAGGACGACGAGACGCGGGTGATCGCCTGCTTCACCGAGCAAATCAAGGATCCGGGCAAGTTCGCCGCCGCCTGCGAGGTCGCCGCCGCGCGGCAGGTGCCGATCGTGATGCTCAAGATCGGCCGTTCCGAGGGCGCGCGGCGCGCGGCGCGGGCGCACACCGGCTCGCTGGTAGGAAGTGACGCGGTTCAGGACGTGCTGCTGAAACGGCTCGGAGTGACGCGGGTGGCCGGCCTGAACGAGCTGCACGAGGCGGTCGCAATTTTCCACGCGCGCACGCTGCCTCGCGGCCGAGGCGTCGCGGCGATCAGCGTCTCGGGCGGCATCGGTGGCCTGCTCTCCGATCAGGCGGCGACGCTTGACGTGGACTTCCCGCCGCTGCCCGACGACACGGCGCGCGCGCTGGCCGAGGTCGTGCCGGAGTACGGCAGCGTCGGCAACCCGCTCGACGTGACCGGCCAGGGCGTCTTCGAGGCCGACATCCTCAGCCGCTCGCTGGATTTGCTCGCCGAGGCGCCGAACGTCGATGTCGTGGTGCACGCGCGCGGCTGGCCGGCCAAGCTGGATCGCACTCTCACGGTCGGCCGGTGCCTCGTCGAGGCGGCCGAGCGTCACCCAAACGTGCTGTTCCTCGTGCTGGCGATGGCCGGCGGGCGGCTGGACGACGGGCCGTACTCCTACCAGCCGGCCAAGGAGCCACTGGATCGGCTGGACGGCGTGCCGTTCCTCCAGGGCAGCAACGACGGCCTGGCGGCGATTCGCGCGCTGATCGACTATGCCGAGTTCCAGCGCCGGCGCGAGGACCGGCGGCCGAGTGCGCGTCGCGGCTCTGAGTCGGTCGGGGAACGGGCGCGAGATTTGGTGAGAGCAGCGGGGGGGCGAGCGCTCACCGAGCGCGAGGGGAAGGCGGTCCTCGCGCTGTACGGCATACCGACCACGCGCGAGACGCTGGCAGCAACGGTCGAAGATGCAGTCACGGCGGCGAACGAGATCGGCTACCCGGTGGCGCTCAAGATCGAGTCGCCGGACCTGCTCCACAAGACCGACGCGGGCGCCCTGCTGCTCGACGTGCCGGACGATGCCGGCGTGACCACCGGCTTCGCCCGCGTCATGGCAAGTGCCCGCAATGCCGCGCCGCACGCCGAGATCCGGGGCGTGTTGGTCCAGGCGATGGCGCCGCGCGGGACCGAGATCATCCTCGGCATGAGCCAGGACGCGCAGCTCGGGCCGGTGGTGGCCTGCGGGCTTGGCGGCATCTTCGTAGAAGTCCTCAAAGACGTGCAGCTCCTCCTGCCACCCGTCAACACGACCGACGCCCGCGACGCGGTAGATCGGTTGCAGGCGGCGCCGCTGCTGCGCGGCGTGCGCGGCCGACCGCCGGCCGACGTCGATGCGCTGGTGGACGCGCTGGTGCGCTTCTCGGAGCTGTGCACCGATCTGCTCGACGTGGCCGAAGAGATCGACGTCAATCCGCTGCTGGTCTTCGACGAAGGACACGGCGTGATGGCCGTTGACTGCCTGATCGTGCCACAGGACACGAGGAGAGAACGACGATGAACGGCATCCTGCATGAGGAGCCTGGCCGGAGCGTGTTCGAAGGGCAGGTTCTCCGAATCGACCACGAGTGGGGAGACGACTACGACGTGCAGGTCGGCGGCCGGACCAGCGAACTGCCGGATACGTGGCTCTCGGAGCACGTGTTGCGGCGCTTCGAAGGGAAGCGGGTGCGGGTGACGATCGAGGAGGTCGGGAATGCCTGACCACGTTGTGGGCATGCTTGACGGCAAGGTGGCCGTCGTGACGGGGGCCGGACGTGGGATCGGGCGGGGCATCGCGCTCGCGCTCGGTGCGGCCGGCGCCAAGGTCGTGGTCAACGACCTGGGCGTCAGCCTGAGCGGCGAGGGCGAGGAGCGCACGCCCGCCAATCAGGTGGTCGATGAGATCCTGACCCACGGCGGCCAGGCGGTCACGAACTACGCCAACGTCGCGGACTTCGACCAGGCGGCGGGCATCGTCCAGCAGGCCATCGACACGTTCGGGACGCTCGACATCCTGGTCAACGTCGCCGGCATCCTGCGCGACCGCATGATTTTCAACATGAGCGAGACGGAGTGGGACGCGGTCATCGCGGTCCATCTCAAAGGTGCCTTCAACTGCACCCGCGCCGCCGCGGTCCACATGCGCGAGCGGTCGTTCGGCCGCATCGTCAGCATGTCGTCGGTGTCGGCGCTCGGGTCGGCGGGCCAGCCGAACTACGGCGCGGCCAAGGCGGGCATCCTCGGGCTCACCTGGTCTACCGCGAACGCGCTCGCCCGCTACGGCATCACCGCGAACGCCATCCTGCCGAGCGGCGCCACGCGCATGATCGACTCGACGCCCAAGGCGCGCGAGACGTTCGAGCAGACCGGCAAGTGGCCGAGCGAGCTCGCCAAGGGCACCGAGCAGGATCCGGACAACGTGGCCCCGCTGGTGGTATACCTTGCGAGCGACGCGGCGGCCAACGTCAGCGGGCAAGCCTTCCACTCCTACGGCTACGGCTACACGCTGCTGGCCCAGCCGACCGCCGTGCGCCGTATCGAGGCGGACGGACGCTGGGATCCGGAAGACCTGGCCCGCGTCTTCCCCGAGACGCTCGGCGCCAATCGCGCGCCGCCGCCCGGCCTCACGTTCGGCAAGTCGCTGCACGAGCGGCCGGCCGAGGAGTGGCGCGAGCTGGAACCAGGGAAGCGGCTGTGGACAAATCCGTGGGAGGAGCCGACGCATGGAGACAGCTAGCAGTACACCCGGCAAGCATCTTTCCGATAAGGTCGCCATCGTCGGCGTGGCCGAGTCCGACCGCATCGGCATCGTCCCCGACCGCTCCTCGATCGCCCTCCATGCGGAGGCTGCCCGCAACGCCCTTCGCGACGCCGGCCTGGCCCTCGCGGACGTAGACGGCCTGTGGACGGCGGGCGTCCGCCCGACCGAGGTCGGAGAGTACCTCGGGATCGTGCCGCGCCACCTGGACGGCACGGACGTCGGGGGCTCGTCGTTCGTGATCCACGTCGCGCACGCCGCGACGGCCATCGCCAATGGCCTGTGCGACGTGGCGCTCATCACGCACGGCCAGAGCGGGCGGTCGAAGATCGGCCTGCCGCCCCGACCGGCCCACCCGCAATATATGTCGGGTCAGTTCGAGGATCCGTTCGGGCTGCCGCAGCCGGCCGGATCGTACGCGCTGGCCTGCTCGCGCCATATGCACGAGTACGGAACCACGAAGGAGCAGCTCGCCGAGATCGCGGTCGCCACGCGCAAGTGGGCCGCGCTTAATCCACGAGCGATGATGCGCGACCCGATCTCCGTCGAGGATGTGCTGAACTCTAGGATGATCTGCTGGCCGTTCAACCTGCTCGACTGCTGCCTGGTCACAGACGCGGGCGGCGCGGTGGTCCTCACGAGCCGCGAGCGCGCCCGCGACTGCCGCACGGTCCCCGTCCGAGTGCTCGGTTTCGGCGAAGGCTTCGACCACCACTTGATCTCGCAGATGCCGAGCCTGACGGCCGGCCCGGCCCAGTACTCCGGCCGCCGCGCCTTCGAGATGGCCGGCGTTACGCACGCCGACCTGGATGTCGTCCAGATCTACGACTCGTTCACCTACACGGTGCTGCTGACGCTCGAAGACCTCGGCTTCTGCGCGCGGGGCGAGGGCGGCGCGTTCGTGAGCAACCAGCGCACCGCGCCCGGCGGCGACTTCCCGCTCAACACGAGCGGCGGCGGGCTGTCCTACACGCATCCCGGCATGTTCGGCATCTTCACCGTGATCGAGGGCGTGCGCCAGCTTCGCCACGATTACGTCAAGTCGGGCTTTTCTGACGACGTGGCGAACCCCGGCCGTCAGGTGCGAGACGCCAAGCTCGGGCTGGTCCACGGGACCGGGCTGGTGCTCTCGGCGACCGGCACACTGATCCTCGGGCGGGATTAGGGAGGGACGCTCATGGGCTACGACCGACCGCTACCCCAGCGCGATCCGGTCACGCAGCCGTACTGGGACAGCCTCAAGGCCCACGCGATGCAGCTCCAGCGCTCCAAGTCCACCGGCGCGTGGGTCTACTATCCGCGCCTGCTGATGCCCGGCGATCCCGAGGACGAGCTCGAATGGGCGCCGGTCTCGGGCACCGGTACCGTGTACGCCCTCGCGATCCCGCACGTGCATCCGCATCCGGGGTTTCGGGCGCTCGCGCCATATGTAGTGGCGCTCGTTGAGTTGGAGGAGGGTGCGCGCATCCTGTCCACGCTCATCGGCGTCGAGCCGACGCCCGACGCGGTCAAGATCGGCATGCCGGTCGAGCTGGTCTACGACGACGTGACCGACGACATCACCCTGCCGCGCTTCCAACCGCGTTCCGCCTGACACCGTTCGACCTGATCGCTCGGCGACACCACGCTCAACGTGGGCAGGAAAACGCTTCGAGCTGCCATCCGGCGCGGGCACGAAACCTGCACAGCATCTGTACAAGCGCCGTCGCACCCTCACCCAGGTCGAAACGCTCGTACCGATGGGAGTGATGCAGCGCGTGCAAGTAGACACCGGAGGTTTCCACCATGGCCGAGAACCCCGCCGACATGAACAAGAACACCCTCAAGACGTACGTTGGCGACATGTACTCGCTTGAGAGCCACATCGAGGAAGCGCTCGATAGCCAGCTCAAGACGACGTCGGATCATCCGAAGGCCTCGGTTGCCGTGCGTCGTTTTCACGACATGGTGCGGTCGCAACGCGACGCGATGAAGGCCCACCTCGACACGCTGGGGGGCGGGACCGGCGGCGCCGTGAAGAGTGCCGTGTCCGCTGTCTTCGGCATGGCGGCTGGTGTCATTGACAAGGTGCGGCCGGAGGCGGTGTCGAAGTCGCTTCGCGACGACTACACGGCCTTCAACCTGGCGGCGGTCGGCTACCACATGCTGTACGGCACCGCGCTGATGCTGGGTGACCAGCGGACGGCGACCCTGGCCGAGAAGCACCACCGCGCCTACACGGACGCCGTGCAGGACATCAACCAGATCATCCTCGACGTGGTAGGCTGGGAGCTCAAGAAGGACGGCCACCAGATCGACGAAAGCGCGATGGCCCGAGCCACGCAGACCATGAACAAGGACTGGAAGCAGACGGCGCCGAGCGCAAGCTAGCGGTCGCCCACGACTGCGACTGTCGATTGCGTCGTGCTACATAGCGACCATTCGTAAGCGGCCGAAACGTGGCAGTTGGTCGAGGCGCCCCTGTCCGCACATGTCGGGCAGGGGCGCTTTTGCGTGACGGCTCGAATGGACAGCTTGCGCGGAATCCGAGGTTCCGCCGCCCGAGCGTGCTATGATCCAGCCGCCCACCTTATGCAACGCTACACGCCCCGCGACCTCCTTGTCCTGCTGCTGATCGGCGGCCTGTTTGTCTGGTATTTCGGGCGGTCGAGCGGGCGGACCCCCGAGCAGTTCGTCGTCTTCATCGTCGCGCTGGTGCTGGCGGTCACGTTCCACGAGTTTGCCCACGCCTTCGTCGCCTTGCGCCTCGGGGATGCCACTGCGCAGCGCGAGGGTCGTGTGTCGCTCAACCCGATCCGCCACCTCGATCTGATCGGGTCGCTGTCATTCCTCTTCTTCAGCTTTGGTTGGGGCAAGCCCGTCCCGATCAACCCGTTCAACATGCGGACGAACCCAGCTGTCGGCGCAGCTATCTCTGCCCTAGCCGGCCCCACCTCGAACGTGCTCTTCGCGTTCCTTGTGACGGTGCCTATCCGCTTCGGGTTAGTCACGGGCAGCGGTACGTACGAAGCGCAATTCGTGCGTGAGTTGTTCGAGGTCAACATTCTCTTGGCAGCATTCAACTTTGTGCCGATTCCGCCGCTGGACGGGTTCAGCCTCGCTCGCTTAGTGGTGCCTTACAATGTCTCAGCTTGGATTGAGCAATATGGGATGTTCCTACTGCTCGCCTTGGTCTTCCTGCCGCGGCTCATTCCAGGCGTACCAAACTTACTCGGGATGATCACGAGTCCTCTAGCAGCGGCGTTCGTCGAGCTCGTGACTGTCGGACTGTAGCGTCGGACTCTCATTTTCGCGCTCGCTCTGGAGGATCGCTGTGGCCAGGATCGCTTTCGAGAACGTCGCAATCATCGGCACCGGCCTGATCGGTGCCTCCCTCGGCCTCGCCCTCAAGCGGCTCGCGCCCGCCCCGCGCATCATCGGCTGCGACCTGAGCGGCGACGCCCGACGCTCCGCGAATAGCCAGAAGGCGGTCGATCGCGCCACCGGCAACATGGCCGACGCAGTCCGCGACGCCGATCTGGTCATCATCGCCACCCCGGTGCGCGCCGTCGAAGTCGTGCTGCGCGAGATCGGGCCGCTGCTCCGCCCGGGCACGATGGTGACCGACACCGGCTCCACCAAGCGCCAGATCATGGCCTGGGCCGAGGAGATCCTACCCGAAGGCATCAGCTTCGTCGGCGGCCACCCGATGACCGGGCGTGCAACGGCCGGCACCGATGACGCGTCCGGCGCGCTCTTCGAGAACGCCGTCTACTGCGTCTCCCCGTCCGCCAGGGCCGACCCGAAGTCCGTCGAGAAGGTCGTCAAGCTCGTGGAGGCCATCGGCTCGGTGGTGTACTTCGTCGAGCCGGACGAGCACGACGGGCTCGTCGCGAGCATCAGCCATCTGCCGTTCTTGGTCTCGAGCGCGATCATGCGCAGCGCGGCGACCGATCGCGGCTGGCGCGAGGCGCGCTCGATCGCGGCCGGCGGCTTCGCCACTGCCACGAATTTGACCGAGCATGACCCGCGCATGTTCGCCGACATCTGCCTGACAAACGCCGATCAGGTCGCCCGCCAGATCGACCGCCTCGTCGATGAGCTGACCGAGCTGCGGACGCTGATCGTGGGCGGCGACGATCGGATCTACGACCGATTCTCGGAGTCGCAGCAGCTTCACCGCGAGTGGATGTCCGGCCGTGGCTCAGAACCCGCGCCGGCCGTATCAACCGAAGACCTGAAGCCGCAAAGCCTGTTCTTCCCCGGCAAGCTCGGCGAGCTCCTGCGCCGAGGCGACCGAAGCAAGAAGTAGGCGCGGCAATCTGCCGTGCGAATCGCTACGGTAGGCAGCCGGTCGGGCGGGGCTGGCGGTAGAACTCGCGCACGCGCTTGTCCAGGTCGTTCGAACCCTGGCGGTGGGTCGCCAGCCAGGAGTTGAGCCAGGTGTCTAGCTCGTCCTTGGGCTGGGGCTTGCCATTCGGCCCGTAGAACGCCTGCCAGGCCAGCGACTGCTGGGCAAATGCCCTGATCTCGAACTGGAAGCACGCCTCGACGGTTCGGTTGTCCCGGCCGGCCAGGTCGTCCTTCAAATGGGCGCCCTCGTGGACGATCAGCGCGGCCAGCGCCTTCGGGTCGCTGCGAGACAGTGCGCTGCTGATGACGATGCTGCGCTTCGGAGGCCGAAGCTGCCCCTGGGAGAGGCTCAAATAGCGGGCGTACTCGCGGGTCGTGGGCAGCGGCCCGAACGCAATCTCCGCCTCGGACTGGAGCAGCGCGTCGATGACGGCCGCCGCGCCGCTCCCTTCGAGGGCATCGATCGTCTCCTCCAGCCCCCGCGCGACGCGCAGCCTCGACCGGAGCGGGACATCGACGGCCGCTGCGCGCGACGACACGGCCGACGCGCGCAGCGTGTCTCCTTCCCCGGCGCGCGCCGGCTGGGTCACGAACGTATTGGTCAGATCGGAGTCCGGGAGCAAGCCGGGGCGGCGCGGTCCGCCGGCAAGGTCCGGCGCATAATGCCGCAGGAACACGCTCGCGCGCGCCTGCTGCTCGAGGTCGGGCGGTAGGTTCTCGCCGGTCAGCAGGGACTTGAAGTGGTCGCCGAGCAGGAGCGCTTGGGTGCAGCGGCAGACGGCGTCGTAGTGCATGATGCCGCGCTGGAATCGCTGGTAGATGAAGCCGTTGTTGTTCGGATCTTGGGCTGGCGCCGACGTCGGGACGCCCCAAATTTCGAGATTGATCAGCGGGAGGAGCGACACGTCACCGCCATTCGGAAACGCCTCAGCGAGCGACACGGTGTCCATGAAGGTAGTGAAGAAGGCTACCGGCTGGCCGTTGTACGTGTCGGGCGCAGTGCGCCGCACGAACTCAACGACCGCCGTCGCGTAGTCAGGCCGGCGCGGCGAGGGTGCCGTGGTGGACAGGGTGTCGTCAGGGGCGGGGAACGTCGAGCCGTTGATCCTTGTAAAGCCCATCATCCCCGGATCGAGGAGGTTGAGGGGACGAGCCGCCCCATCCGCACCGATCTGCAACACGATGCGCTGGAAGAACTGGGTCGGAAGTCCGAGGAATTGGAACGTGCGCGAGATCGGAAAGCCGAACGTCGAGGCGCCCCCGCGCTGCTTGAAATAGTCCGCGAAGTGCGGCTCGTCGATCGCGTAGCCGGTTTCAGGAAAGTAGGGCCCGCGGGCGGACGCCTGGTGAATCGGCATGGGCGGGCCGATGCCCGCACCGAGCGAGAATGCATCGACCACGGGCGCAACCGACGCCGCGACCATGACGAGTGACATGGCGCGGCGCAGCGGATCTTGAGTGCGTCCTCGTCGGTTTCAGGCTCGTGGTCGCCGGCTAGGTCGTCACGGCGATCTCGAACTCGACATCCTGGCGACTCACCCGCCCGCCCTCGCGGGTGATGCCCTTGAGGACACCGGTTCCGACCGTCATGGTGGAGGGGATCTCGATCGAGTAGCGGCAGCGCCCTCGACTGTCGGGCGTCGTCGCCTGCTGATCGACCTCGGTGCCGTTCGGCCACTTGACGGCCAGCTCGCACGCTGCGCCATTCTTGGTCTTGACGTTGACGATGATCCGCTCGCCAACCTCGAAGCGCGGCGTGCCGTCGATGTCTACCTCGATCGGCACGAGCGGGTCGATCTCGCTGATCGCGCCCGTCGGCGTCGAAACGGCGGTGGGACCCGTAGCGGCACCGGTCGTGGAGGCGCTACCGGCGGCCGTCGTCGGCGTGGCCGAGCCGGTCGATGGCGAGGTCGTCGTGCTGCTGAGGGGCGTCGGGCTACTGCCGGCGACCGGCGAACCGACCGCTCGCACGGTCGTGGGCGTGGCGGCAGCACTCGTCGATGCAGCCGATCCCGAGCCGGCCGGGGCGAGGCCGGCGTAGATCGGCTCGCCCTCCGGATATGCGTTCAGTTCCTCATCGGTGATCTGTACGGTCGCGACCCAGCGCCGCTGGCCGTTCAGGATGACGTAGACGGCGCCGTCTGAACGAACGGCCACCTGGCCCTCGGCGGGGGCGAGCTGCTGCGCACCAACCGGTGCGAGCGCCGTGCCGATCATCAGGCCACCGACCAGCAACGCGAGCGACCGCGATGGTAACTTCATCAGCCTCAAATTCATGGTCTTCGTCCCTCCACGGGAGCGAGAATCGCCGAGTTTTCGTTCGTCGTTTCGCCGATGCGAGCCGTATGTGCCAATTCGAGACGCAGGCCGGTAGCCCCTGGATTGTAAACCGAGCGAGCCAACCGAACCAATGTTCCCCATCTTCGACGCGTTCTAGATGTGGCTCGTGTCGGGAGGGGATCAGCCACGCCCACTCGTCCGAAGTGCAAGGCGCGGGCGCCCCATGCCAATCGCCCCATACGTGGGCCGTCGTGACTGTCAAACGGACGACGCGCGCGCGGGTCGCGGGCGAGGGATGTGGAATCGTGGCCACCCCACAGAACGGCACACCATTCGCAAGCGCCAGGGCAGTCGGGAGTGGGCACGTTTCGGGCATGTGACCGGGCGGCTGGGGTCCTCACGTCACGATGCGCGTACACTACCGCCGCAGCGTGCCATGCCCATGCTCGGTAGTTCGATGCGTCGCTCCACGCGACGCCTCGGATGCAATACCGGCGGCGACACCAGAATCATGCCCTCGCGCAGGAGGCCAGACCATGGGCACCGTGGGCCATCCCGAATTGCCGCGCGGTCGAGCAGCCACGGCCGCTTCACCTCGCGAAACTGAGCGGGGCGGCATGCCCTCGCTCTTGCAACGAGCGGCCATCGGCAAGGTGGTGCTGAGCAAACGCTTCACGCGGCAGGGGATCGACGCGTTCCTGCGGCGCGAGTTGCGCGGCGTCGGCGGCACGGTGCTCGATCTCGGCGCCGGCTTGCGGCCGTTCGCCGGGTTGCTGCCGGGGCGATCGATCGCCCTCGACTACCGGCCGCGGCCTGACGTCGATCTCGTCGGCGATGCGCACCATCTGCCGTTCCGCGACGGTTCGATCGACGCGATCGTCTGCACCGAGGTGTTCGAGCATCTGGTCGATCCACCGGGCGCGGCGCGGGAGATCGAGCGCGTGCTCAAGCCCGGCGGGAAGCTTGTGTTGACGACCCGGTTTTGCTTCCCGCTCCACGACCGACCGGGCGATCACTGGCGCTTCACGCCATACACGTTGGCGCGGCTCTTCGCACCGTTGGATCCAGTTGTCTTACCCCAGCACAGCGCCTACCACACGCTCCTGGTGCTGGTCGTCCGCCTGGTGATGGAGCCGACGCGCCTCAATCGGATCGTGTCGCCACCCGTGCTCGCGCTGTGCGCGCTGCTGTGGGCCATCGAGCCCGTGGCGGGCAAGCTGCTTCCCAGCGACGCGCTGACCAGCGGCTACCTCGTGGCCGGCCAGAAGCGGCGTGCATAGCACCCAAGAGCGACGTTCGTCGCTGAACGCGAGCCGGTAATTGGTGATCGGCGCCGCAACGCGCCAATCTCTCGCCATGTTAACGGCCGCGCTTGACGGCCACGAGTGGGGCGAGTAGAGTGCCGACGCGGGCGCCCGGGTCGCCGGCCCGTGATGCCGACCGTACTCACGCGAAATGCACGGGACAAGGGTACGCACCGTGGATCTGATCTGGTTCGCGCTCAACACGACGAATGGCCAGTTGTCGGCCATCGGGCTGATCCTGGGTGCTATCTGCGTCGTCGCCTGGCTCCGCTCGAATCGGTCCGAAGCGACGCCCAATGTGGACCAGATCCACCAGATACGCCAGTTCGTGGTGGGCCACTTCGCTGCCTACGTCGCGCGAGGTCTGGCCGCCGAAGGCGCCCAGCCGTCCGCGGTCGGGGTCGCGGACGACCGGGCCTGGCAGAAGGTGTTCATTCAGCATCTGCGCCTGAACAACGAGCTGTACGCATTCCGCGAGGACGTGGCACTGGAGATCTTCCGCGAGTCGATCGATGCGGCGGTGGCCGGCAGGATGGCGCGCGTGACAACGACCGGTTCTGGCGAGGTTTAGGGGCCGACGGCGTCGCCGATGCCAGCCGGCCGAGTGCCGACCGGTCCGCCCGCGAATCGCGGCGCGAACGCCGCTACGCGCTTCTCCGGGTACGCAAATGCCAGATCCCGCCGCGCCACCGCCAGCACCGAGATGCCTGCCTCGCGGAAGATCGGCTCACCGAGACCGAGCCAGCGCCGACCCCGCGCCCCGACGAATACCAGATCGTCGACTATGAACCCGGCGCGCTCCAGGGTGAAGGCGAGCGTTCGCGGCGTGAAGGCGTTGATGTGCTCGCTTGCCTGGTAGCCGTTGTGGCCGATGGTCCGCTTGATGAGCCGGTCAATGAGCGGATGGGGTGGCATGGTCGGGACGTGGATGAAGGCACGCCCGTCGTCGCGGAGGCGCTCGTGGAGCCGCAGGAGGAAGAGGTGCGGCGCCACCAGATGTTCGAGCAGGTTCGAGCAGAAGATGCCGTCGAACTTGCGTCCGAACTGCGGCAAGTCATCCTCGACGTTGGCGAGCGCCGCTTCGAGTCCGAGCGCGCGGCAAAACCGGACGTTGCGCTCTATCGCGTCGATGCCGACACTGCCGGCACCGAACTGGACAAGATGCTGGCCGTACGCACACCCGATGTCGAGCATCGCGAGGCGGTCGGCGCCGTACGCCTCGCACACGAATCGCACGGCCCTCGACGGGACGAACACGTCGCGAAGGAGACGTTCCGTCTCGTCCGCCGCGACGGGCGAGCGCTCGCGAACGAGCCGAGCGATCTCCTGGCGTGGCCTCATCGGTGCGTATGATATCAGGCACCCACCGCACCGCGATCCGGCGAGGCGGACGGAGGGACGACGTGGTGACCGATTCTATTCATGCGCGGCACTGAGACGACCTGGAAATGGACGCATCGCGAGGGCCGCGACACATGCCACATGGATGCGGATCGGGTCGGCACGCGCCTGCGCAACGAGTATCGCGACCTCTGGGATGCCTGCCAGGGGCGGGTGCGCGCGGGCGAGGCAGTCGCCGCGCCGCCCGCCGCACCAACTGCGCAGGCTGACGACGCGGCGACCCGCTAGGCCAACATCACTGGGGATGGCGACACGCTACTGTACGCGAGTCTCCGCACCACCGTGCTCGATGCAGCCACCCTCGCGGTCACGGAATCAGCCGGGCGCGAACACCACGACCGGGAGGCTCTGCACGCCCCATTGGATCGCATCCGCGTAACTTTCGCTGTAGACGTCGATGTGGGCGCCGCGCACCAGCGAGCCGGTGTCGGCCGCGAGGAACGTCCCGAGCCCCTGGATCCAGATCGTCGAGCCGAGCGGGATGACGCGAGGATCGACCGCCACCATGCCGATTTCGGGCCAGAGCCCGGAGGCCGTGGCGTTGCACCCACCCAGCTCGACGCAGGTGTACATGGTCACGCGCGCCGCGCCGGTCCAGGCGATCTGCCGACCGATCGGCGGCAGGTCGCCGTTTCCGGACTTGCTTGGATCGACCGGCCCTACGGAGACCTCGTCTATCCAGGCGTAATTCTCGGAAATGGGGTTCCAGACGTAGAGCCGCCCCTCGCTAGCAGGGCGGACGACGTAGAACGCAGACCATTGGTGCACGTCTCCGAACGAGAGAGCATCGAATGTCGGGTTCGACCAGAGCGTGATGGGGCTGTACGCAACAACCCAGTATGGCTCGAAACCGGACTCAGCGCCGGACTCGGCGGCAGGGACACTCTCGGTAGTGGTCTCCAGGCCGAACGCGTGGGCCGGCCGGGGGGAGACCGAGAGTAACGGCACGTCGCCGAACAGTGCGCCGCTCAGGAGCAGCGCACCGACGGCAATTGCCGCCACGAACACAGGCATGGGTTCTCCAGGGAAGCGTGATACGAGGCGCATACTTGCACCTCGCTCCGGCGCGCCGAACGTGGCGCGCCACAGCCACGCGCATCCGATGGTAGGGATGGCGCGAAGCCGGGGGCGATCCGCGTCGTGCGACGCGGGCGGGCGGCTCCGGATCGTTGTCGGCCGCCACGTTATTAGTCGCGACCGACACGTTCGGCGCGCATTCGGGCGCCGGTGGATATCGGTCGTGGGCCTGCACCGCCGGTCAGCAGGCGGTATCCTCGCGTCTAGGGCGCGAGTTGGGAATGGTGGAATTGCCCCCGGTCAGTGCGGCCTCGGCTCAAGGTTTAACGGCCGGAGCCGGAATAGCGGCAAGGGATGGCATGCCATAAAGCTGCATGTGTGCCCGTTCCGTGACACTTCGACCCTTCGATCGCCGCTTATGGCCCGGTATCGACCGGTTCCGGCGGATATGTGCCTGCGAGGATCGACGGCAGGAGCTCGGCCAGTCGGCGCGGCACGACAACCCTGTCTCGGGCCGCATCAACGGCGGTCAGATCGGCGACCGTCCACCAGCGGTGACCACGGATCACGCGTCGCTCCAGGTCCGTCCAGCGATCGTACGCGACCCGCGCATCCGGCACGCGCACGACGAAAAATCGCTGCCGCGAGTCGAAGCGGTGCCCGCCCCACGTCGCGACGTGACGACGCACCCAGACACACGGCCCGAGCGGCGCGAAGATGCCGGTCTCTTCCGCTAGCTCTCGGACCGCCGCCTGCTCGTATGTCTCGCCCGGCTCCAAGCCACCGCCCGGCGTCATCCACATCACCGAGACGGCTGCCGAGGAATCCTCGACCCGAAACAGGAGCACGCGGTCGTCAGGATCGAGGACCAGCAGGCGCGCCGCCGG
>Ga0136611_10000465_pt1 | contig 26408 bp, 15 predicted proteins | sample AntDrymUQ2232306_2_FD_106645 | JGI IMG/M metagenome (GOLD analysis project Ga0136611, IMG submission 106645) | Polar desert sand microbial communities from Dry Valleys, Antarctica - metaG UQ223 (23.06) | ecosystem: Environmental > Terrestrial > Soil > Desert | place: Antarctica: Dry Valley...
AGCGGACGACATCGCGCACTCGCTCGTCGCTCTCGCTCGGGATTCGCACCGCGGTGAGCTCGCCCGCCCGGTAGAAACGAGCGAGGTCGGCAGCGTCTCGCTTGTCGTGCTTTCGCTGGACGCCGGGTCGTTTCGGTACGAGTGACGGTGCGATGACCTCAGAGGCATAGCCCCACTCCTTCAGTGCTCTGTGGAGCACATAGCCTGCGCCACTCGCCTCGTAACACGCGCGAATCTCACCGTCTCGCGCGATGCGGTCGAGCCACTTCTTCAGCTTGGGCAGATCGTTCGGCAACCGATCGAGCCGCGTCGGCGTCTTCGCTCCCTCAGGCAGGACCGCGATAGTGATGGACTCCTTGTGCACATCCATCCCGAGATAGATGATAGAGTGCACTGCGGCAACAGCAGAAACAGCAGAAACAGCAGAAACAGCAGAAACAGCAGAAACAGCGACATTTGTAGACGATGACATGGGCTGGTCGCCGTGTAATTGCGACAGATCGATCGTCGCAGGTGGCTCTGGCAACTCCGACTCATATGTGAGGAGCTAATCCACGCAGAAGTCGGAGGCCAGCCGAGTCATAATTTCTATGCGGACCTGACCAGCTCAACGTCAGACGGCCCAGGTCCAGTGCAGTTGGCTGATCTCTCCAACGGAGTTTGATATGGCTGAACGATGCGTCATCTGTGGTCAACCCCTTCCGGCCGGCATACCCGCGGCTGAAATGCACCGACGGATCGAGAAGCTCGGCGCTGTTGCCGCGGATCGCGAAGCAGCCAAGGTGCGCCGCGAGCTTGACCGCCGCTATCGAATTCAACTGACAGAGCAAACGCAGGCGATTCGCAAACGGGTGACGTTGGAGGCCCAGTCGTCGTCGCGTCGTCAGCTCGCATCGCTGCAGCAGAGACTCGACGTGGCGCAACACGCATCGGTGCGCGCTATCGAGAAAGCCGTGAAAACGGCGGAGGCGGCATCGCGCCAGCAGCTTTCGGCATTGCAGCGGAAGGTGGAGTCTGCGGACAACGCCAGTGAACGCGCGGCCAAGAAAGCGGCGAAGCAGGCGGCGACGGAGGCTACGCGGGCGTCGCGCAGGGAACTTGACGTGATCAAGGAGCGAGCGGCGAAGGAGCGCGCCCAGCACGCTGCGGACACAGCTCGGTTCAAAACGCGGGTTGATGACCTGTCACTAAAGCTTGAGCGCCAAACGAGTGAGCAGATGGGCGAGATGACCGAGGCCGACGCGCTCGCAGCTCTAAAACGCGCCTTTCCGCATGATGATATCCAGCGCATCGGTCACGGGGTGCGGGGCGCGGACATCCTCCACAGGGTCATGGTCGACGGAGGCGAAGTCGGTCGAATCGTCTACGAGTGCAAGAATGCATCGAGTTGGCAGAACGACTGGCTCACGAAGGCTCGCAGCTACCGCACGGAATACGAGACACCGTGGGTGGTCATCGCATCTCGCTGTTTTCCAAGGAAAGAGAAGTGGTTTGTCGTTGAGCGAGGAATGCCCATCATCGAACTGCGCCTGATCGTCCGACTTGCCGAGGTCATTCGGTCAGCAGTAGTCGAGATCGGATCCCTGCGCTTGACCACCGGCGGGCGCCAGGCGAAGGCTGAGCAGATGTTCGACTACGTCCTCGGTGACCATTTCGTCAGCCGGTTCAAGGGTATCGCTGAGGCCGTAACCGCCCTTCGAACCCAGCAAGAGAAGGAGCGGGGATGGCACTCCGAGGCGTGGGCGAAGCAGACGCGTCTCTACGACGAGGTCGAGGGTGGTCGTCGGGAGATCGCGGCTCAGCTTCGCGCGATTGCTGAGGCCTCGACCAAGGCCACCCTCCGAGTCGTCGGAGGACGCGCGGAGCGATAGCGGTGCGTCTCGCCAGCCAACGGGACTGCGGAACGCGACTGGTTGTACGCGACGTCAGTCGCGCCGGCCGCATAACCAGCAATTGCTGCTGAGCGGCGCTGGCACGCCTTGTGCTCCTAGCGAAGATGGAAGCTGTTTCGTCACCAGCTCTCTCCGCGAGGCCCCCGTGCGATTCCTTACCGCTTGTGCCGTCATTCCGATGGCGACGCTACTGCAAGTCAGTACCGTGCTCTCGGCGCAACCAGCGGCTCTTGCGCGTGCGGCTTTCTCTCCATTGACAGTCGACCAAATCCTGTCGGTGACTTCGGTGATTGGTGGACGAGACGCACCGATCTGGCACCCTGATGGAACGCGCGTGGCGTTCCTTGGCAGCTTCGGCGGACCGCTTGGCTTGTGGGAAGTGGACGCGACCGGAGGCCTGCCGCGACAGCTGATTGCGGACTTGTCGCTTTCGGGGGTGGGTTCGACGGCCTCGCAGAATCCACGTTGGTCTCCGTCCGGCGAGTTCGTGGCGTATGTGTCGAGCAAGGGTGGCGCACCGGAGATCTGGCTGTGGTCACGCAGCGATGGCCGCGACACGCCGCTGACAGCGCTCGGTAGCCGCATCAACTCGATAAACTGGTCGCCGGATGGGCGTCGCATCGCGTTTGCCGCCGATCGGTACGGCAGCGCGGACATCTACGTCGTCACCGTACCCTCCGGTGTGGTGACGCGATTGACCAGCCACCCCGACTACGAAGTGTTTCCCACGTGGACACCTGATGGTCGGTTCGTGCTGTTCGACCGACTCGATGATCGGTGGCTCGATCACGATGTGCTGGCCGTGCCGGCGGACGGATCGGCTCCACCACGTTTGGTCGTTCGTGAAGCCGACTTCTTCGATTACCGCGGTGGCACAGCGTTCGGATACGCCGATGTCTCGCCGGATGGAAAGCGCGTGTTGTTTCGCTCGCAGCGTAGCGGATGGCTGAACTTCTGGACGGTGCCGCTCGAAGGCGGTACGCCGACTCCAGTCGTCGCGGAGCAGGCGGAACAGAGTGAAGCCGCCTGGTCACCCGACGGGCGTAAGGTGGCCTATCTGTCCAACCGAAACGGGACGTTGCATTTGTACGTCGCGAGCGCGCCCGGCGGTACGCCTCGCGTGCTAGTTGCGCCGCGTGACGGTGTGGTTTCCAAGCCTGCGTGGTCGCCGGATGGCACGCGCATCAGCTATACGCTGGGTACCACGACGACCGCGCCTGATCTCTTCGTGGTCGATGTCGCATCGGGCAAGAGTACGCAGCTGACCTTCTCGACGCCGGTCGGACTCACCGCTTCGGCGTTGGTGGCTCCGCGCAAGATCACGTATCCCGGCGAGGACGGATACACGATCAACGCCTACCTCTATGAGCCGCCCGGGCTACGGCCGGGCGAGCGGGTGCCCGCGATCGTGTGGGTGCACGGCGGGCCCACGTCACAGTTCATGGATACGTATCAAGCGCAAGCGCAGTTCTTCGTGCAGCGCGGATATGCGGTGCTGATGCCGAACATCCGTGGCAGCTCCGGTTATGGTCGCGCGTTCGAGGACGCCAACAACGGCTGCTGGGGACACTGCGACCTGAAAGACGTGGTCGCGGGCGCGAAGTATCTCAAGACGCTGCCGTTTGTGAACGGCGCAAAGCTCGGCATTCACGGCATCAGCTACGGTGGGTGTATGACGATGTCGGCGATCGTGAATGCGCCAGGGGTGTTTCAGGCCGCGGTTCCGGAATCCGGCTACGGTGACTGGGTGAAGTTCCACGAGTGGAACGACGAACTGCAGCACACCAAGCTGCTCGCCTACGAGTTCGGCCCATTCCCCGACAGCGCGGCGGTCTACAAACATAATTCGCCGATTTACAACGTGAAGCGCGTGACCACCCCGACCTTCCTTGTGCACGGAGCGGGTGCGCAGACACCGTGGCGTCCGGGGCAGGCCACCGTACCGGCCTCGCTCGACTTCGCGCGCGCGTTGGATGCCGAGTACAAAATCTTCCGCTACAAGGCATATCCCGGCGAGACGTACTACGTGTACGGGCGAGCGAACGTGCGGGAGAAGCTCGGCGACATGCTCACCTTCTTCGATCAGTTTCTCAAGGATCGTGTGTCCGACGCACCTTCCGCCGCGCGCGGAGCCGGGGGGGACCGCTGATGCCGACTCCTGTGGTCAACGCGACGGTGGCCGGTATCAGCGTCTGGGTACGGCGCTCGCTCGTGGCCTGTGCGGTCGTGGGCGCGGTCGTCGGCGCGTCGCCATGCCTGCACGCGCAACAGGGCGGACGATTCGAGGTGCGCTTTCCCGCATCGCTGAATGCGGCGCCGATTACGGGGCGTATCTTCGTGGCGCTTTATCCGCGTGACGACGTCGAGCCGCGGGTCGCGTCGTATCTGTCGGCGCGCACACGAGTCGGTCGCATCCCGTTCTTCGCCGTCGATGTGGAGCAGCTCGAGCCGGGCGCGTGGGCCACACTCGACCAGAACGCTATCGGATATCCATACTGGAGCCTGCGCGACGTTCCAGCGGGCGACTACTTCGTGCAGGCCGTGTTCAACGTGTACACGAAATACGCGCGCGCGGACGGCCACACGGTCTGGGCGCATCAGGATCAGTGGGAAGGGCAGCGCTGGGCGTTCTCACCGGGCAATCTGGTCAGCACGCCGGTGAAGGTGCGCGTGGATCCGTCGCGCGGTTTTCAGATCCGCCTGAACTTCGACAAGAAGCTTCCGCCGATCGAAGTCGAACCGGATACGCGCTGGGTGAAACGCATCAAGTTCCAGAGTCCGATGCTGACCAAGTGGTGGGGGCATCCGCAGTACCTTGGCGCAACCGTGCTGCTGCCCCGAGACTACGACGAAAATCCGAACACGCGCTATCCCGTGGTGTTCGTGCAGGACCATTTCACGCTCGCGGCGCCCTTCAACTTTGCCACGGTGGACACGCCGCCCTCGCCACCGCTCAACCTCGCCCGTCCAGGTACGTGGACCGCCGCCGAGATCGGCCGGCCATCAGGCGGCGCGGGTAAGCGCGAATCGGGATTCGAGTTCTATCAGCAGTGGATTCGCGACGACATGCCGCGAATGATCGTGGTCAAGTTCCAGCATCCGACACCCTACTTCGATGATTCGTACGCCGTGAACTCGGCCAATAACGGCCCGTACGGCGACGCGATTCTGCAGGAGCTGATTCCGGAACTGGAGAAACGCTTTCGGATGATCGCGCAACCCTACGCTCGTGTTCTCACAGGCGGGTCGACGGGCGGATGGATGTCGCTGGCGCTGCAGGTCTATCATCCCGAGTTCTTTGGCGGCGCGTGGACGATGTATCCCGATCCGGTTGATTTCCGGCGCTACCAGCTTGTGGATGTCTATCGCGACACGAGTGCTTTTCTGGTGCCGAATGCTGCGCCCGGTGCCCCAGAGCGCATGATGCAGATGAGCCCCGAGGGGCAGCCCGTCGCCACAATGCGCCAGATCTCGCAGATGGAACTGGCATCAGGAACGCGCGGTCGCTCGGCGGCGCAGATCGATATCTGGAATGCGACGTATGGCCCTGTTGGCGCCGATGGCTATCCGAGACAGCTCTGGGATTTGCGCACGGGACTGATCGATCGCGAGGTCGCCTCGTACATGCGAGCCAATGGCTATGACCTGCGTCACTATCTCGAGACCAACTGGCCACGCATCGGTACGTCGCTGGTTGGCAAGCTGCATCTGCTCACGGGGGACATGGACGATTTTTTCCTTGGACCGGCTGTGTATCAGCTTGAGGAGTTTCTTGAGTCCACCAAGTCGCCCTACTACGGCGGCTCGTTTCGCTACGGCCGACCGATGAAGGGACACGGCTGGCAGCCTATGACGAATGCCGACCTCCTGCGCGAAATGGCGGCGCAGATCGCGCGCAATGCACCGCCCGGTGCGCCAGTGCAAACCTGGCGAGACGGGCGTCAGCCGACAACCGCACGCACATGACTGCGCTGCATGCTCGGCGGCACAGTTGTAACGGCGGTTTCCGAGCGTTTCCATTCCCACCCGAGGACACAATGCACCTCCCCTGCCGGGCCCGCGCCGCACTCGTTGCGCTCATCGCACTAGCGGTGCCCATCACGCTCGCTCACGCCCAGGATCCGCTCTCGGTACGCCCGCTTACCGGCCGCGTCACAGAAGAGGGGAGTGGGCTGCCGGCTGCACAAGTGCAAATCGTGCTCGGCGCCGTCGCGCTGGGCACCACGCGAGACGACGGCACGTATTCGGTGCGGTTGCCGGCGGGACCGGTGACGGTGACGTTTCGCCAGATCGGATTCAAGCGCAATGCCCTGAGGGTCGGGCCAGATCTGACCACGCTCGACGTGATCATAAGCCGCGATGTGCTGCGCCTCAGCGAGGTCGTCGTGTCAGGGCAGGCAACCGGGATCGAGCGACGGAATGCGGCAACCGCGATTGCATCGGTGAGCGCGGCAGAGCTCAATCGCGTGCCGGCTCCCAGTCTGGAGACGATGCTGGCCGGCAAGGTACCGGGCGCCGAGATCTCGAGCAACTCCGGCGCACCTGGCGGCGGCAATCAGATTCGACTGCGCGGTATTTCCACGGTGATCGGAGCGGCCACTCCGCTGTACGTGGTGGACGGCGTCATAATCAGCGACGCCACGATCGCGCCGGGCGTGTTTGCTGTTACCGGCTCCTCGGCCAATCCCGTTGTCGGCGCCCGCCAGGACAACGCGTCGAATCGCGTGGCGGATCTCGATCCGAACAGCATCGAGCGGATCGAGGTGCTCAAGGGCGCGACGGCGGCCTCGATCTACGGTTCGCGCGCCAACAATGGTGTGGTCTTGATTACGACGAAACGCGGCGCGCTTGGCAAGCCGGCGTTCACGCTGACACAGCGTTTCGGCCGATCGGAAGTGGCGCGCACCATCGGGATGCGCCGTTTCACGTCGCAGGCGGATGCCATCGCCGCCTTCGGACCGGTCGTCGGCGCATTGTGGACAGCGGACGCGTATTTCGACCACGAGCGTGAGGTATACGGTCAGACGCCAACCTCCTGGGAAACCGTGATGAGTGCCAGCGGAGGCAGCGCTGACACACGCTACTTTGCCTCTGGGTTGCTCAAGGACGACGGCGGCATCATCGCGAACACGGGATATCGCAAACAGTCGCTCACGATCGGGATAGACCAGACGATCAGCGACAAGCTTACGGCGCGCATCACGAGCAACTTGCTGGGTACAAAGACCGGGCGTGGACTCACGAATAACGACAATCGTGGCGTGGCGCTCGGGCAGGGGCTCGCAAGGAGCCCGTCGTTCATTGACCTGCGTCGAAACCCCGATGGATCGTTTCCACGGAACCCGGCGGCGCAAAGCAATCCGCTGCAAACAGCGGCTCTCAGCAAAAACGAAGAAGTCGTCTATCGGGCGATTGTCTCCGGCAACCTCACGTACAACGCGTTCACCCGGACGAGCCAGGACTTGAAGTTCATCGCCAGCGGTGGCGTGGACTTCTTCAATCAGCGCAGCAACATCCTCTCGCCGCCCGAACTCCAGTTTGAGCCGCTCGATGGACTGCCGGGAACGGCGGTGCGCTCAAATGCGCAGAGCCTGAACATGAACCTCAACCTGAGCGCGGTGCATACCTACCGCTCAGCAGGGGGCGGACTACAGGCCACGACGTCGTTCGGCCACCAGTACGAGCAGCGCGGATTGAGTAACTCTCGTGTGGTGGCGCAGAATCTGATCGGCGGATTGGACAATGTCGGTCGTGCGACGGCGGTGAGCGTCGCCGAGGATGTGGCGCGCACGAATGACATTGGCCTCAACGCACAGGAAGAACTTCTCCTGTTCGACCAGAAGCTCTTCCTCGCTGCGGGCTTCCGTGCCGACCGAAGCTCGAACAGCAGCGACACTGACAAGTTCTATTTCTTTCCGCGTGCCCAGACGTCGTATCGCTTCGCCTCGCTGCCTTGGACCCTTGAAGAGCTCAAGGTGCGCCTCGCCGTGGGCCGATCTGGCAACCAGCCGCAGTTCGGTCAGAAGTTCACCGAGTTCTTCGGCGGTAACATCGGGGGACTACCAACCATCGAGATCGGCAGCGGAGCGCAAAGCGCAGACTTGAACCTCCGTCCTGAGATCCAGACGGAAGTCGAGACCGGCTTCGATCTCTCGCTGCTCAAGGGGCGGGCCGCGCTCGAGTTTTCGTACTTCAACAAGCGCATCAACGACCTGCTCGTTACCGCGACACTCGCGAACTCCACCGGCTACGGAATTCGGATCTTCAACGGCGGTTCGATGGAATCGCGCGGGTATGAGGCAGCAATCCGAGCGTTCCCGATCGTCAGGAAGTCGTTTGAATGGAACTCGACGACGACGTTCTCGACGGTGAACGCCAGGGTACTCTCGCTACCAGTCCCACCGTTCCAGGCGCCCGGATTTGGGACCACGTTTGGTGTCTTCCAGATCGAGTCGGGCAAGTCGTTGACGCAGATCGTCGGCAATGACTCGCTCCCGACCGGTCAGGGCATCGTACGCCAGGTCGGTGACGCCAACCCGGACTTCCGGATGGGCTTCAGCAACTCGTTCCGACTCGGCCCGATCAACGTCGCGACTCTCTTCGACTGGCAGAAGGGGGGCGAAGTCATCAACCTGACACGGTACCTCTGGGACCTGTCCCGGAACGGAGCGGACTGCAACGACATTGCATCCGCGCCCAACGCCAACAACGAAACTGTCTGTGTCCGTCGTCAGCGTACGTTCTCGCGACAGACGCGCAACTACATCGAGGACGCGAGCTTCATCAAGATGCGCGAACTATCGGTGACGTACGACCTGCCCTCCGCCTTCGTCCAGCGCGCCATGAGCCGTGCCGAATCGGCGCGCCTCACACTATCCGGTCGCAACCTGCTGATCATCACGGATTACACCGGTCTCGATCCCGAGGTCTCGAACTTCGGTACGCAGGCGGTCTCTCGTGGCTTCGACGTGTCCCCATATCCGCCGAGCCGGAGCTTCTGGCTCTCCATCGACGTGAGGTTCTGAACATGACCACAACTCGGCAATCTCGCCGTGGCCGGTTGGCCACCGCAATTTCTACTTCGCTCTTGCTGACAACCCTCGCCTGTGGCGAGATCAATGTCGCGAATCCCAACAACCCCAGCGTGGATGCGTTGGTAAACTCGCCAAACGCAACTGGTGCGTCCGCGCTGGCGACCGGGCTGCTGCGTGGCACGCGCTCGAATGTCGGGGAAGGAATCCGCTGGCTGGGAGCGTTCGGACGCGAGGGATATCCCATGTCGGTGACCGGCGCGTCTTTGCCCGGCAGTGTCCGCGATCCGCTCAACGGCAACGGATTTCCTGGCAACGTGCTCTACGCCGACCCGTATCGCAACATCCGTTCGGCCAACATCCTGCTCGCGGCCATTGATGGCGTTGGTGGATGGAGCAATGCGCAGAAAGAGGCAGCGCGCGGATTCGCGAAGACGATTCAGGCATACGATTTTCTGCAGGTCATCGTGACGCGCGACGTATTCGGGGCCCCGCTGGATGTTGGTATTGATCCCACGGCGCCTCCCTCGCCGATGGCTACCAAAGCGGAAGTGTACGCACGAATTGCGACCCTTCTCGATGAAGCCAAGGCGCATTTGCTGGCCGGCGGCACCGCATTCCCGTTCCCGCTCACTTCGGGATTCGCCGGATTTAATACGCCAACAACGTTTCTGCGTGTGAACCGGGCGCTTCGTGCGCGCGCCGCCGTGTACACGGACAGGTGGCAAGTGGCGCTGACGGCGCTGGGTGAGTCCTTTCTCAATACGACCGCGCCGCTCACGCTCGGGGCGTACCACGTCTTCTCGACCAACTCAGGGGACATCACCAACCCGAACTTTCGACCCGACCTGCTGTACGCGCATCCTCGGCTGCGCAGCGAGGCCAGGCTGCGATCAGATGGGTCGCTGGATCTGCGCGCGCAAACGAAGCTGACCACGGTACCGACCTTCACCGTGCAAGGCATCAGCTCGAATCTGCAGTTCACGATGTACAACTCGGCCACTGCGCCGATTCCGCTGATTCGCAACGAGGAGCTGATACTGCTGCGCGCCGAAGCCAACCTTGGATTGGGCAACACCGCGCTGGCTATTCAAGACCTCAATGTCGTCCGTACCACGGCGGGTGGGCTTCCTCCACTGCCAACCACGTTCTCGGGTGATCTTCTTGGCGAGCTGCTGTACGACAAGCGCTACTCGCTGATCTGGGAAGGCGGCCACACCTGGATCGACATGAGACACTACGGTCGGCTCGACCGCATTCCCGTGCGCGCCGCCGATCCGCGGCTGTTTCCCGCGATGCCCATTCCGGTTGCGGAGTGTCAGCCACGCAACCCGCAGCCCACGGGGTGCGGCATCGTCAGCGGCATCACGCCAATCCCACAGCCGTAAGCCTGCGTTGTGCCGGATACCGCACCACGCAATGTCCAGCACGCGCCATTGATCCTTCATGTATCGAGGTGCTTCAGGATGTCATACATGCGTTTCTCAGTCGTCGCCATTGGCGCGAGCGTCTGCGCGACCGCATTCGCGCAGCTTGGCGCACAGCCGCAGGCGCTGAGCGCCGCCGAAGTGACGTCTGTCCGGTCGATTGTTGGCGGCGTTGCGCCGCAGTGGTCGCCGGATGGTACTCGATTGCTGATCGGCGGAGCGCTTGGTGGTTCCGATCTCTGGACGGTGCCGTCAGCGGGCGGGCTGCCCAGTCCGCTTAACATCCATATGGGTGAGATCGCGTTCCTTCAGTCGCATCAACCGAAATACTCACCGAACGGGCAGTGGGTGTCGTTCATCTCCAACCGCAATGGGCCGGCCGAGATCTTCGTGCGCTCATTGCGGGACGGCACTGAAGTCCAACTCACGCGGCTTGGCGGACGCATCAACTCGTACTCATGGTCGCCGGATGGCAATGCCATCGCATTTGCCGGTGACAAGTTCGGCCACTACGACATCTTCACGGTAACCGTACCCGGTAAGGCCATCGTGCGCCTTACCAACGACACACGCTACGACGTGTTCCCGTCGTGGACGCCGGATGGCCAGCGCGTGGTGTACGCGCGCATGGATGATCGCTGGCTTGAACATGAGGTGCTCGTGTTGCCGGCGTTCGGTGGTGGTCAGCCGCGTTCGATCGTGAAGGACTCCCATTTTTTCGACTACCAGGCCGGTGGAAACTTCGGGTACTCCCTGGTGTCACCGGACGGCAGCACACTGCTCTTTCGATCGCACCGCAGCGGGTGGATCAACTACTGGCTGGTGCCGATGAACGGCGGTACACCGCGTCAGATCGCCGCCGAGGCCGCCAACCAGACGGGCGCCCGATGGTCTCCAGACGGCAAGTCGATCCTGTATCAGGCGCTCTGGAACGGCACGCAGGACTTGCGCGTGGTCGCGGTTGATGGCGGTGCCCCGCGCGTGCTCGCGAAGCCCGATGGCATGGGCGTGATCAGCAACGCCGAGTGGTCACCCGATGGACGACAGGTGAGCTTCACACGCGAAACGCCTTCTGAAGCGGCCGATCTGTTTGTCGTCGCGGCCGCCGGCGGTGAACCGCGACGGCTCACGGTCTCGGCGGGCCCCGAGTATATCGCCAAGCAACTGATCCAACCACGGAAGGTGTCGTACACGTCCCCGGACGGGCTCACGATCCAAGCCTACCTCTACGAGCCGATCATCACGGCGGCCAAAAAAGCACCGGGAATCCTGTATATCCATGGTGGTCCGACGTCGTCGTTCAACGACACCTATCAGGCGCAGGCGCAGTTCCTTGCGATGCAGGGCTATGCGGTCCTGCTGCCGAACATCCGCGGCAGCTCCGGCTACGGCAAGCGTTTCGAAGATGCCAACAACGGGTGCTGGGGGCGTTGCGATCTCCTCGATGTCACGGCGGGTGTCGAGTTCCTGAAGACACTGCCCTACATCGATGCGAATCGCATGGGCATTACTGGCACGAGCTACGGCGGTTGCATGAGTCTCGCCGCCTCCGCCTTCGCTCCGGGAGTGTTTCAGGCGGCGATCGCCGCGTCCGGTTACGGAGACTGGCTGCACTTCCATGCGGAGCAGGAACTGCGTCACGTCAAGCTGGTGGAATACGAGTTCGGCTCGCTGCCCGCCGCGCAAGACAAATACCGGATGTCATCGCCGATTTTCTACATGAAGGACATCCAGACGCCGATCATGCTCATCCACGGGGTCGGTGCGCAGCTGCCGCGCTCCGTTGCATCGGAGTTGTTCGCCGACCGACTCGAGATGAACTACAAGCCGTTTACGTACAAGACGTATCCAAACGAGAACTACTACATTCGTCGTCGCGATAACATTCAGGTCATGCTTGGTGACATGGTCGCCTACTTCGACCAGCACCTGAAGGATGATATGAAAGAACCGATGCGACTGACCGGCGGGCGCCGGTGATTCGGCAGATTGCCGTTCTCCTGCTCGTGGCGCACGTAGGTGTCGCCGCGCAGAGCACGGAGCCACGCGCACTCTCAGCGCAAGAACTCATTGGGATTCGCTCCGTAGTATCCAGTGAACCGCAGTGGTCACCGGACGGTTCACAGCTGCTCTTCAGCTCGTCGCTTGGACAAGGTGGGTTGTGGCGGGTGCCGTCAGGTGGTGGGTTCCCTACGTCGCTCAACGTAAGCACCGGTGGCACGTCTTTTCTCGGATCCGCGCAGCCCGAGTGGTCGCCGGATGGCCTCTGGTTGTCGTACGTATCGACGAAATCGGGCACGCCCGAACTCTGGATTACTTCGCTCACAAACGGAAGAGAACGACAGCTCACGCAGCTTGGTGGGCACATCCACTCTTATGCATGGGCGCCGGATGGGTCGACCATCGCCTTCTCGAACGACAAGCTGGGCAACTACGACATCTGGATCGTGCGCGTGTCCGATGGCGCGGTCCGGAGAGTGACGGACGAGCCCCTCCTGGAGGTCTATCCCCGTTGGACGCCCGATTCTCGCGAGGTCGTGTATGTCCGGCTCGATTCCACGTGGCGCAATCATGATGTTTTGGCGATGCCGGCCGCTGGTGGTGCGGCACGAGTGGTGGCTCGCGATACCGACTTCTTCGATTATCAGGCCGGCGGTGCGTTCGGCTACGTGCAGGTGTCGCCTGACGGAACTCATCTGCTGTTTCGCTCGCACCGCAGTGGGTGGCTGAACTACTGGGTGGCGCCGATGGCCGGAGGTGCGGCACGCGCAATCGCGCCGGAATCGGCCAACCAGAGTGGCGCGCGATGGGCGCCGGATGGTCGGCACATTCTCTATCTCTCGCTGCAGGATGGCTCGCAGCAGGTGCGGGCGGTGCCCTTTGCCTTTGCGGGCGGGGTCCCGCGCACCGTGGCCGCACCGTCCGGCATGGGCATGGTATCGGCGGCCAACTGGTCGCCCGACGGCACGCGCATCAGCTATGTGCTCGCCTCGCCGGTGACGCCCGGCGACCTGTTCGTCGTGCCGTTCGCCGGTGGTGCTCCGACGCGCCTGACGAACTCCGAGCCGCCGGAGCACGTGCAGCGGGCGCTGATCGCACCGGAAAAGATCACTTACGTGGCGGAGGACGGCGTGAAGGTCTCCGCCTATCTGTACCGACCACGCGGACTTTCAACGGGTGAGAAAGCGCCCGGTCTTCTGTGGATTCATGGCGGTCCCACCGCGCAATTCAGCGATGGCCTGCAGCGGGACGTACAGTTCTTCGCAATGCGCGGCTACGCGGTGCTTCTGCCGAACATCCGGGGGAGTTCCGGCTATGGTAAGGCCTTCGAAGATGCGAACAACGCGTGCTGGGGACGCTGCGACCTGAAAGATGTGCTCGCGGGCGTCGCTTATCTGAAAACCTTGCCGTCGGTTCGCGCCGATCGCATGGGGATCACCGGTACGAGCTACGGCGGTTACATGAGCTTGGCAGCGCCCGTCTTCGCGCCGTCGGTGTTTCAGGCGGCGATCGCCGCGTCCGGCTACGGGGACTGGGTCCAGACGTACGGTGAGCAGGAAACCCGACATCTAAAGCTGCTCGAGTACGAGTTCGGGCCGTTTGCCACAAGTCAGGACGTCTATCGGCGGAGCTCCCCAATCTACGAGTTGGAGAAGTTGCAGACGCCGATCATGCTCGTGCACGGTGATGCTACCAGCATACCACGATCAGACGCCTCCCGCCTGTTCGCGGATCGCCTGGAGATGCTCTACAAGCCATTCGTCTACCGCACATATCCCAACGAGAACTACTACATCTCCGGTCGGGACAACACGATCCGGCTGCTCGAGGATATGCTTGGTTTCTTCCGCACGCATCTGAAAGATGGGGCGGTCCTGGGTGCAAGAAAATAGAGCGCCATCCAATACATCAACCCTAATCCTGCGTGAGAATAGCGATTTTCAGACCTTCAGGCGATCGATCTTGGTGAGCGTATGCACCCAGTCGGCGGCGAGGCCCTCGTGCGGTATCCACAGATGCGGATGCCGAGCGCTTCGGGTGAGGTACCCTGCATGTTGAGGACATCCTCGCGCAACCGCTGCAGCCGGGTCGTCGCGAAGTGTTCCGGCAAGCAGAGGTGCTGAAACCACCGGACGCAGTTGTACGCCAAGAACAGGAGATGCAGATGGGCTTCGTTCGCCGCATACTGCCGGGTGGGGATACTGCCCAAGGCGTATTCGCCTTTGAGCTCCCGAATCAGTTGCTCGATGCGCGCGCGCTGGTTGTAAAATCGCCACACGCGGAGCGGGCGCCACGACAGATTCGTCACCAAGACCTGGTAGTAGTAGCCGGTGCGCGTGGTCGAATACACGTTGCCCGGCGTCGCCGGGGCCGACGCGCGCTATCGCCTCATCACGACCATCCTCGAGCCCGACCGCGCCACCGTGCTGGGTCACGCGCGGGCGGCAGCGGATCTTCACTGCGCTCTTCGTGAAGGCCTCGTCGCTCGCCTTGCTCGAGAAGGCCGACCGGGACCTCGCCGCCGACCTGAACATCTATGGCATCGTGGCCGGCGCCGTCCCCGCGCCGCACTCGCCGGTGCCGGACCTGACGGTCGATCTCACCGCACCGGCGCGCGCCTACGACAACCTCGGCCAGCGCATGTTCTTCGGTACGGGGCAGGCGGTGGATTGCGCCGTCGACCTCGTGGGGATCCCGACCGACGTCGTGACGGTGGGCACGGGATAGGAAATTCAATCGGGGGTCGGTCGAGTATACGGCGTGGTCCGCCGCCGTGCGAGAACAGGTGGACGGGTGGGGACCGAGGCGACGCCGCGGTGGGACCATCGCGCACGCCGAACGTCCCCGCACGTCGTTGGGGAGTTGGGGCCGTACTTAGCGGGCGCGCTGGGCCGCCGCGGGTCGTCGCATGGCGCCCGGCGCCGATGGGGCCCGGGTCGAAGGGGGGCTCCGCGTGCCGCCGGGCGCCTCGGTCGTGGTGCGGCGGCGGAGGTGGGTGAGGATCTGGTCGATCACGGACCGTTGCGTGATGAACGCGACGATTCGCATCGTGCCGTGGCATCCCGGGCACGCGAGGGGGTCGACCTCGAAGATTTGCTGGAGGAGGGCCGCCCATCGGCGGGACGCCTCCGTGGGGGCCAGCCGCGGTGCGGGGACGATCACGGGCGGAGCCGCTGGAGCCGACGGCCCGTGGAGTTGACAGCTCGCGCATTTCCAGGACCCGGTTGAGCTGCGCGAGCTTGCGGCGGAGACCGGTACTGCGTGCCGGACCTTTACTTGAGGTACATGTCAAAGAACGACAGCATGTCCAAGAGCATCTTTCGCGTGTTGGACGGGCTGCGCACGTAATAGTTCTCGCCGGGATACGCCTCATACCGGAATGGCTTGTACTGACGCTCCATTTCCTCGGCGAACTGCTTCATCTGGGGTGAGCCGGGAAACTTCCCCTCTCCGTTCAGCAGGAACAGCGGCATCTGGATGTTCCGGATGTCGAAGAACGGTGAGTTCCGTCGGTAGACATCCCTGTTCTGCGCGAAGGGGCCGAACTCGTAGTTGAGTTGCTTGATGTGCCTGATCTCACCTTCGTCAACGAATGACAGTCGGTTTGGATAGCCGGAGGCAGCGATTCCCGCCTGAAAGACTGTGGGTGCCCACACCGCCGCCGCCGGAACCATGAATCCGCCATAGCTCGTTCCCGTGATACCCATGCTGGAGGGATTCACGTACGACAGCGTCTTGAGAAAATCGACGCCTGCAACGACATCCTTCAGATCGCCGTGCCCCCAGTCGCCATTGTTCGCACGCTCGAACGCCGTGCCGTAGCCGGAGCTGCCACGGATGTTCGGCAACAGGAGCACGTAGCCCTGCTGTGCGAAGAATTGCGCCTGCAGTTCGTAGCGATCGAGAAACTGCGACGTCGGCCCACCGTGCACGAGCACGACGCCGGGGAAGCGCTCGTTTGGCTGGATCGCCTTCGGCGCGTACAGGAGTGCGTTGATCTTGGTGCCGTCGAACGACGTGTAGCTCACCTTGGTGGGCTTCACGAGTTGCGGATCCGTAATGGTGGTGTCGGCAGAGACGGTGAGCTGGCGAGGCTTACCGCCGGCAGCATCAATGACGAACAGATCCGCCGGTCGCGTCGGGGTGGCCAGTGAATACAGGATCCGCCGGCCATCGGGCGACCACGCCGGGTTCGCCACCATTCCCATGACCGGATCATACACTACACGTGCCGCGCCGCCGGTCGACGCAACGGTGCGCAGGGACAGCGTGCCGTTGTGGTTCTCCACGTAAGCGATCGATCGGCCGTCGGGGGCCCACTCGGCCTCGCTCTGGTCGGCTTCAGCTGGCGCTACTGCAGTTGCCGCTGATGCACCGCCGATATCTGCGGTCCAGTAGTTGATCCACCCGCTGCGTCGCGAGCGAAACAGCACCCGCCGTCCGTCTGGCGAAACAGAGGGATAGCCGAACGACTCACCAGCACCGTAGTCGAACCAACCCGAGTCCCGCACCACGAGACGCTCCGGGCCCGCGAGACCCAGGCCCGAAAGAGGCAGGGTAATCACGTCGTGCCGTTCCCAGCTCTCGTCGAGTCGGACGAAGGCGAGACTTTGTCCGTCCGGTGTCCAGGTGGGAAACACATCCAGGGCTGGATTGGACGTCACCTGCCGCGTGGTCCCGTCGCGGGTCACTTCCCAGATGTCGAAGTTCCCGCGAATGTCACCGGCAAATGCGATGCGTCCGCCGTCCGGCGACCAAGAGAACGAGTTGATGCGCCCGCCCAGCCTGGTGAGCTGGATCTCCGCACCGTCGGAGGCGCGCCACATCCACAGTTCCATGCCGCCCGAACGGTCACTCACCCACGCGATGGCGTCTCCCTTGGGAGACCACCGTGGCCGTTGCGATGAAAGGAAGTGTCCGGGGCCGCCGATGCTCTCCACGAGTCGTTGCGGAAATCCGCCATCAGAAGAGACGCTCCACAGGCCACCGCCTCCCAGTGACGATGCAAAGAGAATGGCTTGGCCGTCGGGTCGCCATCCCGCGGGCTCAGAGCCGGCGAGGGAGCGAATGCCCATCACTGTCTCGAGCCACGCCTGCACCGGCACGCGTGCTCCTCGCTGCGCGCTCACGGTGCCCGGTAGCAGCATGAGCAACCCGTATGCGAGCACCCTTCGCGCCCTTGGAATCATCGCTGCACGCCCAAGTACCGATCGAAGAATTCGGTCATGTCGAGCAGCATTTGCCGGACATTGGCACGTCCGCTTACGTAGTAGTTCTCCCCCTGATACGCCTTCCACTGATGGGGCTTGTACTGGCGTTCGAGCTCTTCGACGTAGCGCTTCGAGTTCAACGATCCCGGCCACTTGCCCTCGCCCCAGATCACGAACATGGGTGTGTCGACCTGAGAGACGTGATAGAAGGGCGAGACATAGCGATACAGCGCCTCATTCTGCTCCATCGGCCCGAACTCGTCATGCGCCTGTTGAATGTGTCGCAGTTCCTGCGTGCGATAGTAGTACATGCGATCTGCCGTGCCGCCATGCGGGATCGATGCCTTGAAGAACCCCTTCGCGAATGTCGCACCGGCCATGCTCAACAAGCCACCATGACTCGTACCCGTGATCCCCACACGCATGGTATCCACAATGCCCAGGGTACGCTCCACGTGCCGTGCGCCCGCGATCAGGTCGTCGAGGTCGCAGTGCGCCCAGCACTTGTCGTTGAGCTTCGTGAACGCCTTGCCATAGCCGGAGCTCCCGCGGAAGTTCGGGGCGAGTACGACATACCCGAGGCCGGTGAAGTACTGCATCTGCTGCTCAAACGTGTCGTTGAACTGCGACGTGGGACCGCCATGCCCGAACACGATGAGTGGCCGCCGCTCGCCAGGACGGATGTCGCGTGGCGTGTACAGGTAGGCGGTGAGCGCAAGCGTGTCGCTGCGATACCGGATCTTGGTGGTCTCGACGAACTGCTTGTCGAACATGCCGCTCGTGCCGGAGCGCGTGACCCTCACGGGCGTTCCGCCCGCTGCAGGGATGACGAAGAGATCACTGGACTCCGTGGGCGACTGCATGGTGAAGCTGATGCGAGTGCCGTCCGGAGACCACGCGGCATTCGCGGCGACACCCAGCCTGGGGCGCACCAAGACGCGTGCAGGCCCGCCTGCAGCGGCCACGACTCTCAAATCGTGTGTGCCGTCGTGGTTCTCGGTAAACAACAGTTGCCGACCGTCCGGTGACCAGCGCGCGTTCGACTGATCGAACTTGGCGGCAGCAACCGGCGACGGATTTCCGCCGGTCATCGGGACCTTCCAGTAGTTCTGGAAGCCAGATCGCCATGAGAGAAAGACGAGCGTGCTGCCGTCAGGTGAGAGTTGTGGTACGCCGATGTTGGGGCTGGTGCCAGCGTTGTAGTCAAAGAGGTCACGGTCCTGCGTGATGACACGGGGGCGCGAGCCATCCGCCTGGACTTCGATGTAGTCGTGATCCTTCCATTGCTCATCGACGAGCACGTACACGATGCGCTTGCCGTCGGGCGTCCAGATGGGAGTGGTTTCGTAGCGCGTGTCCGACGTCAGGCGCCGAGTCGCGCCGTCACTCACTGAGACAGTGAAGACATCCATGTTTCCGTGAAGCTGCGCTGAAAACGCGATGGTGGAGCCGTCAGGTGACCAGCTGAAACCGCCGATGCGTGTGTTCACCCGCGTCAGGGCCCGCCGCCGCCCGTCCGCTGCCGACCAGATCCAGATGTCCGTCTGTCCGTTCGGCGAACTGCCGTCGCTCACGTACGCAATCTGGTCCCCGCTCGGCGACCATTGTGGGTAGTGCGCCAGCTGAAATGGCACGCCCCCCATGTCCGGGACCACTTCGAGCGGGAAGCCGCCGTCAGCAGCGACCGTCCATAGCCCGTTCCTGCCCCCGATGCCCGAGGTGAACAGCAGACGTTGTCCCTCGGGGTGCCAGCGTATCCGTTCATTCCCAATGTAAGAGCGCATTGCCATCACACGATCGACCCAGACCGCCGGCTCCACGCGCTGTGCATGGAGCCCCGACATCGGTGCACAGAGGATCGCGAGTGTCGCTCTCGTGATCCAGCGAAGTCGCTCGCGCGCTGTCATGGCCGTGGCGTCGGGAGAAAGCCGGTAACGACGACGCAGCCGGCGGGCGCCGGCACTCGCGCCTGACACTCTCCGCCCGGAACCGGCATCGCGTCGAAAAGCCGCGGTGCGCTGGCGACGACCGGAATGTCGAGGAGACGCCCGTAATGGCGCATGTCGATCCACGTGTGGCCACCTTCCCACACGAGCGAGTAACGCTTGTTGTACAGCAGCTCGGTGAGCAAGTCCCCTGCGAAGTTAGCTGGCAGCGGGGCGAGGCCCCCGGAATTGACCCGGATGAAGTTGATGTCTTGGAGCGCTGCCGCCCGGTCGTTCAGGCCCAGCTGGGCCTCTGCGCGCAACAGAATCAGTTCTTCATTCTTAATCCACGGAATGGGCGCACTCGCCGACGCATACACCGTGAACTGGACATCCGAAGAGATGCTGAGCAGCGTGCGCGTGGGGACGGTCACGAGCTTCCGCTCGGCGCGCAGATCGCGCGAGCCATCCGTGCGAGTCTGCGCCTCGGTGCGGAGCCTGCGGTTGGCCCACAGCAGATCGGGGCGGAACGCCGGATTCGGCAGGTCGCCGGACGCCGTGGAGAACACATGATAGGCGCCGAACGAGAGCGGGGCCGCAGGATCGAGAAATGACTGGCTCAGCGCGGTGAGTGCGATAGCCCACTGATCACGGTACACAGCCACGCGAGCGGCCAGCGCACGATTCACGCGAGTGAACGATGCGGGGGTGTTGAACGATGAGAGCCCGGCGGTCACCTGGAACGGGAACGACGTGCCGCCAGCGGCGAGGTCCGTGCGCGCTTCGTCGAGGAGGCTCGAAATTCGCGCATACACTTCATTCTTCGGCAGAATGGGTGGGAGCTCGGCGTTGGGATCGGTCTTTACGTCGACGGGTGCACCGAACTTGTCGCGGGTCACAATGACCTGCAGGAGGTCGTATGCGATGATGGTCTTGGTGAAGCCCTTCACCGCACTCTTCTGTGCGTCGGACAACGTCGGAACACCGTCTAGGATTTCGAGCAGGATCTTGCCCGCGAGAATGTTCCGGTACGGATCCGCGTACAGGGTGTTGCCAGGAAATCCGTCGAACACGAGCGGGTCGCGCACACTGCCTGGCAGCGAATTACCCGACGGCGCCATCGGGTAGCCCTCGCGCCCGAACGCGCCGAGCCACTGGATGGACTGACCGACATTGATACGGGTTCCCCGCAGGAGGCCCTGCGCCATGACGGCGACAGTCTCGCGCGTCGGCGCGGCCAGTGCGTCGCCCACGCTCGGGTTGTTGTAGTTCGGTGAGTTGAGGTCGCCACAGGCCACTGCGGTGACGAGCAACGCGGGCAGCACGAACGCGCCTGCGATGCGCCGCGTGACGGGGGGACGAGTGGTGTCTGTCATCAGAAGCTCACGTCGACGGAGAACCACACACTGCGGGAAGGTGGGAACCCGGGACTGTCGATGCCACGGGAGATGGCCTGCGATCCGAAATTCGATGCTTCCGGGTCGAATCCGGTGTACTTGGTAAACCACAGCAGGTTGCGACCGGCAAGGGAGACGCGTGCAGATTCTGCCCGGCCCCAGACTCCGCGAACCAGCTGGCTCGGAATGTCCATCGACACCGACACTTCACGCAGCTTCACAAACGACGCGTCTTCGAGATAGATCTTGGTCTGCTTCGCGTACAAGCGGTTCCGCCGCCGACAGACGCTCTCGTTCAGCGTGTTCGGATCAGGAGCGCGCACGTTGCAGTCCGGACTTGCCCCATTAAGATCGTAAAAGAAGCGCTGCCGATTACTGGTGATTCCGCCGTTCTGCCAGTCCAACAGGCCGAACACGCTGACGCTCTTGTACCGGAGTGTGTTCTGAAAGCCCATACGGAACCGAGGAATCGCATCAGCCACGGCACGCACGACCACCTGTCCATCCGGCAGTGAGTCATTGCCGATGATCTGACCGAGCGACTTGCCTTCCTCCACCTGGAAGGCACCTGCGTTCGTGCCGAATGAGGGTGGCCGAAACGGCGGGATGGGCAGCTCGGTGGCAATGCTGCGCTCGGCGGAGAACGTCGTGGTGGACGTCCACTCCACGTGCTTCGTTTGCACGGGCACGGTGCGCAGGAGGCCTTCCACCCCCCGTGTGCGAATCTGTCCGCCGTTGAAGATCTGGACGGCGTAGCCGGTGGAGAGTGCCGGAGTTCTCGTAAGCAACAAGTCGTCGATCGTCTTCTGGTAACCGGAGACCTCTATGTTGGCGCGGCCACCCAGCAGCGTCAGGTCAACGCCGCCTTCGATTTCCGACTGACGTTCGGGACGCAGGTCGTTCGCGGCCCATTGACCGCCGATGTTGAACGCTGGAAGGCCAGTGATGCTCGCCGCAAGGAACTCGGTGAACTTCTGCCCGTACAGAGGCTGGTTGCCCGACTGTCCCCACGCGGCTCTCAACTTGAGGTCGCTGACGGTTAGCGGAAGTCCGGAAAACCGATATGACGCCGAGGCTTTTGGAAAAAAACGCAACTTTGCGGCATCGCTGTTGTTGCCTGAGCGATCGGCGCGAAAACCAGCCGTGATCAGGAGACGATCGCGGAACAGTATCTCCTCTTGGGCGAAGACGCCCTGGTCGCGAGTACGCGCGATATCCTGAAACACTTGGATAGCAGTTGCTCGCGACACGTTCTCCAGTCCCCCGATCAGACCCTGGGACACGATCTGGGCGTTCGAGAGGCCGCGCTGCTCGTACTGGTAGCCAAACGACGTCGTGGCACTGAGCGTCCGCCCGTCATCCACGCGATACACATGGACGCCATTCAGATTCAGGTTGAGATTGAGATTCTGCGCGTTGCTCAGGATCGACGTGCCATCGAGACCATCGAGCGCTTCGAACTGCTGCCCTGGTGGAGAGAACAGCTCGTTCTTCTGGTTGAAGAAGTCTGTGCCCCCGTTGGCGAGAAACCGCAACTCCTGCGACTCCGATCGCACGGGAGTCCACGTGAGGCTTCCCGAGCCGATGAACCGATACACGCGTTCGATGTTCTTCGTGAGCGCGGCTGTCTCGAGCGGGTTGCTGTTGGCGAACGGGCTGCGCGGCCACGTGCCATCAGCACGCTGGCGGAGATCGATGAAGGTTGGGGCTCGGGCGACCGCACCGAACATCGTGACGCCCGCGTTGTCATTGTTCGAAATCCCTCGCCCGTTCTCCGTCTGCAGGACGTTCGTGCTCAGCCGCATGGAGACCTTGCCGCCCAAGTCCTGGTCGAGATTGAGCGCGAATGACCGCTTGCCGTAGAACGTGTTATCGATAATGCCGCCATCCCGCTTGATTGTGCCTGACGCGTAGTACCGCGTGGCCTCCGTGCCGCCGCGCACGCTGATGATGGATTCGTGGCCTAATGGCTTGTTGCCAGCCAGTTCGCGCTCGTGATCGAAGTACGCGGTGTCCTGAAACAGCGCCGCCGCCCCGGTGCCGAAGGTCGCGACGGCAGCCGCCGCGTCGGGGAACTTTCGCATGCCGAGGCGTCGTGCCTGTTCGAATCGCCCGATGCGCTGCACCACGTTGAACCGGGGCGCGCCGAGACGACCGCGCTTCGTGGTGATGATGATCACCCCGTTGTTCGCGCGTGACCCGTAGATGGCCGACGCAGCGGCACCCTTCAGAATCTCGATGTTCTCGATGTCGTTCGGATTGATGTCCCCGATGCGGTTAGAGGCATTGTCCTGCCGGCTGCCCACCGTACGGTCGGCGGATGATCTCGTGATGAACGAAACACCCGATGACACCGATACGTCGCTGACGATCACACCGTCGATCACATAGAGCGGCGTGGCAGAACCATTGATGGACGAGATGCCTCGCAGCCGGATCTGGGCCCCGCCGCCCGGTGCACCGGAGTTCGACTGGATGTCAGCACCTGCGACCTTGCCGGCGAGCATCTGCTCCACCGACGCCGCAGGCGTCCGAACCAGTTCCTCGGCGTTCACCGTGGAGACCGCTTGCGCGAGGTTGCGCCGGTCCATGCCGGTGCCGACGCCAGTCACCACAACTTCGCTAAGCCTGAAAATATCACGGACCATCGTGATGACGAGCGTCGACGTCTCCGGATCGATGACGATGGTCTGTGGCGTGTAGCCGATGCGACGCACGTCGATGGTTGCAGCGCCAGCTGCCACGCGCAGCGTGAAGGTACCATCCTCGCGAGACAGTGCGGGGCTCGACGCGCGCGCCATGATCTGCACGTTCGACAGCGGCTCCCCTGTTACACTGTCAGTGACTTTTCCCGTGATGGGGCGCAGCGCTTGCGCGCGGGCGAGCAAGGGAAAAATCAGCAACACAACGGACACGAACAGCCGCAGGGACCGCGGAGAATCGAAGCAATGCATGGGTTTCCTGCCTGAGGGAATGGTGAGGATCACGCGCGCTTGCCAACTGCCAAAGCACGTAGAGCGGACAGCTCACGGTGATAGCTCTTTCACACATTGCGCTTATTCGCGAGACCACAAGGGGCTGCGTTCGAACGCAAAAATACGGGCTGCGTTCCAACGTGTCAAGAAGTGGTCTCGGTTTTCTGCACAGGGTGGCTAAGTGGACGGCGGGCGCCCCCGGCGACATGTTCGCCATACCCGAGGAGTTCCCGATGCCGAAACGTCCCCGTCGCAATCACGCCCCGGCCTTCAAGGCGAAGGTCGCCCTGGCCGCCGTTCGAAACGAAGGTACGCTCGCCGAGTTGGCCAAGCGGTTCGACGTCCATCCCGCCCAGATCACGGCCTGAAGGATCAACTGCTGTCAGGCGCGGCCGGCGTCTTCGGCGGCGGCCCCGTCGAGCCCCCGGTCGATGTAAAGACCCTCCACGCGAAGATTGGCGAGCTCGCGCTCGAGAACGATTATTTAGAACACGCGCTCGGCACGGGGAGCTCGTACCCTCCAAGTCGAGACACAGGACACCAACGTGCCGGCCTGCCGCTTCTACGCCCGGCGCGGTTTCGGCCTGCTCGCCGTAAACCGGAATGCCTATCCTTCCATGCCGGCCGAGGTCCAGCTCCTGTGCGCCAAGTCCCTCGTTGAGTTGGTGCCCCAATCCGGCTAACGAAACGCTTCCGCTGACAACGATTTTCGGTAGCTCGCTTGCTCCCCATTCCGCCGGCTGATCATTATTGAACATGAATACAGCAAAAAGTCTTTGGTGCATCCTCTCGATTGTTGCGGCGACCGGTACACTCGCCTGTGAATCGAACCCCCTCATTCACATTGACGGGACCGTCAGGGACACCCTCGCTCAGCCACCGCGATTGCCGTCCGTGGAAGTGCCGCTCAGAAACCGGATTGCCTTAGTAAGCGACGCTCAATATCCGCGCGCGGACCTGTTCCTCATCAGCAGAGACGGGACTAACCTGATTCCGCTGACTTCCGATTCTGCCGCAAATAGCTGCCCATCGATTTCACCTGATGGCCGAAAGATCGCCTACCAGCGGGACGGCTCGATCTACACGATGAACGCCGACCGCACTGAGAATCGGCTCGTTATGGCTTCGCCAGATGCGCTGGGCATCCACTTCCAGTGCGCCGTCTGGTCGCCCGACAGCCGGAAGCTCACGTTCATTTCGGTGAACCCGCGGATAAAGTCTCCCTCTCCAACCTCGCTGTACACTGCGGGGGCCGATGGGAAAGCGCTTACGGTCGTGAAGACGGGCATCAATTTCTCGCGAGTGGAATGGTCACCCGATGGTTTAAAGCTGCTGCTCGGCTCGAACAGCTATACAGACGGAGGGCCCTACGACTTCAAGGTTAGCGTGCTCGATCTCGCTGGAGCCGTTGTGGCTCAGGTTCCGGGAGGTCGTGTTCCTACGGACGACTTGCTTACCTGTACCGGGCGTCGGGGGAGACCTGCGTTTCGATGCGATCGGCGAAGGGCGTAGTCCGGAGTGGCGGGCACGGCTGAGCTCTGTCGACCAAGTCAAAGCCCCGCATTGCCTGGATCAGACGCAACCGCCTCCGACACCGGCACCGGCTCCCACGTCGACAACGCATCGTCCCGGTAGCTGATCCATCCGGTCATCTCATCCGCCATCACTTCCACATCAGTTCCAAACGGCAAAGTGAGATTCGGCACTTCATGCCCCGCCGGAAAATCCATAAGGATCGGCACGTCGAGGTCCGACAGCAGATCGAGCAGAAAGTCTTCGAACTCATCCTCTTCCGAACGGTCGAGCGAGAGCTGGCCGAACACGATTCCCCTCACGTCGCGCAGCAGTCCGGCCGCCCTGAGGTGCACGATTCGCTCGTCGGCGACGGACATTGGGTCGTGGGTCTCTTCGAGGAAGAGAATCGCGCCGCGAGTATCTATCTCATACGAAGTGCCGATCGACTGCTGAACCAGCGACAGGTTTCCGCCGGTGAGCCTGCCGGTCGCGCGACCAGGCTTGACGGCACGCGTTACCTCGCGGCCAAATCGGGTGGCGGGCCGCGGAGTCGTCAGCGCCGCCAGCAGTGAGCTCATCGTCGGATCGCGGGCGACCGGGATCAGATCGTCCACCGTCGGCCCGTGAAACACGCGCAGCCCGCACTGGCGCATCAGCCATAGATGAAGTGCGGTGATATCGGAGTAACCGACAAAAATCTTGGGGTTCTTCCGGAATACCTCGGGCTCGAGATATGGAATCATTCTCGTGGCACCGTACCCGCCGGTGCCCCCGATGACTGCCTTTACCCGCAGGTCGAGCCACATCCCCATGAAATTGGCGGCCCGGCGCTCGTCCTGGCGTCGCTCAAATCTTCTCAGCTCGAGGATGTCGTGATCGAGGATCACCGTGTAGCCGGCGCGCTCGAGAGCTTTCACTCCACGCGTGAGCTGACCCTCGCGCGGAGAGTATGACGGCGCGACGACACCTATTGCCTCCCCTTTCGCGATCGCTGGCGGACGGGTGAGCGAAGCAGCCAGCACCGGTTCGGCTCCG
>Ga0136611_10000466_pt1 | contig 26401 bp, 24 predicted proteins | sample AntDrymUQ2232306_2_FD_106645 | JGI IMG/M metagenome (GOLD analysis project Ga0136611, IMG submission 106645) | Polar desert sand microbial communities from Dry Valleys, Antarctica - metaG UQ223 (23.06) | ecosystem: Environmental > Terrestrial > Soil > Desert | place: Antarctica: Dry Valley...
CCGCTCGGCGGCGGCTCGACCCTCGACTTCGACGTCAAGGCCGCCTACCTGCTCCTCGCCGGCGTGTTCGCGATCTTCTGGTACGTCGTGATCCGGCGGATCATCAGGTCCCCCATGGGGGACGCGCTCACCGCCATCCGCGAGGACGAGGTGTCGGCGCTCTCGCTCGGCATCCGCAGCTTCGCGTGGAAGAGCTACGCCTTCACGCTCTCGGCGGTGATCGCTGGCCTGACCGGGAGCCTGTACGCCGGCTACGTCGGCATCCTCGAGCCGTCGACGTTCATCCTGACCGTGTCGTTCACCCTGCTGGCCATGGTGATCGTCGGCGGCGCGGGCACCTTGCTCGGACCGGTGATCGGGGCGCTGGTCCTCACGGCCGCTCCGGAGGCGCTGCGCAACGTCGGAGCGGAGTACCGGCTCATCGTCTACGGATTGGCCCTGACGCTGACCGTGCTGTTCTTCCCCCAGGGGCTCGCCGGCATCGGAGCTCTGGTCCGCAACAAGCTCGGCCGGTCCCGCCCTGGCGCCGACGATCTCCCACCGCCCACGTTCAAGAGCAGCAGCGAAGAGGTGTCCCTTGGCGCTCCTTGAGGTCACTGAGGTCAAGAAGTCCTTCGGTGGCGTGACAGCGATCGACGGCGTCTCGTTCAGCGTCGATCAGGGCCGGGTGCTGGCCCTGATCGGTCCCAACGGCGCCGGCAAGTCGACGATGTTCAACGTCGTCAGCGGCACCTACCAGCCCACGGGTGGCACGCTGCACTTCGACGGCGAGGACGTCACCGGTGCCCACGCCGTCTCGATGAGCCGCCGCGGCGTGGCCCGCACGTTCCAGAAGATCCGGCTGTTCAAGGCGCTCACGGTCATGGACAACGTCGTCATCGGATCGCAGTCGGCGGCGCCCCTTCCGCCCTGGCGCCACCTGCTCGGCGGCCGCGGGGTGCGGGAGGCTCTCAAGGAGACGCGGGAGTCCTCGCTGGCGCTCCTCGACCTCGTGGGGCTGCGGCATCAGGAGCACGTGCGGGCCGACACCCTGTCCTACGGTCAGCAGCGGATGCTCGAAATCGCCAGGGCGCTCGCCACCAAGCCCAAGCTGCTCTGCGTCGACGAGCCGGCCGCCGGCCTGAACCGCGCGGAGGCCGAGCACCTCGTCGACCGGCTGCGCCAGATCCGCGACATGGGGATCACGCTCATGCTGGTCGAGCACAACATGGATCTCGTCATGGACGTCGCGGACGAGATCGTGGTGATGAACTTCGGGAAGAAGCTCGCACAGGGAACCCCCCGCGAGATCCAGCAGGACCCGGACGTCATCCGGGCGTACCTGGGTGAGGAGGTCGTCGGATGAGCCGGCTGCTGACGGTCGAGGGGCTCACCCTCGCGTACGGCAACGTCGTGGTCTGCGAGGACATCACGTTCCACGTCGACGAGGGGGAGGTCGTCACCCTCATCGGCTCCAACGGGGCCGGCAAGACCACCACGATGTCGGCGGTTGCGGGCCTGCTCCCGGTCAAGGCTGGGCGCATCGAGTTCGACGGCACCGACATCACGGACCTGCCGGCACACCGGCGGGTGCAGCTCGGCCTCACGCTGGTGCCCGAGGGTCGGCACGTCTTCCCGTTCATGAACGTGCGCGAGAACCTCATGATGGGGGCCTTCCGGCACAAGGAGAACCGCAAGACGCTGACGACGGCTGCGGACGAGGTCCTCGAGCGGTTCCCGCACCTCGGTCGTCGGGCTGACTCCAACGCCGGCACGCTGAGCGGCGGTGAGCAGCAGATGCTCGCCGTGGGTCGTGCCATGATGTCGCGCCCGAAGCTGGTCTGCCTCGACGAGCCGTCGCTCGGACTCGCCCCCCTGATCGTCGCCGAGATCTTCGCCATCATCGAGGAGATCAGCGCCCAGGGCACGACCGTGCTGTTCGTGGAGCAGAACGCGCAGTACGCACTGCGCACCGCGGAGCGGGGCTACGTCCTGCAGACCGGCAAGATGATGGCGCAGGGCACCTCCGACGAGCTGCACCGCGACCAGCGGGTCCGGGAGGCCTACCTCGGCAAGGCCCGCGCGTGATCGCCTCGTCTACAGGAGAACCGGTCGGCAGGAGGGCGATCGAGCACGCGCTTTCAGGCGACCTGCCGCCGCTCCCGGAGCTCCGGGGGCGGCGCCTGGTCATCTGCCTGGTCATCAACGTCGAGACCTGGCCGTTCGACCGTCCCATGCCCCGGAAGATCATCACAGCGCCGCACGGAACGGAGAACGTCCCGGACGTGCCCAACTTCAGCTGGGTCGAGTACGGCATGCGGGTCGGCCTGGCCCGGATGCTCAAGGCCTTCGCCGAGCGGGGCCTCCCGGGCGGCATCAGCATGAACGCCGCTGTCGTCGAGGACTACCCACGGGCCTTCGACGCGCTCGTCGCCAGCGGCTGGGAGTTCATCGGGCACGGGGTCCGGCAGCAGTCCCTGCATGCCGCGACCGACGAGCAGGAGGTCATCGAGACCTCGTTGGCCATGTTGACCGAGTCCACGGGGGTGAGGCCGCGGGGCTGGCTCGGGCCCGGGCTCCAGGAGACGTTCCGGACGCCGGACCTGCTGGCCGAGGCCGGGATCCGCTACGTCCTCGACTGGTGCGTCGACGACGTGCCGACCGTCGTGCGCACCGCGACCCGGCCGCTCGTCGCGGTCCCCTACAACCTCGAGCTGAACGACAGCGTCGCGTTCGCGGTCGAGAAGCAGACCGCGACGGAGTGGGCGCAGCGGGTCCGCGACACCCTGGACGTCCTGACGGCCGAGCTGCCCGACGGCCCGAGGGTGCTGTCGCTCCCGCTCCACCCCCACCTGCTGGGCGTGCCGCACCGGTTCCGCTATCTGCTGGACGTCCTGGACGCGCTGCAGGCCCGGGACGACACCGTCTTCGCCACCCCGGGCGAGGTCTACGACTGGTACGCCGCGGCGTCCTCGCTGGACTGACGCCCACCGGCCGCGCGCAGGACCCTCGTCAGCGCGGTGACGGGCGCTCCGGCGACCAGCTCGTCGACCGCGGCCGACAGGTCGCCCGGCAGCGCGCGGTCGTCGCTCCAGGCCGCGAGCAGCCGCGCGGTCTTGGCTCGCACGTCGTCCCGCGACAGCGGCCGCGCCGGGTCGCCCAGCGCCTCGTCGCGCGCGACGGTCAGCGACCGCGTCGGGGTCGTGACCGTCACGGCCGCGCCCCACGAGCGCGGGTAGGCGGCCTCCAGCGCCGGGTCGACGCGCAGCTGCACCCGCGGCCGGAGGGCGGACACGTCCGGTCGGGACAGGGCCGGCTCGTCGAAGGCGGCCAGCTCCAGCTCGCCGTCGAGCAGCGCGCAGGCGACCACGTGCTGCAGCGAGAACCGCGCCTCGCCGCTGGTCGTGGGCACCGGCCGGTCGCAGAAGGCGAGGGCGTCGGCGTATCCGGTGACGTCGACCCGCTCGACCGGCTCCCCGGCGAGCGCGGCGTGCAGCTCGAGCGCGACGTCGATCGCCGGATGGGCGTGGCGGCAGCAGGCCCAGGGCTTGAGCGAGGACTCGTGCAGCAGCCACGGCCCGTCGGCCGCGGCGGTGACGGCGGCCGGGTCGGCGTCCGGCGCAGTGGCGGCGTAGAGCCCGCGTTCGCCCTCGAGTACCCGGGTCGGGGCGGTCAGGCCGGCAGCTGCCAGCCGTGCGGAGGTGACCCCCGCCTCGGCCGCCCGCCCGGCGTGCACCAGCTTGGCCGTCGCCTGCTCGAGCCGCACCTGCCAGAAGCCCCCGGCCGTCGTGCCGGCGAGTCCCAGGGCGTGCGCCGTGCGCTGCTCGTCCAGGCCGAGCAGCGAGGCGACGGCTGCGGCCGCCCCGAAGCCGCCGCAGCTCGAGGTCGTGTGGAAGTAGTGGTAGTGCTGCGCGCCGACCGAGCGGCCCACGCGGACGGCGGCCTCATAGCCCCGGACGATCGCGTCGAGCAGCGCCGGCCCGTCGGCACCGGTCGCCTCAGCGGTCGCGAGCGCCGCCGCGATGACGACGGGCCCGGCGTGCAGCTTGGCCTCCCGGTCGTTGGAGTCGAGCTCCAGGGCGATGGCGAGCGCGCCGTGGTGGAAAGCGGCGCCGGCCTCGCCGGCCTCGCCGGCGCCGAGGGCCGTGGCGCCCGAGCCCCGCTGTGAGCGGGTGTACGCGACGACGGCCCGCCCCTCGGGGCGGGTCAGGGCCGCCGCCACCGCGCCGGTCCAGTCCTCGAGGTGCACGGCGGCGGCGACACGGTCGTCGTCCGCCACCGGGCGGGCCAGCAGGGCGGCGAGCGATCGGGTCAGCGAGAGCGTCGGTGCAGTGTCGGCCATGTCGTATAGTTGATAACAGATCACAGGATCCGTCACGTGAAGCGGAGGGCTGCATGCCCGGGGACCCGTCCGTCACTGCCCCGTCCCGAGCAGGCATGTCCGGAGCTGACCCGTCGCGGCCGCGTGTGGTGGACGTCCACGCCCACGTCCTGCCGCCCGTGCTGGTCGAGGCGATGCGTACCGGCGACGCCCCGGACGGCATCCGCCTCGAGGGCGCCGGCGACGAGCGGACGGTGGTGCACCGGCAGGGCTACCGCTACCCCCTGCTGCGCGCGTTCCACGACGTCGAGGCCCGGCTCGCGGCGATGGACGTGCAGGGGACCGACCTCGCCGTGCTGTCGGTCGCGCCCCCGCTGCTCCTCTACTGGGTCGACGCCGCGACCGCCGTCGACAGCGCCCGCCTCGTCAACGACTCGATCGCCGACATGGTGGGCCAGGCGCCGGACCGCTTCGCCGGCCTCGCGACACTGCCGCTCCAGGACCCCGACGCCGCCGTCCGGGAGCTGCGGCGCAGCGTCCTCGAGCTGGGGCTGCGGGGCGCCCAGATCGGCCCGCACGTCGAGGGCGCGCCACTCGACGGCGGGCACCTGCGCCCGGTCCTGCAGGCCGCGGTCGACCTGGGTGTCCCGCTCGTGGTGCACCCCTACTACGTGGGCGCCTCACCGGACCTCGACGAGTTCTACCTGACCAACCTGCAGGGCAACCCGTTCCAGACCGCGGTCTGCGCCTCGCGGCTGATCCTGTCCGGGACGCTCGACGCCCTGCCGTCCCTCGACGTGGTCCTCGTGCACGGCGGAGGGCACCTCGTCTACCAGGCGGGACGGCTCGACCACGGCCACCGGGTCCGTCCCGAGGCGGCGCTGCCCGTCCGGCCACCGAGCACCTACCTGCGCCGCTTCCACTACGACACGCTCACCCACTCGCCCGAGGCCACCTGCTGGCTGCTCGACATGGTGGGAGCCGACCGCCTGATGTTCGGGACCGACCTGCCGTTCGACATGGCGGGTGGTCCGCTCGTCGAGCAGCTGGAGGGCCTCGACCCGACGAGCGACGCGTTCGCCGCCATCGCCTCCGGCAACGCCCAGCGGCTGTTCGGGCTGCCGGCGTCGGTGACAGACCCCCGCGCCTGATCCGAGGAGCCGCCGTGCCCGACGTCGACCTGCTCATCGCCGGCGGGACGCTGGTGACCCCGGAGGGCCGCCGCCGGGCGCACCTCGCCGTGGCGGACGGGCGCATCCACTCGGTGACCGACCGGCCGCCCTCGGCCTCCCGCACCGTCGACGCGTCGGGACTGCTCGTGCTCCCCGGTGGGGTGGACACCCACGTGCACCTCATGGACCCGGGCGGCACCGACCGTGAGGACTTCCCGACCGGCACGAGCGCCGCAGCGGCCTCCGGCGTGACGACGATCGTCGAGCACTCGCACGGCACGCCTGTCCGCACCGTCGACGACCTGCGCGGCAAGACCGACTACCTGCGCGAGCGATCCAACGTCGATGTCGCGCTCGCGGCGCACGCCTGGCCGGGGCACGCAGTCGACGTCGCGCCGCTCTGGGCGGCCGGCGTCGCCTTCTTCAAGCTGTTCACCTGCACCACCCACGGGATCCCGGGGCACAGTGCGGCGGCGCTGCGCACGCACCTGCAGGCCAGCGCGTTGGCCGACGCCGTCACCTTGCTGCACTGCGAGGACGAGTCGCTCACCGAGGACGCCGAGCACCTGCTGCGCGCCGACGGGCGGACCGACCCCGGACTTCTCACCGAGTGGCGCAGCCGCGACGCCGAGCTGGTCGCCGTGGCGGTGGCCGCGCTGCTGGTCCGGCGCACCGGCGCCCGCGCGGTGGTCGCCCACGTCAGCAGTGCCGAGGTCGCGTCGTACGTCCGCGAGGAGCGGGCACGCGGCGCCCGGCTGGCCGCGGAGGGCTGCCCACAGTACTTCCTGCTGCGCGAGGACGAGGTCCACGAGCATGGAGCGCTACGCAAGTTCACGCCGCCCGCCCGCGCCCGAAGCGACGCCGACGAGCTGGAGATGTGGCGCCTGCTGCGCGAGGGGGTGCTCACCCACATGTCGACCGACCACGCCCCGTCGACGCTCGAGCAGAAGCGGGCCGGGGACATCTGGGCGGTCCACTTCGGTCTGCCCGGCCTCGACAGCACCATGGCCGTGCTGCTCGACGCCGCCGCGAGGGGGCACCTGTCGTACGAGGACGTCACGCGGGTGTACAGCCGGACCCCTGCGCAGACCTACGGCCTGTGGCCGTGCAAGGGCAGGCTGGGCGTCGGGGCCGACGCCGACCTGCTGCTCGTGGACCCCGGCGCCCGCCGGACCCTGCGCGACGAGGACGTGCTGTCGAAGGCGGGCTGGACGCCGTTCCACGGCCGGGAGGTGACCGGGCAGGTGGTGCAGACCTACCTGCGGGGCGAGCTGGTCGCCGAGGGCGGCCGGCCGCTCGACGGCCGGACGGGGCGGTTCCTGCCAGGCGCAGGAGCGGCCCCCGCCTGAGTCAGGTCAGGACTGCGGCGAACCGCCAGTCGAGCACGGGCGTCGAGGGCCCGCCGGGCGCCGACCTGCCGGCCACCCGCGAGCGGAGCTGGACGAGCCGGCCGTCCGGCAGTGGCGAGACGTCCTCCACCTCGACGGTGCTGGTGAGCGTGTCCCCCTCGTGGACCGGACCGAGGTGCTCGCAGCTGTGCCAGCCGACCACCGTGACCAGGTCGGGCAGGGCACGCAGGACCTGGCTCAGGGCGAGGCCGATGGTGTGGCCGCCGTAGACGAGCCGGCCGTCCGGCCCGGCCGCGTCGTCGTGGTGGGTGCGGGCGACGTTGCTGGTGAGCCGCGCGAGCTCGGGTGCGCTCGAGACGACATCGCCCCCGGTGACCTCCCAGACGTCGCCGGCGCGGACGGCGACGGACCCTTCGGTCGGCACCGCGTCGCGGTAGACGTCGAGCCGCCAGCCCGCGGTCGGTCCGGCGTCCATCGCGCCGGCCCCCGACCCCACCGCGTCCAGGTCGTCGGCGTGCCCGGTGACGACCGAGGCGTCGCGCAGCGGGAGCATCGCGCAGCGCCAGAAGTCGAGGACGAGGCGCTCCTGCTGATCGACGGTCGTGATGCGCAGGGCGGCAAGGCCGGTGGGGCGGCGACCGGGGCGCACGGTGTTCTGCCGCAGCGCCACCACCTCCGTGCGGGTACGCAGCGTGTCCCCGAGCACCGGCGCGCGGCGCAGCACGAGGCCTCGGTAGAAGAGGTTGGCCACGACGTGGTGCGTCACCGTCGTCGACGAGCCGATGGCGACGTCCCAGACGAGGGCCGGCGGGGCGAGCGGCTGCTCCTCCCCGGTCACGCGGCGGCTGAGATCGTGGTCCAGCCCGAGCCGTAGCCGACCGCCGAGAATCGCCTGGTGCACAGCCGCCAGCCCGTCGGTCAGGGTGACGGCCGGCGCCCGGTCGAAGACCTGGCCCTGGCGCAGCTCCTCGAACCAGGGGCCCTCGGCGAGCCGGCGCCCGGCCTCGGTGCTCATACGGACACCCCGGCGGCGGCGAGGACGCGGCGGGCGGCGGCGGCCACGGCCTCGTCGAGCATCTGCCCGTCCACCGCGACGGCGCCGGCCGAGCCCTGCCGGTTCGCGGCCTCGAGGGCGGCGAGCACCGCCTCGGCGTGCGCCACCTCATCGGCCGACGGGGAGAGCAGGTCGTTCAGCGCGGCGACCTGGGCCGGGTGAATTGCCCATCGGCCGTCGAAGCCGAGCGCCCGGGTGCGGCTGACCGCGGCTCGGAACGGCTCGTCGTCGTGCACGCCGAGGTACGGCCCGTCCACCGCCTGGAGCCCGGCGGCCCGGGCTGCGACCAGGAGAGCGGTCTGGCAGGGGAGCCACAGCGCTGCCAGCTGTTCTCCCTCGGCGCGCAGCCCGAGCGACGCGGCCAGGTCGGCGTAGCCGAGGACCAGCGCCTCCAACCGGCCGCCCGACCTGGCGATCTCCCCGACCCGCGCGACGCCCGCGGCGGTCTCGATCAGGGCCTGCACGCCGGTCCGCCGCGTCGTGCCGGCTGCGGCCTCGGCGCCGTCGAGCAGCCGTTCGGCGAAAGCGAGGTCGCCGGGGGACTGCACCTTGGGGAGCACGACGCTGCCGGGCGGCCGCTCGAGACCCGCGACCGCCAGCACGTCGAGGTGGCACCACGGCGTCCCAGGAGCGTTGACCCGCACGGCGATCCGCTCCGGGTCGCGCAGCTGCTGGGACTCCAAGAGCCTGACGACCTCGGCGCGGGCGCTGCCCTTGGCCCCCACCGCCACGGCGTCCTCGAGGTCGACCACCACCTCGTCGGCGTCGGAGGCGAGGGCCTTCTCGACCTTGTGCGCGTCACTGCCGGGGACCGACAGGCACGAGCGGCGCCGTCGTCTCAGCCTCAGTCCGGTTCGCTCCACGACCAGCTCCTTCGACGTCGGGGCCACTGCACCGAGTTGACTAATATGCGATCAGATATAACGTACTCGCATGGCCAGGACCAGCTTCCGCGCATGACGAGCCTGCCCCTGTCGGGGATCACGGTGGTCAGCCTGGAGCAAGCGGTCGCCGCTCCCTTCGCGACGCGCCAGCTGGCCGACCTGGGTGCCCGGGTCATCAAGGTGGAGCGACCCGGGGTCGGTGACTTCGCCCGCGCCTACGACGAGACGGTCGGCGGCGAGTCCAGCTACTTCGTGTGGCTGAACCGCTCGAAGGAGTCCGTCACCTGCGACGTGAAGTCACCGGACGGCCGGGCGCTGCTCGAGCGGCTCCTCGGGACCGCGGACGTCTTCGTCCAGAACCTCGCGCCCGGTGCCACCGAGCGGCTCGGGCTCGACGCCGGGTCGCTGGCCGAGCGCTTCCCGGACCTCATCGTCTGCGACGTCAGCGGCTACGGCAGCGACGGACCCTGGTCGGGGCAGAAGGCGTACGACCTGCTCGTGCAGTGCGAGGCCGGCCTGGTCTCGCTGACCGGCACACCCGAGCACCCGGCCAAGGTCGGCATCTCCGTCGCCGACATCGCCGCAGGGATGTACGCCTTCAGCGGCATCCTCACGGCGCTCTACGCGCGAGCAACGACCCGGGCGACCCGCCGGGTGGAGGTGTCACTGTTCGAGTCCCTCGCCGAGTGGATGGGAGCCCCGGCCCACTACACCGCCGGCTCGGGCACGCAGCCCGCCCGCGTGGGGATGGAGCACGCGACCATCGCGCCGTACGGCCCCTTCACCACCGGCGACGACGCCACCGTCCTGCTCGCCATCCAGAACGAGCGCGAGTGGGCCTCGTTCTGCGCCACCGTGCTCGAGGACCCAGCCGTCGCGGCCGACCCCCGCTTCGTGCGGGGATCGGCCCGGGTGGCCAACCGGGTGGCGCTCAACGAGCTGATCAGCCGCTGCTTCGCTGTGCTCGACGAGCCGGCGGTGGTGGAGCGGCTGGAACGTGCTGCGGTCGCGTCGGCCCGGGTCAACGATGTACGAGGGCTGCTGGACCACCCTGTCCTGGCCGGTCGCGACCGGTGGCGGACGGTCCAGACGCCGAGCGGCCCGGTGCAGGCGCTCCTGCCGCCGGGTTCCACCCCCGAGGCCGAGGTGCGGATGGACCCGGTGCCGGCCCTCGGCGAGCACACCGACGCCGTGCTGACGTCTCTCGGCTACACCGCCGAGCAGGTCGCCCGCCTCCGCGAGTCCGGCGCGGTGTGACGGGACGCCCGCGGTCGGGCCCCGTCCCTGACGACCACCACTGCTGCTGCACGACCCCGCCACGCCCACGCCGCCACTCCGACCCGGAAGGACCGCCATGACCGAGCTCAACGAGGAGGAGCAGGCCATCCTCACGACGGTCCGCGACTTCGTCGACCGCGAGGTGCGGCCCGTCGTCCAGGAGCTCGAGCACGCCAACGAGTACCCGGAGAAGCTCATCGAGCAGATGAAGCAGATGGGCATCTTCGGCCTGGTGATCCCCGAGCCGTACGGCGAGGTCGAGGTCTCCACCGTCTGCTACGCCCTCGTGACGGAGGAGCTCTCGCGCGGCTGGATGAGCCTGGCCGGCGCGATGGGCGGGCATACCGTCGTGTCGAAGCTGCTGCTGGCCTACGGCACCGAGGAGCAGAAGCAGCGCTACCTGCCGAAGATGGCGACCGGTGAGATCCGCGCGACGATGGCTCTCACGGAGCCGGGCGGGGGCTCGGACCTGCAGGCGATGCGCACGACGGCGATCAAGGACGGCGACAGCTACGTCGTCAACGGCTCGAAGACCTGGATCACCAACGCCCGCCGCTCCGAGGTCGTGGCGCTGCTGTGCCGCACCGACCCGACGGCCGAGCCGCCCCACCGAGGCATGAGCATCCTGCTGGTCGAGAAGGGGCCGGGGTTCACCGTCTCGCGCGACCTGCCCAAGCTCGGCTACAAGGGCGTGGAGAGCTGCGAGCTAGCCTTCGACGGCTTCCGGACCCCGGTGTCGTCGCTGCTCGGCGAGGTGGAGGGCAAGGGGTTCTCGCAGTTCATGAAGGGGCTCGAAGTCGGGCGCATCCAGGTGGCCGCGCGGGCCACCGGCGTCGCCCGGGCGGCCCTGGACGACTCCCTGAAGTACGCGCAGGAGCGGGAGAGCTTCGGCAAGCCCATCTGGAAGCATCAGTCGGTCGGCAACCTGCTGGCGGACATGGCGACCAAGCTCGTCGCCGCTCAGCAGCTGATCCTTCACGCCGCCCGCAAGTACGACGCCGGCGAGCGCAGCGACCTGGAGGCGGGCATGGCCAAGCTGTTCGCCTCGGAGGCGGCGGCCGAGATCACGATGTCGGCCATCCGGGTGCACGGCGGCTACGGCTACTCCACGGAGTACGACGTCGAGCGCTACTTCCGCGACGCGCCGCTCATGATCGTGGGCGAGGGCACCAACGAGATCCAGCGCAACGTCATCGTGTCGCAGCTCGTGGCCCGCGGCGGGATCTGAGCGCGGGCGGCCGCGGCTCTAGCGGGCCTTCGGGGACTCGCCGACCGACGTCCTGCGCGCCTCGGCGCGGAAGTGCTCGGCGAGCAGGTTGCCCGCGTGGAGGATGTGGTGGCGCATTCCCTCGCGGGCGCCCTCGGGGTCGTTGGCCTCCAACGCCGTGAAGACCGTGCCGTGGTCGTGCACCGCCGCCGCCACCCATCCCTCGATGGTGAGGAAGAACGGCTGCGGTACGTAGCGCACCGCCACGCTGAGCAGGAACGACAGCTTCGGAGCGGCGGCCAGGACGTTGATGGTGCGATGGATCTGGTGGTTGAGGTCGACGACGTCCTCGCTGCGACCGTCCGAGGTCGCCCCGTCCAGCAGGGCCTGCAGCCTCCGAAGCTCGGCGACCGCCTCCGGCGTCGCGACGGCGGCCGCGCGCGCCGCGAGCTCGCCTGCGATGTCGGCCTGCACGAGGAACAGGTCCTCGATGTCGTCGGGGGACAGCGGTGCGACGACGAAGCCTCGTCGTGGCTCGAAGTCGAGGAAGCCCTCACCGCGGAGGGCGTGCAGCCCCTCACGCACCGGCGTCGCGCTGACCCCGAGGTCGTCGGCGACCTTCTCGAGCCGGACGAACTCCCCCGGCTGCAGGGAGCCCGACATGATCTGCGCCCTCACGTGCGCCGCCACCTCGTCGCTCAGGGGCACCCGGTTGCGCCGACGTGCAGGAGACGACGTGGTCGCTGGCATGGCAGGCCTTCCTCAACAAGATATATCGTGTGTAGAGTACACGTCGGGGTCGATCGTCTCACGAGAGCAGCAGGGCGCCAGCCGGCGCCGCTCTCCGGCTCCGCTGAGGCACCCGCGGAGGCCCCGACATGACGACCCCAGAGCAGCCATGACGACGACCCGAGAGCTGGCTCGCGGAGTAACCCGACTGAGCGGGTCCGGACTTCCCACGACGGTCCGTGACGAGGCCACCCGGTCCTTGCTGAACGTGATCGGCACCTCTATCGGTGCATCGGGGTACGACGCCATCGACGTCCTCGTCGCCGCGTCCCTCGACAGCGGCGGGACGCAGCGCACCAGCCCGGTGCCCGGCCGGCGGGAGCGGCTCGACGCCACCGGAGCGGCGCTGGCGACGGGCGCCGCTGCCCACCTCGACGACTTCGACGACACCCACCTCGCGACGGTGGTCCACCCGGCTGCGGCCGTCTTGGCCGCTGCTCTGCCGCTCGTCGCACGGCAGGACGTGTCGGGGGTCCAGCTCGTCGACGCGGTGGCGCTCGGCATCGAGGCCCAGCTGCGGGTGGCCGTCGCGATGACGCCCTGGCACTACGACCAGGGTTGGCACATCACCGGCACCGTCGGAGGGATCGGCGCCGCGGTGACCGCGGGCCTGCTGCTCGACCTCGACGAGGACCAGCTCACCCACGCCATCGCCATCGCGTCGAGCCTCACCCTCGGCCACCGCCAGGGCTTCGGGACGATGGTGAAGCCGTTCCACCCCGGCAAGGCCGGTGCCAACGGGTTGCTCGCCGCGAGCCTTGCCGCCGAGGGCTTCACCGGCTCGCCGACGGCGCTCGAGGGCCCGCGCGGCTACTTCGCCTGCCTCACGCCGAAGGTCGACCTGACCCGGCTGACCGAGGGGCTCGGCGAGCGCTGGGAGCTGCTGGACAACACCTACAAGCCTTACCCGTGCGGCATCGTCAGCCACCCGGCGATCGAGGCCGCCGAGCGCCTGCACGCCGCTCTCGCCGGCGCGGACCCGGTGGCGGTGCGCGTGACGTGCCACCCGCTCGTCGTCGAGCTCACCGGCAACCCGACCCCCGATACCGGCCTGGCCGCACGGTTCTCCACGATCCACGGCGTGGCTGCCGGTCTGGTCGACGGCGTCGTCGGCCTGCGGCAGTACGACGATGAGCGGGTCCGCGCCGACGAGCTCGTCGAGATGCGGGTGCGCACGACACTTGTGCCCGACGAGGCCACCGCCCGGGCCGCCGCGACCGTCGAGGTGGACCTCGCCGACGGGCGGGTCGTCGCGGAGAGCGTGACCGACGCGAAGGGCAGCCTCGAGCGGCCCATGACCGACGCCGAGCTCGACGCCAAGACGACCGCCCTGGTCGACCAGGCCATGCCGGGGCGTGCGCCGCACGTGATCGCGGTGACCCGCTCGCTGGTCACCGCGCCCAGCGTCACCGCCCTGCTCGCCGCGATCGTCCCGGAGGACTCATGACCGACGCCCGAGCGGTGACCGAGGAGCTGGCGCGCTTCGCCAGCGAGCTGTCGTGGGACGACATCCCGGGGACCACGCGCGCGGCGGCTCGCCGCACGGCCGGCAACGTGCTCGGCCTCGCCGTGGGCGCCAGCCGCCACGACGCGGTGGAGCGGGCGCTGCGCTCGCTGACCGGCCTGGGGCTCCACGGGAGCAGCTCGGTGCTGGGCCGCTCCGAGCGGCTCGCGGTCACCTGGGCCCCGCTCGTGAACGGGCTGGCCATGCACGTCGAGGACTTCGACGACACCCACCTGCGCACCGTGCTCCACCCGGGGGCGCCCGTCGTGCCGGCCGCGCTCGCGGTGGCCGAGTTGCGCGGACTCTCGGGCCAGGACGTCCTCACCGCCGTCGTCGTCGGCGTCGAGGTCGCCAGCCGGGTCGGCAACGGGCTCGGCACGCCGCACTTCGACCGCGGCTGGCACGTCACCGGCACGATGGGCCACCTCGGGGCTGCGCTCGCCGCCGGTCGGCTGCTCGGCCTGGACCCCGAGCGGATGCGCCACGCCCTCGCCCTCGCCGCGACCCAGGCTGCGGGCCACACCGAGCAGCTCGGCTCGATGACCAAGTCGCTCCACCCCGGCAAGGCCGCCGCGGACGGCGTCGAGGCGGCCCTGCTCGCGGCCGGTGGCTTCACGGGTCCCGACGGTGCGATCGAAGGACGCCGCGGGCTCGCCGCCCTCATGTCGCCGAGCGTCGACCTCGACGCAGTGGTGCGGGACCTCGGCTCCACCTGGGAGACCGACGACAACGCCTTCAAGCCCTACAGCTGCGGGATCGTCAGCCACCCCGTCATCGACGCGGCCGTCGTCCTGCGCGAACGGGGGATCGACCCCGCCCGGATCCGGTCGGTGGAGGCAGTCGTCCACCCCGTCGTCCTCGACGTCATGGGTGTCCAGGAGCCCGAGTCCGGCTTGCGCAGCAAGTTCTCCGTCTACCACTGCTTCGCGATCGGGCTGCTCGACGGAGCCGCCGGACCGGCGCAGTACACCGACGAGCGGGCCGCGGACCCCCAGGTCGTCGAGCTGCGGCGCAAGGTCACCGCGACGCTGGACCCGTCGGTCGCCAAGGACGCCTGCACGGTGCGCGCGCTGCTCGACGACGGCACCACCGAGGAGGTGGTGGTGGAGCACGCCACCGGCAGCACCGCCCGGCCGATGAGCGACGACCAGCTGCGGGCCAAGCTCGACCTGGTTGTGCGTCCCGTCCTCGGCGACGGCACCGACCGCTTCGCCGACCTCGCCTTCGGACTGGACCAGCAGGAGTCGCTGGACGGCCTGCTCGCCGCGTCGCGCCCTTCCTAGCCGGTGCCCCCCGAAGAGCTGCCTCGGGTCGCCGTGGCCTCGCTCGGCGGCACCATCACGATGCTGCCGACAACCGGCGGTGGCGTCGCCCCGACGCTGTCCGCCGACCAGCTGCTCGCCGCGACGCCCCAGCTGGCCGACGTCGCACGGCTGGAGGCGACCACGCTCGCCACGCTCCCCGGCGCCTCGCTCCAGCCGGCCGACGTGCTGGGCGCGGTCGCCTGGGCCAGGTCTGCGGTGGGTTCCGGCACGGACGGCGTCGTGCTGGTGCAGGGCACCGACACGATGGAGGAGACCGCCTACCTCGCCGACCTGGCCTGGGACCTCGACGCGCCGCTGGTCGTCAGCGGCGCCATGCGCAGCCCGCAGGCACCCGGCGCGGACGGTCCGGCCAACCTCGTCACGGCCGTGCGCACGGCGGGCTCGGCCGCCGCCCGGGGGCTCGGGGCGCTCGTCGTCATGAACGACGAGGTCCATGCCGCCGCGCGGGTGCGCAAGACCGCCTCTTCGACGGTCCAGGCCTTCAGCTCGCCGTCCTACGGACCGCTGGGACGAGTCTCGGAGGGCCAGGTCGTGGTGCCCGACCGACCGGACCGGTGGCCCGCCCTGCAGGCGGCGCGCCCGGGAGTCGACCCGCGGGTGGCCCTGCTCGAGACGCACCTGGGTGACGCCGGCGACCTGCTCGACCTCGTGGTGGACGCCGGCTACGACGGGGTCGTCGTCGCCGCGTTCGGCGTCGGGCACGTCTCGACCGGGATGGCCGACTCGATCGAGGCCGCCGCGAGCCGGCTGCCCGTCCTGCTGGCGAGCCGCACCGGCGCGGGCACCACCTTCCGGGGTACGTACGGCTTCCCCGGTTCGGAGAGCGACCTGCTCGCCCGCGGTGCGGTCCCTGCCGGGTGGCTCGACCCCCGCAAGGCTCGGGTGCTGCTCTGGTATCTGCTGGCCGCCGGCTACGACGGCGACGAGCTCGCGGATGTCGTCCGGGCGCGGGGCGCTGCGCCTGGTGGCCCGACCCGCGAGGCCCCCAGCCGTTAGCGTGGGGCGCAGCCGGTACGTGCCCCACACCCGCCAGGAGACCCCTTGTCCCGCCGAGCCGCCCGCGCTGCGCTCCCCGCTGTCCTCGCCGTCCTGGTGCTGACCGGCTGCGGGGGCTCCGATGACTCGGAGGAGGCAGCTCCCGAGAGCAGCGCCTTCGAGACGCGCGCGCCGGCGAGCCCTCCGGTGGGCTTCGGCATGCCCGCGACGCCGTCGCCCAGCGCAGGCGCGCCGAGCCCCGCCGGCCGGGTGGTCGACGCCCGCCTCGCCGACGGTCAGGTCAGCGGCGTCGAGTCGCGCGTGCCTGCGACGGTGGGGGAGCGGCTCGTGCTGCGCATCACGAGCGACGTCGCCGACGAGGTCCACGTCCACGGCTACGACAGGACCGCCGACGTCCCGGCGGGGGGCACGGTCGAGATCCCGCTGACCACCGACATCCCCGGCAGCTTCGAGGTCGAGCTGCATGACCTCGGGAAGACGCTGTTCCAGCTCCGCGTCTCCTGACGGGCGCGGTCTCTTGATGCTCGGGGAGGGGCGCACCGCGGTCCTCGCGCACGGCGTCGGCAGCCGGGCCGACCTGCCGGTCCCCCTGCCGCTCGCGATCTACGGTGCCGGCATCGCCGTCCTGGTCAGCTTTCTCGCGCTGGTGCTGCTCTGGCGCACCTCCCGGTTGCGGGGCAACGCCGGTGGTCATCCGCTGCCTGCCGTCGTGCAGCGGATCGTCGACGCCCCGGTGCTGCGCTGGGTGCTGCGCCTGGTCGTGCTGGCGGTCAGCCTCCTGGTCGTCGCGGTCGCGCTGTTCGGGCCGCGCAACGCCAACGTCAACCTCGCGCCGTACTCGCTCTACGTGACCTTCTGGGTCGGGATCGTCCCGGCCAGCCTGCTGCTCGGCCCGGTGTGGCGGGCGGTCAACCCGCTGCGCACGCTGCACGCCGGGCTGTCCCGCATCACCGGTGAGGCGCCGGCGAAGGACCGCCTCCCGGCGCTCGGCTACTGGCCGGCCGCGCTCTCGCTGCTGGCCTTCCTGTGGCTCGAGCTGGTGCTGCCGGGGCGCGGCGAGCCCGGCACGGTCGGCGTCTTCCTCGTCCTCTACTCCGTGGTCCAGCTCGCGGGGGCGCTGTGGTGCGGCGACGGGTGGTTCGCCCGCGGCGACGGCTTCGAGGTCTACAGCACCCTGCTCGGGCGGCTGTCGCCGCTCGGGCGACGCGACGACGGCCGGCTCGTGGTTCGGTCGCCGCTCGACGGGCTCGACGGCGTACGCCCCGAGCGCGGGCTCGTCGCGGTGGTCGTCGTCCTCGTCGGCTCCACCGGGTTCGACGGCCTGTCGCGCACCCAGTTCTGGGTCGAGGGCCCGGGGCGGGACGCCTACCTGACCGCGCTGCCCGGCACCATCGGGCTGTTCGCGATGGTCGCCCTCGTCGCGCTGCTCTACGTCGGCGCGACGGCGGGGATCGGCCGGGTGGGTGAGGTGCGCGCGGGCGACCAGCCGGCCCTGTTCGCCCACTCCGTCATCCCGATCGCGGCCGGCTACGCGATCGCCCACTACTTCTCCCTGCTGGTCCTCGACGGGCAGACCACGTGGATCCTCGCGAGCAACCCGTTCGCCCAGGACGGCGTCGACCTGTTCGGGACGTACGGCCGCGCCGTCGACTACACGAAGGTCACGCCGCGGACGATTGCGCTCGTGCAGGTCGGCGCGATCGTCGTCGGTCACGTGCTCGGCGTCGTCCTCGCCCACGACCGCGCGGTCCGGGAGTCACCGGTCCGGGCCACCTCGCGTCAGCTCCCGCTGGTCGCCGCCATGATCGCCTTCACCGTCGGCGGGCTCGGGCTGCTGCTGTCGTCCTGAGGCGCTCGCTGCTCCGTCCGGGACGCACGCGTTCCCCAGCTGGCGCGCGGCTTGCCACGCAGGCGGACCGCAGACCTTCGAGTTCCGGATCTTCCGTGGCACCGACCGGGCCGAGCGCCTGCTGCGGTGCCACGTGGAGGTGCAGCTCGGTGACGACGGCCGGCCGGTGCTCGGTCGCGTCACCCACCAGGACATCACCGAGCTGCACGTCGCGGAGCGGGACCCCCGCCGGGGGCAGGCCTGCCTCCAGGCCGTGCTGGCCGCTACGCCCGACGACATCGTCGTGACCGACGTGGCCAGCGGCGTGTCGGCCGACTACCGCAGCCGGCACGCCGACGGCAAGGACCGCGTCGAGATCGTCGAGCAGCCCGCCGCCGAGGGGCCCCGCGCCTCCTCGGCGTGAGCCCGAGCTGGGTCATCACGCTGGGGCGGCACGGTCGACGCTAGGACCGCCCGGGCCGCAGCATGGCGGGGCGCAGCGAGGTCGCGCTGCCTCGCCGGAACAGCGCGGCCGGCCGGCCGCCCTCCGGCCCGACGGGTGCCGGCCTGCCCACGGGGAGGAGGAACCCCGGCGTGCCGGTCACCTTGCGGTGGAAGTTGCGCGGGTCGAGCGGGTGGCCCCACACCGCCTCGTACACCCGCCGCAGCTCTCCGACGGTGAACTGCTCGCCGACGAACGCCGCCGCGAGCGGGGTGTACTCGAGCTTGGCGCGCGCCCGCTCGACCCCCGCGGCGAGGATCAGCCCGTGGTCGGCGGCCAGCGCGTCCGCGTCGACCTCGGAGACCGGCACCCAGCCCACCGACCGGGTGCCCTCGCCCGGCGACGGCGCCTCCAGCTCGGGGGCGAAGACGAGGTACGCGACGGACACGACCCGCATGCGGGGGTCCCGGAAGGGAGCGCCGAACGCGCCGAGCTGCTCGACGTGCGCGGCGTCGCGGCGCACGCCGGTCTCGCGCTCGAGCCGCCGGACGGCTGCGGCGTCGAGGTCCTCGTCGACCCGCACGAAGCCACCGGGCAGTGACAGCGCTCCGAGGAACGGGTGCGTCGCCCGCTCCACGAGCAGCACGCTGAACGCGCCGTCCCGCACCGTCAGCAGCACCGTGTCGACGGTGACGGCGAACGGCGGGAACTGCCGCGGGTCGTAGCTCTCGAGCCAGGTCTGCTCGTCCGGGGGGACGCGTCGTTCCCTGCTCGGCCCGGGCGTCATCGGGAGCACGCTAACGCGCGCGGCGTCGCCGGCTGCTCCCGTGCGAGGCTTGCGCCGTGCCCGAGCTGCCCGAGGTGGAGGCCCTCGCCTCCTTCCTGCGCGGTCGCGCGGTTGGCCGCGTGGTCGCCCGCGTCGACGCGCCGGGCATCCACGTCCTCAAGACCTACGACCCGCCGGTCACCGCGCTCGCGGGGCTGACGGTCGACCGGGTCGCCCGGCACGGCAAGTTCCTCGACCTGGTGCTGGGCGAGTCGGCCCCCGGGGACCCGTCGGCGCTGCACCTGGTCGTGCACCTCGCCCGCGCCGGGTGGCTGCAGTGGAAGGAGTCGCTGCCGCCGGCTCCGCCCCGGATGGGGAAGGGGCCGATCGGGCTGCGGGTGCACCTCGACGACGGCTCCGGCTTCGACCTCACCGAGGCCGGCACGCGCAAGGGCCTCGCGGTCTATGTGGTGCGCGACCTCGCCACGGTGCCCGGCGTCGCGCGGCTCGGTGTCGACCCGTTGGCACCGGAGTTCACCGTAGAGGTGCTCGCCGGGCTGCTCAGCGGGGTGCGCTCGCAGGTGAAGGGGGTGCTCACCGACCAGTCGCGCATCGCCGGGGTGGGCAACGCCTACAGCGACGAGGTGCTCTGGGAGGTGAGGCTGTCACCGTTCAAGCCGGCCGCCAACCTCACGGACGCGGACGTCGCGAAGCTCCACGCGGCGATCGTCGACACCCTCCGGGAGGCGGTGCGGCGGGCGGACGGCCTGGCCGCCGGCAAGCTCAAGGCGGAGAAGAAGAGCGGGCTGTCCGTGCACGGCCGCACCGGTCTGCCGTGCCCGCGCTGCGGGGACACCGTGCGCGAGGTCTCCTTCGCCGACAAGGCCCTGCAGTACTGCCCGACCTGCCAGACCGGCGGCCAGCCGCTCGCCGACCGGCGACTGAGCCGGCTGCTCAAGTAGGGCAGTCGGAGACCTCGCCCGCCGTTCACGCGGCGTACGACCGCGCTCGGCGTTCTGCTCATCCCGGGGCTCTTCGGTGGGAGGGCAGCGACCCCGCAGCGACCACGTCGCGACCCCTGACTGACTCGGAGACCCCCGTGCATCTGATCCCGACCACTGCCCGGCGCCTCGTCCCCCGCATCGCACTGAGCGTCCTCGCGGCCGCCCTCGCCCTGGGAGCGGCGTCGCCGGCACGGGCCGAGCCGGCGGCCCCCGACCGGACCGTGCGCGTCATGTCCTACAACATCCACCACGGACAGGGGGTCGACGGTCGTCTCGACCTGCCGCGGATCGCCGCGGAGATCCGCGAGTCGGGAGCCGACGTCATCGGGCTGCAGGAGGTCGACCGGCACTGGAGCGAGCGCAGCGCGTTCGTGGACCAGGCCGCCGAGCTGGCCCGCATGCTGCGGATGCACGTCGTCTACGGCGCCAACCTCGACCGTGATCCCCTCCAGCCGGGCGAGCCGCGGCGCCAGTACGGGACGGCGATCCTGTCCGACGCGCCCATCCACGAATGGCGCAACACGCTCCTGCCGCGTACCGGCAACCTCGAGCAGCGCGGTCTGCTCGAAGCACTGATCACCGTCCGCGGCGTCCCCGTACGCGTCTTCACCACCCACCTGCAGCACAACAGCCAGGCGGAGCGCATCGCGCAGATCGCCGCGGTCCGGGAGATCATCGGGGTTCCGGCCGAGTCCGTGGTGCTGACCGGGGACCTCAACGCCCGTCCGGACACTCCGGAGATCGCCGCGATCACCCAGGGCCTGGTCGACGCCTGGGCCGAGGCCGGCGTCGGCGACGGCTACACCCTGTCCGCAGAGAACCCCTACGCCCGGATCGACTACGTCCTGCACAGCGCCGACGTGGTCGCGCGGAGCGCCACCGTGCTCAGCACCGTCGGCTCCGACCACCTGCCGGTCGCCGCAGACCTGGTGCTGTCCGGCGACCGGGTCGGTGCCGGCAGCGCCGTCCGAGCCGCCCGCTGACCGAGGTGGGGAGGACCCACCCGCTCCGCACGTCGCGACCCTGACCGGCTCCGCAGCGAACGGTCCTTCGCCACGACGGACAGCGGCCGAGACGCGGTCGGCGGCCGCGCGTGTCGCCGGGGGTCGGCATGCTCCCTCTGACTGTGTTGCCGGTGAGGCCGAGTTCGCGCCGAAGTCGGCCTGTCAGGCAACACGCCCAGGTGCTGCGTGCTGGCCCCGACCCGTTCTCCACAGCCCCGGCGGGCGGTCCACAGCCGCGGGCGCCAGGTCCCGGTCTTGCCCGTCGCGGCGCAGGGTGCTCGTCATGGACGTCACCGGGCTGCTCCGCCGGGCGCGGCAGGAGGCGATGCTCACCCAGCGCCAGCTCGCCGCGCAGCTCGGGATCGCCGCCTCCACGGTGAGCCGCTACGAGTCCGGGGCGGCGCAGCCCTCACTGCCCATGCTCGACCGGATGCTCGCGGCGTGCGGCAAGCAGGTCGAGGCCACGCTGGTCCACCGGCACGCCGACCTCGACGCCGACCTCGACCGGCTCGCGGCCCGGGGCCACTCGCGCCGGCTGAGCGAGATCGGCATGCTGACCGGCTGGTTCGTGAGCCAGCTGCCGGAGGGAACCGTCGTCGGCGGGGCGTGGGCAGCGGCGCTCCACGCGCTGCCGCACGGGCACCGGCACGGCGTCCTCTGGGTGCCCGGTGACGACGCCAGCATCGCCGCGCTCGCCGGGCTCCTGAGGCAGCACATGGCGTGGTTCTACGAGCCCGGCGGGGAGCCATGCGCCCCGGTGGTCCGGCCGGACCGCATCGTGCAGAACCCCGTAGCCGAGTGGAGGGTTCAGGTGGCAGGCAGGTTCCGCACCGTCCTCGTCCCGCAGGCGGACTCATGGCCGGTCGCGGTGCGCGTCGACGGCGACCTCGGTCCCCTGCTCGTCGTCCCGGCCGAGGGGCTCCGACCCGCTGACGGGGTACGCCCGGATGTGCTCGCGCGGTGGCTCGAGCGGCGCGGTCGCACCGCGTCCCCGGCGTTGCCGGACGGGAAGCCCTGACAGACTCCGGCCATGGCGGACTACGAGCTGGTCGTGATCGGTGCGGGCGCGACCGGGCTGTCGGCGGCCCGCGCCGCCCGGCGGGCGGGGCGGCGAGTGGCTCTCGTGGAGGCGGAGCGGCCCGGCGGCGACTGCACCCACTACGGCTGCGTCCCGAGCAAGGCCCTGCTGGAGACCGCCCGGCGGGTGCAGGCAGCGCGGTCCGGCAGCGCGTACGGCTTCTCCGCCCTGATCGCCGTCGACTTCCCGGCCGTCATGGATCGGGTCCGGGCGGTCGTCGCGGAGGTCGAGCAGGACGAGTCGCCCGAGGTGCTGCGCCAGGAGGGCATCGACCTGCTGCGCGGCTGGGGGGTGGTGACCGGGCCGACGACCCTGACGGTCGACGACCGGGAGATCAGCGTCGAGCGGATGGTCGTCGCGACCGGCTCGCGCGCGACCGCACCGCCGATCGAGGGGCTCGCGGACGTGACGACGCTCGACAACCGGACGGTGTTCGACCTCGACGTGCTACCGGACCACCTGGTCGTGCTCGGCGGCGGGCCGATCGGGGTCGAGCTCGCCCAGGCGTTCCGTCGCCTCGGTGCCCGCGTGACTCTGCTCGAGGCAGCACCGGCGCTGCTCGGCCGCGATGAGCCGGAGGCGCAGGAGGTGGTGCGCACCGTCCTCGAGCGCGAGGGGATCACCGTCCGGACCGGCGTGAGCGCCACGCGCGTCGAGCACGGTCCCGTCGTGCACCTGGCCGACGGCTCCCGGATCGACTGCTCCCACCTGCTCGTCGCGGTCGGGCGCACCCCCGCCACCGACGGCCTCGGGCTGGAGACCGCCGGGGTCGTGCTCGACCGGGGGCGGGTCGTCACCGACGACCACCTGCAGGCGGCGGAGACCGTCTGGGCGGCGGGCGACTGCACCAGCCGGCTGCAGCTGACCCACGTCGGCGACGAGCAGGGCCGCCTCGCCGCCCGCAACGCGTTCGCCGGCGCGCCGTGGAAGCGCGGCGGCGGCAGCTGGGACGACAGCGGCATCCCGTGGGTGACGTTCACCGAGCCGGAGGTCGGTCGGGTCGGGCTCACCGAGGCCGAGGCGGTGCGCGAGCACGGGTCCGGCGTCATGGTGTCGACCTACTGGGACCGGCACGGCGACCGCGCCCGCACCGCCGGGCAGACCGACGGCTTCGTCAAGCTCGTCGCCGTCCCCGGCAAGGTCGGCGGCATCACGCTCGGCAAGCTGGTCGGCATGACCGCCGTCGGCCCGATGGCCGGCGAGCTCATCGCGGAGGGGGCGCTCTCGCTGCGCGCCGGCACCCTCGTCGGCCGGCTCGCCCAGACCGTGCACGCCTACCCGACCTGGTCGCTGTCGACGAGGCTCGCGGCCGGCCAGTTCTTCGGCCAGGGGCGAGAGAGAGCCCGGCCCGGCCGCGCCGAGCCTGAGCAGCGGGAGGTGGGACAGCCGTGAGCGCCCCGTGGCGACTGCTCGCCCTGCCGCCGCTCCCGCGGGAGTCGCTGCTGTCGCTGTTCGGCGACGAGGGCGTCGAGCTGGTGACCCCCGCCGAGCGCACCCCCGAGGCCGTCGCCGAGCTGCTGCCGGCGGTCGACCTCGTCCTCGGCGACTGGTCGCCGTCGCTCCGGCTGGGCGACCCCGGCCCGCGGGTGTGCTTCGTGCAGCAGCCGAGCGTCGGCACCGACGGCATCGACCTCGACGCGTGCGCGGCCGCTGCCGTGCCGGTCGCCAACTGCGCCGGCGCCAACACGCAGAGCGTCGCGGAGTGGTGCCTGTCGGCGACGCTCGCGCTGCTCCGGCGCACCGTCGAGGCGGATGCTGCCGTGCGCCGCGGCTCGTGGCCGCAGACCTCCCTCGGCGGGCGCGAGCTGCGCGGCAGCCGGGTGGGGGTCGTCGGGATGGGCCCCATCGGCCGGCGCACCGCGGAGCTCTTCGGGGCCTTCGGCTGCGAGGTGTCCTACTGGTCGCGACGACGCCACGACGACGCCCCGGCGACCTACCTCGACCTCGACGACCTGCTCGCCACCAGCGACGTCGTCGTGCTCGTCATCGCCCTGACGCCCCAGACCCGCGGCATGATCGACGAGGCGAGGCTGGCCCGGCTGAAGCCCGGCGCGCTGCTCGTCAACGGCGCCCGCGGCGAGGTCGTCGACGAGCCGGCCCTCGTGGCGGCCCTCGCCAGCGGTCACGTCGGAGCCGCCGCGCTCGACGTCTTCCGGGTCGAGCCGCTGCCGGCGGACTCGCCCCTGCGCGAGGCGGGCAACGTGCTGCTCAGCCCGCACATGGCCGGGTCGACCGTGCAGGCCGCGATGTCGATCGTCGGCCAGTCGACGGCCAACCTGCAGCGCGTCCTGGCCGGCGAGCCCGTCGTCGACGTCGTCAACGGGGTCGACCCGGTGGTGCGTCGCAGGTCCTGAGCCCGGCGACGGTCACCGGGGGAGGGGCTGACAGCACCGAGGGGGCGGGGGAGGATCCTCGGGTGCCCCCCGCTGCGGAGCCCCGAGACCCGCACCCGCGACCCGCGGCCGAGCGTCCTGTTCAGGTCGTCGCCCACCGCGGTTCCTCGGCTGCCCACGCCGAGCACACCCTCGGGGCGTACGAGCTCGCGCTCACCGAGGGGGCCGACGCCCTCGAGGCCGACGTGCGCCTGACGCGGGACGGCGTGCTGGTGTGCGTGCACGACCGGCGCATCGACCGGGTGTCGGACGGCCGTGGCGTGCTCTCGACGCTGGAGCTCGCCGACCTCGCCGACCTGGACTTCGCGTCGTGGAAGGCCGCGTACGGCGGGGCGGTCCCGGGCGAGGCGCTGCTCCGCGACCCGGTGCTCGAGGCGGCGTGGGCGGAGGCGGAGCATGACCCCGCGCGGCGCAGCGTCCTCACCCTCGAGCGGCTGGTGCAGCTCGCCCTCGACAGCACGACGCCGACCGGTCAGCCGGTGCAGCTGCACATCGAGGCCAAGCACCCCACCCGCTACGGCGGCCTCGTCGAGCGGGCGCTGGTCGACCTGCTCGAGCGCTACGACCTCGCCCGTCCGGCCACCCGCGCCGGCTCGCGGGTGACCGTCATGAGCTACGCCATCACCTCGCTGCGGCGGGTGCACGTCATGGCCCCGCTGCTGCCGACCGTCTACCTGCTGGACCGGGTGCCGGTGCGGCTGCTGTCCGGTCGGCTGCCCGCCCAGGTGGGCAGCGTCGGCGTGGCGCTCCGGGCGGTCAAGCAGGACCCCCGCTACGTCGCCAAGGTGCACGTCGCCGGCAACCGGATCTACGTGTTCACCGTCGACGAGCCGGCCGACATCGACCTCGTGCTGGACCTCGGGGTCGACGTGATCATCACCAACTCTCCGGCAGCCGTGCGCCAGCGGCTCGCGGAGCGTCGCTGCTAGTCAGCCAGCTGCTCGACCAGCGCGGCGGCGAGGCGGGTGCCGGACAGCCACGCCGTCTCGACGCGCGGCGCCCCCCAGCCGTCGCCGCAGAGCCCGACGCGGGCCGGGCCGAGGTGGAACGGCTCGTCGCGCGACGCGACCGGTCGGGCGTACGTCCAGCGCTGCACCCGCGTCCACGTCGGCTCGTCCTCGATGCCGAGCACCCGGCGGGTCGCTGCCAGCAGACCGGGCCCGGCGGCGTCGGGGTCGGCGAGGCGCGGTGCGGCGTACGGCCCGGTCGAGTGGGCGACTAGCACAGCGGCGCCGTCCCCGCGGCGACGGCCGTCATCGGCGACCCAGCCGAGGACGTCCGCGTCCGTGCCAGAGCCGTGCACGAAGCACCCGTCGAACCCCTGCTCCCAGGTGCGCTCGGGCCACCCGGCGGCCACGGCGATCACCGGCTCCCACCCGCGGCCCTCGACCGCGCGCCACTCCTCGGGCAGCGACGCGTCGAGCAGCGGCAGCGCCTGCGGGTCGGGCAGGGCGAGCACGACCGCGTCGTACGGCTGACCGTCCACCAGCGGCCCGTCGGCCCCCGCGGCGACGCTCGTCACGGGACTCTCCTGGCGCACCTCCAGACCGGTCAGCAGGTCGACGACCAGCGAGCGCAACCCCCCGGCCGCGCCGTAGCGCAGCGGCCCGGTCTTGACCTCCCCCAGCCCGCTCGGGCTCGCCACGTGGAACGCGTCGGTCCAGGGACGGGCGAGTCCCCGGGCCAGCCAGTCGTCGACGACCGCGACGAAACCGGGGTCACGCGCGGTGAGGTACGACGCGCCGAGGTCGACCCGGCGACCGTCCAGCAGGCGCGAGGCCATCCGCCCACCAGGCACCCGCCCGCGGTCGAGCAGCACCACCTCGACGCCCGCCTCGTCCAGCGCCCTCGCGCAGGCCGCGCCCGCGATCCCGGCGCCGACCACGGCGACCGTCACGGCCGGGCCGCGCAGGGGTACGAGCAGGGGACGGCCACGCGACGAGCATGCCGGACCCGCCGCCCGTACGCTGCCTGCGGCCGTACCGCCCAGCCCGAGGAGCCTGCGATCAGCACCCGACGTCGCCCACC